>Ga0209170_1000528_pt1 | contig 16967 bp, 16 predicted proteins | sample KloWWTKNB14_bulk_FD_187178 | JGI IMG/M metagenome (GOLD analysis project Ga0209170, IMG submission 187178) | Active sludge microbial communities from Klosterneuburg, Austria, studying microevolution and ecology of nitrifiers - Klosterneuburg... | ecosystem: Engineered > WWTP > Aerobic digester >...
TATTGAGATCTTCTTTGAGGGTAACTACCACTATCTCTTTATCCTTTCCGGATATCCAGTTCACATAATTGTTGTGTTTTTCTTCATTGCCGGTATATGTAATTCCAATTTTCATTTTCAATTCCTTTACACTTTGATGGATAAATTCGTTGCCTTACTTTTTTATCTTGATACAAAAAAGTAATCAAAAAAATTAAGGCTTCGAAAAAAACTGCTATTAAAGTGCCTCCAAATAAAGTTGTTTAAAATCTTCTCTCGAAACGGGTATAGGATTGTTTGGATGTGCAAAATCGGCAATAGCTAAGTCTGCCAGTGTTTCTACATGTTCTTCCTTCACACCAATTGCAGAAAGCCGATGAGGAATGTTGATGGCCGTATTTAAATCGAACAAATACTTCACCACTGCATCACCATCGTTATTTGTTAATTGCAGCGTCTCGGCAATCTTTTTAAACTTGGATTCCTGTCCTGAAATATTAAACTTCATGCCATAAGGTAGATTAACAGCATTGGCCAGGCCATGATGGGTATCCAACAAAGAAGAAAGCGGATGTGCCAATGAATGCACAACTCCCAATCCTTTTTGAAAAGCCACAGCACCCATTAGTGATGCAATCAGCATCTTACTTCTGGATTCCACATCGGGGTTTTTTACTGCTTTTTCGATGGATTCATTTATTAAGGAAATAGCCTGTAGCGCAATGCCATCGCACATGGGATGTTCCATATTTACCAAGTAAGCTTCCAGGTTATGTGTAAGTGCATCCATTCCTGTAGCGGCCGTAATAGCTGGAGGTATATCCATTGTTAAGAGTGGATCGGCAAAAACTATTTTGGCTAATAGCTTTGGCGAGAAAAGAATTTTTTTCTGATGCGTTTCATCATCCGCAATGATGGCACTTCGGCCTACTTCGCTTCCGGTTCCTGCCGTTGTGGGAATGGTGATGAAATGGGGTACATCGTTGGTAACATATACATCCCCCCCTATCAAATCGTCATACTTAAACAAATCCTCCCGATGAAAGACACGAAGGGTAATAGCCCTGGCCACGTCCAATGCAGCACCACCACCAATACCAATAACAGCATCTCGGCTGGTATTATCATAAACCCCGGTTCCATTATACACATCGGACTTTACAGGATTTTTATGGATATTGCAAAACACTTCCACCGAAATACCCGCAGCCTGTAAGGAAGAAACTATTTTTTTAAAAAAGCCCAATTGGGCTACCAAAGGATCAGTTACTATGAGTGGTTTAGATAGTTTGTTTTTTTTTAGATAACTACCTAACTCATTGGACGAACCTGCTCCAAACCTAATCGTGGTTGGAAAATTGTACTGGTAAATCTTATCAAATGCCATAAAGTCAAAAAAAATTAAATAATCTCAAAATATCTTTTCAGTTCCCAATCGGTAACAAATTTTAAATGTTGTTTCCACTCCCATTCACGTGTTCCGCAAAAATGCGAAGTAAAGGTTTCTCCAAACAATTCAATTGCCACCTTTGAATTTTTCATAGCATTATTTGCCTGCTCCAAAGTTCTGGGCAATACGCCATAAGTCGTTTCCATATATCCATTGCCCTGCTGTGGTGGTTGTTCCAATTTCAATTTATGCTTAATCCCATACAAACCAGATGCAATAGACGCAGCCATAGCTAGGAAGGGATTTGAATCGGCACCAATTACTCTTGTTTCTAACCTGCAGGAACTTGGACTTTGTTGCAACACGCGCAATGCCACCGTTCTGTTATCCACTCCCCAAGTGAGCGTAGTGGGTGCCCATGCTCCTTCTACTAAACGTTTATAACTGTTAATTGTTGGTGCATACATGGGTAAAATAAATGGCAAACAATACAACTGGCCGGCAATAAACTGCCTGAGGGTCTCGCTCATTTTTAGTTTATCCTTTTCATTGTAAAACACATTCTTCTTACCTGCTTTATCCCACAGACTTTGATGTACGTGGCCACCACAACCAGGCAGGCTTTCCGAAACCTTGGCCATGAAAGTGGCCATGATGCCGTGTCGGTAAGCTATTTCTTTCACTGCTGTTTTAAACAATACAGCACGGTCGGCGGCAGCTACTAAATCTGTATATTCAATGGCCGCTTCATAGGTTCCGGGACCGGTTTCGGTATGAATGCCTTCCAATGGAATATCGAATTTTTTCAAATCATCAAAAAGGTCTTTGAAGAAACTATTATTCAATGAACTTCTTAATATGGAATAGCCAAACATGCCGGGCGTAATCGGGCTTAAATTTCTATAGCCTTTGTCATCTGCGCTCTGTGGCGTTTCGGCATAATTAAACCATTCAAACTCCTGCGAGGCGTAGGGTGTATAACCCATCTTGTTGGCATCCTTCAATATTTTTTTCAGCAACTGACGCGGGCAAACTTCTGCAGGATTGCCATTGGCATCTATCAGTTCACCCAGAAAAAAAGGAAGGTCATTCTCCCAGGGAATTTTTCTGAAAGTGGTCAAATCAATTCGTGCAGGCGAATCGGGATAACCACTATGCCAGCCTGTATAGTTGCAGTTATCATAGCAAACATCACTGGCATCCCAGCCAAAAATCACATCGCAAAAACTGGTATCCTTTTCTGCAATGCTTAAAAATTTTTGAGCCGAAATATACTTGCCTCTTAGGATGCCATCAATATCTACATAAGCAATTTTTACTTTGCCAGACTCGTGGTTTTTTACATACTGAAGAATTTCTTTTGTTGTCATAAGGACTTCTTATAAAAAATACTGAATAAAATATAACAGATTAATAAAATGCCGATATAGAATAATGCTATCTGAAAATTGTAAATGACCATGGCCACAAAAGAAATCACACCCAACACCAGTGCTATGATAGGAAAAACTGGATACAATGGCACTTTAAAAGGTCGTTCTAACCCTGGTTCTTTTTTTCTTAGTTTAATGACAGCAATCATGGAAATAATGTAAAGGGTAAGTGCCCCAAACACAGACAGGATAATAATTTCGCTGGTTTTTCCTGTTAGCAGCGCAATAATACCAATCATCATATTAAGCACTAAAGCCTTGGCGGGGGTCTTAAATTTAGGATGCACATGACCCAACCATTGCGGCGCAAATCTGGCACGACCAAATTCAAAGCTGGACCTGCCAGCAGCCAAAATAATGCCATGAAAGGATGCCACCAAGCCAAAAAGGCCAACCGTTACCAGCATGTGGTACAGAAAATGATTTCCAGTAACAATATGGGAAAGTGCCAGTGGCAAAGGCGAATCGGAAGCGGTTCCTTCTTTTGTATATACCACAGCCTCCCATCCGGCTACTCCTACCGAACTTAAGAAGGTAAGAAAGCAAAGGATAACTAAAGTAAAGATGGCTGTGCCAAATCCTTTTAAAATTGTCTTTTGTGGGTCTCTAGTTTCCTCAGCCACATTGGCCACGCCTTCAATTCCTAAAAAAAACCAAATGGCAAAAGGAATACAGGCAAAAATACCCGCCCAGCCATTGGGGAGTGCATTCATTTTAAAATTGGACATTTCAAAATGCGGGAGCGTAATTCCTGCAAACAACAACAACTCACCTACGGCAAAAATGGTAATAATCAGTTCAAAAGTGGCCGCCGCTTTTACACCCGAAATATTTAACAGGGTAAATAGTATATAAGCTGTAATGGCAATGGAAAGAATAGATAATTGAGGAAAGAAAATATTGAAATAAGCACCAATGGCAAATGCGATGGCTGGAGGTGCAAAAATAAATTCAATGCTTTGTGCCATGCCGGCCAGAAATGCCCAGTTTTTTCCCATTGTACGATCGGTATAGTCGAAAGCCCCGCCAGCCTTAGGAATGGCACAAGCCAGTTCGGTATAACTAAAAGTGAAGGTTACATACATTAGCATTATAAAAATGGTAGCTATACCCATTCCAAGTGTGCCGCCTTTTTCCAAACCCAGGTTCCAGCCAAAGTACATACCAGAAATTACATAACCGACACCCAGCCCCCAAAGCATAGTAGCATTCAACGTTCTTTTTAAGTGTCCCGAAGTATTACTCATAATTTTTTCAGATAGAAGGTGATGGTTTTTGTTTAATAAATTTCTCTGGCAAAAGTCCTTTCGTTAAAGCAATACTTCTAGGCAAGATTATTAAAAAGGTTGTAAAATAGTGATATCCTGTTCATCCACTTGCCGCATAAGCAATCGTAATTGTTTACAAAAGGAGCTTTGAAGATATAGGAAAAATAAAAAACATTGAATTCTATCTCCTTCTTTTTTTCTGCGCCACCGTTTGCACAAAAAAAATCAATCATCATTCGCTCATCAGTTACTAATAACATGTATTAGAATTAGGACAAACAATACTAATATTCATATCGATTTCAGAGGACTGGAAGAAAAACCCCTTATTACGGAAACGCCTAACAAGAAATCGCAATTCCTAACAAAAAGTATTCGGTTAAAATAAATGAATAAGTTATTTTTCAAACAATTTATTAAAATATTTGAATTTTTAAATTTCCTTTATATATTTGGAGAAGCCAATATGAAACAACGATGAAGAAAAAAGATTTGCTTAAACATAAAATTGGCGAAGCCGCCATGCAATGTTTTCAGAAATATGGGCTGGAAAAAACCACATTAGATGACATTGCAAAAGTAGTTGGACTCAATAAGGCATCGTTATATTACTATTACAAAAACAAGGAAGATATTTTTGTGGAAGCTGCCTTAGGTGAAGGTGAAAAATTTATTCTGGAACTTCAACAGAAAACCACCACAAAAAAGGGCTTAGAAGCCAAAGTATGGTTCTATTTAGATTCAAGGTTTCGGTATTACATCAATGCACTTGACTTTGGGAAAATAGCCCCGCAAACTTTAAATAAAATTCTACCCCGTTTTTTTGAATTGTATGATGAATTCAGGAAAAAGGAAATTATTTTTCTGGCCACCATTCTCAAAAAAGGAATGGAAGAGGGATCTCTTGAAAAAAGTAATCCAAATAAGATGGCTTCGCTGCTTATGGATTTAAGTGATGCACTAAAGCATAGTATGGAACAACGTACTATTTTAAAGGGAAGCAACAAGGTTGATTATTCCATCTGTCTTCAGGATATAAAGTATTTATTGACGCTAATTCTTAGAAAAAAACAGTAAGATCAAATGCAGCAACCAATTCTTCAATCTACAAAACCCTTAAATGCCCTTCAACAATATTTTGAAAGCGGGGCAACACTTCCATATAAATTTCGGTTAAAGCAATTAAAAATTTTCAAAGAGGCTCTGGAAAAAAACGAGGATGAAATTTGTCATGCACTATATACAGACTTGCGCAAATCCAAAACCGAAGCCTACCTAACTGAACTGGGTTTGGTTATTACCGAAATACAAAAAGCGATTAGGAATCTATCCTCCTGGATGAGGCCTGAAAAGGTTTCCACTACCATGATCAATTTTCCTTCATCCAGTTATTTATATCCACACCCCAAAGGAACTGTTTTAATCATTGGCACCTGGAACTATCCAATATTTTTAAGTTTATTACCTGTAATTGGCGCCATAGCTGGAGGAAATTGTCTGGTTCTAAAACCTTCGGAACATGCTGTGGCCACTGCACAAATAATGGAAAAAATTATAAAGGAAAATTTTGATGAAAATTACTTTCGGGTCGTGCAGGGGGATGGCAGTGTGGTAGTTCCGGAGATGATGAACGAAGTAAGATTCGACCATGTTTTTTATACAGGTGGTATGGGTGTAGGAAAAGCTGTGTATGAACTTGCTGCTTCAAAACTTATTCCCGTAACGCTGGAGTTGGGTGGCAAAAGTCCGGTTATTGTAGAAAAAGATGCCAGTATTGGCAGTGCAGCAAAAAGGATTGTTCTCGGAAAATTCATGAATGCTGGTCAAACCTGTGTGGCACCGGATTATGTGCTGGTGCATCGGGATATACAAGAGGAATTGATATCGGCACTTAAAAAAGAAATTAAAAATTCGTTTGGCGAAAATGCTCAACAGAGTATGGATTATTGCCGAATAATCAATAGAAAAAGGTTAGACACTTTGGTTTCTTTAATAGAAGAAACTGATGGTGATATTGTATTGGGAGGTACACATGATGCCGATGATTTATATATAGCGCCTACCATCATCAACAATGTTTCCCTTTCGTCCCACCTCATGGAGGAAGAAATTTTTGGGCCAATACTCCCTGTCATTAGCTTTTCAACCACCGAAGAAGCCATGCAAATGGTAGCCAAAAACAAAAACCCATTAGCATTTTATCTTTTTACATCCAGTTCAAAAACCGAACAAGAGTGGTTACAAAAAACATCCTTTGGCTCGGGTTGCATCAACAATACCCTTCAGCACTTGGGCAATCCAAATCTTCCATTTGGAGGAATTGGGAATAGTGGCATCGGTTCCTATAGAGGTCATTACAGCTTCAAGGAATTTACACACACCAAAGGAGTATTGAAAACACCAGTGTGGTTAGATCCATTTTTTAAATATCCTCCATTTGGCAATAAATTAAAATTTCTTCGACGATTGATATAGATTAAACCAATTACCTAACAATTGCAAAACCAATGCGTATGAAAATGAGACAACTCCTGTAACAAAACGATTCAAAAAAGAGCTTACACGCTAAACAACGATTCTCAAATAGAAAAATTAATTAAAAATCCAAAGCACAATTATGAGAAAAATTCTTTTCTTAATGTTTTTATTAGTGGCTTGTCTCACCAACTATTTTAGGGTCACTTTCAATAAATGGGGAGTACACCTAATTTTGTTGCATGGATACATCATATATCGGTCATTTTTTACCCAAGGGGTTATTGGAATATTTTGATATTACAGGTATAGATGAACTATGCTTTGTAAAAGACAGGTCAGTTTATTTTCAGATTTCATTGGAAGAACGGAATATAATATTGGGAGATGTGGATGGTACCCAATATGAGTCAAAAGGTTTTACGGAGATAACCCTACAGGATTTCCCAGTCCGTGGCAAAGCCGTTTATTTGACAATAAAAAGAAGACGCTGGCGACATAAAAAAGAGGCTGGTAAGATTATCAGAAACGACTTTTCATTTGTAGCCGAAGGTTCAGGGTTAACCAAAGAACTATCGGATTTTTTAAAAGGTACAGGTAGATACAAAGGTTGATACCATCAGCAACATAGCTGGTTACCATCAGATACAGCCTTCAAAGTTAAACCGTCATTATAAAAAGTATAGTAGTGGGTTTAAAGACTGGAACCAGCTCACTCACTGCGAAGATTATCTTCTTTTTGCGGACAACATTGGAGCCTACCTAAGCATAGATGAACTAAGTTTATCCAAAGGAGAATTATACACATTTGTAACCAACAAAAACGGCAGGGCAAAGCAGGGTACATTGGTAGCCGTCATCAAAGGAACACTATCTAAAGATATTATAACCACCCTAATGAAACTTTGTGAACACAAGCGTTTGCAGGTAAAAGAAGTAACGCTTGATATGGCAAAAAACATGGAGGCTGCCGTAAAGCAGGTATTTACAAATGCCACTCTGGTTACCGACAGATTCCATGTAATAAAACTGGCAATGGAAGCCTTGCAACACATCAGAATAAACCTGCGATGGAAAGAATTAGACAAAGAAAATGAAGCCATTAAAAAGGCTAAAGAACAACAAATAAAATATGAACCAGTAATGCTGGAAAATGGTGAAACCCCCAAACAATTACTGGCAAGATGCAAATATATTTTAGCCAAAAAACAAAACGACTGGACAGGAAATCAACTACAAAGAGCCACCCTGTTATTCAAATATTTCCCTGAATTAGAAACTGCTTACCACCAAACTTTAGCTTTTAGAAACATATACGAAAACCAACAAAAAGCATCTGCTAAGACAGCGTTTGAACAATGGATACAAAAAGTACAAGAGCAGGCATTAAAAGAGTTTTATACCGTTGCTAATACCGTAAAATATAATTTAGATAACATACTTAATTTTTTCAATAACCGTAATACAAATGCCAATGCAGAATCATTCAACGCTAAAATAAAACTATTCAGGGCTAACCTTAGAGGCGTAACCGATACCAAATTCTTTCTTTTCAGACTGCATAAACTTTTTGCTTAGTCCCCATTAAATAATGGTGAGCCCAGAACACCAGCCTGAAACAAGGTATTTTCAAAAGCGAGGGTGACGAACTTCTATGAAACTTTTGTGCTATACCTAGTCGTTATCAGGATTTTGCTTGATAGGATTTCAAGGGTTTATTATCTCTTTTTTGCTTTCTTAGTTTTAAAAATTGACTGACCACCATGCACAGGCCGATGCCGCAAATAATACCGTTGACATAATAATGTGCCTTGTTGTCAACTTTCAGCGTAAAATCATACACGGTTAGAATAATCAAAAACAGACCTACGCCAATTAATAAAAAATGTTTTTTCATTTTAGATGATTTATAAAGTGTTGTTATCGCCTTTTAAAATTGAAACGTTACGCCAAAGGTAGGAAGCGGGTGCCCGGTTTTATTAGTTAGAATGACCGGTATTGCATTGCTTCCGTCCATCTTTACGGGTTGCCCATCCGTGGAGATAAACCCTGAATTGTCTTCACTCCGTTTGAAAGTGAAATTGGGGTTGGTTTCATTTTTTTGCATCAGCAAATTCTGAATGTCCACATAAAAGCCCAATGATGTCTTTTTGAAATTTATTTTTTTGTCTATGCGAAAATCTAGCTGATTGTAATTAGACAATCTGTTCTGATTCAACAAAGCCATTTCCGGAATTCCCTGCCCCAATAGCATATAATTTTGTTGAGAGGCGGTCATGTCAAAGGGAGTAAAAGGGTTGCCGCCTGCAAAGCGATATTTTAATCCAAGTTCCCAATCTTTTTTCATTTTATAGCCCATTGTTGCGGAAAATAAACTCCGGTTGTCCCAGGACGATGGTTTCAAAATACCATCAATCCCAGAGAACTTGCTCACAACATAAGAATAGCTCACTACATAAAATAAATTTTTAGTCATTTTTTGCTGTACAAAGGCCTCAATACCGAAGGCTTCTCCTTTGCCTTTTGATAACAAACGCTCACTACCTACAGATCCATATTGGGTTCCTTGGTTAGCAAGTGATACTCCCGTAGCTTCCGATACCGGATAGTTGCTGTATCTTTTATAGAAACCTTCTAAAGTAAATCGCAACGAGTTTTTGGGTAAAAATTCCGTCCCCAGCACATAATGGGTGGATTGAGTATAGTTCATGTCTTTATTGATGAAATTTCCTACAGCATCTTTATACCCTAAAGCTGTATAAATTGGTGCTTTAAAATATGTTCCTGCAGATGCATTAAGATTCCATTTTTCTGCTAAGCGATATGATAAAGACAAGCGTGGAGACAATGTTTTCAAAGGATGATTACCTGTTTCTGTAAAGCTGTTCATGTCAGTACGCAATCCTCCTGAAAGAAGTAATCTGTCTTCAAAAAACCATTTGGCGGCTTGTGCAAATACGCCATATTTCCAAAAATGGATTGCACTGTTAAACTGTATTGTTTTTTCCGGAGCAATAATGTTCCCATTCGCATCTTTTATTTCATTGGAAATTCTGTTAAAAACATCGCCGCTATATCCAACATATTGTGCGTCTAAACCGGCGGAAAGTTTCCAGCCGTTCAGGAATTTATTGTAATCAAATCGGAACTTGTTTTCCACTTCATCCGACTTCACCAATAGTGTCCGGTTTTGCTCTATTTTCTTTTCATCTTCAAATTTATCCAGTGTGGTATTGAACATATTTCGGCTCAGGGTAAAGTTCATAAACCCATTATTTATTTTTCTGTTGAGATTAAATCCCATGGTATAGGTCCATTGGTTTACAAAAGGAGTGGATCGTAGTACATAGGTATTTTCAGGCGTTGATTTTCTTGTTGGCGCAAAACTAAAATTGTCAATAGCACCAATGCCAATAGCAGTTAATGTTGTTTTCTCGTTGAATTTGTGATTGACTTTATACTGAAAGTCGTAAAAGTTGGGACGAATGGGCAGATCTACTGCCTTAAACATCCATCCTAAATACGATTTGCGGGCAGAACTTAAAAAGGTGGTTTTGGCAGAAAGAGGGCCTTCTAGTGTTAGTGCCGTTTCAGTTAAACTTGCCCTTATATTTCCGGTAAGCCTGTCGGGATTACCGTTTCGTTGATTAATTACAAATGTAGAAGAAAGTGCATCATTGTACTTTGGGTCAAAGGCAGAAGTGGTCAGCTTGAGGCTTTCAATAAAGGATACGTTCAAAATACCCTGTGCGCCACCCGAGCTTCCCTGTGTTTGAAAATGGTTCAATACCGGTATTTCTACCCCATCCAGATAATACACGTTCTCATTGGGTGCACCTCCTCTGATGATGATATCATTACGTTCTCCTACCCCGTTACTTAGCCCCACGCCGGGTAAAGTTTGTATCACTTTCGATACATCAAAATTACCACCGGGGCTTGATTTGATTTCCTGTGTGGTTAGTCTTTGTACCGAAAGCGGTGTAATCATATCCGTAGCTATTGCAGAAGTTCTTCTGTTGGTTCTTACAACAATCCCATCCAGTGCCTTTGCTTCCGGCTGTAACTCATATCGTACTATCTGATCGTTTCCTGTGCTGATTTCTACATTGTATTGAGTAAACTTTTTATGGCTTACTATAGAAACATTTATAGCGTAAGTACCCACTGGTAAATTCAGTTTAAAACTTCCTGAACTATCGGTAACTGTACTATATGCTGTTCCCATAGCGGTGATGGAAACACCCCGAAGCCGCTCATGTGTATTTATGTCTTCAACAGTTCCTATAACATTACCCGTATTTTGTGAAAACGCATTTGTACCAAATATTAATAAACATACACCTAAAAAAGTCCTCAACTGCATCATCGTTTAATTATTGTTTTTTGTTTGGGTGCAAAGATAGTTTTGCATTGCATCCTAAGAAAATAAGATGTACTAAGGTGCCGTTTTCAAGGTTGAATGAAGCCATCTGAGTAGTAAACGATAAAAAAGCGTTGGCAAATCAAAACAAGGCCTTTATTCCTAATAACTGGAGTTGGCTGTAACTGTAAAACGACCCTTCATGCCCCCTAATACTAATCAACAAATCCAATCTGAACTTTTCAGCAATACAAAATTGAACGTTTTAGCAATAAATGTTATCGTTCTTAAGCCCAATTTTGCTCTATAACTTTAAAACATAAAATTATGAGCAAAACAATTTTAATTACTGGAGCCGCAAGTGGCTTTGGGAAAATCGTTGCATTTGATTTGGCAAAAAAAGGACACAAGGTAATTGCTACCACACAAATCTATCCGCAAATGAGCGACTTGATAAGAGAAGCAAAGGAGCAAGGAATAGAACTTACCGTGGATAAATTGGATGTAACCAACACAACTGATATCAAGTATATTGTAAACAAATACGATATTGACATTTTAATCAGCAATGCAGGAATTGCGGAAGCCGGACCAATTGCCGAGCAACCAATAGATTTAATTCGTTCGATGTTTGAGGTAAATGTTTTCGGGGCATTAGCATTGGCACAAGCTTTCATCAAAAAATTTATTGACGAAAAAAGACCGGGCAAAATTGTTTTCACCACTTCTATGGGCGAATTGTGGACGGTTCCTTATGCTGCTTCTTATTGTGCGTCAAAACATGCAATGGGTGCAATAGCAGAAGGCTTAAAAACCGAATTGGCGTCATTCAATATCAAAATCGCAACATGTAATCCTGGTGTGTTTGGTACAGGTTTTAATGACCGTGGTGTCGATACCATGTCTCGTTGGTACAACCCCGAAACTAATTTTACACCCATGTCAGCTTTAGGAGGTGCTGCAGAAGCATTGGCACATCAATTAGATCCGAAATCGATGGCAGATTGTATTGTAGAGGTAGTTTTGGATGATAATTCAAACTTCAGAAATGTGCATCCAAAAGAAACCGAAGATTTTGTAAAACAATTACAGGCAGATGCCTGGACTGCAAAAAGCTAAATTAATCGTTGAATGCACGGATGAAAATCTGTGCTTTCAATTATTACAAATAAAAATTGAAAAAAGATGAACATAATTTATAACGAAGCAGCCAAAGCATTGGACGCTGCAATAGAAAAGGCGAAGGCTTTGAATATTCCTGTAAGCATTGCCATTGTAGATGTGGGCGGGCATTTGGTTGCTTTTGCAAGATTGGACAGCGTTTATGGTGTGTTAGAATTTGCCATAAAAAAAGCAAGAACAGCCGTAATGTTTGGTGCGGATAGCGATATAATCGGTTCTATTATTGCTGGTGCAGGTGTAAACGGATATGGAATGCTTAATTCAAACGATGGATTACTAACGATTGCAGGCGGTGTGGTAATAAAAAACAAAGACGGTAACATTATCGGCGCTATTGGTTCTTCGGGCGGCACAACGGAACAAGACAAAGAAATTGCCAGTGCAGGATCAGTTGTACTTCAATAAATATTGGGATATTTGAGATATGGAAGAAAAGCCTGAAATTATTTTTGATCGGTTGGTGTATTCGTGCATTTTTGAAAAGCACAGGGGACACGAAGAGTTTATTCCCGAACATATTTTAGGGTTTCAACTATCGGGAGAAACACATGCTTTCCATGCAGATGGTAATACCATCATTTCTGAAAACACGATTGTATTGGTTAAAAAAAACCAATTAGTCCGAACGATTAAGTATCCTTCCAAATCAGGAAAATATCAATTTTTGTCCATCACATTGGATAAGAAAACCCTGCAACAATATGCGCTTGAAAATAAGATTACGGTAGAAACCCCTTATGAAGGCAAACGGGAATTCGCTTTTGAACCCGATGATTTTCTTCAAAATTATTTTACTTCACTTGCCCCGTATATCAATAAGAAAAAAGAAGCAACGCCACGATTGGCCGATTTAAAAATCAGGGAAGCAATAGAATTAGTGCTGCAAAGCAACCCCGATTTTAAGAATCTGCTGTTTGATTTTTCGGAACCCTATAAGATAGATTTGGAAGAATTTATGAACCGGAATTATATGTTCAATGTTTCTGTGGAATCTTTTGCCAAACTCACTGGGCGAAGTCTTTCAGGGTTTAAAAGAGATTTTGACAAAACATTCGGCACAACGCCAAAGCAATGGTTACTGGTTAAACGTCTTGATGAAGCTCATTATTTAATCAGGCACAAAAAACAAAAACCTGCTGATTTTTATTTGGATTTAGGCTTTGAAAACCTATCTCATTTTTATTTTTCATTTAAACAGAAATTCGGATTAACAACCTCGGAAATAAATTAGGGATTAAGTCCTAACAAATAAAAAAAGAATGAGAAAAGAACGTTTTGAAGCTATTACCGATGCCATTTTAGCTATTATCATAACCTTAATGTTGATAGAAATCAGGATTCCGGAATTATCAATACATCATCTGCCCGATATCCTGTATCAAGTGTTGATTTATGCCATAAGTTTTGTGTCAATTGCTATAGTTTGGCTCAATCATCATCGGTTCATAAACGTTGCCGGTACAGAAAAAATAGACATTAGCTCGGTATGGATAAATTTCGGGATGCTTTTTATGATTTCTTTCTTGCCTCTTGGCACAGAACATTTGAGCGATTCTTTCTTCAAAATTGAAAACCATATATTTTATGGAATGATCGCGGGTTTAATGGTTGTGTTTTATGCCATTTTACAAGACCGCATAACAAAACATAAAAATGAATTTAAGAAAGACAGAAAAATGAGTTGGTTTTCTGCCATGCTATACTTCTTAACCATCCCTTTAAGCTTTGTAAGCGTTTATTTATCAGGAGCAATTTTTCTACTGATACCTGTTATTTATTTTTTACAAACAAAAAAGCAATAACATAATACCAGCACACGTATGATTTTTTTACAACAAATGCAGCTTTGGACAGAAGGAGATGTGCTACAAGGCCGTTGGATGATAGGTATTGCACTTATTGTTTTATTACCGTCCATTCTACTCGTCTTCAAAAACGACAACCCCATTCTACACGGAATGTGGATACCGCTATTTTTGTTGCTACTGATGAATATAGGGTACGGTGGTTATCTTGTGCTGAGTAAGCCAAAATCAATGAAGCAAACTCAAGTTCAATATGAAAAAAATCCAACTCAAACAGTAGAAATTGTCCTCAGAAATATGAAGCAAGCTGACAAAAGTTATAGAATCACTAAACTTTTGTGGGCAACATTTATGGCAATCTCAGTAATGCTTTATTTCGTTTTCACGAAAGACTATTTTAGAGGACTTACATTGGGATTAATGATAATGTTCTTTGGAATGTTGGTAATTGACACATTGTTACATCAAAGAGTGAAACAAGCTATGGAAACCATAAATCATATAAATACCTGAAATAATAACCGCTACAGCCTATAAAAGTATTTGCAAAAGCAGGGATGGATAATGAAACATCAACTTTGTGCTACTAACAGCAGCGGTTCCGGCTGGACATTCATTATTTACCCTTAGTTCTTCACTTCAACCACATATTTTCAAATGGGTCCAGCTCAGTGGATACTGGACCGGACAAACAATGAATTCCCTGTCTTCGCAAATACGCAAACGATTTGTCCATAAACTTGGCAGTGTTTACTAATAGAATGAAATTTGCGAGCATGAATGTCAGGAGTAAAAAATATAGAATCCTTTTAATGTCGCTGGGTATTACCTTTCTGGCAATATTGCTATTTTTGATGATACCGCTTTCTTACCGTATTTCTTTACCGGCTGTGTATTGGGTGCATCAGGCATTGCTTTTTGTTTTGTTGGTTACACTCACTTTTATCAATACCAAATGGCTGGCACCAAAATTTTTATTTCAACGAAGATTTGTATTGTACTATTTCATTCTATTTGTTGCATGCATTTTGATCGTTGTCTTTCTTCAACAAATGGAAGTGTGGCTAAAAATACCTGAAGCTATTAAATCTATTACATCAGAGAATGGAAGTGATACCAAACATAGTAGGCAAGGTCATTCCGTTTCATTTTATATATTCTTGGTAGAAGTGTTGGTTTTAGGGGTTAATATTTCTGCCATCATTATCAAAAAATGGGAAGAAGAAAAGGAAAAACGACTGGAAGTAGAAAAGGACAAGGTAGAAATAGAACTATCCTTTTTGAAATCCCAGATCAATCCTCATTTCTTTTTTAATAGTCTAAACACCATCAACGCGCTCACTTATTCAGATGTTAACTTGTCCAGAGTTGCCTTGAAGAAATTAGGCATAATTATGCGTTATGTGCTATACAATACTTCTAACAAAGATGCTACAATAGAAGCTGAAATAGAGTTTATAGAAAATTATTTGGAGCTGATGCGCATGCGATCTTCCCGGCGAGTGTCTATTACATTTACTGCTAATGTGGTTCAACGATCAAGAATAATTGCGCCTATGCTATTTCTACCTTTTATTGAAAATTGTTTCAAACACGGAGTTAGTGGTCAGGTAGAAAGCCCTATCGAAATATGGATTGCTGAGGAAAAAGGAAATATTGTTTTTTTTGCAAAAAATAAAATATTTGGAACAGCGGCTTATGCAGAAACAGAACATAGCCATGGAATAGGTATAGAAAACACCAAGCGGAGATTAGAATTATTGTATCCAAATAAATATACATTGAGCATTACAAAAGAAGAAAACTTTGAGGTGCTTCTTAAAATAAATTTGAATGAAAATTAAATGTATAACCGTAGATGATGAGCCATTAGCATTGAATATGATTAATTCTTTTGTGCAACAAACACCATTTCTGGAACTCGAGAATACTTTTGATAATTCAATTGATGCGTTGGGCTATATTCAGTCTCATGCTGTTCAGTTAATATTTCTGGATATTCAAATGGCTGATTTTACAGGAATGGAATTGGCACGTGTTATTTCAAGTAGTATTAAGGAAAAACCTTTTATTATTTTCACTACAGCCTATAGCGAGTTTGCACTTGAAGGTTACCGTGTGGATGCGGTTGATTACATCTTAAAGCCATTCGACTATGAAGACTTTATCAAAGCGGTTACCAGGGTTAGAAGCCGGTTTAACCAACATATTGAAACTGTAGCCACCAAAGTACCTGAACCTGCTCAGGAATATATTTTTATTAAGGTAGATTCCCAGATCGTTAGGGTAGAAATAAAAGACATTCTTTACATAGAGGGTTTTAAAAATTATATCAGGATTTTTCTGACAGGCTCTCCTCAGCCACTGCTCTCACTGATGAGCTTAAAAAAATTGGAAGAAAAACTTAACAAAACCGATTTCTTCAGAATACATCGTTCTTTTATTGTTTCCTTTGCCAAAGTGGATGCACTACTAAAAGGGTGTGTTCGCATTGGCGACAAACTAATTCCCGTTGGAGCCACATCAAAGGATGAATATGATCGGTTTGTGGATAAGTGGGTAAAGTGAAAAATATGCTTCGACCTAGATTGTGCGTGATTTAGTAGGGTGTTGTGCATGAAATATGGCAAATAACTTTTAGATTGGACTTGAATAAAAGCACTAAGAAAATAATTTATTCAAAGTCATGATTTTTTGCTCCACCTTTTTATTCCGAAAAAGGTGAAAAACGTTCTCAGCATTATACATGCGGTTTAAGATAGTTATGCTAAAACTCTATTTTCAAAACTTGAACCAAATCATCTTTTGGTATGGAAGAATACTAAAATAGTATATTTATTTTCTCTTACTAATATGCCAAAGGAATATATTCTAACGATAGACCTGGGAACCTCCGGACCCAAGGTTTCTCTTTTCGACTTTAATGCCAAAACGGTGGATTATAACTTTCAGCCAGTAGAAACTATCTATCCGCCAGGTGGTGGAGTGGAACAGCATCCGGCCGAATGGATTTCAGCTATTGAAACAGCTTACAACCATATCCTTCAAAGTTCCGGGATACACCCACATTAC
>Ga0209170_1000538_pt1 | contig 16825 bp, 16 predicted proteins | sample KloWWTKNB14_bulk_FD_187178 | JGI IMG/M metagenome (GOLD analysis project Ga0209170, IMG submission 187178) | Active sludge microbial communities from Klosterneuburg, Austria, studying microevolution and ecology of nitrifiers - Klosterneuburg... | ecosystem: Engineered > WWTP > Aerobic digester >...
TCAGGAATTATGATTCCAGGTATTTTCTTACTCCCCCGGAAGACTTTATCCGCGACCATTATCCGGATGATCCGAGGTGGACCTTACTTCCTGATGCGGAAGTGCCGGAGGAATTCAGGAATTCGCCATTTAAGCAAAAATCATTTGTAAAGTACAGCATCACCTCATTCAGTCCGGCTGTTGGTGTAATCGAAGCCACAGTGGGTGATACCATTTATCTTGAACTGGCAACAGCCGATGCTGACCGGGACAAGCAGATCTCACCGGATATGTCTGTTGATTCAACGATCTTTCAACACTCAGATTCATGGGTGTTTTTAAAACCAGTGGTGGCAGATAAAGCGCCGTTATTACCCCGGATTTACAAATACGTATACTCTATTGCTTCTGCTGATGTAAAGTGGTTATACTTGCTTTACAATGACGATATGGTATTACGTTATAAGCTGTATGTAAAACAATGAAAAGAGAGGTTGCTGTTAGCAATTGAAATGATCAGTCATATTCCCCGGTCTCCACTATTTCACCGTAGTTGATCAGCAATTCTGTACCAGCAGAAATATTTGTCAACGCCTCAAAGCATTCTCCGTTGTTTATTGAAATTATGTTGGGTGTTGCTGAATGATTGAGATAATTTACGAGATCCATTACTTTAAAACCGTAGTCTGGGACGTAATAATTTTCATCATCATAGAGGCAATACGTTTCTACCAGGTTACGGGAATGTTCTGGTAGCTGTTCAATGGCTGCAATCGGTAGCTTTATCCATTCACCGATATTTTTTGAAAAAATATTCCGGCAGCCCTTTGGAATATCCCTTAGCGCAAATACACCAATCCCGTGAACGGGAGAGGGTTTCAGCACAGCATAAATTTCCTCCGAAAGTTCTTTGAGTAACTCTTCCTTTGTCATTGTGCAATAAAATTGGATCAACTGCCCCGCTGTGAACCTGTATTTTGTTGCTTACTCACAAAGCCAGATTTGGGTTTCTGGATAAATTTAGAGCCCTGGTTGGCGGCCGATTTACTTTTGTCTTCTTTCTTTTTTCCTTTCTTGTTCTTTTGATTCAGTAATGACATAGGAGTATTTTTTTTATAAAGATAATTGTTTATAAAATCACTTTCTGCTTTCTTAAAAATCGCATCACTTCTGCATCACCTTTACGGAGGGAGAGGGTCACACTGTCTACCAGTGCATACGTAGTTGTTTTCTTTAATGCTTCCAGGAATTTTTGCTCACCATCACCGGGACAGGCAATTTTTGTCATTCCCAGTTCTCCGATACTGATGCTGCTGTCAATAATTTTTACAGGAGCTGAAAACCTGTTACAAGCCGTGCTGCCTGTCAACACCCCGCTGGCAAGATCAAAATTAAGATTTGGTTTCTGGCGGGGATATAGCTTTGACAGGGCAATTTTTAAATCAGTTATATTGATTAGATCCCATGATCCATTCAGGGGAGAGGTTGTTACAACGGGTGATGAATCAGTCCCGGGGCTCGCTGATGGCTCATTTAGTGATGCCGCTTTTTCGGTTTTGTTGTTATTGCAGGCAGACAGGAATAATATCGTAAAGGATAAAAAGACAATTATGGGCCTCATCTGATTGTATTTTGATGGCAAAATTAAAAAGTAAATACAAATTATAAAATGGTAAGTAAAGTTTAAATCGGATCATTTGAAAAGAATGCTTTTCAATATCTTTTTAGCAGTTTCATCATGTGTATTAACACCTTTCAGAGCCGTGTAGGTTGCTGTATAAAGTTTTGTATTCCAAAAGCAAAACCATTGAGTGATGCGTACTTCGGTGGAAGTGCCATTTATGTCATAAGTGCCGCCATAAATGAGTTCAACAGCATCAGCATTATTCCATTTAAAATAATTTTCTGCCTGGAGATTGAAGTTATCGATGCTTTTCTTTAATGACTCAATGACGGTGGATACTACTTCTTTAATTTTTAACTCAGTGCCATAGGCAGCATTGGTTTTTACGCTGATATTGATATTTTCACGAAAATCATCCTTTTCTCCATCAGGGGGGGACGTAAAAAAAACTCTTTTTTCTTCCTTGATCTTATTTACCCAACTGGAAGGATATTTGGCTGTAAAGGCAATACCTGTATCTGCGAATATTTTCCAGGATTGCGCATTAGATACACACGGCAACACAAGGATAAGTAGCAAATAAAAGGTTCGGGTCATTAGATTAATATTATTTAAACTTCAAAGACGAATGTAGTTGTATTTGATCAAAGTTACTATTGAATAAAATACCCGGTGCAGGGGATATCTTTAACGCTTCATTTTGACTTACTTTACACCAAAATCTTAGATATGAGACAACTCTTTTTTGCTGCCATTCTGGTGATGACATCTTTACTTTCTGCTGCGCAGCCAGCCAGTGCCCTTAAAAAACTCAAAAAGGGAATAAGCCTGAAAGTGGCAAGGTCGGAAAGTGATGAAATGCCCGGCACCAGGGGAGCATCAGTAGCCTGGCATCCGGGGTTGAAAAGATATTATGCTGCCATGGCAGGTAATGTGGGGTATCCATTATCTGTTTTTGATGCAACAGGGAAAAGGGTTTCTCCCGATAGCCTGAATTGCGAGGCCGATGTAAGGGGATTATGGTATAACCCTGTGGCTAAAACAATCCAGGGCAATGCGTATGGTGATGGCGGGTGGTTCAGCTATAAACTCGATGCAAAAGGTATGGTGAAGGAGGTCGAAAGCCTGATGGAAGAAATGACACAACCGAATGAGCAGTCTGTCGGGGCCTATAATCCTGTAGCAGCACAGGTGCTTTTCCTGGATGGGAGCAAAGTGTTTTTTTATAATATGAATGATGGGTTGTCTGAAGATTTTGTAAATATCCATTGGGGCCGTACAAAAGCAGAAGGAGCTTCTGAGGAAGAGGATGAAACAGTGACACCGGTTAGTTATAATACATCGCTTGTTTTTACGGGTAGCAAAGGGGCTGAACTGGGCTTTTTAAATATTGATGAAAACCAGATTGAGCTCTACAATATTGAGGATGGATTCCTTACCAGGAAATTACAATTGCCGGAAGGGACTGCCAGTTACCAGTCTTTCAATTTTGCCTTTAGTAATGGGATGTACTGGTTATTTAATATTGAGACCAGGACATGGACCAGCTATAAATAATTAATTTATCATGGTTTTTAATAAAGTCCCTGTTCAATACGGGGACTTGTTATATACGGCAATTATTACACCCGAATTTAATTAGTTTAGTCCTTTGTTTTTCAACTCCACAATATTTCTCTATGATCACGGCCGTTGAATTAGTCAATAGGTTTAATATGTTGCCTCATCCGGAGGGAGGTTATTATGCACGAACGTATTCCTCTTCCGGTTTTGTGCCGGTAAATGTTCTGCCCGGAGGTTTTTCAGGAAGCCGGCCATTTTCAACGGCTATTTATTTCCTGCTGGAGAAAGGGAATTTTTCAGCATTTCACCGGATAAAAAGTGATGAATGCTGGCATTTTTATACCGGTCAGTGTTTGCTAATATATGTTATCGATCCCCGGGGAGTATTGACAACTATTAAGTTGGGGACAACTATTAATGAAGGCGAAACTTTTCAATTTGTTGTGCCTGCGGGTTGCTGGTTTGCCAGTGAACCAGCTCCATCATCATCATTTTCATTTGTAGGATGTACAGTAGCACCCGGTTTTGATTTTGAAGATTTTGAACTGGCTTACACAAATGAACTTGTTAAATTATATCCGCAGCACCAATCACTAATTAAAAGACTCTGCCGTCAATGACATTTTTATTCAATTGTGCTATCCGGGTTTCTTAAAGCTCAACAAAGGAACTTTTAAAGTATGAGCCATATCTTCCGTTTTACTGCCGATAATTAGCTTATCCCATAAGCTTTTTTCTTTAGTAAACATTGTCAGCCATTCGGGTTGATGTTCCTGCATATAATGCCGGATCTGTTTTAAAAGAGGGATAGTCAGATCGGCTTTTTCTTTTACGAATTTTATATGCTGGTATTGATTATTCTTAATTATGATGTTTGCCTCTTCCTCTGTTATTTTTCTTTCATTCTGGCCATAATCAAAATGAAGTACATTAATTCCTGCATGCAGGCTATGGGCAAAAGGAATAATTCTCTTTAATTCCGCCGGAAGATTTTCTAAATCTGAGGCATAAAGAATTGTTTTTACCGGAGTGTATTCATACTGTTCAGGAATGGCCAGAACAGGTATATCCGATTTGGTAATCATATTGGATGTGTTGGACCCAAAGAAAAATTTTTTAATGCCGGAAGTGCCATGAGTACCCATTATAACCAGTTCGGCGTCCTGCTCTTTTGCTACAGCTATTATTTTTTCAACCACCAGTGGGTTATATTCCGCTTTTGTTTTGATTCTTTCCGCAGAGAAGGTGATAGGTAATGATTGTAAAAGAGTATTCACTTCATCTTTAAGGGCTGCTGTTTTTTCTTCCCCGTCTTTCGCTATTAATTTTTCCATTTCCTGTTCAGTTGCAGCAGCTGCAAGTGTATAGGGTGATTCATGCAAAACATGATAAATGTATAACTGTGACTCAAATAGCTTTCCCAGTTCCAGTGCATAAGCAAGTGCCTTCCTGGCATTTGCTGAGAAATCGAATGGAATCAGTATTGTTTTCATGTCAATATGTGTTTATGGATACCCATCAATTATTTAACCGGTATAGCCAGTATGGGAACTTTTGAATGATAGCTCATCTTCCGGGTGATGCTCCTGTTGAAAATGCTGCCGATAAAACTTCTTTTATGGGTTGTCATTGCCAGCAAATCGATTTTGTTTTTACTTATATGTTCATTTATACTGTCTTCGAAATAGCGGCCGGATAAATGCTCCGCTTTTATTACCAGCTTGCTGAATTTTCTTCTCAGTTTTTCCTCTGCTAACTTCACTTCTTTTGCATCTTCCAGGTAGTCGGAAGCCGCTGCATTATCCTCATCCGTAAACACAGTTATGTTTACTTCCGCATTAAAAATAGTTGCCATGTCAAAGACGGGGTTGAGAAGGTCAGATACTTCATCAAAACGATTGATGGCAAGCAACAGTTTTGCAGGCGGACTCCAATCGTACTCAAGCGGTATTGCTAATACCGGAACAATGCTTTTACTGATTACTGATGCAGTTCGGCTTCCGAATATTTTATCTTTTATTCCGGAAATACCCAACGTACCCATTATGATCAGGTCCACATTATGTTCTTCGGCAGCCACAAGTATTGTATCATTAATTGGGCCGCTGTAAAGTTGTATGTTTACAAGTACCTGTTCTGTCTCTTCAATGCTTCTTCTCAGAATTTCGAGTTTATCAAATGCCGCATCGGTTATTGCCTTATTGTATTCTCTCTCCGGGATTGCACTTTCCATGTATAAAGTATCTAAATGATCGCAGGCATGGATAAGATAAATTGTTGCCTCGTTCAATTTTGCTATTTGCACAGCATAATCTATGGCTCTGTCTGCATTGAGAGAAAAGTCTGTTGGGACAAGGATTTTTTTCATCGGTTGTAAGTTTTACTTGAGGCAATTTGCCGTTATTAGAGGGCAATATCTATGACTGACCTCATTGATCATGCTGATTTTTAGTGATTTTTTATTCTAAGGGTTGGTCGCCCGTATAAAGCTGTGTTTTTTTATAAATAGCCTCGTTGTTCATTTGCTGCGTTTGCTATACAATTTACCTCTTTATGCAGATATAAACAGGCCTTATACTCTCTTCAGAATTCGTATCTTTATGCTTTATTTTAAAAGAGTTATGTCAGAAGAACGCAGTTTGAATTTTCTCGAGGAAATAATTGAAGAAGACCTCAAAAACGGGAAGTATAAAAGTATTGTAACCCGATTTCCCCCGGAACCCAATGGTTACCTGCATATAGGCCATGCATCAAGCATCTGCCTGAACTTTGGGCTTACCCAAAAGTATCCCGGATATACCAATCTCAGGTTTGATGATACCAACCCGGTAACAGAGGAAACGGAGTATGTAGAAAGTATAAAGGAAGATGTAAAATGGCTTGGATTTGAGTGGAAGCATGAACGATTTGCAAGCGATTACTTCGACACTTTATATGAGTACGCCTTAAAACTGATCGACAAGGGCCTTGCATATGTTGATGATAGTACGGCTGAAGAAATGGCGGTAATGAAAGGATCGCCTACCGAACCGGGAAAGGATAGTATTTACCGGGACAGGACGATTGCCGAGAACAGGGATCTGTTTGTACGGATGAAAAATGGGGAGTACCCGGACGGAAGCAGGACGTTAAGGGCGAAGATCGATATGGCACATATCAATATGCTCATGCGGGATCCCATTCTGTACCGGATCAAGCATGCTCATCACCATCGTACAGGTGATAAATGGTGCATATACCCGATGTATGATTTCGCACATGGTCAAAGTGATTCGATTGAAGAAATAACACATTCTATCTGTACCCTGGAGTTTGTACCCCACCGGGAGTTATACGACTGGCTTATTGAAAAATTAGAAATCTATCCGTCCCGCCAGTATGAGTTTGCCAGAAGGAATATCAACTATACAGTTACCAGCAAAAGAAAACTGCTGCAATTAGTAAATGAAAACCATGTTACTGGCTGGGATGATCCTAGGATGCCGACCATCAGTGGATTACGACGCAGGGGGTATACACCGGATAGCATCCGTGAGTTTTGTGACAGGATAGGAGTGGCCAAACGGGAAAATATGGTGGATGTCGGGTTGCTTGAGTTTTGTGTCAGGGAACATTTAAACAGGATAGCTCTGCGAAGAATGGTTGTTTTTGATCCATTGAAAGTGGTGATAACAAACTATACCGGGGAGGAAGAAATATTGCATAGTGAAAATAATCCTGAAGATGAAAAGGGGGGGACAAGGGAAATCCCGTTTAGTGCTGAACTGTATATCGAAAAGGAGGATTTTATGGAAAATCCCCCAAAGAAATATTTTCGGTTAGCACCGGGTCAGATGGTTCGTCTTAAAAGTGCTTATATTATTAAATGTGACGAAGTGATAAAAGATGCTGCCGGTACTATTGCAGAAGTTCGTTGCACCTATATTCCTGAAAGTAAAAGTGGTTCGGATACAAGCGGTATCAATGTGAAGGGAACATTGCACTGGGTGAGTGTAAAGCATGCAATCAATGCAGAAGTTCGTCTATATGACCGTCTTTTTAAAGTAGAAGATCCGACAGATGAAGAAGGCGATTTTAAAGAATACCTGAACCCCGGATCATTGGAAATTTTGTCCACAGCATATGCTGAACCTGTATTGAAAAATGCTACACTTGAAGAACGTTATCAATTTATCCGAAAGGGATACTTTGTACTGGATAAAGAATCTGCGCCTGGTAAACTGGTATTCAACAAAACTGTTGGATTAAAAGATGCATGGGCTAAAGAAGTAAAGAAGAGTTAATTAATGTAAATACAAACAATAATTAAGTGAAATCTTTAAAGCGTCTGATAAGACGCTTTATCTTTTTCAGGTGTTTCCACAAACAATTCACATAGTGGATACAGGATCATAATCTGTACAGGGTTGCCTCCATTTCTGAAATCAATCATGTTCTGGAATGACTATGGTCAGTTGATTTAATGAAAAGTGAAAATAAATTTGATTAAAAGAAATCAAATATGAGCTATACAAATATTACCCGAATAGGAACCGATCATACTATCTGGCAAAAAGGCTTTGGATTTTATAAAGATGAGCTTGATATAATGGAGAGCCGTTTATCAGAAGTTGCCTTGAAGAATACGACATTTGAAGCACGGCAGGGGGTTGAACATTTTCAAAACCAGTTTATTGTTCAGCGGAATAATATTGATGAATTGAAACATGAAGTGAACCTGTATGTTGAAAAATTAGGAAAAGATGCCCAGCAACATGGCGGACGTATGGAAACTGCAATGATTGCTGAACATACGGCTCTGCATGAAAAATATGAAGATTTTGAAAGGGTTATGAATATTTTACGACACGAATTCAATGAGTACCTGAGCAAGTGGATGTAGGCAATTTCTGACTTGCAGGTATTGGATGGCGGGATGGGAACTTCATCCCGCTTTTTATTGTTGGATCAATGCCGTTTATTTTGATACTCCATCTAAGGAGTCTTTCACAAAAATATAGGCATCACTTTCTACAAAGTCATTGGCCTTGATCTCTACGGCAATTACTTTCCCGTCTTTTATTGAAAATTTAGCCGGATAAATACCATAGCCAATATTGGAATAGGTTAGCCGGTATTCATTATTGTCCATGTATTCCATGTACCCGATCAGGTCGGGGTGATGCTGAAAACGGCATATTAGCATATTGCCGCTTTTAGTGATTGTTATTTTCCCATAAACCGTATTAAAATAATCACCGGTAAAATTTTCGGGCTTTATTTCCGGCAGATTTTTTTTATTTACTTTTTCCTGTAAAGCCGATAGTTCTTCATCCAGTTTCTTTTTACCCTGTTCAAAGAACCCCCACTGAAATTTACTTCTGTCCGCATAAGACACTCCAAGGTAAGCGTCCAGTAGCTGGTAACGCAACGCTTCAAAGAAACTCTGGTTGTCGTTGTTGGTGAGAATAGTAATACCCAAGTTTTCTTCCGGGACAAAACAAACATTGGTTACATGCCCAAAAGCACCACCTGTATGCCAGTAAACCTGTTTGCCTGCATAATCTGTTGAATAAACTCCAAGACCATAGCCGCGGAAATGTGTGGGATAAACAGTTGATTTCCTGCTTCCGGTTATAATATTGATATCTCTTGTTTTCTGCAGTACTGCCCACGGTAAAACCTGTTTGCCCATATATTTACCACTGTCCAATTGAAGTAATAGCCATTTGGTCAGGTCGTTAACATTACTGACCATGCTGGTAGCCGGCCCGAGATTATCAACATTGTCAAAAGGAATCTTAGTAATGGAATTGAAGAGGTTGTTATGCGGAGCCGCCACATTTACCCGGTTGGCTAACCCGGTTGTATTCATGTAAGTATTACGCATGCCAAGCGGGGTTAACATATTTTCCTGCACATAATTTTCCCAGCTCATCCCTGTTACTTTGGTAAGTATTTCACCGGCTACAAGGAATGCTGAATTGCAATAGCCATAATCCTGCCTGAACTCTCCCGTTGGCTTCAGGTAACGCATCTTCCAGATTATGGAATCTTTTGGAAGATTTGAATCCCAGAAAGTAAAATCGCCCTGGAATGTTTTGGTGCCAAGCCGGTGACAAAGCATATCTCTTATATTGGCCAGTTTGCCAGAGGTGGAATCATATAACCTGAACCAGGGTATATATTGTGTGACCTTATCATTCAGGGATAATTTTTTCTCATGATCGAGCTTGGCGATAGCAGTTCCGGTAAATAGTTTTGAATTGGAAGCAATAATAAAAAGGGTGTTTTCATCCACTTTATCATCTTTACCCAATTCACGGACACCATAACCTTTACTAAGGACCACTTTTCCGTTCTTTACGATGGCAATAGCTAAGCCGGGTATTTGCCATTGTTTCATTCCTCTTTCTATATAACTATCAAGGCTGTCAGAGACGAAAGAAGGCTGCTGTGCATTACTTAACGAGGAAATAAGGAGCAGCAGGCAGATGGTAATTAATCTTGTATGCTTCATAACAGATTTATTAATCAGTGATTGTAAGAGAATACTTAAAAAACAGGTTGTTTTTTATGGTAAGCCAAATAATTTAGATATCCTATTAACAGTATTTGTCAATTATTTATATTCTCCATAGACTTCTCTCAGGGTATCTGCGATTTCACCTAAGGTACATTTATTTTCAACTGCCTCTACTACAGCAGGCATTATGTTTTCCCCGCTGGTTACCTTATCGTTTAATATTTGGAGTAACTGGTCACATTTTGCATGATTGCGGTTATTCCTGAGTTTTTCCAGCTTTTCTATTTGTAAGGTTCTGATACTGTCATCTACTTTTAAGATGGGGATTTTATGATGATCTTCCGTTTGAAATTTATTGACACCAACAATGATCTTTTCACCGGTTTCAATATTTTTTTGGTATTCGTAAGCACTGCGGGCAATTTCATTTTGTATAAATCCCTGTTCAATTGCCGGTACGCTACCACCCAGTGAATCAATTTTTTCAATTAATCTCCAGGCCGCTTCTTCAACCTCCCTGGTAAGGGATTCAATAAAGAAGGAGCCGGCCAGGGGATCAACTGAATCCGGGGCACCACTTTCAAAGGCAACGATCTGTTGCGTCCTTAATGCAATCTTGGCGGCTTCCTCGGTGGGCAGGCTTAACGCTTCATCGTATCCGTTGGTATGCAGCGACTGTGTGCCACCCAGTACAGCAGCTAAAGTCTGGATAGTCACCCTGGATATGTTATTTAAGGGTTGTTGTGCAGTCAGGGTGCTGCCACCAGTTTGTGTATGGAACCGCAGCATCATCGCTTTAGGATCAGTAGCACCCAGGTCTTTCATTATTTTGGCCCACATTTTCCTGGCTGCCCTGAACTTGGCTACTTCTTCAAATAAGTTATTGTGGGCATTGAAAAAGAAAGAGAGTCGTTTTCCAAAAACGTTTATATCCAAACCTTTCTTCAGGGCAGCTTCTACATAGGCTTTACCATTGCTGAGCGTAAAGGCTATTTCCTGAACAGCCGTACTGCCGGCCTCACGGATATGATACCCGGAGATGGAAATAGTATTCCATTTGGGAACTTCGTTACTGCACCATTCAAATATATCTGTTATGATTCGCATGGATGGCTTGGGAGGGTAGATATAGGTACCCCTGGCAGCATATTCTTTTAAGATGTCATTCTGTATAGTACCGGATATTTTTTTAAGGTCTGCGCCCTGCTGTTTGGCCAGTGCTACATAAAACGAAAGAAGTATAAAGCCTGTCGCATTGATGGTCATGGAAGTGCTGACGTCTTCCAATTTTATACCATTGAATAAGGTTTGAATATCCTCGATAGAATCAATAGCAACTCCCACTTTACCAACTTCACCTTCAGCCAATGGATGGTCACTGTCATAACCGATCTGTGTAGGCAGATCAAAAGCCACACTCAGGCCACTGACGCCCTGTGATAATAAATAGTGATAGCGTTTATTACTTTCTTCAGCTGTAGAAAAGCCGGCGTATTGACGCATCGTCCAGAGTTTGCCCCGGTACATGTCGGGTTGAACACCTCTGGTAAAAGGGAATTCACCCGGGTTTTCAGATTTGGTTGCTGGCAGATCATCATGGGTATATACAGATTTTATTTCTATACCAGAGTCAGTGTATTTTTTTTTCGGGTCCATGATAACGATTTAGGTTTGGCAAGTAATTTATTGCATCAGCTTTTTTGCTTCATGGTTCAGCGTCTGTGCCACCATTTCATGTATGGCTCCGCTTTGCTGCGATAATAATATTTCCAGTATTTTCTTATTCAATTCCGATGCAGATGCAGCCGGTGGCAGCGTGCCGGCAACCTGGTTAATGACCATGATATTTTGTTCTTTCAGGTTTCTGACAGCATCCCAACTGACAGGGCTTACATAAAGTTGTTGCGTACTGTTGTACTCAAACTCCTGCTTTATATTTTCTGTTAAGATGATTTTCATTTCAGCAGCCGAAATGCCAGGTTGATTTAAGCGGCTGATAAGATTGGGGAGAGCTATTCTTTCAGTCAGCAGCACTAATCGTTCATACGCCTGTAGTCTCAGGGGGATGCTTTCAAATTTATCTTTTACAACCGGGTCTGCTGATTTTTTAGGTTTTTGGGTAAAGGAGTAAACAGCTATTACGATAGCTAATACGGAGATAATAAGGCTCAATGTGGTTAAATCCATCGGATGGTGGTTTGGTTTGAACAGCAAAAATAAGCTGATTATCCAAAGATCAGGGTCAAAAGTTCCACAGCAGGGATAGGGAAAGTTAAATTCCTTTCTTCGAAAAGCGATAATAAGAAAACTGTAAAAAGAATATTTAATTTTACAACATGGAAACGACAACAATAAGCCCGGTTACACTGACGGAAGGAGCCATCGTTGAAATTAAAAAGCTGATGGCAGCGGATGGTTTTGATACAACGCAAAAATTAAGGATTGGCGTAAAAGGTGGCGGATGTTCCGGTATGACCTATGTGTTGGGTTTTGACCAGGTAAAGGAAAATGATACTCACTTCGAAATAAATGGAATCGCCTGTATCATGGATAAAGCCCATGAAATATACTTATTCGGGATGCAGGTGGATTGGCAGGATGGATTAAATAACCGGGGTTTTACTTTTAAAAATCCCAATGCCAGCACCACTTGCGGATGCGGGACTTCCTTTGCAGTATAAAGACCGCTTTATTGAACAACTTACTTGTTCTCTTTTTTTTAATGAATAATTGCAGCTTCTGTCAGGAAGCTTTTTTTATGGGCTGATGATCAACAAAAAGAGCATAATTATAATAACACCGGCAATATTCAATAAAATCCTGTCTTTGATCATACTCTTTAACAACAGATCAATGAATATCCCAATGATCCAGATAACTGGAAAAATCCAGACTACCAGGTAGCCAAAGCCCCATGGTCCTCCCGAAGATAAAAGAGTTCCCAGGAAACCATAAACGCAAAAAATGGTAATGCCGGTATTTAGTATTGTGAGTTGTTGCAACATAAAAAATCCTGTGGCAATTTACCACAGGATTTAACTATAAAGTTCATAAACAAATGCCGAAGCTTAACTCTTGGGAGTAGAGCCAGGCTTTGTTTTTTCTATTACTGCTTTTTTGCCCAGTTGCCTTTTACCACCCAGGTCAACCAATATCGGGGCTGCCACGAATACGGATGAATAAATACCGGTTACCACACCGATAAGCATGGCAAATGCAAAACCTCTTGTTACTTCACCACCCACGAGGAAAAGGATCAGGATGGTCAGGAATACCGTTAATGATGTCATAATCGTACGACTCAATGTTTCATTGATCGCCCTGTTGATGATCTCACCTCTCGGTGCATTGGGCATTAACCGGCTGTCCTCACGGATACGGTCAAATACGATTACGGTGTCATTCATAGAGAAACCTATCACCGTTAATAGCGCAGCAATAAAGTGCTGGTCAATCTCAAGTGGGAAAGGCACTATATTCTTGGCAAAAGAGAATACAATCAGTGTAACCAATACGTCATGCAACAAAGCCACAATCGTACCAAGTGAGTACCTCCAGTCGCGGAATCGGATGAAGATATACAGGAAGATCACCAGCAATGCAAAAAGAGTAGCTTTTACAGCCCCGGCTTTTAAGTCATCTGATATGGTTGGTAATACTTTTTTACTTTGCGGCAGGTATTTGTCTGTTTTAAATTGCTCAAAACTGATATTAGCAGGCAGGTAGCTCTTTAAACCTTCAAATAATTTTACCTCTACCAGCGAATCAGATATAGAACGGCTATCCTTAATAAGATAGGATGTAGTGATATCTAATTTAGAATTATCACCGATCGTTTTAATGATGGTGTTCTCTCCTTCAAATGCTTTGTTCAGGTCTTGTCTTACTTTTTCTTCATCTACTTTCCTGTCAAATTGAACAGTATAGCTGCGACCTCCATTGAATTCAACACCATAATTAAATCCATTAAAGAAAGAGGCAATACCTAACGCCAATACAACAAATGAAATGATATAGGCCACTTTGCGGTATTCGATGAACTTGTATTTGGCGTGTTTGAACACACGGCGGGAAACACCGGTAAAATATTCAAGGTGTTTCTTCTTATTGGTAAACCATTCAGACACCCAACGGCTCACCAGGATACCACAGAACAGGGATAAAAGAATACCAATGATCTGGGTAGTGGCAAAACCCTTTACCGGGCCAAGCCCGAAATAAAATAATATGAAGGCTGTTAAGAGGGTGGTTATATGACCATCCAGCACAGGTGGCAATGAACGTTTATATCCTTCATTGATAGCAGGGATATATCCTTTGCCTTTTGTCAGTTCTTCTTTGATACGTTCATAGATGATTACGTTGGTATCTACTGCCATACCAATAGTTAATACCAGGCCGGCAATACCAGGCGCTGTTAAGGTAGCACCAAGACCGGCCAGAATACCTACTGTAAAGAGCAGGTTCAAAATAAGGGCAATATTTGCAACCCATCCACTGGTGTTGTAATATATTAGCATCAGCAAAAAGATAACCACAAAGGATATGATAAATGCCAATGAACCACCACGGATAGCTTCTTCACCCAACGTAGGACCTACCTGTTGTTCCTGTACGATCTTGGCAGGGGCAGGCAATTTACCAATCTTCAATATATTAGCAAGGTCAGCTGCTTCCTGTTGGGTATAGCTGCCGGATATGGATGAAATTCCGTTCGGAATAGGATTGATAACATTGGGAGCAGAATGTACAACATTGTCCAGTACGATCGCAATGGGTTTGCCTACATTCTCTTCAGTCATTTTTTTCCAGATACTTGCCCCGGCAGGTTTCATTGTCATTTCAATCTGCACTTTGCCGTACTGGTCAAAGTCCTGGCGGGCATCCGAAATAGCATCTCCTTCCAGTTTTGCTTCGGTACGATTGTATGTTTTCAATGCATACAGTGGTACTGATGAAGCAGTTTTACCTTTTTTATCCTTTTCAGGTACCCCGTATGCCCAAACAACATCGGAAGGGAAATTGGATTTGAACTCATTGAGGTAAGTCCTGAAGAGGGCTGTATCATTTATAGCAACAGCACCAATGGCTGATGGATAAGAAACATTACCTTTTTCATCACGGTATGGCTGGCCAAACTGGAGGTACTTATCAAGTGTTATTTTCCCGGTAGCAAGGTCAGCAGTTTTCTTTTTGTCAGCAGTATCATCAGCTGTTTTGGTGATATCGTCAGAAAGTTTTTTAGTCTTGGTGGTATCCTCATCCTTAACAACTGCCGGTGTAGTATCTTTTTTAGCGGTAGTATCTTCAACTCCGCCATATTTAGCATTGAAAGCAAGGATTGTTCTTTGCCATCCATTAGCATAGTTGTTATCCTGTAAAGTGTAAACTTCCCAGAATTGAAGATTTGCCGTACTCTGTAAAAGTTTTCTTACCCTTTCTTTGTCTTTGATACCGGGTAATTCCACATTGATCAATCCCCTGTTCGGAATAGGGTTGATAGAAGGTTGTGCAACACCAAACTGGTCGATACGGGTACTTAACCTGTCGAAGGTAAGGTTGAATGCAGATCTGGCCTGTTCACGGATATAACTTTCAACTTTGTTATCGCTTGAATTAATATCAATTGCGTTTGAACTGGCACCGGAGAACAAAGTGGCCAGCGGTCTTGTTGCTTCCAGCTTTCTGTATTCCTGAATGAAAAGGGTGATGAAATCAGCATCGCTGTTCGCCTTTCTTTTATCTGCATTAACCAAAGCAGATAAGAAATTAGGGTCTTTGGAATTATTGGACAGCGATTTCAATAAACCGGTCATCTCCACTTCCAGTGTTACGTTCATTCCTCCCTGGAGATCCAAACCAAGATTTAATTCCTCTTCTTTGGCCTTCTTATAACTCATGGCACCATTGATGCCATAGGTTACAGTTGTATTTTCTGTTGCCTTAATCAGGCTATCACGATTCTTCTGGAATATTTTATCTAATTCTTCCTGGTAAATAGCCTGTGAATCTTTATTGGCAGGATATTTTGCTGCAGCACTTTGAAAATTATTTTTTACATAATTCCTGGCTTTTGCTTCCATTTTCTTTTCATGGTTTTTAACTAACCAGGTAAAAGACAATTGGTAGAGAGAATAGACAATAAGCAGAACTGTGAAAAAGCGAACCAAACCTTTCAGTTGCATACGTTGATCGATTTACAATTTTATCTCTTTATCAACAGTGTTTATGTTGACTGGATAATAAAGAGTTTACAGAAATTTTAAGGACGGCAAAGATAGCTGTTTCAGATTAATTCCGGCCAACTAAAAACGGGTTCTTGAGGGCTGATTTTTAAAAGCTTAACTGGGGGTAATTAGTATCTTTAAAAGGCAATGTCAACAATCTTTAAAGCCAGTATGGCTCTTTTATTTCCCCTGATTTTCCCTTCAGGAATTGTAGTCAATAATGCCATTATAAAAGACTCAAATAACTCCAAACATAGGATAATAAAGAAACCAAAAATGGGGATTCAAAATGCATCTGATACATTCATTCACAGTCTTTTAGTTAAATATCCTGAATTCTTCAGCTCTGCCCTGGCCAGCAGGAATAAACTGGGCATCCAGGTGATTTATACGGAGATAAACAGGTCAAAAAAGGGGAAAGTTAAGTTTACAGATCATTATTTTAATCTTGATTCGGGCCGCTATTTTTATCCTGCATCCACTGTTAAACTTCCCGTGGCGATACTGGCCCTGCAGCGATTGAACGAACTAAAAATAGCCGGGCTGGATAAAAACACAACGATGATTACCGGCGCTGTGGGCGGTCAACAAACAGAAGTAAACAATGACCCTTCTGCACCCGATGGAAGGCCTGCCATTGCCCATTATATAAAAAAAATACTGCTGGTTAGTGACAACGATGCTTTTAACCGGTTGTATGAATTCCTGGGCCAGGAATATATTAATAATTCATTGCACAAGATGGGTTATGCCAGCGTTCAGATCATTCATAGACTGGATATAAGCTTATCCGAAGAGGAGAACAGGCATACCAATCCCATAAAATTCATCGACAGCAGCGGGAAAGTAATTTATGAGAAAGCTGCTGAAAAAAGCAGGTTGGTCTATGCGCAAAGAGATACAAAGCTGGGAAAAGGATTTTACAGG
>Ga0209170_1000539_pt1 | contig 16814 bp, 17 predicted proteins | sample KloWWTKNB14_bulk_FD_187178 | JGI IMG/M metagenome (GOLD analysis project Ga0209170, IMG submission 187178) | Active sludge microbial communities from Klosterneuburg, Austria, studying microevolution and ecology of nitrifiers - Klosterneuburg... | ecosystem: Engineered > WWTP > Aerobic digester >...
GCGCCTTGAAGGCGTTGGCCGCCTGGTTCACCAGCGCCACGCGGTCGGCCAGAAAGAGAATGCGCTTGGCCCAGTTGGCGCGCTGCAGCAGGTCTACCAAAGCAATCACGGTGCGCGTTTTGCCCGCGCCCGTGGCCATCACCACCAGGGCTTTGCGCTGGCGGTCGCGCTCAAAGGTTTCGCCAATGCGGCGAATGGCGCGCAGCTGGTAGTGCCGCTCCACGATATCGGGGTTGATGCTCACGCCCGCCAGCGGCTTGGCACTGGTGCGGCGCTGTATCAGTAGTTGCAGCTCGTCCTTTTTGTGGAAGCCCTGCACCGGGCGCGGCGGGTAGGTGGTGTCGTCCCAGAACCAGTGCTCATAGCCGTTGGTGGTGTAGATCAGCGGGCGCTGGCCGAATTGCGTTTGCAGGCAGTCGGCATACAGCTTGGCCTGCTGCTGGCCCACGCGCGCGTCGCGCCGGGTGCGCTTGGCTTCCACCACGGCCAGCGGCTTGCCATCGTCCCCCCACAGCACGTAGTCCACATAGCCCGTGCCCTCCAACTTACCTTGTGCATTGGGCATGCCCTGCACTTCAAACTCTCTATCGCGCGGCTGGTCCAGCTTCCAGCCCGCCTCTTTGAGCAGCAGGTCGATGTAGAGGTCGCGCGTCTCGGCTTCGTTGTAGTCGTGCGTGTCGGGCGTGGCCGTGTTGGCGGCTTTGGCTGCGGCCACTTCGGCGCGCAGCTGGGCCAGCTCGGCATCCAGTGCGGCGGTTTTTTGCTGCGCGGTGGTCAGGGCTGCATCGCGCGCAGCCAGTTCATCGGCCAGCGTGGCCAGCTTTTGCAACGCAGCCTGCGTGGCTTGCGCACTGGCCTGGGCAGCCGCTTGCCCGGCTGCGGCATCCAGTGGGCGCGGCAACAAGTCGGCGCGGAACTGCAGCGCCGGGTCGGGCCGCGCGGCCACGTTGCGCCCGTAGTTGCGCGCCAGCCAAAACGCCACCTGAAACAGCTCGCGCAACACGGCGGTGGCGTCTTGCGCCGTGATAGGTCGCGCGCTGTGCACCGCGTTGTTGCCCTGCTTGCGCACCACATCCATCTTGGCGTGCAACGCGGGGCCGACCAGCACTTTGAAACTGGGCTCAAACAAAAAAGCCGACAGGTCCGGCTTGTAGGGCATCTGCAGGCGACCGCTGCGACCTCCTTCTGCCTGAAACAGCCACACCACCGCCAGCTCCAGCGTGCGCCGGGCATAGAAGCAGGCGGTGCGTGGGTCAGTCAGCGCGGCCTGCTCAGCGCGCAGGCCCTCCGCATACAGCGCGGGCCATTCGACCTGCAGAAATGAGAAATTAGAGGCCATTATTTTTGACCCCATGAGGGCAAAAACGGGCTGATTGCTTGAAAAAGCGGCAGATTTGACCTCATAGGGTCAATTCTTTTGAGAATCAATGAGGGCGGCTACCTGAGCCCGCAGCTCAGGCAAGTCGGCATAAATGGTCTTCCACACCAACTCGTAGTCCACCTTGAAATACCCATGCGCTACCCGATTGCGCATGGTGTACATCAGCGCCCAAGGCACATCAACATGAGCCTGCGCGAAGGCAGGGTGATGCTTTTCAATGTTGTTAGAGGCCTCGCCCAGAATCTCGAAATTGCGCACTACGGCATCCTGCGTCTTTTCGTCCGAGAGAAAGCTCAACTCCACCATGTCATCCACATACCGGTGAATCCGGTCAATGGCCTCCACAATGTGGGCCAAATAGTCCTGGGCCCGCAGTATGTCCTCTTTGCTCATATCACCTGCGCTTCGGCAATCACCTGGTCGCGAAATTTGGCCGGCAAGCCCTTGGGTGTGAGCACATCGACTGCCACAGGCAGCAAGCGGGCCAGCTCCAGCTGAATCTTGGCAATATCCATCATGGTGGTCTCTGCTGTGGGCTCTACCAGGATGTCCAAGTCGCTGCCCTCGATGTCGTCGCCATGCACTACCGAGCCGAACACGCGCACATTCGTTACCCGGTGGCTGAGCGCAATCGTGCGGATGGCGTCGCGGTGGGTTTGAAGGGCTATGGATGGGCGCATGGTTTGCTCCTTGATTCAGTCAGTGAGAAATCGCTCTGTCAATGCCTAGGCTCCGCCGCAAACGCCAACACGGCCAGGATGTCCTGCTCAGTGAGTTCCGGGAAATCGTCCAAGATTTCAGCCGTGGACATGCCGCTGGAGAGCATGGACAGCACGTCGTACACCGTGATGCGCAAGTCGCGCACGCAGGGCCGCCCGCCGCGCTTGCCGGGTTCCAGGGTGATTCTGTCCATGGTGCTCTCTTGAAAATGGGGTGTGAATGTAGATTGTGCCGCGTGTTGCGCTTGCTCTAAAACTCGCCGGCAAACGGCTGCTGCCTTTGCCGATACCAACGCTGAATACGGATTTCGCTCTTCACAACCCGGTAGTCAAAGCTGTGTCCAGTTTTGGGAACCGGGTAAGTTCGCACACCCGCCACAGGGGCCGGGCTGCCTATGTCGGGAAACTCAGTCAGGGTGCGCAGCGATTTCTCTACGCGCTTGAAAATCAGTTCTGCAGTCAGCGGGTCCTCGTCAGCAATGTGGGACAGGCTGGCCAGCAACTGGCGGCGCGCCTGGGCCGACCAGACGATGGGCAGCGTCATGCAGCTGCGCGCGTGCTGCGTTTGGCTTGGCGAACCAGCTTTTGGGCATCGGCCATCACATCCGTGTGTGTGGCGGTGGCACCCGCCCCAAACTCGGCATCCGCGTTGGCGTTTTCCTGGATGCTGCGCTCTACCGCATCAAACCCGTCACGCAACACAAAGCGCAAGGTCGCCGCAGGGGTGCGCCCAGACGCTTGTGCCAAGCGGGCAATGCGGTTCTGGGTGACTTTGGGGAGCTGAATGTCGGTGGTCATGCTGTTGATTCCCTGAAATATTCAAACGTTTTGATTGCGTGGGGCATTTTCTGCCAATCACAACTCCCCCGCAAACGCCCGCTGCTGCAGCGAGGCGAACAGGGCGTCTAGCTGGGCCAGGGCGGTGCGGTGGGTGGCTTTGAGGGCTTCGATGGCTTGGATGCGGGTGGAGAAGGTTTGTTGGAGGGCGAGAGGGGGCACCAGCAAAGGGAAGCCCTTCAACTGCGACATATTGATCGAAGCAATGCCGGTCGTTTGCTTGGCAGAACGCAAGAAATACTTCTTGCCGCGTGGGCTACCAACAAGCCAGTTCAGAAACAGCGGAGTCAAAAGTTCGGTGGTGAGCCGCACCCGAAAGATGTGGTTCTGGTGAATGCACTCCGGCAACTCGTCATTCCAAAGCGTGCCACGGCCCAGCTTGTCGGGGTCGCCACCCTCGGTTAGTAGCAGGTCATTCTTGCGCAAGAGGTAGCGTTGAATTTCGTCTTCCGTCGCGTCGATGCTTTTGATTCCGTCGAGCCGCAAGGACTTGTCCTGCACGTTGGCCACCGCCAAGTACGGCAGTTCACGCGTGATCTTGCCTTCAAGATTGCGTCCTTTTGTCACGCCAGAAGCGATGTCAGCGACTTCACCCAAAGCCAGCGAATCCGGCCAGCCACGCTCATTCGTCACCGGGTCGCCAAACATATCGAGAAAGAGGGACTGGGTGAGGGTGTCGAGGTGGGCCAGGGCTTGGCGGCGTTGGGTTCGGAGGGTTTCGGCCTGGTCCAGGATGGCGGCGATGCGGCGTTGCTCTTCAAGCGGAGGCAGTGGAATCTCCCAAGCCTCCATTCCAGCTTTTGTCATGTGCAGCATTGCAACCCCATGCGAGGCTGCTTTCACTCGCTCCGTAATCCATTCCAGCAAATGGAAAGCGAACTGTTTGTCAATGTTGTCGAAAGGAACTATTCGCCAAATGTGATAGTGATAGATGCTCCGATCACCATTCCAGATGTATGGGCCAAAGCTCGCCGACCAAGCGAACAGCAAATCACCACGCGAGCAATATTTATCCTCAGGAAGATCGAGATTGGAGAAATACCAGCGGTCCCCTCCGTTCAAGTTTTGTATGCGGATGATCGGAGTGCCCTCGTCGAGCAACTCATGTTGCGAATACGCGCGACCGTTTATCAGTCGCATGCAATCGCCTAACTTGCGGAGTTCCCAGCCACTAGGCATGTCATTTGCAACCACCGCGCTCACTTCAACATCCCCTCCAACGCCTTCATCCCCGCCGCAATCTCATCCTCCAGTTTGGCCAGCTCGGCCAATATCTCCTGCGGTGCGCGGTGCTGTACCTGCGCGTGCACCACTTCCTTGTAGCGGTTGATGCTCAGGTCATACCCATTCGCGGCGATGTCGGCCTTGGGCACGCAGAAGCTTTGCTCGGTGCGGGGGCGGGTCAGCTCCGACCCTTCGACAGGCTCAGGGTGAACGGCTTTTAAGGAGTTCCAGCGGACCAGCACATCGGGCAGGTTGTTTTTTAAATGCTCTTCTTTTGATAGCTGGCTACGCACATCCCGTGCGGGCTGGAGGCCTAATTTATCCTCAGGCAAGAGTGGCTGGCGCTTGTCGTCCAGGCTGTAGCCGTCGGCCTGCATGTCGTAGAACCACACGTTGTCGGTGCCGCCGCTGTTGGTTTTGGTGAAGAACAAAATGGCGGTGCTGACGCCCGCGTAGGGCTTGAACACGCCGCCGGGCAGGCTGACGATGCCGTCGAGCTTTTGGTCTTCCACCAGCATTTTGCGCAGGGCCTTGTGCGCGGTGCTGCTACCAAACAGCACGCCGTCGGGCACGATGACCGCCGCGCGGCCACCGGGCTTGAGCAGGCGCAGGAACAGGGCCAGAAACAGCAGCTCGGTCTTTTTGGTCTTGACGGTTTGCAGCAAATCCTTGGCGACGTTTTCGTAGTCCAGGCTGCCCGCGAACGGGGGATTCGCCAGCACCAGGCTGTAGCGTCCTTCCTCGCTGCCATGTTCCTGGCCCAGCGAGTCGCGGTAGGTGATGGCCGGGTTGTCCACGCCGTGCAGCATCATGTTCATGCTGCCGATGCGCAGCATGGTGTTGTCAAAGTCGTAGCCATGGAACATGCCATGGTTGAAGTGCTGGTTTTGCTTGGCGTCGTGGAACAGCGCGGGGTGCGCCTCGCGCAGGTATTCGCCCGCCGCCACCAAAAAGCCACAGGTGCCGCTGGCGGGGTCGCAAATGGTGTCTTGCGGCGTGGGCGCGGTCATCTCCACCATGAGCTGGATGATGTGGCGCGGGGTACGGAACTGGCCGTTTTGCCCGGCGCTGGCGATCTTGCCCAGCATGTATTCGTACAGGTCACCCTTGGTGTCGCGGTTGTCCATGGGCACGGCGTCCAGCAGGTCCACCACCTTGGCCAACAGCGCTGGCGTGGGGATGGTGAAGCGGGCGTCCTTCATGTGGTGGGCGTAGGTGGAGTCGTCACTGCCCAGGGTGCGCAGGAAGGGGAAGACGTGTTCGCCCAGGATGACGAACATTTCGCTGGGGGCCTCGTTCTTAAAGCGGCTCCAGCGCAGGGTGTCGAACGCCCTGCCCCGCGAATCGTTGCCTTCGGGGAAGATGCGGCGCTCCATGGGCTTTTTCAGCCGGGTGGCCTTGTTTTCTTCCAGGGTGTGCAGGTCGTCCAGGCGGCGCAGGAAGAGCAAGTAGGTGATTTGCTCGATGACTTCGATGGGGTTGGCGATGCCGCCGGACCAGAAGGCGTTCCAGATCTGGTCGATTTTGCTTTTGAGGTCGCCGGTGAGCATGGTGTGCGGTAGTTCTTTTCAGTAAAACGGAGGCAGCGTGGAGGATAGCCGATGGCACCTCCCACGCGGGTGGTCGTTACTTGCTATCGGCCAGCCACTGGCCGGGCGTCACACCAAACCAGCGCCGCGCTGCGCGGCTGACGCTGCTGGCATCGTGGTAGCCCAGGCGTTGCGCCGCGGCTTCCAGGCTCCAGCCTTGCTGTAGCAGGCCTTCCAGCGCCGCACGCCGCATGTTGTCGACCAGCGTGGCCCAACTCGTCCCCTCTTCTTTCAGGGTGCGCTGCATGCTGCGCACGCTCATGCCCAGTGCTGCCGCCAGATCCTCGATAGACGGATTGGCGTCGGCGCGATGGGCGAGCCACTGCACCGCAAAGCTGGAGGCGTACCCCACCTGCGGCAGGTTGGCGAGCTCGCGGTCGGCCATGTCGCAATGCATGCGGCATAGGTCGGCATCGGCGTGCGGCAAGGGGGCGCTCAGGTCCCGTGCCGAAAAGGTGAGGCGGTTCGCATCGGCTGCAAACCGCGGCATGATGCCGAAACACTGCCGGTAGCCTTGCAACGGCCCCTGCGCGGGATGGCGAAAACTCACTTCCAGCGGCTGGTATGCGCGCCCCGCCAGCCACAGTGCCTGGCGGTACACACCACCGAGCAATGCCTCCACCTGCTGCGGCAGGATGGGGACGCGAGCAGTCTGTACGGTGTGCTCCAACGCCACCGAACCGTCGGGCTGAGGGTGGGCCGCCAGGGTGCCCGACTCGCTGACCAGGCGCTGGTAACGCAGCATCACGCCAATGGCGCAGCCCCACAAAAAAGCAACAGGAGACACGATGCAGGCACACCGACTTGAGAACGAGGTTCACATCCAGCGGCCCCCAGAGACCGTATTCCGCTACGTGACGCAGCCGTGGCTCTGGCACGAATGGCACCCGGCCTCTGAGTCCGCCGTCGGCAGCGCCAACCCGTTGAAGGTGGGTGACCACTTTGATGAATCGGTCAGCATGCAGCCCTTCGGATGGTTTCCCATCCGCATACGGCGCCATCTGCGCTGGACCGTGGTGGAGTCGCAGGAACCGCACCTCTGGGAGGTGCACGGCACATCGCCCACCATCGACGTGCGCGCCCGCTATGAGCTCGATCCGGTCGATGGCACGCGGTTCCGGCGCACCTTTCACTACCAGGTGAAGGGTCCGCTTCGGGTGATTGATCGCGGCTTTGTCTTGCCGCGCATGCAGCAGCAATCCGTGGTGGCGCTGCAGAACCTCCAACGCGCGCTGGAGGCCCAATGAACGACGCTGTCGCTGCATTCCGCGCGCAGTACCGCGAGCAGCATATTGGTCGAAGCTACCGGGGCTGGCTGCACTTCGGCTTCACGGTCAGCATGGCAAGCACCATCATCGTGCTGTGTGCCCTGCAGTTGCATGACGTGACACCATGGGAATGGCTGACACTGCCACTGACCTTTGTCTACGCCAATTTTGCCGAGTACTTTGGCCACAAGGGCCCCATGCACCACCTGCGCCCCGGCCTGCGCCTGGTGTACGAGCGCCACACCAGGCAGCACCACCGCTTCTTTACGGAAACCGAGATGGCGTTTGAGAGTCCGCGCGACTTCAAGGCGGTGCTGTTCCCGCCGGTGCTGGTGACCTTCTTCCTGCTGGCTTTCGGCACCCCCATGGCCTTGTTGCTGACCTGGCTGACAACACCCAATGTGGGTTACCTGTTCGCACTCACCGCCGCCACGTACTTCCTGAACTACGAACTGCTGCACTTTGCCCACCACCTGCCCGATACGCACTGGGTCTCGCGTCTTCCGGGCATGCACGTGTTGCGCCGCCTGCATACCGACCACCACGACCCGAAGCTGATGGCCCGGTACAACTTCAACATCAGCTACCCGCTGGGAGACTGGGTGTTCGGTACGCTGTACCGTGGCAAAGCATGAGCACGCATGGGGAATGCTCCTATTTCCATAGCTACTTCCGCATATTCCACGGGGGCTAGAGGCCGATTTGACCTATAAACCCTATTCCAGCAGCGCCGCGTACACCAGGTTGCGGAACAGCGGGCGGTAGTAGTCGCGCTGGTTGGGGGCCTGGATCATCATCAAGGCGAAGAAGTCCTTGGCCGGGTCCACAAAGAAGGTGGTGCCGGCAATGCCGCCCCAGAAGTACAGGCCCTTGGTGCCGGGTGCGGCGGCAATGCCATCTTCCAGCCGCACCGCAAAGCCCAGGCCAAAGCCGTGGCCTGGGGGCAGCAGTTCGCCCGAGCGGCCGGCGCGGTGCACGCCGATGTGCCCCAGGTGGTCGGCCGTCATGTAGCGCACGGTGTTGGGGCCCAGAATGCGCACGCCGTCAAGCTCGCCCCCGTTCAGCAGGCACTGCAAAAAGCGCGCGTAGTCGGCGGAGGTGGACACCAGGCCCGCACCACCGGCTTCCATGCGGGCGGGCTGGCGCACGTCGATCAGCTTCATGGCGATGCCGCCATCGGGGTCGCTTTCGAACGGCTCGGCAATACGGTGGTGTTTTTCGGGTGGCACATGGAAGGCGGTGTCCACCATGCCCAGCGGGCCAAAAATGTTGTGCTGCAGGAAGTCGCCCAGCGACTGCCCTGCCACCACCTCCAGCAGCGCGCCCAGCAGGTCGGTGGCGCGGCTGTATTCCCAGGTGGTGCCGGGCTCGAACATCAGGGGCATGGCCGCCAGCGCCTGGGAGAACTCGGCATTGCTGCGTTCGCGCGAAGCCAGCCGCGCCTGCGCATACTGCTTCTGGATGGGTTCAGAACCCAGAATCTCGTAGGTCAGGCCCGAGGTATGGCGCAGCAGGTCCTGCACGGTGGGTGCGGCCTTGGGATGGTGCAGCACGGCATGGCCGCTGACATGGGCCATGACCTGCACGTTGGCAAACTCCGGCAGGTATTTGGACACCGGGTCGCTCAGCAGCAGCTTGCCGCGCTCCATCAGCATCATGATGGCCACGGACACCACCGGCTTGGTCATGGAGTAGATGCGAAAAATGGAATCCAGCGCCATGGGCTTGCCCAGCGCAGGCATTTGCATGCCGACGCTGGAATGCAGCAGCACCTGGCCGTGGCGCGCAATCAGCGCAACGGCGCCGGGCAGGCGCTGGCTGGCCACTTCGGACTGCAGGACATGCATCAGGCCGACGGTGCGGTCGGGGCAAAAGCCCAGGCTGGCAGGTGTGCCGGTGGTCAAACTCTTGGACATGGTGCGGGTCTCCTTCAGGCGCCGTAGCGCTGGCGCGCCAGGGCGGCGCCCTGGGCCAGGGCTTCGAGTTTCTTGACGGCCACTTCGCGGCTCATGGGGGCCAGGCCACAGTTGGTACAGGGGAACAAGCGATTGCGTGGCACATGCTGCAGCGCCATGCCAATGGTGTCGGCAACCTGCTCGGGCGTTTCGATCACATCGCTGGCCACATCGATCACACCCACCATCACGTCCTTGCCCTTCAGCAGGTCCATCATCTCGGGCGGCACATGCGAGTGGTAGCACTCCAGGCTGACCTGCTGGATGCTGCTGGCGGCCAGCGCCGGGAACACCTGCGCATACTGGCGCCACTCGCCGCCCAGGGTTTCCTTCCAGTCGGTGTTGGCCTTGATGCCGTACCCGTAGCAGATGTGCACGGCCGTGGTACAGGTCAGGTTGCGGGCCGCAATCTCCAGCGCCTGCACGCCCCAGTCGGCCGCGTCCTGCATGTAGACGTTGAAGGCCGGCTCGTCAAACTGGATGATGTCCACGCCATCGGCCTGCAGGGCCAGGGCTTCCTGGTTGAGCAGTTCGGCAAAGGCGAACGCCATGGCCTTGCGGTCGCCATAAAAACGGTCCGCCACGGTATCCACAATGGTCAGCGGGCCGGGCAGCGTGAACTTGAGTTTCTTTTTGGTGTGGGCGCGGGCCAACTGGGCCTCGAACGCATGCACACGGCCCTTGAGGCGCAGCGGCGCGATCACCTGCGGCACCATGGCGTCGTAGCGGTTGTTGCGGATGCCCATCTTGACTTTGTTCTCAAAGTCAATCCCTTCGACCTGCTCCAGAAAACCGTGAACAAAGTGCTGGCGGCTTTGTTCGCCGTCGCCCACGATGTCCAGGCCGGCGTCTTCTTGCTCCTTGATCCACAACAGCGTGGCATCCATCTTGGCCTGTTGCAGCTCGGAGCCAGCCAGCTTCCACTGCGGCCAGAGCTTTTCGGTTTCCGAGAGCCAGGATGGCTTGGGCAGGCTGCCTGCGATGGCGGTTTCAAACATGGTTTCTCCTTGTGGTTTTAGGTCGTAGTGCGCTGGTAATCCGGCAGGCGGGCGCCACAGTGCAGGCAGTAATTGGCCTCGGGCGCGTGGCCTTCGGTCAGGCATTCGTGGCAGGTGCGGGTGGTGACGGTTTCGCGGCCGCGCTGGCCGGTCATCTCGGCGGTAACGATGCCGGTGGGCACGGCCAGCGTGCCCCAGCCCAGCAGCATCATGACCGAGGCAATCAGCCGCCCCAGATCGGTCTTGGGCGTGATGTCACCAAAGCCCACCGTGGTCATGGTGGTGACGGCCCAGTACACCGCAATGGGAATGCTGGTAAAGCCATTGGCCGGCCCTTCGACCACGTACATGAGCGTGCCCATGACCAGCACGATCATGAGCACCGCCGCCAGAAACACCATGATCTTGCGCCGGCTGGCCTGCAGCGCCCGCCCCAGCGACTGGTACTCGGACATATAGGCCGTGAGCTTGAACACCCGGAACACGCGCAGCAGGCGCAACACCCGCACATCAATCAGCGCATGCACCTCTGGCACCAGCAAGGCCAGGTAGGTGGGCAACAGCGCAAGCAAATCGATCACACCATAAAAGCTCAGGGCATAGCGCAACGGATGGCGCACGCACAGCAGGCGCGCCACATACTCCACGGTAAACACCAGGGTGAAGCCCCACTCCAGAATGTCGAACACCGTGCCCAACCGCGCGTTGATGCCGTGCACGCTGTCAAGCACCACCACCGTGACACTGGCGAGGATGATGGCAATCAGCCACTGGTCAAACAGCCTGCCTGCGCGCGTGTCCGCCTCAAAAATAATGGTGTAAAGCCGGAGCCGCCAGCCGTCCAGCGGCTTGCCCCATGCGTCGTTCGATGCCAATGCCATTAGCGTCCTCTTGTTATCGTCCTTCTGCTTCCTGCAAGACCCGCCACATCACTTTACCGGCCCCGCTCTTGGGCAGGGCGTCGACAAACTGGATGGAGCGCGGGGCCTTGTAGACCGCCATATTCTCATGGCACCAGGCCAGCAGCTCCTGCTCGGTCACCAGCGCATGGCTGGCGCGCTTGACGACCACCGCCTTGACCGACTCACCGCGGTAGGCGTCTTTGGTGGAGATGATGCAGGCTTCCTGCACTGCAGGGTGGCGGAACATCAGCGCTTCCACCTCGGCGGGCCAGACCTTGAAGCCCGAGGCATTGATCATGCGCTTGAGCCGGTCGGTCAGGAAAAAATAGCCGTCTTCGTCCACATGGCCCAGGTCGCCCGAGCGGAAGAAGCGCTTGCCATCGATCTCCACGAATACGGCCTCGGTGGCCTCGGGCCGCTTCCAGTAGCCCCGGAACACCTGCGGACCGTGGATCAGGATTTCTCCTTGGCCGCCGGTGGGCATTTCCGCCAGCGTGTCCGGGTCCACCACGCGCGCGTCCACCCCCATGAACGGAATGCCCAGGCACTGCTGCTTGGGGGCATCGGGCGGGTTGCTGTGCGAGGGGGCTGCGGTTTCGGTCAGGCCATAGCCCTCCACGTAGCGCAGGCCAAACTGCTCCCACAGGCGCTGGGCCACGGCCTGTGGCATGGCCGCACCGCCACCGCCGATGTAGACCAGGCTGGAGAGGTCGTACTGCCCGAAGTTGGGGCTGGCCATGAGGTCAATCACCATGGTGGGGATGTTGGTCCAGTGCGTGATCTTGTAGCGGGAAATCAGTTGCCCCGCCAGCTCACGGTCCCAGCGCGGCATGATGACCAGCGTAGCCCCGGCGGCCATGTTGGTGTGCATCAGGCTCACCATGCCGGTGATGTGGAACATGGGCACCACCATCAGCGTGACGTTTTCCATGGTGCCATTGCCCCACAGGCCGCTGGCCACCGCGTTGTGCATGATGCTGCTGTGGGTGTGCATGCAGCCCTTGGGCAGGCCGGTGGTGCCGCTGGTGTAGGGCAGCACGGCCAGGTCGGCCGGCCCCACGGTCAGCGCCGGCGGCGCGCCTTCGGTGGCCAGCGCAGCCTCCCAGGTGTGCACCTGGCCGCCTTGTAGCGCAGGCAGGGCGTGGCGTGTGCACAGCCAGTCGCGCCAGGCGGCGGGCATGGCGCCCTCCCCGGCGGCATCCGGGTCAAACGCATCGGCGAAGTGCGACACCAGCAGGTGCTGCAGCCGTTGTGCGGGCTCCAGCGCATCGCTGGCGCGGGCCAGTTCGGCTGCCAGGTCCGAGGTGGTGATAGCCACGCGGGCATCGGGGTCGGTGATGAAGTGCTTGAGCTCTTCGGCCCGGTTCATCGGGTTGACCGGCACCACCACGGCGTTGGCGCGCAGGATGGCGAAGTGCGCAATCACCAGTTGGGGGCAGTTTTGCATGTTGAGCACCACCCTGTCGCCCTTTTCGACCCCCAGCCCCCGTAAACAGGCCGCAAGGCGCTCTGATTTTTGTAGCAGTTCGCGGTAGGTCACCACCCGTCCGAAGAACACCAGAGCCGCCTTGTCCGGATAGCGCCGGGCGTTGACCTCCAGGTTGTCCCACAGCGAGGTGGCAGGCACCGTAATGGCGCGTGGCAGGCGCTTGGGCCAAAAACGGTAATGGGGTCGGTCCATGAAAGCTCTCCTAGATTGCATTGCCCTGCACGATAAGGGATGCCCGCGCGGCGAATGTCCCAACGGTGACTATGCCTTGCTGGCACGGTTTCTGCGTGCATTGGGGCCAAGAGTAAACCCTTACGCGGGCGCCTGAGCGATGGCGCTAAAGTCAATCACCCTTGCGCAGTGGCCCTCGCCGCTGCGCAATCTTTCTTTTCTTTCGATCTGGAGTACCTGCTGATGAAATTCAACACGCTTAAAAACGTTGCCACCGTGGTGGCAACCCTGGGCACCCTGGCTGCTGCACCCGCCTTTGCCGGCAAGACCCTCGATGGCATCAAGGCCCGCGGCCAGGTTATCTGCGGTGTGCACACCGGGCTGGCCGGCTTCAGCGCAGCGGACTCCAACGGCAAATGGTCCGGCATTGATGTGGACATTTGCCGCGCCGTGGCAGCCGCCGTGCTGGGCGATGGCGAGAAAGTGAAATTCGTGCCTCTGGTCGCGCAGGCGCGCTTTACCGCCCTGCAGTCCGGCGAAGTGGACGTGCTGTCGCGTAACACCACCTTCACGCTGACCCGCGATGCATCGCTGGGCCTGAGCCAGACCGCCGTGACCTACTACGACGGCCAGGGCTTCATGGTGCCGGTCAAGAGCAAGATCAAGAGCGCCAAGCAGCTCAAGGGCCAGACCGTGTGCGTGCAGTCCGGCACCACCACCGAGAAGAACCTGACCGACTACTCCAAGGCCAATGGCCTGAACGTCAAGCCCGTGGTGTTTGAGAAGCTCGACGCCGTCGAAGGCGCCTACTTCTCGGGCCGTTGCATTGCCTACACCACAGATGCCTCCGGCCTGGCATCGGTGCGCAACAAGTCGGCCAAAAATCCGGCCGACCACCTGATCCTGCCAGAGCTGATTTCCAAGGAGCCGCTGGGCCCACTGGTGCGCCGTGGGGATGACGAGTGGGAAGCCATCGTGAAGTGGACCATCTTCGGCCTGCTCGAAGCCGAGGAGTACGGCGTGACTTCCGCCAACGTGGACCAGCAAAAGGCTACCAGCAAGGACCCCGTGGTGGGCCGCCTGCTGGGCACCACCGAGGACACCGGCAAGCTGCTGGGCCTGGACAAGGACTGGCTGGCACGCGCAGTCAAGACCACCGGTAACTACGGCGAAATCTTCGAACGCAATGTGGGCCCCAAGTCATCCCTGCAACTGCCCCGCGGCCTGAACAACCTGTGGAACAAGGGCGGCATCCAGTACGCACCGCCCATCCGCTGAGCACGGACTGAAACACGGGCAAGGTCGCTTGCCCGCGCTTGACAAAGGGCAGATGCAATCGTTTTTGCGCTGCCCTTTTTCACTGACAATCCACCGTACTTCTTTTGCCCGAAGGACCACGATGTCCCCCACTCCCTCCGCTCCACCCAAAAAGAAATGGTCCTGGCGCAGCCAGGCGTTTCGCGCGCTGGTCTACCAGATTGTTGCCGTCGCGGTGATCGCACTGACAGTGCTGTACCTGGCCAACAACACCGCCACCAATATGCGTGCGCGGGGTATCCAGAGCGGCTTTGACTTTCTGGGCAGTGCCGCCGGGTTTGACATTGGCGAGAGCCTGTTTGCCTTTGACTCTGGCGAGTCCTACTGGCGCGCCTATCTGGTGGGCATGGTCAACACCCTGCGCGTGGCGGTGGTGGGGATTATTTTGACCACGGTGATGGGTACGCTGATTGGCGTGGGGCGCTTTTCCCACAACGGACTGGTGCGCGGCCTGTGCCGGGCCTATGTGGAGCTGTTCCGCAATATCCCGGTGCTGCTGCAGCTGCTGATGTGGTACCTGCTGTTCACCGAGGTGCTGCCCGCGCCTACCGAGCCCTGGGTACTGGGACCGCTGTTCCTCAGCAAGGGTGGGCTGAATTTTCCAATTCCCGTGTGGGCCACCGGCCATGTGCTGGCGGCCTGGGGCGCGGTGGCAGGTTTGGCCGCTGCCTGGGCCTACCGGCGGTATGCACGCAAGGTGTTTGAAGCCACCGGACAGGCGAAAAGCCTGTTCTGGGTGCCCCTGGTCATTGTGCTGACAGGCACCCTGCTGGGCTGGTTGCTGGGCGGCGCGCCCACCGCCATGAACGTACCGTTCAAAGGCGAGTTTGCCGTGGAAAGCGGTGGCTCTCTCACCCCCGAATACCTGTCGCTGCTGCTGGGCCTGACCGTCTACACCGCGGCTTTTGTGGCCGAGGTGGTGCGCGGTGGCATTCAGGCTGTGCCCACAGGCCAGTCCGAAGCCGCCAGCGCGCTGGGCCTGAGCCGTGGCCAGACCATGCGCCTGGTGATGTTGCCCCAGGCGCTGCGGGTGATCATTCCGCCACTGACCAACCAGTACCTCAACCTCACCAAGAATTCATCGCTGGCGGTGGCCATTGGCTACCCCGATGTGGTGTCGATTGCCAACACCGCCATCAACCAGACCGGCCGCGCGGTGGAGTGCATTGCCATCATCATGCTGGTGTACCTGAGCACATCGCTGTCGACCTCGCTGCTGATGAACTGGTACAACGCGCGCGCGGCCATCAAGGAACGTTAAGGACACGCCACATGACCTCTCCAACGTTTCAACCCATTCCCCCGCGCCCGGCACCGGTGCGCACCGAAGGCGCTCTGGCCTGGTGCAAGATCAACCTGTTCAGCGGCTGGCAGACCACGCTGGGCACCCTCATCGTGGGCGGGGTGCTGCTCGCGCTGCTGCCGCGCCTGGTCCAGTGGGCGCTGATCGATGCGGTGTGGGTGGCCGACTACCAGGCCTGCCACGATGCCAGCGGTGCCTGCTGGGGTGTGGTGCGCGAGAAATTCCGCTTCATCCTGTTTGGCCGCTACCCGTTTGACGAACACTGGCGTGCCCTGATCTGTACCGTGATGCTGCTGGCGCTGATCATGGCCAGTTGCACCCGCGCCTTCTGGAAACCCTGGCTGGGTGCGCTCTGGGCCGTGGTGTTGGTGGTTTATTTCACGCTGATGCGTGGCGGCGTGCTGGGTCTGGAGCGGGTCGAGACCGACCTGTGGAGTGGCCTGCCGCTCACCATCCTGCTGGCCTCGCTGTCCATGGTCATGGCGTTTCCCATTGCCCTGTTCATCGCACTGGGGCGCAGCTCGGCCATGCCGGCGATCCGCAGCTTGTGCACCGTGTATGTGGAGCTGATCCGTGGTGTCCCACTGATCTCGGTACTGTTCATGGCGTCATTCATGTTCCCGCTGCTGATGCCGCAGGGCTTCAACATCGACGTGCTGATTCGGGTGCTGGCCGGCATCACGCTGTTTGCCGCGGCCTATATGGCCGAAGTGATCCGTGGCGGCTTGCAGGCCATTCCCAAAGGGCAGATTGAAGCCGCGGCCACGCTGGGCCTCTCCTACTGGCAGACCCAGCGCAAGATTGTGCTGCCCCAGGCCCTGGCCATGGTGGTGCCGGGCATCATGAACAACTTCATTTCCACGTTCAAGGACACCTCACTGGTGGCCATCGTGAGTCTGTACGAACTGACCGGCGCCATGGGCATGGCCATGAACTCGGATGCCAACTGGCGCCCCTTCCGCATTGAAGGCTACCTGTTCATCGCCCTCATTTACTTTGTGTTCTGCTACTCCATGTCGCGCTACAGCCAGTGGATCGAGGCGCAGGTCAACAAGAGCAAGCTCCGCTAAGGATTTTCCATGTCAGAACCCATCATCACCTTCGACAAAGTCAACAAGTGGTACGGCAACAATTTTCACGTGCTGCGCGACATTGACCTCACCGTCACCAAGGGCGAGCGCATCGTCGTCTGCGGCCCCTCGGGCTCGGGCAAGTCCACCCTGATCCGTTGCATCAACCGTCTGGAAGAGCACCAGCAGGGCCACCTGACGGTGGACGGCGTGGAACTGACCGACGATGTGAAAGCCATTGACGACGTGCGCAAGAAAGTCGGCATGGTGTTCCAGCAGTTCAACCTGTTCCCGCACCTGACCGTGCTGGAAAACCTGACGCTGTCGCCCATGTGGGTAGGCAAATTGCCCAAAAAGGAAGCCGAAGAAAAAGCCATGGAGCAGCTCCGGCGCGTGCGCATTGCCGAGCAGGCCAGCAAGTACCCACTGCAACTCTCGGGCGGTCAGCAGCAGCGCGTAGCGATAGCGCGCGCCCTGTGCCTCACGCCCAAGATCATGCTGTTCGACGAGCCCACCAGCGCGCTGGACCCCGAGATGATCAAGGAGGTGCTGGACGTGATGATCGAGATGGCTGGCCAGGGCATCACCATG
>Ga0209170_1000540_pt1 | contig 16780 bp, 14 predicted proteins | sample KloWWTKNB14_bulk_FD_187178 | JGI IMG/M metagenome (GOLD analysis project Ga0209170, IMG submission 187178) | Active sludge microbial communities from Klosterneuburg, Austria, studying microevolution and ecology of nitrifiers - Klosterneuburg... | ecosystem: Engineered > WWTP > Aerobic digester >...
CATCACCTTCGTCAGCGCCGCCGTCAGGGTCGTCTTGCCGTGGTCCACGTGACCAATCGTCCCAACGTTCACGTGCGGCTTGCTGCGCTCAAACTTCTCTTTCGACACGACGATCTTCCTCTTGTCTTATTTCTTGATGATCGATTCGGCGATGTTCGGCGGAACCTCGTGGTACTTCGAGAATTCCATCGTGAACGTCGCGCGGCCCTGGCTCATCGAGCGCACGGTTGTGGCGTAGCCGAACATCTCGGAAAGCGGCACTTCGGCGGCGATCACCTTGCCCGAAGGGCCGTCCTCCATGCCCTGGATCTGGCCACGGCGGCGGTTCAGGTCGCCGATGACGTCGCCCGAGTAATCTTCCGGCGTCACGACCTCGACCTTCATGATCGGCTCGAGCATCACCGGCCTGGCCTTCCTGAAGCCTTCCTTGAAACCCATCGAGCCCGCGATCTTGAACGCCATTTCGTTCGAATCGACGTCGTGGTATGAGCCGTCGATCAGCGTGATCTTGACGTCGACCACCGGGTAGCCCGCGATGACGCCGGTTTCGACAGCTTCGCGAATGCCCTTGTCGACAGCCGGGATGTACTCGCGCGGCACCGTGCCGCCGACGATGCCGTTGACGAACTCGTAGCCCTTGCCTTGCGGCTGCGGCTCGATCTTGAGCCACACGTGGCCGTACTGGCCGCGACCGCCCGACTGGCGCACGAACTTGCCCTCGGATTCGACCGAGGCACGGATCGTTTCACGGTAAGCGACCTGCGGCTTGCCCACGTTCGCCTCGACCTTGAACTCGCGCTTCATGCGGTCAACGATGATTTCGAGGTGCAGCTCGCCCATCCCCGCGATGATCGTCTGGCCCGACTCCTGGTCGGTGCTGACGCGGAACGACGGGTCTTCCTTCGCGAGGCGCTGCAGCGCGAGGCCCATCTTTTCCTGGTCGACCTTGGTCTTCGGCTCGATCGCAACGGAAATCACCGGCTCCGGGAACACCATCTTCTCGAGGGTGATCACCTTCTCGAGGTCGCACATCGTGTCGCCGGTGATCACGTCCTTGAGGCCGACCGCAGCAGCGATGTCGCCGGCGCGCACTTCCTTGATTTCCGTGCGCTCGCTCGCATGCATCTGCAGCAGGCGGCCGATGCGCTCCTTCCTGCCCTTGGCCGGCACATACACGGTGTCGCCGGAGTTGAGCACGCCGGAATACACGCGGAAAAAGGTCAGGTTGCCGACGAACGGGTCGTTCAGGATCTTGAACGCGAGCGCCGAGAACGGCGCTTCGTCGCTCGCCGGACGCGTATCCGGCTCACCCGCTTCGTTCAGACCCTTGACGTCCGGAATCTCGACCGGCGACGGCATGTATTCGATGACCGCATCGAGGAGGGCCTGTACGCCCTTGTTCTTGAACGCGGTGCCGCACATGCACAGCACGATTTCGCTGCGCAGCGCGCGCTCGCGCAGGCCCTGCCGGATCTCTGCGTCGGAGAGCGTGCCTTCCTCGAGGTACTTGTGCAGCAGCGTCTCGTTGCCTTCCGCGGCGGCCTCGACCATTTTGGCGTGATACTCGGCACTCTGGGCCTGCAGCGCCGCGGGAATATCGCGGTACTCGAACTTCATTCCCTGGGTTTCCATGTCCCAGTAGATCGCCTTCATGCGCACGAGGTCGATGACGCCTTCGAAATTGTCCTCGGCGCCGATCGGCAGCTGGATCGCCACCGGATTGCCGCGCAGACGCGTGCGGATCATTTCGACGCAGCGCAGGAAATTCGCGCCCGCGCGGTCCATCTTGTTGACGAACGCGATGCGCGGAACGTTGTAACGGTTCATCTGCCGCCATACCGTTTCCGATTGCGGCTGCACGCCCGCCACCGAGTCGAAGAGCGCGACGGCGCTGTCGAGCACGCGCAGACTGCGCTCGACTTCGATCGTGAAGTCGACGTGGCCCGGTGTGTCGATGATGTTGATGCGATGCTCGGGGAAGGTCTTGTCCATGCCCTTCCAGAAGCAGGTCGTCGCCGACGACGTGATCGTGATGCCGCGTTCCTGCTCCTGCTCCATGTAATCCATGACAGCCGCGCCATCATGGACCTCGCCCATCTTGTGCGAGACGCCGGTGTAGAAAAGGATGCGCTCGGTGGTCGTCGTCTTGCCGGCGTCGATGTGTGCCGAGATGCCGATGTTGCGATAGCGCTCGATGGGGGTCGTGCGGGGCATGGCCGATTACCAGCGATAGTGCGCGAAGGCCTTGTTGGCCTCCGCCATACGGTGCGTGTCTTCGCGCTTGCGCACGGCGGCGCCACGATTCTCCGCAGCTTCCATCAGTTCGTGCGCGAGGCGCGCTGCCATCGACTTCTCGCTGCGATCGCGCGCTGCTTCGATGACCCAGCGCATCGCGAGGGTCTGGCGACGCGTGGCACGCACTTCGACCGGCACCTGGTAGGTGGCGCCGCCGACACGGCGCGACTTCACTTCGACGACGGGCTTCACATTGTCGAGCGCCTGCGACAGCACGGCAAGCGCGTCCGCGCCCTGCTTGCCGGTCTTCTCGCCGATCCGGTCGATTGCGCCGTAGATGATGCGCTCGGCCGCGGACTTCTTGCCGCTCTCCATCACGACGTTCATGAACTTCGCCAGCATGTCGCTGTGAAATTTTGGGTCCGGGAGGATCTCGCGATGGGGCGCCTGGGCACGACGTGACATGATGAATTACCTGGATTACTTCTTGGGGCGCTTGGCGCCGTACTTGGAGCGGCTCTGCTTGCGCTCGCTGACACCGGCGCAGTCGAGGGTGCCGCGAACGGTGTGGTAGCGCACGCCCGGCAGGTCTTTCACGCGCCCTCCACGGATCAGCACTACCGAGTGCTCCTGGAGGTTGTGGCCCTCGCCCCCGATGTAGGAGCTGACCTCGTAGCCGTTGACGAGACGCACCCGGCAAACCTTGCGCAGTGCCGAGTTCGGCTTCTTCGGTGTCGTGGTGTACACGCGGGTGCAAACACCGCGCTTCTGCGGCGCCGCCCCGAGAGCCGGTACTTTCGTCTTCTCTGAACGGGACCGGCGCGGTTGCCGGATCAACTGACCCGTAGTGGCCATGAAATCTCCAGAAATGTGAAGCAACACCGGGCCACCACGCGTGAGGAGACCCCGTGTTGCGTAACTGTCGCGTTTTCTCTGCCCGGAGTCACAAGAAGCACCGGGCGAAAAGGCGGGGGATTCTAGGTAGCCGCCGGAGGACTGTCAATGCATGTTGCAACGCAACACACCAGCTCCCGCCCGCGTCGGCGCTCAGTTCGTCGGCGGGGGTGCGCCCTTTCGACTTTCTTCGATCTGCTTGCGGGCAAGACGCTCTTCGACTTCCCACTCGTAGCGGGTCTGGCAGCGCGTTTCGGCGAAACGGCTACCGGTCGTCTGCTGGCGGCGGCAGATCTTTTCGTTCGGGTCGAGCCGCGCGCTGGTCTCAGCGCCGCCCTGCGCCGGCGTGGCGGCCGGCGGTGCTGGCGCGGCGCTCGGTGCTGTCGCGGTCGCAGAAGACTGCGCGATCGCAGGAGCGCTGGACGAATCGACCGGCGCGCCCGCGCACGCGCCAAGGAGCATCGTCATACCGATCGTCGCGAAACCTGCCATCGCTTTCATGCATCGCTGCCTTGGTAGCCGGGTCCTGTAGACTACCCTCAACATGAATGCCGCAAAAGCCTTCGATCAGCCATTTTCCGCGCTGCTCGTCGCAATCGGCCTCGCCGCGGCCGGCTGGTTCATCGGCCATGGATTTCTCGAGGCCCGGGCTGCGGACCGCTATGTGACCGTCAAGGGGCTCTCCCAGCGGGAGGTCAAGGCAGACCTCGTGATCTGGCCTCTGCGCTATGCCGTCACCGCGGACGACCTTGCCACACTGCAGCGGCTCTCCGACGACAGCGAAGGCAAGGTGCGCGCCTTTCTCGAGCAGCGCTTCCCGGGCGACGAGGTGAGCGTTTCGGCCCCGCAGATCCAGGATCGCAATGCCCAGGGAATGTCGGACCGCGGCGGCAATCTGCAGCGATACGTCGCAGAAGTGACCGTCACCCTGAGAACGAAGCAGATCGACGAGGTGCGCAAGGCGAACGAGCTGCTCGGCGAGCTCGTCAAGGCGGGGGTTGCGCTGGTGCAGAACTACGAGAGCCGCACCCAGTTTTCGTACACGGGCCTCGACCAGGTCAAGCCGGCGATGATTGCGGAGGCGACCCGGGACGCACGGCAGGCCGCCGAGCAGTTCGCCAAAGACTCGGGCAGCAAGGTGGGCTCGATCAGGAACGCCCAGCAAGGCTATTTCTCGATCGAAGATCGCGACGCGTTCTCTCCCGAATACAAGCAGATCCGCGTTGTGACGACCGTGCAGTTCTTTCTCGAGGACTGAGCGCCCCGTTCGCGGCGGATCGCGTTACCGATAGTAGTCGACGAACTGCACGCGATAGCGCCCGGGTTCCGGCGGGCCGGAAGCGCGTGCGCATGCACCCTCGATTACGGTTGTGACCGGGTACTCCCCCGTGTCATCCGCAATGCGCACGAGTTCGAGACCCTCGAGCCTGTCGAACTGGCGCTGTGAATCGTAAGAGAAGCAGAAGCGGGCCGGCAGCGGTGCACCGCGCGGGACTTCGAAGGAACCGATCCCGCGTGCGCTATATACCTGCAGGGTGCCGCCCCGCGTCATGACGACCTGCTCCACGTGCTGCGCCTCCCGCACATTCACGGGCGCCGCACACGCGGCAACCATCATCGCCGCAACAAGTGGAAGAAGTCCGCGCACAACCAACGACTCCAGGAAAACAAGGGCGCCGCGGGCGATGAACCCCGCGGCGCCGCTTCGCGGCGGGCCCGGGCGGCGTCAGCCGGCGGCGCTCTCTTCCTCCCCGACTGTCGTCTCTTCGATGTCCGCGACGCCACCGCCCACGTCCATGAAGCTGCGACGTTCGGCGGTCGACTTGCGACGGCGATGCGCGTGGGCCGCAAAGCCGGTACCTGCCGGGATGAGCCGGCCGACGATGACGTTTTCCTTGAGGCCGCGCAGATCGTCCTTGAGGCCACGCACCGCGGCTTCGGTCAGCACGCGTGTGGTCTCCTGGAACGAGGCCGCCGAGATGAACGACTCGGTCGCGAGCGAGGCCTTCGTGATGCCGAGCAGCACCGGAGAAAGCGTCGCCGTGACTTTGCCTTCCTGCGTCACGCGATCGTTGATCTCGAGCGCCCGGGCGCGGTCAAGCTGCTCGCCCTTCAGCAACGGCGCGTCGCCAGGGGTGGCGACCTCCGTCTTGCGCAGCATCTGCCGAACGATCACCTCGATATGCTTGTCGTTGATCTTCACGCCCTGCAGGCGATAGACATCCTGGATCTCGCGCGTGAGGTAATTCGCGAGCGCCTCGATGCCCTGCAGGCGCAGGATGTCGTGCGGGTTCGGCTCGCCGTCGGCAATCACCTCGCCGCTCTCGACCTGCTCGCCCTCGAACACGTTCAGCTGCCGCCACTTCGGAATCAGCTCCTCGTACTTCTCGCCATCCTCGCCGGTGATGACGAGACGACGCTTGCCCTTGGTCTCCTTGCCGAAGCTCACGGTCCCGCTGCGCTCCGCGAGGATCGCCTGGTCCTTCGGCTTGCGTGCCTCGAACAGGTCCGCGACGCGCGGCAGACCACCGGTGATATCGCGGGTCTTCGAGGATTCCTGAGGGATGCGCGCGATGACGTCGCCGACCGACACGCGCGCGCCATCCTCGAGCGATACGAGCGCGCCGGCCGGCAGCGTGTAGACCGCCGGGATCTCGGTGTTCGCGAACGTGACTTCCTTGCCTTTCGCGTTCAGCAGCTTGATCGTCGGGCGCAGTTCCTTGCCACCGCGCTGCTTCGAGTCGAGCACGACGACGGAGGAAATGCCCGTTACATCGTCCACCTGGGTCGTCACGGTCAGCCCGTCGACGAAGTCCTGGAATCGCAGGTTGCCCTGCACTTCCGTGACCACCGGGTGGGTGTGCGGGTCCCAGGTCGCAACGACCTGTCCGCCGGCCACCGTGTCGCCCTCGCGCACTGAAATGCTCGCGCCGTAGGGAATCTTGTAGCGCTCGCGCTCGCGGCCAAACCCGTCGACCACGCCGAGCTCGCAGGAACGCGACACCGCGACGAGGTGGCCTTTCTCGTGTGCCACCGTCTTCACGTTGTGGAAGCGGATCGTGCCCTTGTTGCGCACTTCGACGCTGCTTGCCGCGGCAGCCCGCGAGGCTGCACCGCCGATATGGAACGTGCGCATCGTGAGCTGCGTGCCCGGCTCGCCGATCGATTGCGCCGCGATCACGCCGACTGCTTCGCCGATGTTGATCAGGCGGCCGCGCGCGAGATCGCGCCCATAGCACTTGCTGCAGACGCCGTAACGCGTCTCGCAGGTGATCGCCGAGCGCACCTTCACCTGATCGACGCCTTCCTGCTCGAGCGTGCGCACGAGCTGTTCATCGAGCAGCGTGCCCACCTCGATCAGCACGGTGTCCTTGCCGGGCTTGTACACATCCTCGGCCAGCACGCGGCCAAGAACGCGCTCTCCGAGGCCTTCAACCACGTCGCCTCCCTCGACGAGCGGCGCCATCGCGAGACCGTGGGTCGTACCACAGTCATCCTCCGTCACGACCAGGTCCTGCGCGACATCAACCAGGCGGCGCGTCAGGTAACCCGAGTTCGCAGTCTTGAGTGCGGTATCGGCGAGACCCTTGCGCGCGCCGTGTGTCGAGATGAAGTACTGCTGCGCGTTCAGACCTTCACGGAAATTTGCCGTGATCGGCGTCTCGATGATCGAGCCGTCCGGCTTCGCCATGAGACCGCGCATGCCGGCGAGCTGGCGGATCTGTGCGGCGCTGCCGCGCGCGCCGGAGTCCGCCATCATGTAAATCGAGTTGAACGACTTCTGCCGGACCTTCTGGCCCTTCGCATCGGTCGCCTCCTCGGACCCGAGCTTCTCCATCATCGCCTTTGCAACCTGGTCGTTCGCGCGCGACCAGATGTCGACGACCTTGTTGTAGCGCTCGCCGTTCGTCACGAGGCCCGAGGAATACTGGTCCTGGATCTCCTTCACCTCGCGGTCGGCGGACGCCACGAGGCGCGTCTTCTCACCCGGAATCACGATGTCGTCGACGCCGAACGAGATGCCTGCGCGGGTTGCGTACTGGAAGCCCGTGTACATGAGCTGGTCGGCGAAGACGACCGTCTCCTTGAGACCCAGCGCGCGGTAGCAGGCATTGATGGTCGCAGAGATGACCTTCTTCGTCATGTCCTGGTTCACCAGGTCGAACGACAGGCCGCGGGGCAGGATCTCGGAGAGCAGGCAGCGGCCGATGGTCGTCTGTACGGTGCGCTTGCGCTCCTGCTTCTCGCCGCCCACGAGCTGCCACTCGATGATGCGCACGCGGATGCGTGCCTGCAGGTCGACGTGCCGGCCTTCGTACGCACGGTGCGCCTCGCCGACGTCACTGAAAGCCATACCGTCACCGCGCGCACCGATGCGCTCGCGGGTCATGTAATAGAGTCCGAGCACGACATCCTGCGACGGCACGATGATCGGGTCGCCGTTGGCGGGCGAGAGGATGTTGTTCGACGACATCATCAGCGCGCGCGCCTCCAGCTGGGCCTCGAGCGACAGCGGCACGTGCACGGCCATCTGGTCGCCGTCGAAGTCGGCGTTGAAGGCCGTGCAGACGAGCGGATGCAACTGGATCGCCTTGCCTTCGACCAGCAGCGGCTCGAAGGCCTGGATGCCGAGGCGATGGAGCGTTGGCGCGCGATTCAGCAGCACCGGATGCTCGCGGATCACTTCCTCGAGGATGTCCCACACCTCTGGTCCTTCACGCTCGACCAGGCGCTTGGCGGCCTTGATCGTCGATGCGTCGCCGCGCAACTGCAGCTTCTGGAAGATGAAGGGCTTGAAGAGCTCGAGTGCCATCTTCTTCGGCAGGCCACACTGGTGCAGACGCAGGGTCGGGCCGACCACGATGACCGAGCGGCCCGAGTAGTCGACGCGCTTGCCGAGGAGATTCTGGCGAAAGCGCCCCTGCTTGCCCTTGATCATGTCGGCGAGCGACTTGAGCGGGCGCTTGTTGGTGCCGGTGATCGCGCGGCCGCGGCGGCCGTTGTCGAGCAGCGCGTCGACCGCCTCCTGCAGCATGCGCTTTTCGTTGCGCACGATGATGTCGGGTGCGTTCAGTTCGAGCAGCCGGCGCAGGCGGTTGTTGCGGTTGATCACGCGGCGGTACAAGTCGTTCAGGTCCGACGTCGCGAAACGACCGCCGTCGAGCGGCACGAGTGGCCGCAGGTCGGGCGGCAGCACCGGCAGCACCGTCAGCACCATCCACTCCGGCTTGTTGCCGGACTCGATGAACGATTCGGCGAGCTTCAGGCGCTTTGACAGGCGCTTCAGCTTCGTGTCGGAGCTGGTGTTGCCCATGTCTTCGCGGATCTTGACCATTTCCGCGGCGAGATCGAGCGTGCGCAGCAGCTCATAGACGGCCTCGGCGCCCATGCGGGCGTCGAATTCGTCGCCGTGCTCCTCGATCGCTTCGAGATACATCTCGTCGGTCAGCAGCTGGCCGCGCTGCATCGGCGTGATGCCCGGCTCGACGACCACGAAGGCCTCGAAATACAGCACCCGCTCGATCTCGCGCAGTGTCATGTCGAGCATCAGGCCGATGCGCGACGGGAGCGACTTCAGGAACCAGATGTGCGCGGTGGGGCTCGCAAGCTCAATGTGGCCCATGCGCTCGCGGCGCACCTTCGACTGCGTAACCTCGACGCCGCACTTCTCGCAGACGACGCCGCGATGCTTCAGCCGCTTGTACTTGCCGCACAGGCACTCGTAGTCCTTGATGGGCCCGAAAATCTTCGCGCAGAAGAGCCCGTCGCGTTCCGGCTTGAAGGTGCGGTAGTTGATCGTTTCCGGCTTCTTTACCTCGCCGTAGGACCACGCGCGGATCATCTCCGGAGACGCAAGTCCGATCCTGATCGAGTCGAACTGCTCGACCGGGGCGTGTTGCTTGAACAGTTTCAGCAGATCTTTCATGGGGTTACTCCTGTTCCAGCTCCATGTTGATGCCGAGCGAGCGGATTTCCTTCACGAGCACGTTGAAGGATTCCGGCATGCCCGCCTTCATCTCGTGGTTGCCGTCGACAATGGACTTGTACATCAGCGTGCGGCCCTGGGTGTCGTCCGACTTGACGGTCAGCATTTCCTGCAGGGTGTATGCCGCGCCGTAGGCCTCGAGCGCCCAGACTTCCATTTCGCCGAAGCGCTGGCCACCAAACTGCGCCTTGCCGCCGAGCGGCTGCTGCGTCACGAGGCTGTAGGGACCGGTGGAACGCGCGTGCATCTTGTCGTCGACCAGGTGGTTCAGCTTGAGCATGTACATGTAGCCGACCGTAACCTCGCGCTCGAAACGCTCGCCCGTTCGTCCGTCGAAGAGATGCGTCTGACCGCTGGTCGGCAGGTCCGCGAGCACGAGCAGGCGTTTGATCTCCTCCTCGCTCGCGCCGTCAAATACGGGCGTCGCGATCGGTACGCCGTTCGACAGGTTCTTCGCGAGCGCCACCACCTCCGCATCGTTCAAGCCGCCGATGTCCTCGTGCTGCCCGCCCGTCTCGTTGTAGATGCGGCCGAGGAATGCGCGCAGTTCGCCGATCGCCGCCTGCTGCTCGAGCAGGCGCCCGATCTTGAGGCCAAGGCCCTTTGCCGCCCAGCCGAGGTGCGTCTCGAGCACTTGCCCGACGTTCATGCGCGACGGTACGCCGAGCGGGTTCAGCACGATGTCGACCGGCACGCCGTTGTCGAGGTGCGGCATATCCTCGATCGGTACGATGGTCGAGATCACGCCCTTGTTGCCGTGACGGCCGGCCATCTTGTCGCCCGGCTGTACGCGACGCTTCACCGCGAGGTACACCTTGACCATCTTGAGCACGCCCGGTGCCAGATCGTCGCCGGCCGTGATCTTGACCTTCTTGTCGTCGAGCTTCTTTTCGAACGCCTTGCGCTGTGCCGCCAGCCGCTCGGTGGTCGCCTCGAGTTGCGAGTTCGCTTCCTCGTCGTCGAGACGGATCTCGAACCACTCCTCACGCGACAGGGAATCGAGGTACTCGGCCGTGACGGCGCCCTTGACCCTGCGCGGCCCGCCGGCGGCATGCTTGCCGATCAGCATGCTGCGCACGCGCGCGAACATGTCGTCCTCGAGAATGCGCTGCTGGTCGGCGAAGTCCTTGCGGACACGCTCGATCTCCGCCTTCTCGATGGCGAGCGCGCGCGAGTCCTTGTCGACGCCGTCGCGCGTGAACACGCGCACGTCAATCACGATGCCGTCCATCCCGGGCGGCACACGCAGACTCGTGTCCTTCACATCGGACGCCTTCTCGCCGAAGATCGCCCGCAACAGCTTCTCTTCCGGCGTCAGCTGGGTCTCGCCCTTGGGCGTGACCTTGCCCACCAGAATGTCACCGGCGCGTACTTCCGCGCCGATGAAGGCGATGCCGGCCTCATCGAGCTTGGCGAGCGCAGCGTCGCCGACGTTGGGAATGTCCGCGGTGATTTCCTCGGGCCCGAGCTTCGTGTCGCGCGCGACGCAGGTCAGCTCCTCGATGTGGATCGTGGTGAAGCGGTCTTCCTGGACCACACGCTCCGAGATCAGGATCGAATCCTCGAAGTTGTAGCCGTTCCAGGGCATGAACGCGACCAGCAGGTTCTGGCCGAGCGCCAGTTCGCCGAGGTGGGTCGACGGGCCATCGGCGAGCACGTCACCACGCGCGATCCGGTCGCCGGCATTGACGAGCGGCCGCTGGTTGATGCACGTGTTCTGGTTCGAGCGCGTGTATTTCGTCAGGTTGTAGATGTCGACGCCCGGCTCACCGGCCAGTGTTTCATCGTCGTTGACCCGCACCACGATGCGCGAAGCGTCAACCGAGTCGACGTGACCGCCGCGGCGCGCCACCACGGTGACGCCCGAGTCGATCGCCACGGGGCGCTCCATGCCCGTACCGACGAGCGGCGTTTCCGAGCGCAGCGTCGGCACGGCCTGCCGCTGCATGTTCGAGCCCATCAGCGCGCGGTTGGCATCGTCGTGCTCGAGGAACGGGATCAGCGACGCAGCCACGGAAACGATCTGCTTCGGCGACACGTCCATGTAGTTGATGTTGCCGCGCGGCATCAGCGTGAACTCGTTCTGATAGCGGCAGGACACCAGATCGTCGACGAGGTTGCCCTTCTCGATGCGCGAGTTGGCCTGCGCGATCGCGTACTGACCCTCCTCGATGGCCGACAGGTAGTCGATGTCGTCGGTCACGCGGCCGTTGGCCACGCGCCGGTACGGCGTCTCGAGGAAGCCATAGCGGTTGGTGCGGGCGTACACCGACAGAGAGTTGATCAGGCCGATGTTCGGGCCTTCCGGCGTCTCGATCGGGCAGACGCGGCCGTAGTGCGTCGGATGCACGTCGCGCACCTCGAAGCCGGCGCGTTCGCGCGTCAGACCGCCCGGGCCGAGGGCCGACACGCGGCGCTTGTGCGTCACTTCGGACAACGGGTTGTTCTGGTCCATGAACTGCGAGAGCTGCGAGGAGCCGAAGAACTCCTTGACGGCGGCGGCCACCGGCTTCGCGTTGATCATCTCCTGCGGCATCAGCGGCTCGCTTTCCGCGACCGTGAGGCGCTCCTTGACCGCGCGCTCGACGCGCACGAGTCCGACGCGGAAGGCGTTCTCGGCCATCTCGCCGACACTGCGCACCCGGCGGTTGCCGAGGTGGTCGATGTCGTCGACCGTGCCGTTGCCGTTCCTGATGTCGATCAGCACCTTCAGCACTTCGAGGATATCTTCCTTCGACAGCACGCCGGAACCCGTGATCGCCTCGCGCTTGACGCGGCGGTTGAACTTCATGCGGCCGACGCCCGAGAGGTCGTAGCGATCGTCGTTGAAAAACAGGTTGGTGAAGAGGTTTTCCGCGGCGTCCTTGGTCGGCGGCTCGCCGGGACGCATCATGCGGTAGATTTCGACGAGCGCTTCGAGGCGGGTCTTCGTCGGGTCGATGCGCAGCGTATCGGAGATGTACGCGCCACGGTCGAGATCGTTGACGTAAAGCGTCCGCAGCTCGGTGATGCCGGCTTCGATGATCTTTTCGGCCGACGCGGCTGTCAGCACTTCGTTCGCCTTGGCGAGGATCTCGCCGCTGCCGGTATCGACGACGTCGTGCGCCAGGATCTTGCCGTAGATGTAGTCGCGCGGCACGGCGAGGCGCTTGACGCCCGCGTCCTCGAGCTGGCGCACGTGGCGCGCCGTGATGCGGCGGCCTTCCTCGACGATCACCTTGTCGCCGATGCGGATCTCGAAGCTCGAGGTTTCGCCGCGCAGGCGCGCCGGCACGAGCTCGAGCGACACGCTTTCCTTCGAGACGAAGAAGGTGTTCTTCTCGAAGAAGACATCAAGGATCTCGGCCTCGTTCATGCCGAGCGCGCGCAGGATGATGCTGACCGGCAGCTTCCTGCGGCGGTCGATGCGCGCGAACACGCAATCCTTCGGATCGAACTCGAAGTCGAGCCACGAACCGCGATAGGGAATGATGCGCGCCGAAAACAGCAGCTTGCCCGAGGAATGGGTCTTGCCGCGGTCGTGGTCGAAGAACACGCCCGGGCTTCTGTGCAACTGCGAGACGATGACACGCTCGGTACCGTTGACGACAAACGTGCCGTTGTCGGTCATGAGCGGCAGTTCACCGAGATAGACTTCCTGCTCGCGCACGTCCTTGACCGGCTTTTTGGCGCCCGGCGCTTCCTTGTCGAGCACGATCAGCCGCACCTTGACGCGCAGCGGTGCGGCGTAGGTGAGGCCACGCAACTGGCATTCCTTCACGTCGAACACGGGCTCGCCGAGGCGATAGCTCACGTACTCGAGCGTCGCGTTACCCGAGTAGCTCGAGATCGGAAACACCGTCTGGAAGGCCGCGTGCAGGCCGATGTCCACGCGCGCTCCTTCGGCAATGTCTGCCTGCAGGAAGGTGCGATAGGACTCGAGCTGGATCGCAAGAAGGTACGGCACGTCGAGAATGCTCGCCTGCTTGCCGAAATTCTTGCGGATGCGCTTTTTCTCGGTGAAGGAATAAGCCATCTGGATTTACCTCTGAAACTGCAAAATGCGCACGCGGAAAATACGCGCGCGGCACGGAGCGCCCGACCGGAAACGGCCGGGCGCCGTGCGCGCGCCACGCGGCGAAACGCCGCGCATGGAAGTTACTTGACCTCCACCTTGGCGCCGGCTTCCTCGAGCTTCTTCCTGATCGTGTCGACGTCGGCCTTGGAAATGCCTTCCTTGACGAGGGCCGGCACGCCCTCGACCAGGTCCTTGGCTTCCTTCAGGCCGAGGCCGGTGATCTCGCGGATCACCTTGATGACGGTGACCTTCTTGTCCGCCGGATACTCCTTCAGGGTAACCGTGAACTCGGTCTGCTCCTCGACCGGCGCGGCGGCAGCGGCGGCAGCGCCACCACCCACGGCCACTGCGACCGGCGCGGCCGCCGTCACGTTGAACTTCTTCTCCATGTCTGAGATCAGTTCGACGACATCGATCACGCTCATCCTGGAAATTGCTTCGAGGATTTCGTCTTTGCTAACAGCCATTGTCATTGCTCCTTAATATTTTCGAACGGGCATTTACGCGCCGGCAGCCTGCTTCGCGTCCCTCACGGCCGCGAGCGTGCGCACGAGCTTCTGGTTCGGGGCGGCGATCGTGCCGACGAGCTTCTGGATCGGTGCCTGCAGCACGCCCAGCAGCATCGACAGCGCCTGATCGCGCGTCGGCATGCTCGCCACTTTCTCGATGTCCTTGCCGGGCAGCACGGGGCCGCCGAGCGACACGAGGGTCGCGACGAGCTTGTCGTTGTCCTTCGCGAAGGCCTTGATCACGCGCGCCGCAGCGCCCGGATCGTCCTTCGAGAAGGCGAGAACCAGCGGTCCTTTCAGGTGCGAGCCGATGGGCTCGAACGACGTGCCTGCGACGGCCTTGCGCGCCAGCGTGTTCTTGACGACACGCATATACACGCCCTGGGCCCGCGCCTTGGCACGCAGATCGGTCATCTGCGTCACCGAGAGGCCGCGATACTCGGCGGCGACCACGGAAAGGGCCTTGCCGGCCACCTCCGCAACCTCCGCGACGAGCGCTTTCTTGCCTTCAAGGTTGAGTGCCATTCCTGTTATCTCCTGGCCTGAAGATCACACCAATTGACGGTGATCTTCATCCGGGGACATCCTCGAATGAGTGAATCACCACCTGCGTGGGCGCCCATTAAGGGGCGAGCCCAGGGCTCAGGGCTCAATGCCCACGACCCCGCGGCCTCCCCGCCCACGGTCTTCGATGGAACCAGCGCCTTCAGCCGCGCGCTGGCTTCACGAATACTGTTGAACGAAAAACCTGCTCAGACTCCGAGCGTTCCGGAGTCCACCGCGACACCCGGCCCCATCGTCGAGGACAACGTGACGCGCTTCAGATAGATACCCTTCGACGATGCCGGCTTCGCCTTCTGCAGGTCCTGGATCAGCGCGAGCAGATTGTCGCGCAGCTTGTCGACCTCGAAGCTCGCCTTGCCGATCGTGCAGTGAACGATGCCCGCCTTGTCCACGCGATAACGGACCTGGCCCGCCTTCACATTCTTCACGGCGGTTGCCACGTCCGGCGTCACGGTGCCGACCTTCGGGTTCGGCATCAGGCCGCGCGGACCGAGGATCTGGCCGAGCTGCCCGACGATGCGCATCGCATCGGGGCTTGCCACGACCACGTCGAAATTCATCTCGCCCGCCTTCACCTTCTCCGCAAGATCCTCGAGGCCGACGATATCGGCCCCCGCCGCGCGCGCGACGTCCTGGTTCTTGCCGGAAGTGAATACCGCGACGCGCACCGCCTTGCCGATACCGTGCGGCATCACGGTCGAGCCGCGTACCTGCTGGTCCGACTTCGAAGCGTCGATGCCGAGGTTGACGGCGGCGTCGATCGACTCGTTGAACTTCGCAGTCGCGAGCTCCTTGACGAGCTTCAGCGCGTCATCGAGCGGGAACTGTTTGCCCGGCGGCAGCTTCTCCGCCCAGGCCTTCACACGTTTGGCTGTCACAGGCATGTTCAGGCTCCTTCCACGTCGACGCCCATCGAGCGCGCGCTGCCGGCGATCGTGCGGACAGCAGAGTCGAGATCGGCGGCGGTCAGATCAGCGGTCTTGGCTTTCGCGATCTCCTCGAGCTGCTTGCGCGAGATCTTGCCGACCTTCGCCGTATTCGGCGTGCCACTGCCCTTCTCGATGCCAACCGCCTTCCTGATCAGCACCGCTGCGGGCGGCGACTTCATCACGAAAGTGAAACTGCGGTCCGAATAGACGGTGATCACGGTCGGGATCGGCAGGCCTTTCTCGAGCTTCTGCGTCGCAGCGTTGAACTGCTTGCAGAACTCCATGATGTTGACGCCCTGCTGACCGAGCGCGGGCCCGATCGGCGGCGACGGATTCGCCGCGCCCGCAGGCACCTGCAGTTTGATATAGCCCTGAACCTTCTTCGCCACTTCACACCTCTTATGGGTTCAAACGCCTCGCGGCTCCCCAACGCCGTCCGTTATGCCTTTTCCACCTGCGAGAAATCCAGCTCCACCGGCGTCGAACGCCCGAGGATTTGCACCGCCACCTGCAGGCGGTTCTTCTCGTAGTTCACGTTCTCGACCACGCCGTTGAAATCGTTGAACGGGCCGTCCTTGACGCGCACCACTTCACCCGCCTCGAACAGCACCTTCGGCCGCGGCTTGTCGACGCCCTCTTCGACACGACGCAGGATCTGGTTCGCTTCGCGATCCGAGATCGGCGCCGGCTTGTCGGAGGTGCCGCCAATGAATCCAAGGACCTTGGGCACTTCGCGTACGAGATGCCAGGTCTCCTCGTCCATCTCCATCTGCACGAGCACATAGCCCGGGTAGAACTTGCGCTCGCTCTTTCTTTTCTGCCCGTCGCGCATCTCGACCACTTCTTCGGTCGGCACGAGGACTTCCCCGAACTTCGCTTCGAGCCCGGCCCGCGCGATGCGTTCCCGCAGCGCCTTCTGCACCGTGTGCTCGAAGTTTGAATACGCGTGCACGACATACCAGCGCAGCGCCATGATCAGCCTCCCTGTCCGGTGAGGGCGCGGGTGGCCCACGCGAGCGCCAGGTCGAGCACCCAGAAGAACAGGCTCGCGATCACGATGAAGATGAATACGATGCCAGTGATCTTCAGGGTCTCATCGCGCGTCGGCCAGAAGACCTTGCGCAGCTCGACGCGCGAATCGCGCGTGAACTGCCACAAATCGCGGCCGTAGCCCGAAGTCGCGAACACGATGCCCGCGAGCACCACGCCGCCGACCATCGAGAGCCAGCGCACGTACGCCGGCTGCGCGGTGAGCGCGTAATACGCCACGATGCCCGCAAGCACGAGCACGATCGCGGCCACCAGCTTCGCGGTATCCAGCCCGCTGGTACCTGTTTGTCTGACTGCTTCGTTCATTGATCTTCACTGGCAGGCCAGGAGGGAATCGAACCCCCAACCTGCGGTTTTGGAGACCGCCGCTCTGCCAATTGAGCTACTGGCCTGTGAACTAAAACTGCGAACGCTGTTCGCTCATTTCAAAATCTTCGCCACGACGCCGGCGCCCACGGTGCGCCCGCCCTCGCGGATCGCAAAGCGCAGCCCGTCCTCCATCGCGATCGGCGCGATCAGCTCCACCTTCATCTTGATGTTGTCACCGGGCATCACC
>Ga0209170_1000542_pt1 | contig 16745 bp, 14 predicted proteins | sample KloWWTKNB14_bulk_FD_187178 | JGI IMG/M metagenome (GOLD analysis project Ga0209170, IMG submission 187178) | Active sludge microbial communities from Klosterneuburg, Austria, studying microevolution and ecology of nitrifiers - Klosterneuburg... | ecosystem: Engineered > WWTP > Aerobic digester >...
CCAACTCAACAACTTACGTTTTTTAACTTCGGACCACCCTAACTTTAGTGTCCAGCAGACCAGTTCAACAAAACCAGGTCTTCCAGAACGTCAATCTGCCGAGCTAGGATTGTTCCGGACGGCAGTGATTACAAAAAAACAAATCTAGTATTTGAAGGTATACGAAGGAGAAGCTCACGGTCTTCGCCTCGAGACCCTGCGCCTTGCGGGTGTGGCAGGGTTCCTAATGAGGAGACCCAGTTGCGGTTTAAAAGTTGAGCGGCGGTATACATGTTGTGTAGCCTCAGTACATTGGCCCTCTATAGTAGAGGACTTCTATTGATCGACCCATGATCACCCAAGCCTATTTCGACCAGATCGAAACTCAACTCCTCAAGGAGTTGGACAAAGCGCAGGAAAGCATCTTGGTAGCGGTGGCGTGGTTGACAAATGCCCAACTCTTCAATAAGCTCCGCGAAAAATGTGGAAGAGGCGTGACGGTGGAACTGATGATCTTCAACGATGAGATCAACAATGCCAGCGGAAACGACTTTTCAAGGCTTGAAGCGATTGGAGGTAAGCTATACAAAGTGGGAAGCGGGGATGGTGGCACTTTGATGCACAATAAGTTCTGCGTCATCGATCGGAGTACGGTGATCAATGGTTCTTATAACTGGAGCTATAAGGCTCGCCAGAACCATGAGAACATCACGGTTTCCACCAATGCCGATGAACTCGCAGCCCAGTTCGTGGCGGAATTTCGCAGGTTGAAGGCCAAGTACTTTTCGGAGGAGGGCGGTGGAAGTGAAGTGGTGGACCCAGCTAAACTGAACCACCGACTGGCCCTGATAAAGAATCTGATCAAATTGGAAGAGTTGGAGGAAATGCCTCTTCAAATTGCCAAGCTCTCCAATTCGAATTCGGATGCTGCTCTGGATGAAATCATAGTATCGTTGCAGGAGCGGAGGTATGCAAATGCACTTCTGGCTATCGATGCATACATCCAAGCGCGGAACCAAGTTGCCGCCTACGTTGACCCGGAAATTATTGGTCTTCGTTTGGAGGCGCGTGCATTGGAACTCCAGTTGAAGGCGTTAACGGATGAACAAACGGATCTTGAACGATTGATACACCAGTTCCAGATCCGGCACGCACAAGAACTTGGACCACTGATATTGAAAATTCTGTTGCTGCGCAAGGAGAAGGCAAAGACAGCGGCAGAACGGGAAGAGGCGGAGAATGACTATCAGAAGTATCAAAAGGACTATCAACGACAGAAGGATGAAATAGTCCATATTCTCAATGAAGAGGAGAAGGACGAACTGAAAAAGCTTTACCGGGAAGGAAGTAAGTTATGTCATCCGGACGCCGTGCAAGCTGAACACCAAGTTGAAGCAGCGAAGTGGTTCATAGCCTTGAAGGATGCTTATGAGCACAACGACAAGAAGAAGGTGAACGAGATCCTCGCTAAATTGAAGAAGGGAGTAGCCTTTGGTTCCGTGGTGGATTCCTTCTCCAAGAAGGAGCGGTTGCGAGACTGGGTGGAAGAATACCGCCGAAGGGTGGAGACACTGCTTGAGCAGATCGTGACCATCAAGGGCGGGAAGAATTATCAAACTGTTGCATCCATCACGGATTGGGATATCTACTTTACCGATATGAAGTCGCGCTTGACAGAGGAATTGGAACAACTGAATCATGGCGATACCTGAAGACGAGCGTACTACCGGAATCGAGTTGAGCAGCTTGTCGAGCTCATTGGCCAGAACTCAATTCGCGCTGACATTGACCAGCAAGCTGCTGATGCCTTCAACAGACCGGAAGCGTCGGGAACTGATAGAGTTTCTGGTCCAAATAGCCGATGAGGACAATTTCACAATTCGGATGCTCTCGAAGTTTTACCCCATTAACCTGCCCCTCCTAAAGAAATATGCGGATTATTGGGCAAGGGATATGCTAAGCTGCAACACCCATCTTCCATGGAGTGAAGCATTGCTGGAACAATATGAAGGACAATGGGATTGGAAGAAACTTAGCAAAAATAAAAGCCTACCATGGAGTGAATCATTATTGGCTCGATTTGAAGACCGCTGGAATTGGGAGGAGCTTGGCCTGAATGAAAGCGTGCCGTGGAGCGAATCCTTGTTGGAACGTTTCGAAGAAAGTTGCAGTTTTTTAGTGTTAAGCATGTATCTGTCATGGACCGAGTCCGTGCTGGAGCGATATGAAGAACGATGGGATTGGACCATACTTAGCATGAATGAATGCTTGCCATGGACCGCGTCCTTGGTGGCTCGATTCGAAGAACGATGGAATTGGACCTTTCTTAGCGGGAATACATGCTTGCCATGGAGCGCGTCCTTGCTTGCTCGATTTGAAAAACGATGGGATTGGTCTGAAATAAGCCGGAAGCAATCCTTGCCTTGGAGCACAGAATTTATACGTCGGTTTGTACGTAGTTGGGATGCGTATTGGTTAAGCCGTAACAGGCACGTGCCCTCGACCATTATGTTGTTGTTGTTCCTGGAAATCGCTGAATATTTTTATTTAGCCGTATTAGGGGCCAACGATTCTTTCCCTTGGACGCCGACTTTGATCGAGCAGCAAAAAGATGATTCTAGGCATCGAATATTGCGGGGATTAAGTGAGAACACCGCCTTCTTATGGTCTGAAGATTTCATTTCCAAATATGAAGAAATGTTTGATTGGAAACAACTTAGCTCTAACGAAGCTCTTCCTTGGAGCTGGTCCTTCATTAATAAATACAAGGATCGATGGATTTGGGATAAACTTAGTCGTAATGAGGGCCTGCCATGGAGTGAATCCTTGTTGACCCGATATGAAGAATTATGGGATTGGTCCAATCTTAGTGGTAATAAGGTTCTGCCATGGAGTGAATCCTTGTTGACCCGATACGAAGAACTATGGGATTGGTCGAGGCTAAGTCTAAATAAGTCATTGCCGTGGAATAATCCTCTTATTAAGAGATTTGAAGAGAAATGGGATTGGGGCTGTAAATTGGAAAACTATGATTGGGGCCTGCGCAGCAATAGTAAAATCATTTGGGATGAAGAACTGGTAATACGGTTTCATGAACTGCTAACTCGTTTTGATAAACTCGGCCCGGATCGGGCTTTTATACCTTTGGCGGCGAATGGAATGTGGTCAATAGCGCTAGTTGAAAATATTTATGTGAATTATAATAAGATGAAAGATGATATCTATGAAGGAACTTTCCGGGAATTAGTGCAACCTTATGCGGATGATGCCCTTATCGAAGAGGTCATGCAACGAATAGTTCAGGCAAGAGGTATGCCTGAAGATCAAGCATCCGATTTACTTAAGCTATGATCACGTGGCCGTTGTTAAACCCACGCAGCATCTTCGCCTCGAGACCCTGCGCCTTACGGGTGTGGCAGGGTCCCTAAGAAGGAGACCTTGCCTAGGTTTAAAGTGAGCATGGACCAACAGGAATTGACCCGGCGGATCGAAGCGGCTGGGCAGCCACTTGGGTGAACAGCGTAAGCGGTGGCTGTGCGTTCCGCTAGTACGGTCGTGTATCCTCACTCCGTAGGTCCGCTATCCACTCCACCTTCCAACTCTTCTTGCACGGCCAATGGCAGCCGGTTCAGCAGGTCCAGCCCGGCGCTGGCTTCGATGGCATTGACGGAAACCCGGTAACTGCCCCACGGCAGTGCACTGGCGGCTTGGGTATTGGGTATGTCCACGGCGATCACGCGGGTATCTGCAGTAACCCGTTCCAGATCATCCTCTCCATTCGGGATAATGAGCAATACCTTCCAATACCGTGCGGGTATGGTAATGGCCCCACCGGCCAGTGTGGTGTTGCTGCCTTGGCTGCCCACACCACCACTGCCGTAGCCACCGGCCACTATGTAAAGTTCGTAGCCATCCGTAACGAGCGTGCGGGCATAGATCTCCAGCTCCGCCCAAATACCTTGGTTCAGTTGCGGGGCTTGGGGCATAATGTTCGTAAGCACGAAGGTTGCAGCATTGTCAGCGTCATTGGCATCGCGGTCGCTGCTTGGGCACATGTGCCCACGATCGAAGCCGCTACCGGAATAGTTCCAGGTCTGTGCTTGGAAGTAGGCGGTGGGCAGGGTGCTATCCGGCGTGAAGCAATCGCAACGTTCTGCATTGCCCAGCCATGTGGGTCCCAAGTGCCAGCTCACCCAGCGAGCGGTCCCACGGCTTTCGGCATAGGCCAACGCATACTGGTACTTGTATATGAGGTAGTTGTCCGGCTCGGCCACATCGGTGGTAGCGTTGCTGGGGTTACCCATGGTAAGATGCAGCGGCACCGGTCCTGCGGTGGGTGGTACGGGTGCGGGTTCGGGCAAAGGCGGCTTCTCGCAGGCTACGAGGAGCAGGGCGCAGCATAGGTAGTTGGTGAAGCGCATGGCGGCAAGTTACGGGCAAAGCGCTGGAGCCGCACGCCTAAACCCACGCTGGGTCTTCGCCTCGAGACCCTGCGCCTTGCGGGTGTGGCAGGGTCTCAGCCGGCCGGCCGAAGACCCTGCCGGGGTATGAGGCGTACCACCCTAACTTGCCAACCATATGCGCGAATTGCAGGCCCCACTATCCCCAGAGCTACGCACGGTGAACGTAACCCGCTACATCACGCCCTTGCGTGAGGGCGGTTCATTGCCGGCGTTAGCTGAGGCGGACGATGGCATCAAATACGTTCTGAAATTCATCGGCAACGGCCACGGTCCGAAAGCGTTGATCGCAGAGCTGATCGGTGGGGAGGTGGCGCGTGCTTTGGGCCTGCGCATGCCAGAGCTGGTGTTCGCTGAACTGGACGAAGGCTTCGGTCGCACGGAAGGTGATGAAGAGATCCAAGAACTGTTACAGAAGAGCAAAGGCCTCAACCTCGGGCTGCACTACCTCAGCGGCGCCATCACCTTCGATCCGGTAGTGACCACCGTGGATGCCGACCTTGCTTCGCGGATCGTTTGGCTGGATGCTTTCCTGACCAACATCGACCGCACGGCGCGCAACACCAATATGCTGATGTGGCACAAGGAACTGTGGTTGATAGATCATGGTTCTTGCCTGTACTTCCACCACAGCTGGACCAATTGGGAGAAGCACGCAAAAGGCCCATTCGAATTGATCAAGGACCATGTGCTTCTGCCCCAGGCCACCCGTATGGATGAGGCCCAGGCATACTGCCGGGAGCGCTTGAGCGAAGCATTGCTGGCCCACATCGTTTCGCTCATCCCCGATGCGTGGTTGCAGTGGGACCATACCGATGAGAGCCCCGAGGCCATCCGTGCCATCTACCTGCGCTTCCTGCTCACGCGACTGGCGCACTCCTCCATATTCACCAACGAAGCACACCATGCACGGCAAGCACTTGTATGAGTACGCCGTTATCCGGGTGGTACCGGCGGTACACCGCGAGGAGTTCCTCAACGCGGGCATCCTGCTGTTCTGCAAAAGCGCGGATCTCATCAACGTGCGCATCGCGTTGAACGAAGAGAAGCTTAGCTGCCTATCTGCCGACGCTGATCCGGAACAAGTGCGCCTGAACCTTCGCTCCTTCGAACGGATCGCCTTGGGCACCCCCGATGGCGGCCCCATTGCGCTCTTCGATGCGCCTTCGCGCTTCCGCTGGCTCACGGCAGTACGCAGTTCTTCCATCCAAACCTCCCGCCCACACCCGGGTTATTGCGATGATCTGGAGGGCACGGCAGAGCGGTTGTTCGCGGAATTGGTCGGTTGAGGGATCGGGGTTCCAGCTCAACGTACCATCAACCCTGCGATAGCAGGTCCCGCTTGTTGACAAGGAGTGCAATATCCATTTAAACCGTCGCACGGTCTTCGCCTCGAGACCCTGCGAATTAAGGGTGTGGCAGGGTCCCTAAGAAGGAGACCCTGCCGAGGTTTAAGATCAGGAGACCCTGCCGGGGTATACGGAACGCGGTACACCTAGCGCTTGAACTTCACTTTCATGGTCCATGCGTTTGCGTAAAACCAGTTCAGGCCGAGTCAAGGGTAGTCGTAGTGATCACTCAGGATCCAGATCAAAACAACTTGACATGTGTCTATACTCCCATTCAAACTTGCGCTCTGCCAAGCACTTCTGGAGCCATGCAGTGGTCGGCTTGTTTTCCTTGAGGAACAGTTGGAGACCCTCCTTCAGCCAACCCGGCGCCATACCTGCCGCCGTGGTGGACGCCATATCACCGAACAGACCAACACTCACGTAACCCGTCTGGCTCACATTCTCGCCGACCGGGTTGACAAGGTCGACCTGCGTATTGTTCTTTACACTCAACCTTATGTCGTCGAAAAACTGGGCGTTATGCCAAAATACCACACCTTCCTTCTCCGCTACCTTCATCACCACTTCCTTTGCTGGCCCTTCGCAATACTTCCCTACTTTGGGAACGCGGAACACGAAGCCATGGTAGGTCATGCCCCAGACCTGGTCCAACGCAATGGCTGTCTTTTCCTTGGTGACCTCGTGTTTGATCACCATTTCGTGGTTCTTCAACTTGTACGAATCCCACATATGCTCCGGGTAGGTGATCGAGGGGGTACCAGCTTGGTATTCCTCAGCGGTGTAGTACACTTCGAACTGACCGAACAGTCCGGCCGAGAACAGGCAGGCAGTAAGGAAAATGAATATTCTGGACATGGTGAGGAGTTTATACAAGTGTAGTACATTTTTTTGTTTCTTAAAACCGCGCAGGGTCTTCACTTCGAGACCCTGCGCCTTGCGGGTGTGTGACCCGTCCTAAAATAAGTTCATAGCTTCGTATTGGTAACGCCTCCCCCTACTCTCCAACGCGTTAACCCAAGCACCACATGAATGAAGAAGTAAGATCGGCGTTGCTCCGGACGTTACCGTTCTTGGTGGTGATCGTGGTGTTGGCCATCATGGTCCGCCGGGGAAGGGTGAAGTCTGCAGACATCGACCTGAAGGAACCGGATCATTGGGGAACGTACTTGCTATGGACGGTCGGGTTCTTGGCCTATGCGCTTGGTGTGGAGTTACTGCTGAATGCAGGTGGGTTGCTTGAAGTGAGCCCGTGGGAGCACACCGGTATACCATCCATCATTCTTGTGATCGGTGCGGTGGTGTTGGCACCGATCGCGGAAGAGCTTTTGTTCCGCGGGCTGATCTTGAATGTGCTGATGAAGCGAATTGGCAACAAGCATATCGCCATTGTTCTGCAAGCGTTGATCTTTGTGCTGCTGCACAACTTCACGTACGAGAACACCATGGCCTCCAACATCGGCATCGTGCAAAGTGCGTTGGACGCTGTGCTGTTCGGGTATGCACGGCTTTACACGCGATCACTGGTTACGCCGATCACCATGCACCTCTCCGGAAATGCCATTGCCATTGCAGAGCGGTTCATTCTATGATCCGGAACTGGCAGTTGGTCTGCACCTACGGAGGACTATTGCTCCCGTGCGATCTGCAAACGGGTGGATAGGGTTGCGGTGGATGTTGTGGCAGTGATGATGTACGAACCCGGCTCGAGGTTCCCCGATGGGATGTTCAATAGGCCGCTCGCATTTGCCTTTACAGAGCTGGTATGTACACACGCTCCAAGCATGTTCAGGATCCGGACCTCCACGGACGTGCTTTCCGGTACGCTTGTGGGCCAATGGATCATACCACCGCCGCTCGGGTTCGGGTAGAGCGGTAAGGAGCCCTCCTGTGGTGAGGCCTGCGGTACGGATGTAATGAGATCGGGAATTTCAGTGCGCACGATCATGCCGCAGCCACCAACAACCCAAACGTTGGGGCCTTGGAAGGCGAAGGCTCCACCGGATACGCGGCGACGGTCGAGGAGGGTCCATGTATCGCCCTGATCCACACTGCGAAGCATCACCCCGTTACTGCCGAGGATCCACACCTCCGTGGCCGATAGCCAATGAACATCCGTCAATTCCGTGATGTTCAGCTCAGGGATGATGGCTGAAGCGGGGATGCTCCACGTAAGGCCGCCATCCACTGTGCGCACGATCCTTCCATGATTCCCCACGGCGACGCCATGCAGTGCATCGGTAAAGGCAATGTCGTTGTACCAGTTCTGCGCGCCGGACCCTCCCGGAGCATAGGTGAAGGTCCACGTAACACCGCCATCCGTGGTGCGATAGATGTTCCCGAGATCCGTAGCGACCCAGCCTTGCAACGCATCGAGGAAGAACATCCCGTTGATGTCCGCACCCGCTTGGACGTTGATCTGTTGCCAATTGATCCCACCATCCGTGGTGAGGAAGAGTTGGCCATTGTCGCCGGCTAGCCAGCCGATATCGTTACCGATGAACTGGATGTCGTGGATCCCGATGCTGGGTAAGGTGGTCTGCTCTAGCCAAGTGGTGCCCCCATCCGTGGTGTGCCAGAGGGTGCCATAGTTGCCGCCTACCCATCCGTCCAGCTGATCAATGAAATGGATCGCGTTGAAGTTCCAATTCTCCGTGGTAGGTTGCAGCATCCACGTAGCGCCGCCATCCGTTGTGGCCAAGATGGTCCCGAACTCACCGCTTGCCCACCCATGCTGGTCGTCCACGAAGGATACATCATACAAAGTGCGCACTTCTCCGTCGCGCGCATTGCTCCATGTAAGACCACCATCAGTGGAATGTGCCAAGGAACCGCATTGGCCCACGGCCATTACATCCGTGGGAGAGAGCGCACTGAACGCATAGGGCGTAATACCTATGCCGCTAGGGGTCCAGGTCTGCCCGCCGTCAACGGTCCTGTAAATAGGGCCACCCGGATTCGGCCCACCCACCCAGCCGTGCTGCGCATCGAAGAAAAAGATGGCACTCGGGGTAACGAGCGGACCAAGGGCCACTTGTGTCCAAGTGAGTCCTCCATCCAGGGTATGCCGTAGCGATGTTGCCCCCGTAGAACCCGCCCAGCCGTTCAGACTGTCGGTAAAGAAGAGTCCACCCACCGTGCCTGTGAACACACCGTTGATGGGTGTCCACGTGGCTCCGCCATTGATGGTGCGGGTAACGGTGCCATTATCCGTTCCGGCCCAGCCATGCATGGTGTCCGAGAAGAAGATCGAGCGGATCCAGGAAGAAGTTCCGCTGCTCTGGGAGATCCAGTTCTGGCCCCCATCCACCGTGCGACGAATGCTTCCGCTCTGCCCTGCGAGCCAGCCGTGGTCAACATCTGCGAAATACATGGATGGTGCCCAAGCTCCCATTCCGGATGGATAAGGGGTCCACGTTCCTCCGCCATCGATGGTGCGGTAGTAGGTGGAGAAGCCAGCGGCCATATAGCCCGTATCCGCACCGAAGAACTGGATGGCCGAGTAATGGCCTTCAGCTTGTGGCAGCTCTATCTGCCAAGTGGCACCGGCATCCGTGGTATGCAGCAGCTGACCTCCTTGGCCGCAAGCGAACGCCTCAGTTGGGCTTAGCCGCGCTACAGCGGCCATGCTCTGGCTGGTGGGTGTGGGGTTGGTCCATTCCCAATCGGGGGTCTGGGCCCAAGCTCCCACGGTGATCAACGCGAGTGCGGAGGTAATGTGTAAGCGTAGTGTCATGGTGGACGGCTCTTTCACAGAGGACGATCAAGTTGTTCCGGGGTTGCCTAAGATCCACGGGTGTACATTCCACTCCGCTCCGGAAATGCCTGCCTATTCGGCTTATAGCCTTACGGGATCAACACTTTGCCCACCAACGTGCCTACCCCGTTCCATGCACGCACGACATAGGCGCCTGCCTTAACATTGGGGCGGAAGCGTATGGCCCCGCCGGCGTTGGCCGCTAGCCGTTGTTGGTACATGAGCTGCCCAGTGGCCGAGTACATGGCCAACTCCGTGGCCGGAGGAAGCTGCGCATCGATCACCACCTCTCCGGTGATGTGATCATACGCAATGTGCAAGGCCGGGGCCTCCGTGACATCCGGCAGGCCCACGGTCGTTTCCGAATTCAAACGGATCAGGTTCTTGTACTGCGTTTCCGTATCGCATGCATCGAACATGCCGCCCACCAGGATCCGGCCATCGGGCTGCACAGCCATGTCTTTTACAAAGGCTCCGCCCGAAGGTTCCGGCGTGAACCCAGTGGCAAGGGGGAAGGTGCTGTCCCAAGTGCCATCGGAGTTAAGGCGCACGAAGCGGGCCGGTGCGGCGGAGAACGGCCAGTAGAAACCATTGCTGAATTCCCCGCCGGCCAGGATCTTTCCATCGGGTAACACCTTAACGGCGTTGACCGTGGCCCACTGAGAGAACGGTGAAACGAAGCTCTCGTCACGGCTGCCGTCGGTGTTCAGGCGGATGAGGTCGTTGGCCGGGGCGTTGTTATGGTGTGAGAAGGAGCCTGCAATGAGGATCTTACCATCCGGCTGGATGTCTACCGACCTACCGTTCGCCAATGTACCTGCCAGACCGGGATCCGCTACGAACGTGGTGTCGTAGGTGCCGTCGGAATTGAGGCGGGCCATGTACCTACAGTTGGTGGTATCGAACAGGATGAAATCACCCACAGCCAGGATACGCATATCGGGCATCACCTTCAAGCCGCGCACCGTAGCGTAGAACCCGATACCGATGTTGAAGGTAGTATCCAGCGACCCATCATAGTTGAAACGGGCGATGTGTGGCTGGCTGATATCATAACAGTGCTGGAATTCGCCGGCGGCCACGACCTTACCATCCATGTGCAGTTCCAGTTGTAGCACCGAACCGTTGATGGTCCCGAAAGGCACCATGAAGGAAGCATCCCGCGTGCCATCAGGATTTAACCGCACGAGGTTGCCGCAGTTTACCCCGTTGTAGCTGATGATGAAGCCACCGATCATGATCTTCCCATCGGGCATCAGCTCCATGTCGTTGATGGTACCGTTGAGGCCGAACGCGCCGGGATTCCACGTGTTATCCAACGTGCCATCGGGGTGCAGGCGAACGAGGCAGTGTACCTGTGTGCCAGCGTAGTTGTAAAAAGCGCCACCCACCAGGATCTTGCCGTCGGGCAGAACAAGGATCTTGTTCACCACCCCAACGGGTGTTTCCGCTTGGAACGAATAGTCGATGGAGGGTACTTGGGCGAGTGCCAATTGGCAGATGCCGATCAGGACCGCGAGGACAATGTTTTTCATTGGTGCTAGGAATACGGTGGTGACGGTTGTTGTCATAACATTCGTTGTCCCGGATGGTGTAAAGATCGCTGCTGTCGAGCGCACGTAGAACAGTGCTGCGGGTGGAGCCTGTATTGAAGTTACCTAGCAGGCGCTGAACCATGCGGCCGACAAGCCGGTACCAAAACTAATACGAACCGTTACCGATCAGCCGATCAACGATCATAGAACGCCCGTGCGTCCTTGGTGAACTGTTCCAGTTCGGGCTTGATGGTGTACATCATGTGGCCGGCCTGGTAGTAGGTCATGGTGATGTTCTTCTGGAGGCTTTCGTCCAGGAACATGTGATCAACGGTGTATTCGGTGGCGAAGTAGGGTGTGGCGAGGTCATAGTAGCCATTGCAGATCAGTACGCGCAATGCGGGGTTCTTGTGGATCGCTGAACGCAATACCTCCGCGTTGTTGAGGAACCGGTTCTGGTCGTCGCCGAAGTTCCACGGATGCACATTGCCCGTGAGGATCTCATAGACCTTGTCGCTGTTCTCGTATTTCAGGATGTTCTTCAGGTGTTCGTTGATCGCCATGGTGTACGGACCGCGTACCGTTAAGCTGTAGCTTGGGTCGAAGTCGTAATTGGCGCCAGCATCATTGCGGTCAATGCCTTTTACGGTTCCATCGAACCGGCCAATGGTGCGACTCTCACTTCGTAAGAGTTCCTTCGTGAAAATTTCCGTGTCGATCCGGTGGTCGTTCCGGAAGATCACGCCGTTGTCGATCCCGATGTAAGCGCTCATGCGCTCTGCCATCGCATCTTTTTCCGCGGTCGTGGTTACGCTGCCTTTCATCAAGAAGAGCGTGTAGTCGGTTTCAGCGAACTGTTCGACTTCTGCGAGGAAGTCTTTCATCACCGGAAAGCGCAACGTGTCGACCTTGCCATGGTAATAGGCAGTTGCCGCAAAGCTGGGTAAGAACAGGGTGTAGGGGAGATCGTTGCCTTCAGTAGCGCTGAGCGTTTGGAAATTCATTACCGCGCTTATAAGTACGATGCCATTCAGATACATACCGTGGCGGTCCTGCAGGTAGCCGGAAAGTCCTGCTGCGCGTGTGGTTCCATAGCTCTCGCCGGCCAAGTATTTCGGAGATGCCCAACGCCCGTTCAGCGTAATGAATTTGTGAATGAAATCACCAACACTGCGGATGTCCTCGGAGTAACCCGTGAACTCTTTCTTATCCACACCCTCTGCCGGTCGGCTGTAACCGGTCTCGATAGGATCGATGAAAACGAGGTCGGTCTTGTCCAACCAGGAATACGCATTGTCGGTGATCGAATAGGGTGGCGGTGGACTGGTGCCATCATCATTGAGCACCACGCGTTTTGGTCCGAGCGCTCCCATGTGCAACCACACCGAACTGGAGCCCGGCCCACCGTTGAACGAGAAGGTGATCGGTCGCTTGGACGGATCCTTCACCAGGTCACGGGTATAGGCGATGTAGAAGTTGTGCGAACGCTGTGCACCTTTCTCATCGAGAAGGATCAAGTGGCCCACGGTTGCGGTGTAGTCGATCCGTTCACCATTCAGCACGATGCTATGTTTCGTAGTGCTCGTTTCGGGATACGTGTAGACGTTCTTATCGTTCGTTTTCGTGGTGTCCTGAGCTGAAGCAAGGGTAACGCCGAGCAGAGCAGCGCAGAAAAAGAGAAGCAGTGTGGGGCGCATGAAGTTGTATTTATTCGAGGTCACCAATGTAAGCGGTATTGTACGTTTCGAAGGATACAAAAACAACGGGTGCGCTCGATGAAGCGCACCCGTTCAGATCACAAGCTGTGATCAATGGTATCGGAAGTTTATTTCTTCGGCACAGCACTTACGCTGATGTCGCGGATACACTCCCACTTGTCGCCGTTCTTTTTGAAGATGCTGAAGTAGGTTCCGTGATCCACTTCTGTTCCGGTAGAATCCTTATTGACCCATGAACCGATCTCTGTAAGGTGCTCATCATCGTTCCCGAAGAGCTCAAGGACCGTGAATGCGGGTTGTATGCCGAGTGAATCTTTGGCCATGCCATCTGCAATGTATTGGCGCATGGCAGCTTTACCTTTCGCTGGCTCTTTTTCCTTTGAGTAGCTAACCACGTCTTCGGCGTAGTAGGTCATTACTCCATCGGCATCTTTGGCCACTGTGGCTACAGCATAGGCATCTTCCATAGCTTGTATCTCGGCTTTTGCGGCTGCCATGTCCATTGCAGGTGGCGCTGCTTCTGCAGGTGGTGGTGGTGGTGTGCTACAGGCGGTAAGAAGCAGTGCAATACCGCTGAAAAGAGAGAGGGTGTTCAGGTAACGCATGAGGTTGTTGTGTTTTGGTTTGGTGTCGAAGGTAGGTTATCCCGTGTGATTTGTTCTGCACGCATAAAGGGTTAGCATTTTGCGATCTGCAACGATGTCCGGAACTGAATGGCCAAGCCGAACTTCCGCATGAAATGCCGTCGTTCTGGGAGTCTCTCGATCCATAAAAAGAGAACGGCGGGAAGTTGCCTCCTCGCCGTTCGTCGCGTTAGTGCTATTCGGTCTATTATTTCTTCGCCTCTGCTGGCGGAGGCATCAGGCCGAGCTGCATCATCATCTTCGCCTCTTCCATATATCCCCAATGCTCGGCTGCTTTGCCGTTCTCGAAACGCATCACATCGGAGCCCATCACGTCCATGACCTTGCCCGTGGCGGGCATATCACCCCAAGGTCCCGTATTCGTGCCGGTTATATGAATTTGGAAATACGTGCGGTCACCTTTGGTGGCCATGCCCAGGATCTCCTGCTTCACATCGGGGAACGCTGTGTGGTACATGTTCAACAGGTCCTTGATGCTCTGGATGCCGGTGGTTTTGATCGAGGGGTCCATTTGGTGGTCCACCACGTTGGCGGTCATCATCTCCTCGATGCCTTCCATGTTGTTGGAGTTGAACCGATCATTGATCGCATTCACCATCGCCTCTTGGGCTGCTGCCGCACTATCGACCTTCATCATTTCCGCGTGCATCGCGGCCATTGGATCAGTGTGTTCTGCGTGTTCATGCTCGGCATTTTCGCATGCTGCGAACAAGAGGATGCCCGCGAGCGGGAGGGAACTCAGTAATGTACGCATGTGGTTTTTGGGTTTAAGTAAGGTGGAAAGGTAACGAACTGATCGGACCATTCAACAGCTTCAGGAGTTTTATGCAAAGTACCCTTTACTAAGAGCAGACACATTTACGCTCCGGCGTACGGTTTCCTTCACAGGGAGCATTTTCATGGGCGGAGTTACCTGCTGATAGTCAACGAACCCGCTCAACACCTATCAAGGCGTATGGATCGCGGTTCCGTACATCACCATCCTGTTCGCACGCTTGAGCTTGATCCATCCTGGTATAGCTTCACAGTCAACTCTCACCCTCAAGCTCAAGACCATTCCACCCCGCCCGATGGATCCCTCCGGTATACCATGATCGAGGTATACCGAACTCCGCCTCCGATCCGGACCTTTGCAACCCTGCGATGAACGCCCCGAGTATATCCACCATGCGCCTGAATGAGCTACCAGCCTACCGTTGGGCCAATGTGGTCGAGGTGATCATGCCCACCACTGATGTGGACCGCGACCTGGTGTTGCGCTTGGTGGAACTGGGTTTCGTCCCCGAGGAGCGCGTGCGCGTAGTGGCCACGGGAGCTGCCGGTCATGAACCTTTGGCCGTACGTTTGGGCGGCACAACGTTCGCGTTGCGTCGTCACGAAGCATCCTTCATTCTTGTGACCTTGGAGCCATAGCTATGGAGGTGGATACCCTTACCCTTCCAGCACACATCGTTCTGCTCGGCAACCCGAACTGTGGTAAGACCGCCCTGTTCAACCTACTGACCGGCAGCCGCCAGAAGGTGGCCAACTACGCCGGTGTAACGGTAGAGCGCAAGGAAGGAATATTGTTCACCACGGCAGGGCGCAGCGTAAAGGTTCTTGATCTGCCCGGGGCTTATAGCCTGAATGCGCTCTCGAACGATGAGGCCATGACACGCGATGTGGTGACCGGGCGCAGCCGAGAGGCCCTTCCCGATCTGCTCGTGTGCGTTACCGATGCCACCAACCTGCGCCTGCACTTGCGCATGGTGCTGGAAGCGCGAAGCTTGGGCATCCCCATGGTCGTGGTGCTGAACAAAATGGACCGTGCCGAGAAGTTCGGGATCGGTATCGATGTGGACGCACTGGCACGTGAACTCGGCGTACCGGTGATCCGCACCGTAAGCGTGCAAGCCCATGGTGCCGATGAGTTGCGCGCTTTCTTGGATCTTCCCGTTAAGCAAAGCACACCCGTGGCGTGGAAGGCTCCAGGACTGGAACAAGTGATGGACACGCAGAAAGAGGTGCAACGCATCTGTAAGCGCGTGGTCACCGAACCCGCCGTGGACCTTGATCCAAGCGATCGGATCGATCGCTTTCTTATGCATCCGGTGTGGGGTTTCGTGGTGCTTGCGGTGGTGCTCTTTCTCACCTTCGTCGCCGTGTTCTCGTTGGGTGCTTGGCTCTCCGGATTCATCGAGGACGGTACCACTTTATTAGGCGGATACGTGCGGGACCACATGGACGACGGCGCATTGCGTGGTCTCGTGGTGGAAGGTATCATTGGTGGGGTAGGGAGCGTGTTCGTTTTCCTGCCACAGATCCTTATCCTCTTCCTGTTCATTCTTGCTCTGGAGGCATCGGGCTATCTGCCGCGCGCAGCATTCCTGCTCGACAGGCCCATGAGCAAGGCCGGTCTTTCCGGACGCTCCTTCATCCCATTACTTTCCAGCTTCGCCTGTGCCATACCGGGCATCATGGCCACACGCACCATCACCAATTGGCGCGATCGGCTTACTACTATTCTTGTCGCGCCGTTGATGGCCTGTTCCGCGCGCATTCCGGTTTACACATTGCTCATTGCCGCGCTCTTTCCGAACGAACCTGTCTCCGGTGCACTTGTCATGGTGGGCTTATATCTGCTCGGTATCGTGGCGGCCATGACGGTTGCGTGGGTGATCAAACGCAGCGAACGCGAAGGGTCACGACCGCACCTGTTGATGGAATTGCCGCCGTACCAATGGCCGGATCTGCGCAGCCTCGTCTATGGTATCTATGAGCGCGCCATGATCTTCATTACACGCGTGGGTACCGTGATCATGGCGCTCACCATTGTTATGTGGGGTCTTAGCAGCATCCCCTCGCCGCGCGCCGCACAGTCGGACTCGCCCATAGCGGGAACCTTGGCCGGCGAAATGGGACATGCACTGCAACACGTGTTCGCGCCGATCGGCTTCAACGCGGAGATCTCCATTGCACTGGTGCCCGGAATGGCTGCCCGCGAAGTGGTGGTCAGCGCGTTGGGCATGACCTACGCCATGGACGGCAACGAAGAAGATGTGGAGTCCCAGCTGCGGGAACGCATTGCCACGGAATGGTCCTTGGCCACCAAGCTTTCACTGCTCATCTGGCTCGTGTTCGCACCGCAGTGCCTCAGCACCTTCGTGGCCGTGAAACGCGAGACCAACTCGTGGAAATACATGTGGATCATGGGCGGCTATCTTTTCGGTTTGGCGTACCTTGCAAGTCTGATCACGTACCAACTAACGAACGCGATCACCGGATGACGCAGACCCTTATAGCAACCATCATCGTACTGATCTC
>Ga0209170_1000544_pt1 | contig 16739 bp, 17 predicted proteins | sample KloWWTKNB14_bulk_FD_187178 | JGI IMG/M metagenome (GOLD analysis project Ga0209170, IMG submission 187178) | Active sludge microbial communities from Klosterneuburg, Austria, studying microevolution and ecology of nitrifiers - Klosterneuburg... | ecosystem: Engineered > WWTP > Aerobic digester >...
TTTAAAGGAGCTATTAAGTACGAAGGTCTTAGTAAATATTTGTTAAACTAAACCAATGGTCAACAATCTTGAATGACAGTTTGTTATTTTGTAAATCAAAGGCATATATTTTGTTATTAAAGCCTCATTCTACAAACCTTTATAAAAAGAAATGAATACTATGAAACTAAAACAGATTTTGCTGATTGTTGCGATAAGTGCGGTATCAGCTGTAACTAGTGTATGGATTTATGGAAAAGTAAGTACAAAACAAATTGCTTTTTCGCAAACTATTAATGGGGGAAATGTTCCTGCTAATTATGCAGGATTTTTGGACGGCACTCCAGGTGCTGGCGAACCGGTTGACTTTACCAAAGCAGCCAATGCTGCTGTTCCGGCTGTGGTACATATCAAAACAAAAATTCCGGCAAAGAAAGTAAGTAACAGTCTTCCACGCAACAGAAATAATGGCGGTATGGAAGACCTGTTTGAACAATTCTTCAATAACAATTTCGGACCGCAGATACAACCTGAGCAAAGAGCTTCCGGCAGCGGAGTAATTATCAGCGAGGATGGATATATCATCACTAACAATCATGTGGTATCGGATGGTGGAGATGGCGTAGCTACTGAAATTACCGTTACACTGAACAACAAAAAAGAGTATAAAGCAAAAGTGATAGGCCGTGACCCAAGTAGTGACTTGGCAGTGCTAAAAGTAGATGCTAGCGGATTACCTTTTCTTCTTTATGGCAATTCTGACAATGTAAAACTTGGACAATGGGTACTGGCTATTGGTTATCCACTTACATTAGAAACAACAGTTACTGCAGGTATTGTAAGTGCTAAAGGAAGAAATATTGGCATTAACAGCAGGCAAAGTCAAACACCTATTGAATCTTTCATTCAAACAGATGCTGCCGTAAACCAAGGCAATAGTGGTGGAGCATTGATAACTACGGACGGTCAATTAGTCGGGATTAATTCTGCTATTTATGCGCCAAACGGAACTTATGCAGGTTATTCATTTGCGATTCCTGTTAATCTAGTAAAGAAAATCATTAACGATCTTATCAAATTTGGTGATGTAAAAAGACCTTACCTCGGCGTTTCCGTTGACCGTGAAAAGTTTGATGCAGGTGATGGTGCACATGTTGGTGAAATAGCCAAAGATGGTGCTGCTACAAATATTGGTTTAAAGCCAGGTGATGTAATTACTAAAATAAATGATGTGCCTATTTTCTCTTGGACAGAATTGCAGGCAACAGTTTCTTCTTACAATGCTGGCGATAAAATAAATATTACTTACAAAAGAGCAGGAAAAGAATATACAACTGCTGCAACATTAAAAGCCATTACAGGTACTTATGATAGCCTTGCAACAGTAAACACCGGCGATCAGTTAGGTGCAGAACTTGAAACTGTAGATGAAAAAACTGCCCTTAAAAATGAAATTGAAGGTGGGGTGGTTGTAAAGAAAATAAAAACTGGTGGTGCATTCAGTAAAACAAGAATGGAATCAGGATTTATTATTACATCTGTAAACGGAATGGACGTTTCAAGCATTGAAGAATTAAATGAAGCCATCAGAAGTTTGAAAGGAGAAACTATTCAATTGGAAGGAATGTATCCAGGCTATTCAGGTTCTTACAGGTATCCATTGAATTTGGATCAACCTCAACCATAAAAATTAATAAAGCATAATAAATTAAAAAGCCGTCCCGATCTTATTGGGACGGCTTTTCTCATAAAATAGAAAAACTATTTCTCATACACCAAATATTCCCATGGCTGCATTTCAAAACTTTTTTCAGTTGTAAAATCATTGGCAGCACCAGAAAATATATTTTTATAAATACCAGTAACATGCTCATCCGTTATATCGAAGCGAATATTTTTTTCGGAAGAAAAATTTAAAACTACCAGCACTTCCTTATTTCCATTCTTTCTTAGATAAGCAATAACGTTTTTACTCTCCGATGTTTTGATACGAAAAGTTTGTACAGAAGGATCGCCACTTCTTACTGCAGCATTATTTGTTCGAAGATTTAGTAACGCTGTATAAAACCCAGCTAATTCATTGTTGCCGGTCCATTCAATCTGATCCTTATCAAAAAATTTCAGCTTCTTTAGGTTAGGCAACTCCTGCCCGGAATATAAAAGCGGAATTCCATTCCATGTAGCACTAAACACTGCCAGTGCTTTTGCCATGTCACCATATTTATCATACTCTGTTCCGTTCCAGCTATTCTCATCATGATTAGTGGTAAACCATGTTCTCATGGTGCTATCGCCGAGGTCATCGTATCTTTTTAATAAGGTTAGCAAGGTATCAAGCGGCAATTTTTGCTTATAAAATTCCTCCGTCTTGTGCATCCATGTCCAGGAATAACTTGCATCAAAGGCTTCACCGTATGCAGGGTTTTCCAATTCGTCGTATTCGCCGAGCCAGAATAACGGTTTCCTGTTATCAAGTGTTACTCTTGCTTCTTTCCAGAAATCAAGTTCCACCCAAGAGGCAAGGTCGCAGCGAAATCCATCAATATCACATTCATCCACCCAGAACTGCATTGCTTCGATCATTGCTTTTCGCAAAGCAGGATTCGTAAAGTTCAAATCGATGATATCTTCCATGCCACCGGGCATTTTAAAATCGTTGGTAGCTTCATCCTTGTTATAATAATCCGGATGAGTCTTCGTCCAAGTATGATCCCAACCGGTATGATTGGCCACCCAATCAATAATTACTTTAAAACCCATTTCATGTGCCAGCTTTACCAACTCTTTAAAATCTTCAAGGGTTCCAAACTCCGGATTGATAGAAGTATAATCCGAGCAGGCATAATAACTTCCCAATGTTCCTTTCTTATTCTTTTCCGAAATAGGTGTAATGGGCATAAACCAAATGGTTTGCACACCCATTGCTTTTAATCGGGGAAGATGTTGCATAAATGCATTGAAAGTGCCAGGCTCAGTGTACTGCCGCACATTCACTTCATAAATATTGGTGCTATGTGCCCAATCCACCGGAATAAATCTGTTCATCATACTATCCTTTTTATAAATAAAATCATTCTTCTTTTTCGTTGGCTTGCAGGAAGCAAGTAACAATACCATTGAAAAGAAAGCAAGCAAAGAAAACCGCATCTGTATCAATTTTGCGAAAGGTAATAAGAACTTTTCAAGTAGTAACTTTACACCTATGAAGAGTTTTGAAGTCCCCATTATTTATAGAAGTCCGCTTATTTCCGCTATTAAAAACAAAAGGAAGGAGCAGGATAAAATGAAGAAAGACTTCTCTCCTACTTTGCTCGATTTTGGATCTGTACAAATTTATCTTGCCCGTCATTTTGGATTTTGCTATGGCGTTGAAAATGCCATTGAAATCGCTTTCAGAACCGTAGAAGAAAATCCGGACAAAAAGATTTTCCTGCTGAGTGAAATGATCCATAACCCACAAGTAAATGCAGACCTTGAAGCACATGGCATACAATTTTTGCAAGACACTTATGGTAAACAATTAATTCCGTTCGAAACTATCACCAAAGATGATATTGTTTTAATACCTGCCTTTGGCACTACATTGTTAATTGAAGAAAAGCTGCGGCAAATAGGTATTCAAACAGAAAAATATAATACCACCTGCCCCTTTGTAGAAAAAGTATGGAACCGCAGCGAAGCCATTGCGAAGAAAAATTATTCCATCATCATTCATGGCAAACCAAACCATGAAGAAACAAGAGCCACTTTTTCGCATGCTGCCAATAATGCAGCATCAGTTGTTGTAAAAGATATGGACGAGGCCAAAGAATTGGCAAAATATATTACTGGAGAAAAAGATATTGCAAACTTTTATTCTGAATTCAGCAATCAATTCTCCGAAGGCTTTGATGTAAAAAAAGATTTGCAACGGATTGGTGTAGTCAATCAAACCACTATGTTGGCAAGCGACACACAGGCCATTGCCGATTACCTGAAACAGGTAATGATTGATAGTTTCCCCAATGATAATCCTGAAGAGCATTTTGCAGACACAAGAGATACACTTTGCTATGCTACCAACGATAACCAAACAGCGGTGTCCGGCATGTTGCAAACAGATGCCAACCTTGCCATAGTTGTCGGCGGATATAATTCTTCCAACACATCGCACCTGGTAGAGTTGTGCGAAGAAAAACTACCCACTTACTTTATTAATAGCGAAGAAAAAATACTCTCGGCAAAAGAAATACTGCATCATAATTTTCATACAAAAGAAGAATTGATTACCAATGATTTTCTTCCTGCAAAAAATCCTGTAAAGATTTTGGTAACCAGCGGTGCCTCCTGCCCCGATGCATTGGTGGAAGGTGTGATAAAAAAATTGATCAGCTTTTATGAAACGAATAGTTCTGTAGAAGAGATGATAGGGAAGTTTGAATGATTGCTGTTTTAGTGATCATGATTTATTAGCCCATCTTTAGAACTACTAATGTTTTTTTTAACCTACTAAAGAAAAAGCCTCTGTAAAATACAGAGGCCTTAATTCGTTGTTGTAACTATCTATTATTTATCTATACAATAAAGTATAGTACTCATGTGCCATGCGGTTACTGTCGAACTGGAAGCGAACATCCTGCATTCCGTTCTTCATGATCTGGCGCCAGGTTTTGTAATCGTTGTAGTACAATGGCAGAATTTCATTCTCCAGAATTTCGTAGAGTTTGTTCAGATCATATTCGTCCTGCTCATGTGTAACCATGTTGTCGTAATCGGCCTTAGGCACCACAAACCCGTTGTGACCATGATTAATAAATTCCGGTATCCACCCATCATCGGTAGAAAAGTTAACTGCACCGTTCATGGCAGCGGTCATTCCACTGGTACCAGATGCTTCTCTCGGCACTCTTGGATTATTTAGCCAACAGTCGGAAGCCTGTTTCAATCTTTTAGATAGAGTAAGTTCGTAGCCAATCAGCACTGCTACATTTTTATATTGCTTGCTTAAATGCACCAATTGATTGAATTCGCTTATGGCAGGATGATCTACCGGGTAAGGTTTGCCAGCCCAAATAATCTGCACAGGATATTTTGTACTGTTCATCAGTTTGTGAAAACGTTCTTCTGCAGTAGTAATTAAACTAGCTCTTTTGTAACCGGCAAATCTTCTGGCCCAAACAATAGTAAATACATCTGGGTTGAAAATTTTTCCGGTTTGATCAGCTACAATTTCAAATGCTCTTTTCTTTAAATATTTTTTACGGTCATCGATTCCAAAATCATCGCCTGCTTCTTTAAACTTATACAGTTGCTTATCGGCCCAATACTTCCAGTTTTGTGCATTAGTGATGGATATGATATTGCAAATATTTTCATACTTGCTCCACATAAGCCTTGACACCTGTCCATGCAATTGCGAAACGCCATTAGCCAATTGAGCAAAACGCAATGCGGCTAATGAATGGTTGAACTGATCCTCCGGCATTCCGGTTAATATCTTTACTTCATCAACTGACAAGCCGCAGAAGTAACTCATCTTATGACAAAGATAAATATCATGCTTCTCGTTGCCTGCTTCTTCCGGCGTATGTGTTGTAAATACTAATCGTTTTCTTACTTCTTCAATATTGTTATTATACTTTTTATAAAGATAGAACGCTGCAGATAAACCATGTGCTTCATTTAAATGATATAATTCCGGATTGAAATTTAATATATCGATCAACTTGGCACCGCCAACACCTAGTAAAATAAACTGTGCTACTTTAGTGGCAACATTTGCATCGTACAACCGATGTGTTATTGTTTGCGATACATAATCATTTTCGGGAACATCTGTTGACAACAAAAACAACGGAGCTGTTTTAAATGTTTCGGGATTTAGGTACAACACTTTTACCCATACAGGATGTTCATGAATTGTAACCTGAAATTTAATACCTGTTTCTTCTAAAAAACTGTAATTTTTTTCGTTCCAGGCAACATCTAATGTCTGATCTTGATTTCGCTCCTGATCATAATAACCTTGTTTCCACAATATACCAATGCCAATAAGATTTTGCTTCAATTCATAAGCACTCCGTAAATGTGATCCGGCCAAAAAACCTAAACCTCCACTATATATTTTTAAAGGCTGATGAGTGGCAAACTCCATTGAAAAATAAGCTACTCTTTTTTTGTACGTTTCTTCAATTGGATAAGGAACAGAAAATTGGGTAAAATTCATAGAGTGTTTTTTTTACACGAAGCCGCAAGATAATAGTTTATCTCCACTTTGACTTCTCAATTGATTTAGATTATCTGATAATTATGGCAAGTAAAAATCTCGTTGGGTATTCCGATTGGAATATGCGGAAAGGTAATAATTAATTGTGCTATTTGTTATTTCGATTTATTCACAGACTTACTAACCTTCTTTTTGGCAAAACTTCCATCGAAGGCACAATTTAATCCACGACGGGAACCACAGCCTTCTATTTCTTTTAATGTAACAGCAGAAGATGAAAAAATAAATTGTAGTTGACAAGGATCTCCATCAACCTGATAAACAGCCGTATTGGGAGTTTTCATTGATGCTTCACCTTTTAACTCACCAGTACAAGCTCCATTATTTTTTTCAAAATGTATAAAGAAACTAATCTTTCCGTCTTTTCTTCCATCTCTGATTGCAACAAGATTCATTTTACCATTGCTGTAATCTGCTGAATATTTATTTTTTCGTGGAAGTGTGTCTATAGGATTTATTAGCTCTGTTATTTTATCATCCAATGCATCTGTCATGATAAGCATAAAATTCTTTGCTTCATTATTTAGCACATACACATCTCTACCTTCGCTTAATGAGCCGTCAGTATTTTTCAATACTACTTTTTTGGTGATAGAATATTTTCTATCCATACTAATAGATTGTTCGGTAGCAGACTTTAAATCGGGCCGCAGTACTGGCATACCTGCAATGAATTGCTGTTCCTTATCAAACCCAAGAACAAAAACAGCTTTCTTATCATTGGTAATTGTTTTTACAAAAAGATATGTTTCTGCTTTGGGTACACTTATTTTTCCCAGTACATAAATTTTGGGCTTCGCTCCTTTTGCGTATACTTCCTGCAAAACAGAATCCGGTACGAATTGATTAAAATTCTTAAGGCTGATTAACAATGAGTCATTCTCTTTTTTTGTTTTTAGCAAACTTGTATCGGTAAATTGTAATGGCAAGTCAAGCGGAGCAAAAAAATCGATAAAATCGTTAACAGCTACAGTTTCTTCACCTGACAAACTGATCTTCTTTTTCTGCTTACAGCCAGTTAAACAGATAATTGCTGTTAAAACCATCAAATATTTTTGGACCCTCTGCATACCTGAATTTTAATACCCCGAAAATAGGTATTTCAAAATTAGATTCATAGTGGTTTTGAATTATTGATAAATAAATTTAGATTTGTCTAAATTTATTTTTAGCCATGCTAAATTACACGACTAGCGAGGAAAATTATATCAAGGCCATTTACCATTTGCAAAAGGTAGATGGAATGGTTACTACCAATGAGCTAGCTGCTGAGTTAGAGTCAAAGCCAGCTTCGATTACTGACATGATGAAGAAGCTGAAAGCAAAAAAACTATTGAACTATCAACCATATCAGGGTTTTCGATTAACGGCTGATGGAACGAAAGTGGCGTTAGGTATAATAAGAAGACACCGGTTATGGGAATTTTTTCTGGCAGAAAAATTAAAGTTTACCTGGGATGAAGTACATGAAGTGGCCGAAGACCTAGAACATGTTAGCAATAAAAAACTTATTGATAAACTCGACGAATACTTAGGTTTTCCAAGAGTAGATCCGCATGGCGATCCTATACCAGATGCAAATGGAAAGATTGAGATCAGTAAAAAAATATGTATTACTGAATTGGCGGTAAACACAGTATCAACAGTAGCAAGTGTAAGCGACCACTCAAGTGAAATACTGGAATTGCTGGAGCATAAAAAAATTGCTATTGGTACTAAGGTGGAAGTAAAAAAGAAATTTGAATTTGATAATTCACTGGAAATAAAAATTAACCGGCAGCCCGTAATTACAATTAGCGAACAATTAGCGAAAAACATTTTTGTATATACATCCTGATATGGAAACAATCGAAAAATTCTTTACTGAAATAGGACCTGTTTGGTCGGCATTGATTGCAACTACTTTTACCTGGTTCGTTACGGCTATGGGAGCTTCGTTAGTATTCTTTTTTAAAACACTTAGCCGTGGCGTTCTTGACCCCATGTTAGGTTTTACAGGCGGAGTAATGGTGGCAGCAAGTTTCTGGTCATTATTAAATCCAGCAATTGAAATGTCGGAAAAAATGTATCCTACTATGAGTTGGATGCCGGCGGCCGTAGGTTTTTTTCTCGGAGCTATGTTCATATTTGTTTTGGACAAATTCACCCCGCACTTACATATTAATTTTGGTGTAGAAGAAAAAGAAGGTATCAAAACCAAATTGCATAAAACTACTCTGCTCATTCTCGCAATTACATTGCATAACATTCCCGAAGGTCTTGCAGTAGGTGTACTTTTTGGTGCTGCTGCTTTGGGCATGGAAGACGCATCTATTTCCGGAGCTATTGTACTTGCAATTGGAATAGGTATTCAAAATTTTCCTGAAGGTGTTGCAGTAGCGATGCCGTTACGAAGACACGGAGTAAGCCGTAAAAAAAGTTTTTGGTATGGGCAACTGTCTGCAATTGTAGAACCAGTTGCAGGAGTTATTGGAGCCGTTGCGGTTATTTATATGCAACCTATTCTTCCGTTTGCCCTAGCCTTTGCCGCCGGTGCCATGATTTTTGTTGTAGTAGAAGAAGTAATACCTGAAACACAGCGGGATAAATACACAGACCGCTCTGTACTTGGATTCATCGGAGGATTTCTTGTTATGATGATACTAGATGTTGCATTAGGATAATCAATTATCCTGATTCTTTAAATGTCCTTTTATAAGATGTTTGAACCGGCTGAATGTTTCTGGCTTTATATGTAAAAAAGAGGCAAGAAATTTTTGCGGTACTCTTTGCATTAGTTCTGGATTCTTTGTAACAAAATTCAGAAATCTTTCTCTGGGTGTCATCTTCACCATTTGCAATTGCCAGCGGTCTTTAATTACCATTGTATGTGTAATTATCAATCTGGCGAGGTGTTCCATTTTTTTTGAACTGGCAAAAGCATTTTCCAGTTCATCATATTTTATACTGATTACAATGCTGGGCTCAATAGTTTCAATCGTATATTCTGAAGGCTGTCTGCTGTGAAATGACTCCTGGCAATGAATAATATGACCTTCACTTGAAATTTGTGTGATAATTTCTTGGGAGCCTTTTTTGTAAAACTTTCGAATCAAGCCCTTAACTATAAAGTTTAAATAATTCTCTACTTCTCCAACCTTTGTCAGCTTTTCTTTTTTCCCAAATTCTCTAATTTTAATTATAGGGAGAAGGGTCTGATCAAATTCTGCATCTGTCAGTTTAACAAATTTGTTCAAATAGGTTTTAAATACGTTAATCTTATCCATTACATTCAGTAGCTAAAAGGTACAACTTTTAGTCTTGATTTAAATCAATTATAAAAAATAAAAGGGAAATATAAGGCTAAACAGCTTTACCAACTGGAACATTAGTCACATTTAATAAAATTGTAAGTTTGCTCACTTACCTGATAATCATCAGATTTTAAAAGAAAAATTTTAAATAATAACTTATGCCGAAAAAGATTGATGTAGCCAACCCGGTGGTAGAACTGGATGGTGATGAAATGACTCGTATTATCTGGAAATTTATTAAGGACAAGCTAATCTTGCCTTATATCAATGTTGATATAAAATATTATGACCTTGGCGTAGAATACCGTGACGAAACGGATGACCAAGTTACCATTGATGCAGCAAATGCCATTAAGCAATACGGTGTTGGAATAAAGTGTGCCACTATTACTCCGGACGAAGCAAGAGTAACAGAGTTCAATCTGAAACAAATGTGGAAGAGTCCAAATGGAACTATCCGTAATATTCTTGACGGAACTGTTTTCCGTGAGCCAATTGTTATCAGCAATGTGCCAAGATTAGTTACTAACTGGACAGCACCCATCATCGTTGGTCGTCATGCCTTCGGCGATCAATACCGTGCAACAGATACAATAATAAAGGGGAAAGGGAAATTGACAATGACATTTACCCCAGAAGGTGGTGGCGATGTGCAAACTTTTGAAGTGTTTAACTTTAAAGGTGATGGTGTTGCGATGAGTATGTACAATACTGACGAAAGTATAATGGGTTTTGCAAGAAGCTGTTTTAATATGGCATTAAGCAAAAAGTGGCCATTATATCTTTCTACAAAAAATACTATTCTGAAAAAATATGACGGACGTTTCAAAGACATTTTTGAAGATATTTATCAGAAAGAATTTAAGACATCGTTTGAAGCAGCAGGTATTGTGTACGAACACCGCCTGATTGATGATATGGTTGCCAGTGCATTAAAGTGGAATGGCAATTTTGTATGGGCTTGTAAGAACTATGATGGAGATGTGCAGAGTGATACAGTTGCGCAGGGTTTCGGTTCACTTGGATTAATGACTTCTGTATTGGTAACTCCTGATGGGAAAACAATGGAGGCGGAAGCCGCTCATGGAACAGTTACAAGACATTACCGTGACCACCAGGCAGGTAAACCAACCAGCACTAATCCAATTGCATCCATCTTTGCATGGACAAGAGGTTTAGCTTTCAGAGGCAAGTTGGATAATAACCAGCCGTTGATTGATTTTTGCAATGCATTAGAAGCAGTTTGTATTGAAACAGTAGAAGAAGGAAAGATGACAAAAGACCTTGCTGTTTGTATACATGGCAACAAAGTAAAACACGGCGATCATTATTTATATACTGAAGAATTTTTGGCAGCTATAGATGAAAATTTGCAGAAGAAGTTGAATTAATAATTAATACAATTGACACAAACGTCCATCTAATATAGTTGGACGTTTTTTTGTAGATCAAGAATTTTTCCTTTCAAAAAAATAATTATTCCAAAAAAAAAGGACCATTTCGATTTTCGAAATGGTCCTTTTAAAATTTATATATATTCCGTTAGATTCTGAAGTGAGCAAAAGCTTTATTTGCTTCAGCCATACGGTGTGTATCTTCTTTCTTTTTGAATGCAGCGCCTTCACCTTTTGAAGCAGCTACGATTTCACCAGCTAATTTATCAGACATGCTACGACCGTTTCTATCACGGCTGTAACGAATAAGCCATTTAATGCTTAATGAAACTTTTCTGTCCTGACGAACTTCAGCAGGAATCTGAAAAGTAGCTCCACCGATACGACGGCTGCGTACTTCAACACCTGGAGTAACGTTAGCTAAAGCTCTTTTCCAAACCTCATATCCATCTTCACTAGTTTGCTTGGTTACTTTATCTAAAGCGTCATAAAAAATTGTATATGCTCCGCTCTTTTTTCCTTCCCACATAAGGTTGTTTACAAAACGGGTAACCAGTTTGTCGTTAAACTTAGGATCCGGAGCTAAAGGGAGTTTCTTGGCTTGTGCTTTACGCATGACTTATTCTTGAATTACTTTATTAAAATTATTTCTTAGCTTTTTCTCTTTTGGTACCGTATTTAGAACGGCTTTGCTTACGGTCTTTAACACCGGCAGTATCCAATGATCCACGAACGATGTGGTAACGAACACCTGGCAAATCTTTTACCCTTCCACCACGGATCAAAACGATTGAGTGCTCCTGCAGGTTGTGACCTTCTCCAGGTATATAAGCAATCACCTCGATTTTATTAGTTAAACGAACCTTTGCTACTTTACGCAACGCAGAGTTTGGCTTTTTAGGCGTAGTAGTATATACTCTTGTACATACACCACGACGTTGTGGACACTGGTCCAAAGCCCTAGATTTACTCTTGGCCCTGATAATTTGTCTTCCTTTTCGTACTAATTGTTGTATTGTAGGCATTCTTGACCCTTATTTTTGGGAGGGCAAAGGTAACGGTGAGAGGGTTAATCTCCAAAAAAATGATGACTGAATTTTTTGATATTGAATGTTTTGGGGATAAAATAACCCCGGATGTTTTCCGGGGCTAATTGCGTATCTATAATCAACTTAAAATCAATCGTTTAAACTTTTTGCATCCAATTGTATTTATCTTCTCTATTTCCTTCACGGATATCAGTAAGCCATTTTTTTATTGTTGGAGCTGTTTTCCAATTGTCAACATCAAACTCCATTACAAAATCTTTGTAGCGAAGTTCCTTTATCATTGAGATAGTTGCAGCAGTTCCTGTTCCAAAAACTTCGTATAACGTATTTGCCTTATAGGCATCGATAATATCGTCAATATTAAGCCGTCTTTCTTCTACAGTAAAACCCATTTCCTGCAACATTGTTATAGTGCTTTGCCTTGTAACACCATTCAAAATAGTTCCGAGTTCCAGAGATGGTGTAATGGCAGTATTTCCAATAATGAAAAAGACATTCATAGTGCCACATTCCTGCACATACTTATGCTCAAATGCATCTGTCCACAAAACTTGGTCATATCCTTTTTTCTTTGCTTCTGCAGTGGCATACATGGCTGCACCATAGTTACCAGCAGCTTTTGCATAACCAACACCACCGGGTACAGCTCTCACATAATTTTCTTCTACATAAATCCTCATTGGTGCACTATAATATGGACCAGTAGGACTAAGTATAATCATAAACTTATAGGTATCAGAAGGTCGAACACCAATCAATTCATCAGACGAAAACATAAACGGACGGATATATAAGGAATGGTCTGGCTTAGATGGAACCCAGTTTTTATCCAATTCTACTAATAGCCTCATTCCCTCCATAAATAATTCTTCAGGGACAGCCGGCATTTGCATTCTTTCTGCTGAAATATTAAACCGTTTGAAATTATCAATTGGTCTGAAAATATAAGCATCGCCATTACTATCCTTATAGGCTTTTACCCCTTCAAAAATTGCCTGACCATAATGCAAGGCTGCTACCGATGGGCTTAACAACAGCGGCTGATATGGCTTTATCTCAATATTCTTCCACTCGCCGTTTTCATAATCAGCTTCCAGCATATGATCTGTAAAAAACTTTCCAAATGGAAGATTTTCTAGATTTAGATCCTTTAGTTTACTCTGTTCTGCTTTTGTAATTAAAATGTCCAGTGCTGCGGTCATAATCATATATTTTTACAGCTCAAAGAAACGAAAAAAAACTAACACCTATTCGTATTAAATATTTACCGATTTATGGGTATAAATAATATTGATTTGCCGGCAATTGTAGTGGAACAATTATTTAATTCATCACTTATTGATAATGAAGTTGCAGCTGAAAAAGCGAATCCTATTTCAACCCCGATTAAAACAGAGACAGCTTCTAAATCAGACAATGATTCAGTACAGGAATGGAAATCTTTAGGAAACAATAATAAAAAAATATTAATTGTATTAAAATCTGAAGATGCGGTTCATTTACCTGATAACCAACTTACATTTCTTACTGGCATATTAAGTGCATGCAACCTAAGTCTCGCTGATGTTGCAATTGTAAACACAATTAATCATCCTGAAGTTTCGTATAAAGAGTTAACTACATACTTTGCTTCTAAAGTTGTGCTGCTTTTTGATATTGAACCTGCTACATTCGGGTTACCAATAAATTTTCCTTTTTACCAGATACAAGCATTTGCAGGAAATTCATTTTTATATTCCCCCTCTTTAAATAATCTTGAAAATGATAAGATTGAGAAAAGTAAGTTGTGGGTTTGTCTTAAAAGACTTTTCAATTTATAAAGCTTGTTTATCATTATAATTAGTATACTAAGTTTACCTTAATATTTAAGGTTCATTAAATTCTAAAAATTTGAAATTAATATTTGCAACAAATAACCAGCACAAAGTAGATGAGATCAGAGCTGTTCTTGCAGAAGGACTGGAAATTGTAACATTGAAAGAAGCCGGAATTGATATTGATATCCCTGAACCTTTTCACACATTGGAAGAAAATGCTTCAGCTAAAGCAAAAACAATCTACGAAATGACGGCCACCAATTGCTTTAGCGAAGACACTGGGCTGGAAGTTGTATCACTAAATGGCGAGCCGGGAGTAAAAAGTGCAAGATATGCTGGCGATAACCGATCATTTGATGCTAATATTGAAAAGCTTTTGATTAATTTGGCTGATAAAATAGACAGAACCGCTCAATTCAGAACGGTTATATCTTTAATTATTGATGGAAAGGAAACCCAGTTTGAAGGTATTTGTAAGGGCAAAATAATTGAAAACAGAAAAGGTGGTCAGGGATTTGGTTATGATCCAGTGTTTATTCCCGAAGGATCGACCAAAACTTTTGCTGAAATGGACACAAAAGAAAAGGGTATTTTCAGCCATCGCCGCATAGCAACCGATAAACTGGTAGCATTTTTGAATAAACTATAATAAACAACTGATTTTGACACCAGAAAGCAACCAAAATATTCCCGAAAGCGACCTAATTACTGGATGCATAGAAGGCAACCGGCGAATGCAGGAAATATTGTATAACCGTTTTTCTTCGAAAATGTATGGAGTTTGTTTGCGATACGCATCCAACGCTGCTGAAGCTGAAGACATACTACAGGAAGGATTTATTAAGATCTTTAAAAAAATAGATACTTTTCGAAGCGAAGGTTCATTTGAAGGCTGGGTAAGGCGGATTTTTGTGAACACAGCTATTGAACATTTTCGCCGCAGAAAATATCTGATGCCTGTAACAGAAAAAGAAGAAAACACCATTGAAGGAAAATATACTTCTGTTTTGGATGAACTGGCAGAACAAGATATTTTGAATCTGGTACAGGAATTATCGCCAGGGTATCGAACAGTTTTCAATTTATATGTGGTAGAAGGTTACACACATAAAGAGATTGGCGATATACTTGGAATAAGCGAAGGAACAAGTAAATCACAATTATCAAGAGCCAAAGTGATATTGCAGGACATGGTTAGAACTTTTATTGATAAGCACAGAGGTGCAAAAACTAAATAATGAACAGCGGATTTCAAAATAGAATGTATGACTACGAAGTCGCTCCACCAGCAGGAGTGTGGAATAAGATCGCTGTTGAATTGGATGACTCTGCGCTTACCAACAAATTTCCTGCTACACTTCAAAATATAGAGGTAACACCTCCCAACAATACATGGAAAAATATTGCACTTGCCCTTGATGACACTTTACTGGTAGATGATTATTCAGCTAAATTATCTGGAATAGCTATTCCACCGCCACTAAGTACATGGAGTAAAATAACAAACAGCCTTGATGCTGAGTCAGTAGCTGCAATCCCTGAAAAAAGAAGAATTGCTCCATTTGTTCGCTATGCAGTTGCTGCCGCAATAATCGGAGTGATAGCCTGGGGAGGCTTTTACTTATTGAATAACAAAGCAGACGACACTTCAATAGCTAAAGAAAATCCTGTTATTTCGCCAACAACTCAACCTGAACCGGAAATAGCTAATGTAACTCCAATTGAAAATACTGATATAGATGATGCAAATTCAGCTATTGAAGAGGCAAGAAATGATGCGGCTCTTGAAGCAAGTAAAAAAACGTATGCTAAGTTGGATATTACCGTTGCCAAAAGCAAAATCAAAAATGCTGCTGACTTTTATTTTGCGCCAGAAATTGATGAACCAAATACCAGAGGCTTGGGTAATTGGCAGCCACCTATTTCTAAAGAAGACCTTTCTAACCGTTATTTCACGTTGATGACTCCTGACGGAAATATAATCCGGATTTCTAAAAAGTTAAGCGATATAGTTGGTTGCGTAGCAGGAGCAGAAAAAGATCAGGAATGTCTTGACCAGTTGAAAATATGGCAGCAAAAAATGGCTAACCCAAAATCAGCCCATTCTTCCGCAAACTTTATGGAAATTTTGAATCTTGCAAATTCTCTTCAGGGCAAATTATAATTCTCTTCACTTTCACTATTTTTATTGCAAACATTACTAAATGGCAAGAATTAAAATAGCTATACCAGAACAATTTTCGTTTTCCTGCCAGATACCTGTACGCATTACTGATATTAATTACGGAGGCCATGTTGGTAACGATACTATTCTTACAATCGTTCATGAAGTCAGAATGCAATTCTTAAATAACCTTGGCTTTACTGAAATGGATTTCGGAGGAAAAGGTATGATAATGGCCGATGCAGCTATCGAATTTAAGAACGAACTGTTTTATGGCGAAACAATTATTGCATCAGTAGCTGTTACAGCTATTTCAAAAATCGGTTTTGATCTTATTTATAAATTGGAAAAAGAAGAAGATAGAAAGATTGTAGCAATTGCTAAAACCGGAATGATTTGCTATGATTATACTGTCAAAAAAATTACTGCTATTCCTGAAATTGCTTTGGAGAAGCTATCGAACTAATTAGCTATTCCATATTTTCCAATTCTCTTCTGCTTGTATCGCAAGCATATCTGCGCCATTCTTAATTGTTGCACCTTGCTCCTCTCCTTTTTGTAAAAACAATGTCTTTTCAGGATTATACACCAAATCAAAAAGATAGTGCTCTTTTGTAATTCCTTCATATGGTATTGGAGGAAATGTAACATTATCAGGAAAAGTTCCTAACGGCGTTGTATTGATAATAACGGCATGCTCTTTTATTATATTTTCTGTCAGATCAGTATACGTAAACGTTGATCCATCGTGTATTCGACGGCTTACAATTTCATACGT
>Ga0209170_1000545_pt1 | contig 16714 bp, 18 predicted proteins | sample KloWWTKNB14_bulk_FD_187178 | JGI IMG/M metagenome (GOLD analysis project Ga0209170, IMG submission 187178) | Active sludge microbial communities from Klosterneuburg, Austria, studying microevolution and ecology of nitrifiers - Klosterneuburg... | ecosystem: Engineered > WWTP > Aerobic digester >...
CGCTGCGCAGCACCAGGCGGACGAAGCCCTTGTCGGTGTAGTGGATCGCGTTGCGCAGCAGGTTGGAGAGGACGGCGCGCAGCAGCGGCACGGGATAGCTTCCGTCGTCCCCGCTGTCCACGACCAGCGACAGTTCCAGGCCGCGCGCGCCGGCCTCGCCGCGGAAGTGGCCGAGCAGGTCCTCGGCGATTTCCTGCAGGCGGGCCTCGCCGCCGTCCCCCAGGGACTGACTTTCCGGCGCGCGCGCCAGTTCGAGGAAGGTTGCCACCTGCTCGCGCATCTCCACGCAGGAGCCCAGGATGCGCCGGATGGCCGTTTCCTGGCGCGCATCGCCGATTCCCTGCGCGAGCATCAGCTCGCAGGAACTCTCGATCACCATCAGCGGGGTGCGCAGTTCGTGGCTGACGTCGCTGGTGAACAGGCGCTCCCGCTGCAGCGCCTGCCGGAGCTTGTCGAGCGTGGCGTCGAAGGCGGCGGCCAGCCTGCCGACTTCGTCGGGCGGGTAGTCCGAAGCCAGCGGCGGCGCCAGCGGCAGGAGCTGCTCGCGGTGCTGCACCTGGCCGGCCAGACGGGTGACCGGCGCGATCGCCCGGCGCGCCACCAGGCTGCCCAGGCCCCAGGCGAGGAGCACGCTCAGGAGGACAGCAAGGACGAGGAAATAGGTGATGACCTCCTCGAAGCGCTCGAACGCCTCCTGGTTTTGCGTCAGCACGTAGCGGGCGCCGTCAACGTCGCGCACCAGCACGTGGTGCTCGTGCCCGTTCTGCCTCCGCTCCTGGAAGCCGGGGGTGACGCCGGCAAGCCAGCCGGGCAGCGCGTCCTTCTCCTGCGCGCCGGTGACGAACAGCGCCATGTCCTGGTCGAGGTCGACCGGTTTGCCGGCCTTGCGCTCGGCAATGATCGTGTCGAGGCGCAGCTGCAGCGAGGATTCGGTGAGGAAGTCCTCCGAATAATTGATGGCCTCCTTCACGGCCACGGAAAACAGGCTCGAGACGACGAGCGTCAGCAGCACGAAGGCGATGACGATGCGCCGCGCAAGACTGCGCCGGACCATCAGTTGTTTTCCCCGGCGTCGGCGAGGCGGAAGCCGACGCCGTGCACGGTGTGCAGCAGCGGCTTCGGGAAAGGCTTGTCGATCTGCTGGCGCAGGGTGTGGATGTGGCTGCGCAGGCTGTCGCTGTCGGGCGGGGCGTCGCCCCACAGCGCGGACTCGAGCGCTTCGCGCGTCGCCACGGCCGGGCTTTTCTGCATCAGCACGGCGAGCAGCTTGAGGCCGATCGGCCCGACCTTGAGGGGCTGTCCGGCGCGAGTCACCTCGAGCGTGTCGAGGTCGTAGGCAAGGTCGGCCACCGTCAGCAGGCGCCGGCCGCCGGCCCGGCTGCGCTTGAGCACCGCCTCGATGCGCGCCGCCAGTTCGGGCAGCGCGAAGGGCTTGGTGAGGTAGTCGTCGGTACCGGCGCGAAAGCCGGTCAGGCGGTCGTCGAGCGCATCGCGCGCGGTGAGCATGATCACCGGCGTGTCGCGCCGCTCGCCCTCGCGCAGTCGCTGGCACAGCGCGTAGCCGTCCATGCCCGGCAGCATGACGTCGAGGACGATCAGGTCGTAGTGCTGGGTGGCGGCCAGGTGCAGGCCGGTGAGGCCGTCCTGCGCGCAATCGACCTCATAGCCCTTGAGGACGAGATAGTCGGCCAGGTTGGCCAGGATGTCGCGGTTGTCTTCAACTACCAGCAGTCGCATCGACGTTTATTCCCCTTTTACCAGCGGCAAGCCTACCACCGCGGCGATCAGGTCTGGTAGCGGCTGAAGCGCGTCAGGTTGGCCATGATCTCCAGCATGGCCGAGCGTATCGCCCGGTACACGCCGGAGGAATCGGCCAGCGGACGGTCGTCGCCGTCGGTGGCTTCATTGCGCACGGCGCCGAGGGCGTTGATCGGGAAGGACACCTTGAAGTCGTCGCCCAGGTAGGCGATGCGGTTCCAGTCGGCGGCGACCGCGTAGTCGCGGTGGAAGTCCGCTGCCAGCAGGTCGGTGCCTTGGGAGTAGTCGGCCGGCGGGTTCTTCACGCCGAGCAGCGGCATCAGCGTCGCCGGGATGTCGAGGTGGCTGCTGATGCCGGTGACGACGCGCGGCGCCTGGCCGGGCACGCGGATCACGCCCGGGGTGCCGGTTTGGAAGCGGTTGAACTCGGCGCTGTGGCCCCAGCGGCCGCGCTCCATGAACTCCTCGCCATGGTCTCCCAGCACGATGACGATGGTCTTGTCGAGCAGGCCCTTTGCCTTGAGGTGGTCGACCACCCGCCCGATCTGCCCGTCGACATGGCGGGCGGCGTTGATGTAGCGGTTCTTGATCTGCCGGATGTCCCTGCCGAAATCCGCCGTCAGGTAATTGAAATTCTCCAGGTAGGGCCGGGCGATGGCCGCCTCCTGCGGGAAGTCGTAGGGGGCGTGGGTCGATTCGAAGAACATGTAGCTCATGAACGGTCGCGCCGGGTCGCGCCGGTCGATGAAGGACAGGATGTCGTCGATGTTCTGCGCGTCGCGCTGCCAGGGCGGGGCGCCGGCTTCCAGCGCATGCATGTCCTGCGGCCGCATGTTGGCGAAGATCGTCTTGTCGAAGGCCGGGTAGGTGAAGCGCTGGCTGGTGTTCAGGCTGAACTGGTAATGCTGCTGCTGCAGGACGTCCATCAGCACCGGCGCGCGCCGCGCCGCATGCATCGGGAACCAGTTGTTGCCGTAGAGGCCGTAGAACATCGAGAACACGCCCATCTGCGTCAGGTTGCCGCCGCTGAAATGCTTTTCCAGGCGCAGGGCGTCGTTCGAGAAGTCCCACAGCCGCGGCATGATCTGCGGGTCGAGCATGTCGAAGCGCAGGGATTCGGCGACCAGCCAGACGACGTTCAGCGGCGCCGAAGGCGGTTCCACGCGCAGCGGCGCCAGCGGATAGGCGAGGCTGCCTTCCTTCAGGCGCAGGTTCTGCGCTTCGGCGCCGGCGTTCGCTTCGATGCCGAGCGCCTTCGCCAGCTTGCGGAAGGTGAGCGGCTGGTACAGGGGGTAATGCTCGCTGGCGAAGAGGATCGGCCGATAGTTGGCCGCGGCGCTGTAGCCGTAGGCCAGCCGTTCGCCGGTGCTCAGCAGGACCAGGGACAGCAGCACCCAGCGCCAGCGGATGTTCCCGAGCCAACTTCCCGCGCCGTCATGCCGCATCACCCAGGCGTAGGCGCCGGCCTGTGCCGCAAAAAAGGCGAGGACGATCAGGCCGGCGGCAATCCGGGTGCCCATGCCGGCGCCGAGCGCGGCAATCCCGCCCGGCGTGAGCACCAGGTCGATGACGAAGCCGTTGATGTGGAAGCCGTACATGTCGTGGATCAGGCGATCGGCGAACAGCAGCACCTGGGTCAGGCCGGTGAGGCCGACGGCTGCCGCGGCGAGCACGGCGGGCGCGCTGCGCATCGACCGATACGCCAGCAGGCGGCGCAGCAGGTGCGCGAGCAGCAGCGCCGGCAGCAGGTAGATGAAGGCGTAGCTGATCGTCGCTGCCAGGGTCCAGCCGGCGACGGCAGCTTCGGTGAACTGGCGTGCGCCCTGCAAGCCGGCCACCTGGACGACGGCGATCAGCCAGGACAGCAGGAAGAAGCGGTTGAGCTGTCGGACGGGCGGCAGGACGGGCATGGCGTGAATCCGGCAAGAGACAGGCCATACCGTAGCAACCGGGCCGTCAAGCCCGGCTCAAGACCGTGTGAAAAAAACGTGAAGCGGGAAAAGAAAGGGGCTACTTGGCGAACAGCCGCGCCGGGTCGCTGAAGGCCTTGAACTCCAGCGCGTTGCCGAAGGGATCCATCAGGAACATCGTCGCCTGCTCGCCCGGCTGGCCCTGGAAGCGCACATAGGGCTCGATGACGAACTCCATGCCGGCGGCGCGGAAGCGTTCTGCCAGGCGCTGCCATTCGTCCATCGGCAGCACCAGCCCGAAGTGGCGCACCGGCACCTGCTTGCCGTCGACCGTGTTGGTCGGGTCATCCGTGGCGGTACGCTTCACCAGGTGGGCGACGATCTGGTGGCCGCGGAAGTTGAAGTCCACCCATTCGTCCGAACTGCGGCCTTCCGGGCAGCCGAGGAACTTGCCGTAGAACTGTCGCGCACGGGCGAGATCGGTCACGGGAAAGGCGAGGTGAAACGGGGGCAACTCGGCCATAAGCGCCTCCTGACTGTCGGGGCGCACAGTTTGCCACGCCCTCAGGCGGCTGTCACTGGCCAGGGGATGACGTAGAACAGCACGGCGAAGAAATGCAGGGCGGCGCCGGCCAGCACGAAGCCGTGCCAGATGGCGTGGTTGTAGGGCAGGCGCCGCCACTTGTAGAAGGCCACGCCGGCGGTATAGGCGAGGCCGCCGGCGGCGAGCAGGACGAGGCCGCCGGTGCCGACCCGCTCGATCATCGGCTGCGCCGCCACCACCACGATCCAGCCCATCGCGACATAAATCGAGACGACCAGGCCGTGCAGGCGCCCCTTCAGGAACAGGCGCAGCACGATGCCGAGCAAAGTCAGCGTCCAGATGACGGCGAACAGCGACCAGCCCCACGGCCCGCGCAGGTTCACCAGCATGAAGGGCGTATAGGTGCCGGCGATGAGGAGAAAGATGGCGGAGTGGTCGAGGGCGCGCAGGGTCTGCTTGATGCGCTCGGCCTGCACGCTGTGGTAGAGCGTGGAGGTGGTGAAGCAGAGGATCAGCGCGGCGCCGAAGATGCTGCAGCTCACCACATGCCAGGCGTCGCCGTGGCGCGCGGCGAAGGCCACCAGCACCGCCAGCCCGGCGATGGCCAGCACGATGCCGATGCCGTGGGTGATGCTGCTGGCGATTTCTTCGCGCAGGGTGTAGCTGGGCAGCGGGGTCATGCGCAATCGGTTCCTCGAACGAAGGATGTCAGTATACTCCGGGCAAACGAGCCTGGAGTTAGGCACCTTCGCCCAATATGTCCCGACCATTGGACTTCACCGGCCTGACCCTGGCGCTGCTGCGCCGGCTGCTGTATGTCTGGGTGCGGCCGACCGTGCTGCCCGACAGGCCCGAGGCGCTCGGCCTCGATCCGGCGACGCCGGTGTGCTACGTCCTCGACGGGCGCCACCTGAGCAACCTGCTGGTGCTGCTGGCGGAGACGCGGCGCGCCGGTCTGCCGCGCCCGCGCGCCGCCTTCGCCGTTGGCGCGCTGCGGGCGAAGCGCGCCTTCTTCTTTCTCGAGCGCGCCCGGCGCATGGCCGCGACGGCGAAACAGCGCTACGGCCACTCGCCGCTGCTGGTCGACATGGTGCGCGCGGCCATCGGGGACCCGGCGGCTGACGTGCAGATCGTGCCCGTCACGATTCTCTGGGGCCGCGCCCCGAGCAAGCAGGACTCCATCCTCAAGGCGCTGTTTTCGGAAACCTGGCGCACGCCGGGCCGGCTGCGCCAGGCGCTCGCCGTGCTGCTGCACGGCCGCCAGGCGCTGGTGCGCTTCAGCGCGCCGCTCTCGCTGCGCCAGCTGCTGGAGGGCGAGCCCGACGAGGCGCGTGCCGTTCGCAAGCTGTCGCGCGTGCTGCGCGTGCATTTCCGCCGCCAGCGCGAGATTGCCATCGGCCCCGACCTCTCCCACCGCAACACCCAGATCGAAACCCTGCTGGAATCCGCCACCGTGCGCGCGGCGATCGCCGCCGAGGCTGCCGCGAAGCATGTCTCCGAAGATGAGGCGGCGCGGCGCGCGCGCGCCTTTGCCCTGGAGATCGCCTCCGACTACACCTACGGCGTGGTGCGCGCCTTCGTGCTGTTTCTTGCCTGGCTGTGGACGCGCCTTTACGCCGGCGTCGAGGTGCGCAACTTCGAGACGGCGGCGCGCATCGCGCCGGGACAGGAGATTGTCTACCTGCCCTGCCACCGCAGCCATATCGACTACCTGCTGCTCTCCTACGTGGTCTACCAGCGCGGCCTCACCCCGCCGCACATCGCCGCCGGTGCCAATCTGAACATGCCCGTCGTCGGGCCGCTGTTGCGCCGCGGTGGCGCCTTCTTCCTGCGCCGCAGCTTCAAGGGCGAGCCGCTCTACGCGGCGGTGTTCCACGAGTACCTGCACCTGATGATCGCGCGCGGCTTCCCCCTCGAGTACTTCATCGAGGGCGGGCGCAGCCGCAGCGGGCGCATGCTGGCGCCCAAGGCCGGCATCCTCGGCATGACGATTCGCAGCTTCCTGCGCGGCGATACGCGCCCGCTGGTCTTCGTGCCGGTATACCTCGGCTACGAGAAGCTGCTCGAAGGACAGGCCTTCCTCGAGGAGCTGCAGGGCAAGCCGAAGCGGGGCGAGTCGCTGCTCGGCCTGCTCGGCGCCTGGCGCCTGCTGCGCCACAAGTTCGGCCGGGTGCACGTGAACTTCGGGGAGCCGCTGGCGCTGGCGGAGTTCCTCGATGCGCGCCGTCCCGGCTGGCGCGTCGAGGGCGATGCGCGCGCCGACTGGGTGCGCCCGCTGATCAGCGAAGCCGCCGGCGAGCTGGCGCGGCGCATCAATGCCGCGGCGGTGGCGACACCGGTGAGCCTCGTCGCGCTGGCGCTGCTGGCCACGCCCAAGCACACCGCGGATACCCAGGCGCTGCTGCGCCAGATCGATCTTTGCCAGGCGCTGCTGCGCGAGGCGCCGCCCTCGCCCGGCGCGGCGGACAGCGACCTGCCGGCCGCGGAAATCGTCTCCTACGCGGAGGGGCTGGGCTTCGTCGAGCGCCTGCCGCACCCGCTCGGCGAGCTGCTGCGCGTGCGCGCCAACGCGGCAGCGCTGCTCGCCTATTTCCGCAACAACGTGCTGCACCTGTTCGCCCTGCCGGCGCTGGTGGCCTGCCTGCTCGGGCGCAACCGCCGCCTCGACGCGCGGCGCATGGAGGCGGCGGTGGCCGGCATCTACCCGTTGCTGCGCGCGGAGCTCTTCCTGCATAGTCCGGTCGAGGCACTGCCCGAGGCGATGGCGGCGGTGGTCTCGGTGCTTACCGCGCGCGGCCTGATGCGGCGCAACCCGGAAACGGGCCGCTATGCCGCGCCCGAGCCGACCAGCCAGTCCTTCGCCGAGCTGCGCCAGTTGGGCGAGGCGATCCGGCCGACGCTGGAGCGCCACTTCCTCACCCTGGCCCTGCTGCAGCGGCACGGCTCGGGGCGCCTGACGCGACGCGCGCTGGAGGAGGCGAGCCACTTGCTGGCGCAGCGCCTGGCGCTGCTCTACGAGTTCGACGCGCCGGAATTCTCCGAGAAGTCGCTGTTTGCCGGCTTCATCGGCCACCTCCTCGACGCCGGCATCCTGCGCGAGGATGAGGCGGGATTGCTGGAGTTCGACGAGCGCATCACCGTGCCTGCCGCGCAGGCCGAACTGGTACTTTCCGCCGAAGTGCGCCAGACCATCCTGCGCATGGCCGGCGAGACCGTTCAGGAGGAACCATGAAATCGCACACGCCCACCCCCGTGCGCTCGCCCTGCATCAAGGTCTGCGAGATGGACGATGCCGTCGGCCTGTGCAAGGGCTGCATGCGAACCCAGGACGAACGCGACTGGTGGGTGGCCTACAGTGACGCCCAGCAGCGGGAAGTGCTGCTGCGCTGCGAACAGCGGCGCGAGGCGCTGCGGGAAGGCCGCGGCGATCTGGCGCCGAGCATGGGCCCGGTCGAGCCGAAACAGAAGGACTAGGAGGCGGCAAATGGCCGAACGCGACATCCAGGCAATCCTCGACGAAAGCATTGAGGCGCACGGTGGCGAGGATTTCTGGCGCGGCCTGAGCGGACTCGATATCCAGCTCTCCGCCTCCGGTTTCCTCTTCGCCGCCAAGGGCCGCCCGGTGCTGCGCCACGCCCGCATGTGGGCCTCGGCGACGGAGCCGCGCTTTACCTTCCACGATTACCCGCGGCCGGGCTGGCGTGGCGAATGGATCGGCGATGCAGAGGTGCGCATCGTCGACGCCGATGGAAAAATCGCTTCCAGGCGCGCGCGGCCGCGCGCGGCCTTCCGCGGCCTGCGGCGGCAGTTTCGCTGGGACGAGCTGGATTTTCTCTACTTCGGCGGCTACGCCACCTGGAACTACCTGGTGACGCCGTTCATTTTCCTGCGGCCCGGCTTCGAATTCGAACTGTTGCCGCAGGTCGACAGTCCGCAAGGGATGGTCGCGCGTCTCGCCGTGACCTTTCCGCCCGACATCCCGACCCACAGTCGCCGGCAGGTGTTTTATTTCGACGAGGAAGGATTGCTGATGCGCCTGGACTACACCGCCGAGGTGGTCGGCGGCTGGGCGCGCGCGGCGCACCTCTGCGAGGGCTACCGCGAGTTCGGAGGACCCGGTGGCACGCTCAGGGCGCCGACCCGCCGCCGCGTCAGGCCGCTGTTCATCGGCGACAAGCCGATGCCGTTCCCGAACCTGGTGGTGCTGGATATCGACGACATTTCACCGCAGCGTGCTTCCGCCTGAACGGGTCTGTTGCCAGGCATGTGATACGGGTTACACTGCGATGCCGTCGGTATTGCAGGGGCCGGAGGCCATTTCATACCCAAGGAGGAGTCATGATTCGCACAGTGCTTAAGATGCTTGCCGTGTTCCTGGCGCTTTCGTTCTCGAACGCTGTCTTGTCGACCTCGGCCCTGGCGGCAAAGCCGCAGGGGTGCAAGGAGGGAACGACAAAAATTCCGGGAGATGGCAGTCGCTGCAAATGCTCTGGCGGCGGATGGGATTGCAAGAAGATCAGGTAAACCGTCTCGAAAGGAGAGGACGGCTGCGCCGCCTCTCCTCCTCCGTACTACTTCTCGACCTTTCCCCACGAATCCTTCAGCGTCACTGTCCGGTTGAACACCGGCGCGCCCGTCTTCGAATCGACGCGATCGGCGACGAAATAGCCGTGGCGCTCGAACTGGAAGCGCGCTTCCGGCCGGGCTTCCTTCAGGGCAGGTTCCAGGCAGGCGGTGATGAGCGTCTTCGAATCCGGGTTGAGGTCTTCCAGGTAGTCGCGGCCGCCGGCGCCGGGGTTCGGCGCCTTGAACAGGCGGTCGTAGAGCCGCACCTCGGCCCTGTAGGCGTGCTTCGCGCTGACCCAGTGGATATTTCCCTTCACCTTGTAGGCATCCGCCCCGGGTGTGCCGCTCTTCGAGTCGGGGAAGTATTCGCAATGCACGGCGGTGACATGGCCGGCAGGGTCCTTCTCGCAGCCGGTGCATTTCACGACGAAGCCGTAGCGCAGCCGCACCGAATTGCCGGGGAACAGGCGGAAGTAGCCCTTCGGCGGGATCTCGGCGAAGTCCTCGCGCTCGATCCACAACTCGCGCGAGAAGGGCACGGCGCGCTTGCCCAGTTCCGGCTGCTGCGGGTGGTTGGGGGCGAGGCACTCCTCTTCCTGCCCCTCGGGATAGTTGTCGATGACCAGCTTCAGGGGGTCGAGCACGGCGATGCGGCGCTCGGCGCGCGCGTTGAGGTCGTCGCGCATGCACTCTTCCAGCACGCCGTAGTCGATCCATGAGTCGGCCTTGGAAACACCGATGCGCTCGGCGAAGGCGCGGAAGCCCTCGGGCGTATAGCCGCGCCGGCGCGCGCCGACCAGTGTCGGCAGACGCGGGTCGTCCCAGCCGTCGACGTGCCGCTCCTGCACCAGCTGGATGAGTTTCCGTTTCGAGAGCACGACGTAGCTCAGGTTGAGGCGGGCGAACTCGATCTGCTGCGGCAGCGGGCGCGCCAGCAGGCCGTCCTCGGCCAGGCGCTCGAGCAGCCAGTCGTAGAACGGGCGCTGGTCCTCGAACTCGAGGGTGCAGATCGAGTGGGTGATGCGCTCCAGCGCGTCCTCGATCGGATGGGCGAAGGTGTACATCGGGTACACGTTCCACTTGTCGCCGGCGCGGTGATGCGTGGCGTGCTTGATGCGGTAGAGGGCCGGGTCGCGCAGGTTGATGTTGGGCGAGGCCATGTCGATCTTCGCCCGCAGCACGTGGGCGCCGTCGGCGAACTCGCCGGCTTCCATGCGGCGGAAGAGGTCGAGGTTTTCGTCGACGCTGCGGCCGCGGCAGGGGCTGTCCTTTCCCGGCTCGGTGAGCGTGCCGCGGTTCGCGCGCATCTCCTCGGCGCTCTGCGAATCGACGTAGGCGTGGCTGCTCCGGATCAGGGATTGCGCCGCCTCGTACATGAAGTCGAAATAGTCGGAGGCGAAGTATTCGTCCCTGCCCCAGTCGAAGCCGAGCCAGCGCACGGCGTCGACGATGGCATCGACGTATTCCTGCTCCTCCTTCTCCGGATTGGTGTCGTCGAAGCGCAGGTGGCAGGCGCCGCCGTAGTCGCGCGCCAGGCCGAAGTTGAGGCAGATCGACTTGGCGTGGCCGATGTGCAGGTAGCCGTTGGGCTCGGGCGGAAAGCGCGTGCGGATCTTCGCCGGGTCGGCGGGTGCGCCGGCGTGGGCGGCTGCCGGGCCGGGTTTCCCGCCCCAGGTGACGCCGGCGTGCCTGCCTGCGGCGAGGTCGGCCTCGATGATGTGGCGAATGAAATTCGAGACGGGCGCCGCGGCCGGCGCGTTGTTGTCGTTGCTCATGATGCCGCTATTTTAGCGTGCGGCGGGGCGCACCCCAAGAGTACTTCTTCAGAGCGGCTTCCGCCGCTCTTCAGGGCGCAGCGCGGCGTAGACGGCGATGGCGGAGAGCATCACGAAGGCGATCAGCGACAGTTCGGGCAGGGACAGGCCGAGGAAGGTCCAGTCCACCTTGGTGCAGTCGCCGTTGGCCTCGAACATCGCCGGCCACCACTTTGCCAGGGGCAGGCCGTTGAGGAAGCGCTCCTCCGGGCTGATGCCGCATTCCGCCGCCTGCGGATGGTAGGTGAGATACACCTGCCAGGCGGCAATCGCCGCCCCGATCGTCGCCCACAGGTCGAGCAGGGCGAGGTACAGCCAGCGCCCCGCGCCCTGCGGGCGATGGGCCGCGGCAACCAGGGCCGTGATGCCGAACAGGATGAAGGCGATGCGCTGCATGACGCACAGCGGGCAGGGCAGCAGGCCGATCGCGGCCTGCAGGTAATACACGGAGAAGGCGACCAGGGCCAGGCAGCCTAGGCCGGTGGCGAAATGGATGTGATGTGCTTTCATGGGCCGCTATTATGACCGAAGGAAATCCCTGCGGGATGACCTGCGGCCGGTTCCCGCTTCAATTTCGGCAGAAAGGCAGGGTCAGCGCCTGGAGGATTTCGCCTGTGTCGGGGTCCTCGATGAAGGCGGCCATGCCGGCGTTGCTGAATTCGATGTCCTTGCGCGCGAGATCGCGGGAAAGGGCCATCCGCCCATCGGCATCGGCTGCGATCGGGCCGCTCCAGTCGCGCACGACGTAGCCGTGCAGCAGCCGGGCGCCGGCGTTCTCGCCGCTGCGGACGTCGCTCGCAAGCCCGTTTTCGTAGATGGCGAGATAGGCCGCGGCGCGGCCCTTGCGCGGCGCCGCCTGTCCTTCGAGCCGGATCGACCAAACGTCGGCCTGCTTGCGTGCGGCGTTCAGCACGATCCTGGCCTGGGCCGGCTTCGCCGCGATGCGTGCGAGTGCCTGGCCGAAGGCGGTGTCGTCGCGCCAGCCGCGGAAGTCGCGGCCGTCGAGCAGCACCTGTGGCGTGTAGACGACGCGGCCGCCGCCGCGCCGCACGACCTCGCGCTGCCGCGCGGCGAATCGCGCATCGGCGTAACGGTCGCGCCAGCCGATGTAGTCCCAGTAGTCCACGTGCAGCGCCAGCGGAACCGCCCTGCCCGGCGGCAGGCCGGCAAGCCAGCGATCGGCGGGCGGGCAGCTGCTGCAGCCCTCCGAGGTGTACAGCTCGATCAGGGGCGTCAGGGTCGGGCCGGAGTTGGCCGTGCAGGAGGACGCAACGGCTGGCGTCGGGAGGGAGAGGGCAAGGCAGGCGATCAGCAGGGAGCCGTGTTTGCCCATGGGCGGCTTCAGCGCCCGCCGAAGCGCCGGGCGACGAGGGCGTCGAGCGAGAGCGGGCCCGCCCCGCGGGCGACGAGGAACAGCAGCACGGCAGCCCATACCCCGTGCATCGGATAGGCGTCGGGGTAGACGAAGACCTGGATCGTCGCCGTCATGGCGAGCAGGGCGAGGGCGGAGAAGCGCGTCGCCAGGCCGAGCAGGATCAGCGCAGGGAAGACGTGCTCGGCCCACGCCGCCATGATGGCCGCCAGCTCGGGCGGCAGCAGCGGCAGGCGGTACTCGTCGCGGAACAGGTCGACGACGGCGTCGGCGAGGCGCGGCATGCCGAACTGGAATTCGCCCGAGACGATGTCGAGGGCGAAGCCCTGGATCTTGGTCTGTCCGGATTTCCAGAAGATGGCGGCGACGGAAAAGCGGCCCAGCAGTGCGATCCACGCATCGGGCACGCGATTGCAGAGGGCGACTGCCTGGCGCACCAGGTCGACGGCGACGGTGCTCATGAAATCCTCCCTGACGGTGTCGCTTCGATGATGGTGCCGCTGCGCAGCAGCAGGCCCAGGGTGGCTGGAAGGTCGAACGGTGCGGCTGTCTGCGCGGCTTCGCCGAGGGCGGCGCCCCGCAGCAGGCTCTCGACGAATTCCGCCGCGCCAGGTTCGATGCGCAGGATGTCCACGTCGAGCCCGTCGCGCACGACCAGTGCCGCTTCGGCATCGGCGAAATCGGTTGCGCCGAGCGCCGCGGAAACGTCTTCCGCCTGGTGCGCCGCCCACAGCGACACCACCGGATGCGCCGAGCGCAGCAGGCGCAGAGAGGGGTGCAGCGCCAGGCGCAGCGCGGGCAGCGCGGCCTCGTCGGCCAGCCGTGCGGCCATCTCGGCCAGGGGCAGCGGCTTGGCGTCGGCGGCGTGCCAGGCCTCGACGCGCAGCCATTCGAGCCGGGCGACGTCGGCGAGATACGGCAGGCCGGCGGCGGGCGGAAAATTTTCCACGAAGTCGGCGAAGCCGTCTCCGTACCAGGCCAGCACCGGAGAGCGCGGCGGGTTGGCGCGGGCGAATTCGGCGGCCAAGGCGCGGAAGAATTCTTCGCCCACCAGTGCCTGCACCACCGGGAAGCTGTCGGCCAGCGCGTCGACCAGCGACACGACGACGTTGTTTCGATAGACGGCGAAGCGCTTCGCCGGGTCGGAGCCGTTCCAGGTTTTCAGTCCGGCCGGGCAGGGCGCGTCCGGCTGCAGCAGGGCGCGGGCGAAAGCAGCGCTCATGCGGCGGCCTCGAGTTTCGCGTGGCGCGCCATGACAATTTCGGCCTGGCGCGCTTCTGCGGCGAGCACGGGGAATTCCGGAATGTCGTTGTCGCGCTCGATCAGGGTCGGCTGCGGGCCGGTGAGGGAAAGGGCGAAATCGTAGAGTGCCCACACCGCCTCCGCCACGGGCGCGCCGTGGCTGTCGATCAGCATCGGCGCGCCGGCCGCGTCGACCTCGCGGGCATGGCCGGCGAGGTGGATCTCGCCCACCGCCGCCAGCGGCAGGGCGCGCAGGTAGGCGCGCGCGTCGCGATGGTGGTTGATGCAGGAAACGTAGACGTTGTTGACGTCGAGCAGCAGGCCGCAGCCGGTGCGTCCGACGACTTCCGAGATGAAATCCGTTTCGGCCATCGTCGAGGCCTCGAACTCGACGTAGGTGGCCGGGTTCTCCAGCAGCATGCTGCGGCCGAGGCGCTCCTGCACCCGGTCGATATGGGCGCAGACGCGGGCCAGCGTGCCGGCGTTGTAGGGCGCCGGCAGCAGGTCGTTGAAGAAGGCGCCGCCGTGGCTGGACCAGGCCAGGTGTTCGGAAAAAGATTCGGGCCGGTAGCGCGCCAGCAGCACCGCGAGGCGGTCGAGATGGGCCTCGTCGAGCGGGCCGTCGCCACCGATCGACAGGCCGACGCCGTGGATCGAGAGCGGGGTGTCGGCGCGGATGCGCTCCAGGTAATGGTGGAAGGGGCCGCCGGCCACCATGTAATTCTCGGCATGCACTTCGAAGAAGCCGATGGCAGGCCGCGTATCGAGGATGTACTGGTAATGCTCGGGCTTCAGGCCGATGCCGCCGCGCGCCGGCAATGCGGCCGGCGCGGCGCCTCCCCTGAAAAGGCGATGGGGGTTCGCGTTCGTCATGGGAGGCGCTCCGGGCTGGTGAAGACGATCAGGCTTTCTTTTCCTTGAACTCCTTGAGCTGGCCATGGCCGGTCGGCGAGGTCGGCGAGGCGGTCTTCTCGCACGTGCCCTTCGGCACCATCGACCAGGCGTTGCCCTGGTAGTCGATCTTCGAGGTGCCGGCGCAGGACGTGCCGGCGCCGGCCTTGCAGTCGTTCTTGCCCTTGAGGGCGACGCCGTAGCACTTCTCCTTGTCGGCCATCTTGTCCTGCGCCGCGACGGGGGCGGCGGCGAGGGTCAGGGCGGTGCCGAAGGCGAGGGCGAGGGAAGCGGCGGTCACGGATTTGTTCATGTCGGTCTCCTGTTGAATTTGGGGTGCAGGGCCGGCCGAAATGGCCGGCCCTTGTCGAAAGAGACCGGCCGGCAGTCGAAATCCTTACAGCTTGAAATATTTAAAAGTCAGTCCCGGCGGGACGGCGCAACGCGCGGTGTTCAACCGCGCCAGCGCACGCGGCTACGCACCAGCGCGTCCACCTGGCCGAGCGAGTCGGGCGAGTCGGTGATGACGGCGTAGTAGCCCTGTCCGCCGGGCCGCGCCAGCGCGTTCCAGCCGCCCACCGTCGCCTGCTCGCTTTGCGCCTGCATGCGTTTGCCGGGGATGAGGATGAGCGTGGCGAGCTGGCCCTGCTCGGTCTCGAAGACGATGTGCCAGCCGGTGCCTTCCGGCACCGGGCAGAGCTTCATGAAGCGCACCTTGCCGAGCGAGGCCTGCATCTCGCCGCCGAAGGTATGCATGACGCGGCGGAACAGCTCGGGGTCGGCCAGGCGAGCGCTGGTGAAGGATTCCGGTTCGTGCATGACGTGCTCGATGGCCAGCCGCGCGTAGTCCTGCGAACCGGTGTCCTTCCACTGCAGGATGCCGAAGGCAAAAGTCAGCACCACGGAGGCGGCGAGCATGCCCAGTCGCGGCGAGAAGCGGGTCCCCGTCTTGCGGCGCAGGACGATGCGCTCGGCCAGGCCCTCGGGCACCGGCACGGCGAGGGCGGCGGCCAGCCGCGCCTCGTTATCGTTGATCTCGGCGGCGAAGCCGCGGCAGGCAGCGCATTCTTTCAGGTGCGCCAGCGCATCGGGCGAGAGATGTCGCGGGTCGGCGAGTTTTTCGCGGCGGAATTCCATGCAATTCATTGGGCTACCCTCGCTTTCGCGGGATCGGACAGATGCGCGCGCAGCGCCTGCCGCGCGCGGGTGAGGCGGGTCATCACGGCCCCCTCGGTGGTGCCGAGCATCTCGGCGATCTCCCTGCACTCGTAGCCGCCCAGCACCTGCAGCACCAGCGGCTCACGATAGGCCTCCGGCAGCGCCTCGACCAGTTGCTCCAGTTCCAGGTGGGCGCCGGCCTGGACGGCGGAGGGCAGGTCGAGGTCCTGCGGATCGTCGTCCGTGTACTCGAGGCGCTTGCGCTCGTAGAGGCGGGCGTGCTCGTTCCTCAGGATGGTGATCAGCCAGGGCTTCGCCGCGGCGAGGTCCTCCAGGCTGTCCCAGTTCTTCCAGGCGCGGGCGAAGGTCTCCTGCACCAGTTCCTCGGCGACGAAGCGGTCGCGGCACAGCCAGTAGGCGTAGCGGTAGAGGTCGGCGCTATAGGCACGCGCGGCCTGGTCGAATTGGCGCTGGCTGAACAGGGACATGGCAATGGCCTCCACCGGATAAGACCGGCGCAGGCGGTGAAAGCTTACACCGCGCACGTCGATGCGCTGGCCGGACGCGGTACAATCGCAGTCAAAATCCATGACAAACATGAGCTTGGGATCATTTCTCGCCGTCGGCGGCGGCGCCGCGCTGGGCGCCTGGGCGCGCTGGGGCCTCGGCGTAGCCCTCAACCCCCTGTTCCCGACGGTGCCGCTCGGCACGCTCGCGGCCAACCTCATCGGCGGCTATCTCGTCGGCTTCGCCGTGGCATTGTTCCACCATCACGCCGGACTGTCGCCCGAACTGAAGCTGTTCCTCATCACCGGCTTCCTCGGCGGACTGACGACCTTCTCGACCTTCTCCGCCGAGGTGGTGGCCCTGATCGAGCGAGCGCAATATGGCTGGGCGCTTACGGCGGCGGGCGGGCACCTCTTCGGTTCTCTGCTCATGACCGGTCTCGGCATACTGACCTTCACCCTGCTCGCCAAATGAAGTTCGATCCGGCAGCACGCCTGGCCGCGCGGCCGGCGATCGCCTATGACGACGAGCTGCCGGTCAGCGCGAAGCGCGGCGAGATCGCCGAGGCCATTCAAAAAAACCAGGTGGTGATCGTCTGCGGCGAGACCGGCTCGGGCAAGACGACGCAGCTGCCGAAGATCTGCCTGGAACTCGGTCGCGGCGCCCACGGATTGATCGGCCACACCCAGCCGCGCCGCATCGCCGCCCGCGCCACGGCGACGCGCATCGCCCAGGAACTGAAGAGCGAGCTCGGCCGCGCCGTCGGCTTCAAGATCCGCTTCACCGACCGCGTCAGCCCCGACAGCTACATCAAGCTGATGACCGACGGCATCCTGCTCGCCGAGACGCAGGGTGACCCGCAACTGCGGCAGTACGACACGCTGATCATCGACGAGGCGCACGAGCGCAGCCTCAACATCGACTTCCTGCTCGGCTACCTGAAGCACCTCCT
>Ga0209170_1000546_pt1 | contig 16712 bp, 18 predicted proteins | sample KloWWTKNB14_bulk_FD_187178 | JGI IMG/M metagenome (GOLD analysis project Ga0209170, IMG submission 187178) | Active sludge microbial communities from Klosterneuburg, Austria, studying microevolution and ecology of nitrifiers - Klosterneuburg... | ecosystem: Engineered > WWTP > Aerobic digester >...
AGTCCACCTTGGTGCAGTCGCCGTTGGCCTCGAACATCGCCGGCCACCACTTCGCCAGCGGCAGGCCGTTGAGAAAGCGTTCCTCCGCGCTGATGCCGCATTCGGCGGCCTGCGGGTTATAGGTGAGGTACACCTGCCAGCCGGCGACGGCGGCGCCCAGCGTCGCCCACAGGTCGAGCAGGCCGAGGTAGAGCCAGCGTCCGGCGCCCTGCGGACGATGGGCTGCGGCAGCCAGCGCCGTGATGCCGAAGAGGAGGTAGGCGATGCGCTGCATCACGCACAGCGGGCAGGGCAGCAGGCCGATGGCGGCCTGCAGGTAATAGACGGCGAAGCCGACCAGGGCGAGGCAGCCGAGGCCGGCGGCGAGGTGAAGGTGGTGGGATTTCATGGCCGCCATTATGACCGAAGGAAATCCCGCGGGATGACTGGCGACCCTGAAAAAGGGTTCAACCGCGCCAGCGCACCCGCTGCCGGACCAGTTCGTCCGCCTTGGCCAGGGCGTCGGGCGAGTCGGCGATGACGGCATAGAAGCCCTGGCCGCCGGGCCGCGCCACGGCGTTCCAGCCGCCGACCTGCGCCTGCTCCGAGTCGGTCTTCATGCGCTTCGCCGGGATAAGGATCAGCGTGGCCAGCTTGCCGTCCTCCGTTTCGAAGACGATGTGCCAGCCGGTGCCTTCGGGGACCGGGCAGAGCTTCATGTAGCGCACCTTGCCGAGCGAGGCCTGCATCTCGCCGCCGAAGGTGTGCATCACGCGGCGGAACAGCTCCGGGTCGGTGCTGCGCGCGCTGGTGAAGGATTCCGGCTCGTGCATGACATGCTCGATGGCCAGCCGCGCATAGTCCTGCGAGCCGGCGTCCTGCCATTGCAGGATGCCGAAGGCAAAAGTCAGCACCACGGAAGCGGCGAGCATGCCCAGGCGCGGCGACGCTTTTGCAAATATCGGCGTTCCTGTCTTGCGGCGCAGGATGATGCGCTCGGCCAGCCCTTCGGGCACCGGCACGTCGAGGGCGGCGGCGAGGCGCGCCTCGTTCTCGTCCACTTCGGCGGCGAAGCCGCGGCAGGCGGCGCAGTCGTCGAGGTGCGCCAGGGCCTCGGGCGGGAGGCGGCGCGGGTCGGCGAGCTTGTCGCGGCGGAATTCCAGGCAGTTCATATCGACCTCCTTGCACGGTCGCCTGTTTCGAGATGGGCGCGCAGCGCCTGTCGCGCGCGGGTGAGGCGGGTCATGACGGCGCCCTCGGTGGTGCCGAGCATCCCGGCGATCTCCTTGCACTCGTAGCCGCCCAGCACCTGCAGCACCAGCGGCTCGCGGTAAGTTTCCGGCAGCGTTTCGACCAGTTGCTCCAGTTCCAGGTGGGCGCCGGCCTGGACGGCGGACGGCAGATCGAGTTCCTGCGGGTCGTCGTCCGTGTAATCGAGGCGCTTGCGCTCATAGAGCCGGGCGTGCTCGTTGCGCAGGATGGCGATGAGCCAGGGCTTCACCGCGGCGAGGTCTTCCAGGCGGGCCCAGTTTTTCCAGGCGCGGGCGAAGGTTTCCTGCACCAGATCCTCGGCGACAAAGCGATCGCGGCACAGCCAGTAGGCGTAGCGGTAGAGGTCCGCGCCATAGGCGCGGGCGGTCTGGTCGAACTGGCGGCTGTGCAGGCTGAAGATCATTTGCCGGCAGGCTTGCACAGCCAGGCGTCGAGCGACAGCCGGCCGGGGCCGTGGAAGAGGGTCACCAGCAGCAGCGCGCCCCACAGGAGGTGGTCCTTCAGGCCGGCGGGCGACAGCTCCGGATAGGACATCACGGCGACGGCATTGAAGGCGAACAGCGCCAGCGCGAAGAAGCGCGTGCCGAGGCCGAGCGCGAGGAGCGGCGGAAAAGTCAGTTCCGCCAATACGGCGAGATACGCCGCCAGTTCGGGCAGCAGGAAGGGCACCGCATATTCGTTCTCGAAGAGGTAGAGCGTGGCGTCCCAGCTCTGGATCTTGACCAGGCCGGAACGGAAGAACACCCAGGCGACGTAGAGCCGCAGCGCCAAGTCGAACAGCGGCGCGACGAAATTGAGGCCGGCGGTGGCCAGGCCACAGGGTTTGGCGACGAGGGCGGGCACGATCATATCTTCCTCCAAATTATTCGAGCGTGAAATCGGCCAAGGTGCCGACGGCGGCATGTCGCTGCAGGAAGGCGCCGAAATCGAAGTCCGGATCGGCCATGTGGGCGACCTCCAGGGCATCGCCCAGGCTGGCCTTGTTCGCCAGGGCGGCGAGCGCTGCGAATTCCGCGGCGGAGACGAGTTCCAGGTCGACGTCATGGCCGCGGCGGATGACCAGCAGGCGGTTGCCGCCGGAGCCGAGATCGACGGCTTCATTGTCGTCGCAAGCGGGCTGATTGGCGCGCCAGATGGCGAGGACAGGCCAGGGCGAAGTGAGCAGCCGCACCGAGGGATGCAGGGAGAAGCGCAGCGCAGCGAGGCGCTCTGGCGGCACGTCGGCCAGGCGCGCGAAGTCCGGCGGTTCGCAGTCGATGTCCTGGAAGGCCAGGTGTACGGCCCATTCCAGCCGGGCGACGTCGGGCAGGTAGACAAGTTCGCGCGCGCCGGGATAGCTCGCGAGGAAGTCGCCGAAGCCGGCGCCATAGAGATTCACGTCGCCGAACGTCGAGGGCGTGAAGCGGATGAAATCGTCCGCCGCCTGATCGAAGTATTCCTCGCCGACCAGGCGCTGAATCACCGGATAAGCCTCGCGCAGGGCGCCGCGGTAGTTGCTGAAGGTGCTGTTGCGATAGACGGCGAGGCCGGCGTCTGCGTCCATGCCGTGCGCGCCGGCGAGGTGCGCCAGCACGGCGGTGTCCGACGCATCGAGCAGGCCGCGGGCGAAAGCTGCCTGCGCTTCACGCAGCGAGGGCATGTTCTTCTTCCAGAATGCACTGCGCCATCGCGGCTTCGTCGAGCAGGACGGACAGCGCGGGAATATCGGTGTCCCATTCGATCAGCGTAGGTCGCGGGTCGAGGCGGACGAGGGCTTCGCGGTAGAGCTGCCAGACCGGGTCGGCGACGCGCTTGCCGTGGGTGTCGATGAGACACCCCGCGCCCTCGTCGAAGCCGGCGAGATGGATCTCCTCGACGCGGTGGGCGGGGAGGGCGGCGAGATAGGCGCGCGGATCGAAGCCGTGATTGACAGCGCTGACATATATGTTATTTACGTCGAGCAGCAGGCCGCAGCCGGTGCGGCGCGCCACCTCGGCGACGAATTCCCATTCCGGGATGGCGTCGTGCTTCCAGCGGAGGTAGCTGGAGATGTTCTCGATCAGGATGCGGCGGCCGAGAAAATCCTGTACCTGCATGATGCGGGAACAGACGTGAGCCAGCGCTTCCTCGGTATAGGGCAGCGGCAGCAGGTCGTTGAGATGCCGCCCCTCGACGGCGCCCCAGGACAGGTGTTCCGAGACGAGGCCGGGCTCGATGCGCTCGATGAGCGCCTTCAATCGGGAAAGATGATCCGGATCGAGGTGGGTGGTCGCACCGAGCGACATGCCGACGCCGTGCAGGCTGACCGGGTAATGGGCGCGCAATTGTTCGAGGAACCACAAGGGCCGTCCGCCGCCGAAGTAGTTCTCGCTGTGCACCTCGAGCCAGCCGATGTCGGGAAGGGTGTCGAGGAGTTCGCGGTAATGGGGTGCGCGCAGCCCGATCCCGGCCCGCGCCGGAAGGATGGTGGCAGAAACGGAATCGGGGCGCGTACGCATGACGCTTACTTCTTCATGTCTTTCTTCATTTCGGCGACGACCATGCCGCCGGCGATCTTCTCGCAAGTGCCTTTCGGCACGGCGATCCAGGCGTCTTTCTCGCGGTCGGCTTTGGCGGTGCCGGCGCAGGAATTGCCGGCGGAGCCGCAGTCGTTCTTGCCGGCCTTGGTGATGCCGGAGCATTTTTCCATGTCGCCCTTGGCGGCGAAGGTGGTCTGGCTGCCGAGGGTCAGGCCGAGGGCCACGATGCTGGCGAGGGCGGAACGGATGGCGATATCTTTCTGGTTCATGTGTCTCTCCTTGTTGATTTGGTTGGCAGGCGTTGTGCCTGTCATGGGAATAGACCGGGGGTGGGGGTGAAACCTTACGGCAGGTTACAATCCGGCCTGAAAAACAAGGAGCATCATGAGCTTGGGTTCATTTCTGGCTGTCGGGGGCGGCGCCGCGCTGGGCGCCTGGGCGCGCTGGGGCCTGGGCACGGCCCTCAACCCGCTGTTCCCGACGATCCCGCTGGGCACCCTGGCGGCCAATCTCATCGGCGGCTATCTGGTCGGCTTCGCCGTGGCGCTGTTCCACCACCATGCCGGCCTTTCGCCCGAACTCAAGCTCTTCCTCATCACCGGCTTTCTCGGCGGACTGACGACCTTTTCGACCTTCTCCGCCGAGGTGGTGGCGCTGCTCGAACGCGCGCAATATGGCTGGGCCCTGGCGGCGGCGGGTGGGCACCTGATCGGCTCGCTGGCGATGACGGCGCTGGGGATCGCCAGCTTCATCGCGCTCGCCAGGTGATCTGCTAGTATTGATCCATACCGGGTAAAACAGGAGCTTCGAATGGTCACAGCCGACATAGCTGATTTGCCCGTCGCGGAACGGCTGAAACTGATGGAAGCGCTCTGGGATTCTCTGTGCGCAGCGGATTCCGGTGCGGGTTCCGCCGTTGCGCCGCCCGCCTGGCATGGTGCAGTCCTGGACGAACGCATGCGCCTGATCGATAGCGGTGCGGATGCCATTTCGCCCTGGCAGGAAGCAAAGGATCGCATTCGCAACCAGACCAGGGCCGGTTAATGCAGGTCTGGATCGCCCGTTCGGCGGAGACCGATCTCCTCGAAGGGTTCGTGTTCTACGAGAAGCAGCAGCCCGGTATTGGCGACTACTTTCTTGACAGCCTGTTTGCCGACATCGATGCGCTGGTGCTATACGCGGGCATCCACATCAAATTCAACGGCCGCCTGCATCGCATGCTTGCCAGGCGTTTCCCATTTGCCATTTACTATGAACTGCTGGGTGATGTGGCAACCGTCGTGGCGGTGTTCGATTGCCGCCAGAATCCCGCTTCCATCACGGAACGCCTCGATCGCTCCTGAGTCGCCGTCCCCCAGGGACTGACTTTTCGATGAGATTCGATCCCGAAATCCGCCTGGCCGCGCGGCCGGCGATTGCCTATGACGACGAATTGCCGGTCTCGGCCCGCCGCGGCGAGATCGCCGAGGCGATTCAAAAGCATCAGGTGGTCATCGTCTGCGGCGAGACTGGCTCGGGCAAGACGACGCAGTTGCCGAAGATCTGCCTGGAACTCGGCCGCGGCGCCCACGGCCTGATCGGACACACCCAGCCGCGCCGCATCGCCGCCCGCGCCACGGCGACGCGCATCGCCCAGGAGCTGAAGAGCGAGCTCGGCCGCGCGGTGGGCTTCAAGATCCGTTTCACCGACCGCGTCAGTCCCGACAGCTACATCAAGCTGATGACCGACGGCATCCTGCTCGCCGAGACGCAGGGCGACCCGCAGCTCAAGCAGTACGACACGCTGATCATCGACGAGGCGCACGAGCGCAGCCTCAACATCGATTTCCTGCTCGGCTACCTGAAGCATCTCCTGTTGAAGCGCCCCGACCTTAAGGTGATCGTCACCTCGGCCACGCTGGATGCGGATCGCTTCTCCAGGCACTTCGACGGCGCACCGGTGATCGAGGTCTCCGGCCGGCTCTATCCTATCGAGATGCGCTGGCGGCCGCCGGCGGACAACGTCGACCTGCCCGACGCCATCGTCGACGCCGTCGACGAATGCCATCGCAACGGCCCGGGCGACGTGCTGGTGTTCCTGCCCGGCGAGCGCGAGATCCGCGAGGCGGCGGAAGCATTGAGGAAACACCACCCGCCCGGTACCGAACTGCTGCCGCTGTATGCGCGCCAGTCGGCGCAGGAGCAGCAGCGGGTCTTCGCGCCGGCGAAGGGCCGCCGCGTCGTGCTCGCCACCAACGTGGCGGAGACCTCGCTCACCGTGCCGGGCATCCGCTACGTCGTCGATTCAGGGCTGGCGCGCGTCAAGCGCTACTCCCACCGCAACAAGGTGGAGATGCTGCAGGTGGAGGACATCGCCCGCTCCGCCGCCAACCAGCGTGCCGGCCGCTGCGGCCGCGTCATGAGCGGGGTCTGCATCCGCCTCTACGGCGAGGACGACTTCACCAAGCGGCCCGCCCACACCGAGCCCGAGCTGCTGCGCTCCTCGCTGGCCGGCGTCATCCTGCGCATGAAGTCGCTGCACCTGGGCGAGGTGGAGGCATTCCCCTTCCTCGACAAGCCGCTGCCGCGCATGGTCACCGACGGCTATCAGCTGCTGGAAGAGCTGGGCGCCGTGAGCGACGAGCGCGAACTGAGCCAGTCTGGCCGCGAGCTGGCCAAGCTGCCGCTCGACCCGCGCATCGGCCGCATGATCCTCGCCGCGCGCGACGGCCACTGCCTGCGCGAGATGCTCATCATCGCCGCCGCCCTGTCGGTGCAGGACCCGCGCGAGCGGCCGCAGGAGCAGGCCGGCACGGCCGACCAGGCCCACGCCAAGTGGCGTGGCGACGAACAGCAGCAGCGCTCGGAATTCCTCGCCTGGTTGAATTTGTGGAAGGCATTCGACGCGGAGTGGACGCACGAATCGCAGCGCAAGCAGCGCGACTGGTGCCGCAGGAATTTCCTCAACTACCTGCGCATGCGCGAGTGGCGCGAGGTGCACGCGCAACTGCACACGCTCTGCGGCGAGCACAGTTGGCGGGAAAACGAGAAGCCGGCCACCTTCGAGCAGATCCACAAGGCCCTGCTGGCGGGGCTGCTCGGCAACGTCGGCCTGAAGAGCGAGGAGGAAGGGCACTACCTCGGCGCGCGCGGCATCCGCTTCTGGCCGCACCCCGGCTCGGCGCTGGCGAAGAAGGCCGGCCGCTGGATCGTCGCCGCCGAACTGGTGGAAACCACGCGGCTCTACGCGCGCTGCCTGGCGAAGATTGAGCCGGAATGGTTGGAAGAGGTTGGCGCGCACATGGTCCGCCAGAGTGTGTACGACCCGCACTGGGAGAAGAAGAGCGGCCAGGTGCGCGCCTGGGAGCGCGGCACCCTGCACGGCCTGGTGCTCTACGCCAAGCGGCCGGTGACCTACAGCCACATCGACCCGGCGCTCGCGCGCGAGCTGTTCATCCGCGAGGGCCTGGTGCAGGGCGAGCTGCCGGAAGAGTTCGTCCGTCACGCCCGCTTCTTCCAGCACAACCGCAAGCTGGTGCGCGACATCGAGCAGCTCGAGCACAAGACGCGCCGGCAGGACGTGCTGGTGGACGAGGAGCTGATCCACGCCTTCTACGACGCGCAGATTCCCGCCGGGGTGGTCGACGTCGCCAGCTTCGAGCGCTGGCGCAAGGACGCCGAGCGCGACGAGCCGAGGCGGCTCTTCCTCACGCGCGAGCAGCTCATGCGCCACGACGCCGCCGGCGTCACCTCGGAACGCTTCCCGCCGCAGATGGAGATCCACGGCCAGCGCTATCCCCTGAGCTACCACTTCGAGCCGGGTACCGAGGACGACGGCGTCACGCTGACGGTGCCGGTGGCGGCGCTCAACCAGGTGCCGGCGGTGCGCTGCGAATGGCTGGTGCCGGGCCTGCTCGAGCAGAAGGCGGCGCAGTTCGTCAAGACCCTGCCGCAGAAATACCGCCATCGCCTGCAGCCCATCGACGAATTCGTCGCCGACTTCGCGGAACAAGCACACGAGGCCGACGAGCCCTTCCTGCGCGCGCTGACCCGCGCCGCCGAGGAGAAGATGCAGCTCAAGCTGCCGCTCGACGCCTTCAGGGCCGAGATGCTGCCGCCGCATTTCTTCATGAACTTCCGCGCCGTGGACGAGCACGGCCGCATGCTCGGCCAGTCGCGCGACCTGCAGGCGCTGCGCAGCCGCTTCGCTTCGATGATCGAGCAGACCTTCGCCCGCGCCGAAGTGAAGGAGGAGACTGCGGACGCCGCATTGCAGGGACTGACTTCCTGGAGCTTCGGCGACCTGCCGGAGATCATGGAGGTGAAGGTCGGCGGCCGCAATGTGATCGGCTTTCCGGCGCTGGTGGACGAGGGCGACACGGTGGCGCTGCGTGTGCAGGACACGCCGGAGAAAGCGGCAGCCGCGCACCGCAAAGGGCTGCGCCGGCTGTTCGCGCTGGAACTGCGCGAACAGGTGAAGTTCGTCGAGAAGTCGCTGCCGCGCGAGCTGGGCCTGCTGTTCATGGCCTGGGGCACGGAAGCCGAGCTGAAGGGCCAGATCGTCGCGGCGACCCTGGAGCGCACCTGCATGCTGGAGCCGCTGCCGGCCGCTGCCGCCGCCTTCGCGAAGCGCAAGGACGAGGCGCGCGCCCGTATCAGCCTGGTGGCGCAGGAGATCGCGCGGCTGGTCGGCGCGATACTCACGGAACACGCCGCGCTGCAGAAGAAGCTGGCGCAGATCAAGGCGCAGCCGGCCGTGGCGGAAGACATCAAGGCCCAGTGCGCCGAACTGCTGCCGAAGGGCTTTGTCGAAGCGATGCTGTTCGAGCGCCTGACGCATTTCCCGCGCTACCTGAAGGCGGCGGCGCTGCGCGTGGACAAGCTGCGCGCCGACCCGGCGCGCGACGCGCGGCTGGCGCAGGAGTTCGCAGCATTGTATAAACCCTGGGAGCGCGAGCGGCTGGCGCGGCGCAAGAGCGGCGCGCCGGATCCCTGGCTGGAGGACTTCCGCTGGCTGCTGGAAGAGCTGCGCGTCGCGCTGTTCGCGCAGGAACTGAAGACGCCGATGCCGGTTTCCGTGAAGCGCCTGCAGAAGGCCTGGGAGAGCCGGTCGCGGCACTGAGGAAGACACGATGACCGAAGTGCTGAAAGCCTATGGACGTGCCCTGAAGAGCCTGCTGACCCCCGGCATCCTCTGGCACCTGCTCTGGCCGACCGTCCTGGCGGTGGCGTTCTGGATCGCCGTCGCCTGGATGAGCTGGGACACGGTCGGCGCAGGCGTCGAGCGCCTGTTCAACGAAGTGAGCTGGCTCAACTGGATCCTGCAGCGCTGGGAGGCCTCGGCGCTGGCCGGCGCGATCTTCATCAAGGTGGTGCTGGGCCTGCTGCTGATTCCGCTGATCTACGGCACGGCGATGCTCATCGTCGCGGTGTTCGCCCTGCCGCTGATGCTGGAGCGGGTGGCGGCGAAGGACTATCCGGAACTGGAGCGTCGCGACGGCGGCACGCTGGCCGGCAGCCTCGGCAACGCCCTGCTGGCGGTGGCCGTGTTCCTCGCCGGCTGGGTGATCACACTGCCGTTGTGGCTGATCCCCGGCATGGGCATCGTACTGCCGGTGCTGCTGGCGGGCTACCTCAACTACCGCGGCTACAGCTACGACGCGCTGTCGGCGCATGCCGGCGCCGACGAGCTCGACGGCGTGCTGGCGCGCGAGCGCGGCGGGCTGTATCTCGCCGGCATCGTCGCCGGCCTGATGGCCTTCGTGCCGGTGCTCAACCTGATCGCACCGGCCTATGCCGGGCTGGCCTTCATCCATTACTGCCTGGAAGCGCTGCGGCGCGCGAGAAAGCAATGACGGTAGGCACCATCATCATCGGCGACGAAATCCTTTCCGGCAAGCGGCAGGACAAGCACTTCGCCAAGGTCATCGAACTGCTGAACGCGCGTGGCATGGCGCTCGACTGGGCGCAGGTCCTCGGCGACGATCGGGCGCGCCTGACCGCGGCGCTCGTCGCGAGCTTTGCCTCCGGCGACATCGTCTTCAGTTTCGGCGGCATCGGCGTGACGCCGGACGACCACACGCGCCAGGCCGCGGCCGCGGCACTGGGCGTCGGCATTGCCCTGCATCCCGACGCCGAACGCGAGATCCGCGCGCGATTCGGCGGGGAAACCACGCCGCAGCGGCTCATGCTGGGCGAGTTTCCGCTGGGCAGCGAGATCATCCCGAATCCCTACAACCGCATTCCCGGCTTCTCGATCCGCAGCCACTATTTCTTCCCCGGCTTCCCGATCATGTCCTGGCCGATGCTGGAATGGGTGCTGGACACGCAACTTGCGCATCTGCACCACGCCGTGCCGCGCGAGGAGCAGGCGATCGTCGTATACGAGGCGCCGGAATCGGCCCTGCTCGACCTGATGAACCGCATCACGCGGGATTATCCGAAGGCGACCCTGTTCTGCCTGCCGTCGTTCGGCGGCGAACGGGTACGGCGCCATATCGAACTCGGTGTGCGCGGGGAGCCGGCATCCGTAGCGAAGGCGATGGAGGAAATCCGCGCTGAGGTGACGCAGCGCGGCCTGGAGTGGATTGACAGCTAAAAAAAAGCCCCGGCCGGAGCCGAGGCTTGAATCCGCCCCATTGCTGGGGCTGGAGGAGGACGGTAGTGCCAGAAGCCGATCAGGCGGCTTTCTTGACTTTGGTCGTTGCGGCGGCGCCGACGGCCTTGACGGTGGCGTTGGTTGCGGCGGCAACGTTGGCTTCGGCGATCTCGGCGACCTGCTTGGCAGCCTTGTTCATCGTGTCGTAGGCCGAATTGGCAGCGGCGATGGCGGACTTGACCGCGGCAACCGCGACGTCGGAACCGGCCGGGGCCGATTTGGCGGCCTTGTCCAGCGAGGAGGCGACGTTCTTGTTCACTTCGGCGAACTGCGCCTCGACCAGCTTGGAGAACTCTTCCTGGGTCTGGGCGGAGATCTCATACACGCTGCGCGAGTAGGCAACGGCTTTCTCGACCGAGGGCTGGGCCAGGGTGGCTTGCAGGGAAATGGCCTCCTGCAGATCCTTGGCGCCGAGCAGGGTCTTGGCGTTGTTCACGCTGTCTTCCAGCACGGCACGGGCAGTGTTCAGGTTCAGCGCGGCAAGGCGCTCGGCGCTCGCGAAGGCGGTATTGGCCAGGGTCAGCATGGCTTCGACGTTGGCTTTGTTGGCGGTAGCCAGTTGTTCCGGGGTGGTGATCATTTCTCTCTCCTTCAAATGACGACAATAAAAAATTGGGTATCGGTCCTTACGCTTACTGCTTGTTGCACCGCAGCATGATTCAATTATAGGGGTGAATTATTCCAAGTCAAGATCTTTTTTGTGCAGAGCACAATATTTTTTAGTGAAATTTAAAAACAATTAAAAACATACAATTACATGTTAGTAAGCACTCAACTTTGTTGTCCTGCTAAGCTTCATTTGTGGCGGCGCAACCTGGCTTCTCAAAATAAATGACCCAGAAAACCGATTCATTCCCCTTGCTACTGGCGCTGGCGCCGGGCCTGTTCGTCCTGCTCTGGAGCACCGGCTTCATCGGCGCCAAGCTGGGACTCCCCTTTGCCGAACCGCTGACCTTTCTGCTGATTCGTTTTGCTTGCGTAATCGGCTTGCTGGGCACGCTGGCGCTGGTGTTGCGGCGGCCGTGGCCGCACCGGCCGATGCAATGGCTCCATATCGCTGTTGCCGGCGCGTTACTGCACGCCGGCTATCTGTCCGGGGTTTTTCTGGCCATTCACGGTGGCATGGCGACGGGCGTGGTGGCATTGATCGTTGGCATCCAGCCCCTGCTGACGGCCTTCCTCAGCGCATCCATGGTGGGTGAGCGGGTGAATGGGCGGCAATGGGCTGGCCTGGCACTCGGCTTTGGCGGCGTCACGCTGGTGGTGTGGGACAAACTGGGCTTTGGCGGGCTGAGCGGGGCCGGGTTCGCCTTCTCGACGCTGGCGCTGGTCAGCATCACGCTCGGCACGCTCTACCAGAAGCGCTTCTGCGCGGATCTGGATCTGTGGAGTGGTTCGGTGATCCAGTTCGTTGCCGCCGCGCTGGTGCTGCTGCCTTTCGCGCTTGCCTTCGAGACCATGCGCATCGAGTGGGGCGGGCAGTTCGTCTTCGCGCTGGGTTGGCTGATTTTCGTGCTGTCGCTGGGGGCGATTTCGCTGCTGCACCTCTTGATCCGGCGCGGGGCGGCGACGCGGGTGTCGGCGCTGTTCTATCTCGTGCCGCCGACGACGGCGCTGCTGGCGTTTTTTATTTTCGGCGAGAAGCTCGGTCTGGCGGCCGTGGCGGGAATGGCGATCGCCGCAGCAGGTGTGGCGATCGCAGTGCGGAAGTAACTATCTATTCTTGAAGTCGGCCTTGCGTTTTTCGACGAAGGCGGCCATGCCTTCCTGTTTGTCGGCCAGCGAGAAGGCGGCGTGGAAGGTGCGCCGCTCGAAGAGCATGCCTTCGGCGAGCGGTCCTTCGTAGGCGCGGTTGACGCATTCCTTGACCATCATGATCACCGGCAGCGAGAAGCCGGCGATGGTCTCGGCGGCGGAGAGGGCCTCTTCAAGCAGCTTGTCGGCGGGCACGACGCGCGAGACGAGCCCGGCGCGTTCGGCCTCGGCCGCATCCATCATGCGGGAAGTCAGGCAGAGATCCATCGCCTTGGCCTTGCCCACGGCGCGCGGCAGGCGCTGCGTGCCGCCGGCGCCGGGCAGGATGCCGAGCTTGATTTCCGGCTGGCCGAACTTCGCCGTGTCGGCGGCGATGATGATGTCGCAGGACATCGCCAGTTCGCAGCCGCCGCCCAGGGCGAAACCCGCTACCGCGGCGATCACCGGCTTGCGGCAGGTCTTCACGCGCTCCCAGTTGCGCGTGATGAAGTCGGTCTTGTAGACATCCATGTAATCCATTTGGCTCATGGCGACGATGTCGGCGCCGGCGGCGAAGGCCTTCTCCGAGCCGGTGATGACCATGGCGCCGATGGCTTCGTCGACCTCGAATTTGCCCAGCGCGTCGCCCAGTTCGTCGACCAGCGCATCGTTCAGCGCGTTGAGCGCCTTGGGCCGGTTCAGCGTGATGAGGCCGACCTTGCCGCGGGTCTCGACAGTGATATTCACGTAAGACATCTACTGCTCCTGTCTGGGATTCGAAATGCCGGGCGCCAGTTGCAGGCGCACCGGTTGCCCGGGCGCGGCCGTCTCGGGCCCGGCAGGCTTGTTCTTCGGCTGGATCACGGCGCGCACGCGGTTGTCGCGTCCGGGGACGACGGCGCCCGACGGGCCGCTGGTGACGGAGTAGGTTTCCTTCTGCCCATCGATCACGATGTACTGCCCGCGCACCTCATCCTGGCCACTCTTGACGTAGGCGCGGTTGAAGAGTTTGGTGACCTCTGTCTTGGCGTCGTGCTCGATGCGTTCCGCTTCGCCGTCGATGAATTCCTCCTTGCCCTCGCGCTTGACGCGGAAGTGCGCCAGATTGCCGGGATTGGCGGTGGCGATGCCGTTCTGGAAACCCTCGGCGTCCTGCTTCACCACCAGCTTGTCGCCGCGGATGCTCAGCGTGCCCTGGCTGAGCGTGACATTGCCGTCGAACAGGTGCACCTTGTTGACGTCGTCGACCGTGACGCGGTCGGCTTCGAGGTTGACCGGCTTGCTGCGATCCGCCTTCTCGGCATGGCTGAGCGTCGCGGCGGCAAGCAGGGCCGCGCAGAAGAGGAAGCGTTGGATGGATTGGGCGGGCATCATGGGCGTAAGCGGTTTTTCTTCTCGATGGTGCTGTTGACCTGGCTCAGCAATTGATAGACCTGAGTCTTGTTGTCGGCTTCCATCCCGACCCCGCGCACCACCGAAGCGCCCTGGACGATCGTCACGGCCGCCGTGGTGCGCATCACTTCGTCGTCCGGAAACACCGTCAGGTGGGTGGACGTAAAGACGATCTCTGGATCGGTTGCCGTTGCCGCGCGCACGCCGCGCACATCGCCGACGAGGGCCACTTCGCGGGCATCCGGTCCGACCAGCCCCTGTTTCGCGGTCAGGTTCGTGGGCCGCGGCCCCTTGAGAAACGTTATCACCGGCTCGGTCAAGACCGAGGTCTCATCGTCGGGGTAATGTACCATTTTTTTCGAGACGAGCGTGCTCTGCAGTCCGCCCGTCTGGGCAAAGCGGCGCACGGTGAAGTTCTCCGCGAAGTAGTCGGGATCGTGGCGAATCAGGCTGTCGCTGAAGTTGTCCTTGAGTTCGGTGGCGCGCTGCAGCCAGAAAGTCAGCCCGACCATCAGAACCATGAGGGCAACCGGGAACAGGCCTTGACCGCGCGGTTTCAGTTTCATGGCATTGCGCTCAGATCACCTTGGCGCGGAACAGGTCATGCGTATTCAGCGCGCCGATCAGCATGTCGTTCTCGACCACCAGAATCTGGCTGATTTTGTATTCTTCCATCATCTGCGCGGTTTCCGCCGCCAGACGTTCGGGGCTGATGGTGTGCGGATTGCGCGTCATGACCTGCGTCACCGGGGTGCCCTTGAAGTCGACGACACTTCCCAGGGCGCGCCGCAGGTCGCCATCCGTGAAGATGCCGACGACGGCGCGGCGTTCCGTGGCGACCGCCGTCATGCCCATGCCGCCGCGGGAGATGGCCAGCACCGCCTCGGCAACTGACGCATTCTCGCCCACGCAAGGCACCGTATCGATCCCGCGCATGATGTCGCGCACGTGCGTCAGCAGGCGCCGGCCGAGCGTGCCGCCCGGGTGGGAGCGGGCGAAATCCTCGGCGCCGAAGCCGCGCGCGTCGAGCAGCGCCACGGCGAGCGCATCGCCCATGGCGAGCGCGGCGGTGGTGCTCGCGGTGGGGGCGAGGTTGAGCGGGCAGGCTTCTTCGGCGACGCCGGCGTCGAGGTGGGCATCGGCTTCGCGGGCCAGCGAGGACGCCGGGTCGCCGGTGATGGCGATCAGCCTGCCGCCCTGGCGCTTGACCAGCGGCACGATGGTCAGCAGTTCCCCGCCTTCGCCTGAATTGGACAGGGCGATCAATACGTCGTCGCGGGTGATCATGCCGAGGTCGCCGTGGGCCGCCTCGGCGGCATGTACGAAATAGGCCGGCGTGCCGGTGCTGGCAAGCGTCGCGGCGATCTTGCGCGCAATGTGGCCGGACTTGCCGATGCCCGAGACGATGATGCGGCCGTGGCAGGCGAGGATCAGCTCGATGGCCTTGGGAAAGGCGCCGTCGAGGCGATCGATCAGGCCGGCGACGGCCTGCGCCTCGATGCGCAGCACCTTCCTTGCCAGTTCCAGCGCCTTGGGATCGACCTTTTCGTTGGCCGGGGTTTGGTTCATGAATTCGATATGGTTAAACTGGAGGGAAAGTATACCAAACTACCCTGCTCATTCCCTGAATCCATGACCACGCTGCAACTCGTTCTCGTTCTGCTTGCCTCCGCGGTATTCGTGGTCGTGCTGTTCCGTTCGCTCAATTTACCGCCGGTGCTGGGCTACCTGCTGGTCGGCGCCGCCATCGGGCCGCGCGCGCTCGACCTGATTCCCGATTCCGAGGCGACGCGGCACCTGGCCGAATTCGGCGTGGTGTTCCTGATGTTCTCCATCGGCCTGGAGTTCTCGCTGGCGCGCCTGTACAGCATGAAGCGCACGGTGTTCGGCCTCGGCCTGGCACAGGTTGCGGTGACGGTTGCCATCAACGTCCCCGTCGCCATGCTGGCGGGGCTGTCCTGGCAGGCCGGCATTGCGCTGGGCGGCATCCTCGCCATGTCGTCCACGGCGCTGGTCGTCAAGATGCTGGCCGAACGCATGCAACTCGAATCCAAGCATGGCCGCGAGATCATCGGCGTGCTGTTGTTCCAGGATCTCGCCGTGGTGCCGCTGCTGATCATCGTGCCGGCGCTGTCGCAGGCGCCGGAGGCCATGGCCGGGACGCTGGCCGTCGCGGCGATCAAGGCGGCGGTGGTGCTCTCGCTGATCCTGTTCTTCGGCCAGCGCCTGATGCGCGGCTGGTTCTACATCGTGGCGCGGCGCCGCTCGGCCGAGCTGTTCATGCTCAACGTTCTGCTGATCACCTTGGGCCTCGCCTACCTGACCGAGCTGGCCGGCCTCTCGCTGGCGCTGGGCGCCTTCCTCGCCGGCATGCTGATATCCGAGACGGAATACCGCTATCAGGTGGAGGAGGACATCAAGCCTTTCCGCGACGTCCTGCTCGGGCTGTTCTTCATCACCGTCGGCATGTTCCTCGACGTCGGCGTGATCGTCCGCCAGTGGCCCTGGGTCGCCGGCCTGCTGGGGCTGCTGCTGGCCGGCAAGTTCGTCCTCATCGCCGGGCTGTCGCGGGCCTTCGGTTCGCTGCCGGGCACCGCCATGCGCAGCGGCCTCTGGCTGTGCGCCGGCGGCGAGTTCGGCTTCGTGCTGATCTCCCACATCAAGGACCTGCCGCTGCTACCCGGCGCCACCCTGCAGGTGGTGGTGGCCGCGCTGGTGCTCTCCATGCTGCTGGCGCCGCTGATCGTGATGCACAGCGAGAAGGTCGTCATGCGCTTCTGCGTTTCGGAATGGATGCTGCGCGCCATGGAACTGACCCAGATCGCGGCGCGCTCGATGGCCACCGACAAGCACGCCATCATCTGCGGCTACGGCCGCAGCGGCCAGTACCTTGCGCGCTTCCTGGATCAGGAAGGCATCTCCTACGTCGCCCTCGACCTCGACCCGGAGCGCGTACGCGAAGCCGCCGCCGGCGGCGACACCGTCGTGTATGGCGACGCCGGCCGGCGCGAAGCCCTGGTCGCCGCCGGGCTGATGCGTGCCAGCGTGCTGATCGTCTCCTATGCCGATCCCGACTCCGCCCTGCGCGTGCTGGCGCTGGTGCATGAACTGCGGCCCGAACTGCCGGTGGTGGTGCGGGCGGCCGACGAGAGCGACTTCGACCGCCTTTCGCTGGCCGGCGCCGCCGAGGTGGTGCCGGA
>Ga0209170_1000552_pt1 | contig 16554 bp, 16 predicted proteins | sample KloWWTKNB14_bulk_FD_187178 | JGI IMG/M metagenome (GOLD analysis project Ga0209170, IMG submission 187178) | Active sludge microbial communities from Klosterneuburg, Austria, studying microevolution and ecology of nitrifiers - Klosterneuburg... | ecosystem: Engineered > WWTP > Aerobic digester >...
TTTGCTTGTTGTGCGTTGTCCAACCTAGTCAACCAACAGTGGCGCGCAAGCGCGGAGAGGGGAAGATGAGTACCGATAGCCCGGTGGAAGAAGTCAAAGACAGCCTGAAGGAAATGGGCGGAGCAATTTCCGACGCAGCCAGCGCCATTGCCAATACTGCCAGCGATGTCGCGGCCGATGCGAAGGCCGCCGTCACCAAGGCCGGAAAGAACGCCGTCAAGAAGGTGCAAAAGGCGCGCAAGCAGGCGGCGCGCAAGGTGCAGACCGTGGTCGCCAAGGCCAAGAAAGTCGAGGCAGCAGCGGCAAAGAAGATCAGCGGCGCGGTGAAGACCGTGGCCAAGAAAGCCGAAGAAGCCAAGGCTGCGATGACCAAGGCACCGGCCAAGGCCAAGGCGAAAGCCAAGCCGAAAGCCAAGCCGGCCGCCAAGAAGGTCGCCGCCAAGAAAGCCGCGGTGAAAAAGGCCGTGAAGAAAGCCGTCAAGAAAGTCGTGGCCAAGAAGGCCGCGGTGAAGAAGTCGGCGAAGAAAGTCGTCAAGAAAGCGGCAGCGAAGAAGCCCGTGGCCAAGAAGGCCGTGAAGAAGGTCGCCGCCAAGAAAGCGGTGAAGAAGGCCGTGGCCAGGAAGCCGGTCAAGAAAGCCGCACCGGCGAAGAAGGCTCCTGCAAAGAAAGCCGCAAAGAAGGCAGTCAAGAAAGGTCGCAAGTGATCGATTGATCGGTGGCCCTCCCGCCTGTGCGGGACGGGTCGTTGTCGCGACACGCGTTTCAATGCGCGGCGGAATCCGATTCCGCCGCGCACGTTTCAGCGGAGCACTGCCCAGGCAGGCCCGCGACCTGCAACAACGCCTGGCGCGACATGCGCAGCCAAGGCATGGACAACTCGATCGCCTCGCCAGAGGGCGGTCACGGACGAATTCAGGAGAGCGCCGGCATGGCGATCAAGATCAGCAAGAAGATCAAGGCATACAACGTTGTGCTGCCGGAAGCGGAATCACCTGCTGCAGTCGCCAAGCCGCAGCCGGTGGTCGAGGAGCCGGCAACCGCCGAAGTCATCCACATGCACGAGAAGGTCGAGCGCCCGGATCAGTTGATCGGCGCCACCTACAAGATCAAGTCGCCGCTGGTCGAACATGCCCTGTATGTGACGATCAACGACATCGTGCTCAATGCCGGTACCGAGCATGAGCTGCGCCGCCCGTTCGAGATCTTCGTCAACTCGAAGAACATGGATCACTTCCAGTGGATCGTTGCGCTCACGCGCATCATGTCCGCCGTGTTCCGCAAGGGTGGCGATGTCACCTTCCTGGTCGAGGAACTGAAAGCCGTGTTTGATCCGCGCGGCGGCTACTTCAAGGCCGGCGGCATCTACATGCCGAGCATCGTCGCCGAACTCGGCGCGGTCATCGAACGCCACATGAAGATGATCGGCCTGATCCACGACCCCGAAATGGATCCCGCCCAACGCGCCCTGATCGCTGAAAAGCGCGCTGCCTACGAGGCCCGCGCAAAAAAAAAGTCTGACGTAAGCCGCGCGCCAGGCAAAAGCACGCCAGTCTCCGATCCGTCATCACGACGCACGCCGGGATCCAGCCCCGGCATGGTAGGCGCGTCAGCGCAGATGCCCTCGCCCGATCTCGCCGAAGACGACTCCGCCGGCAGCTTCCCCCCGGGCGCCACCATGTGCCACAAGTGCAACACCAACGCGACCATCGTGATGGATGGCTGTGCCACGTGTTTGAATTGTGGTTATTCGAAGTGCGGGTAGGTGCATTTTCACCAGGTGCATGTCGGTGTTTTTGGATGGAGCAGGTCACGCGATACAGGTCGGGTGCCGGGACCGCAACGGAACGCAAGGACAATCTGGCGATATTTCAGGCGTGGATCGAATCCGTTCGGAAATGAAGCTCGGTCAAGCGCAGCTTGTCCGCCGGGGTCTTCATGGCCTGGGCGTTTGGCACGCCTGTTCTGCATGTTCCATCAATGCCGGGCACCGATGGTGGATGGCAGTACACCCTGATGGCGAGGAGCCAGCGCGCCGGGCGTGGCGCGAACGCGCCGAATGCCGGGAGCGGCGCCTGACATCCTCTGCCGGCCGGGCAATTTCCAGGCCCTGCGCAGGATGGCAGGCGATCGGCCCACGGCGCCGTCAGTCACGAGGTTCGCCCGCACTCGTGTGATTCGCGCGTTCGCGCGAAGTGACACTCAGCGCATGGTCAGCACGTAGATGCCGATCGTTCCGGTCGACTGCGAGACGTTGCCGAGGTTGCAGACACGGATATGCACGAGGTCGGCGCTGGGAACCCGCAGCGGCTGAATCAACATGTTCGGCGGCAGCGTATAGCCCGATTGAAGGTTGAAGACCACGAGATCGTTGGGTTGCGCGCCGGTAACCGAGATGTTGTAGTCGTTGCAATCGTTCGCACCGACCGTGGCCGCGATAGCGCCGTTGCTGTAACCGCCGGCAATCTTGCCTCGCGTGATGCTGTCGTTGGTGATTTCGGACGTCCCGACCGCGCCGCTGGCGATCGCTGCCGCACCAACCGCGTTGTCTGCAATCTTCGCGGATGTGACCGCGTTGTCGGCAATCTTCGAAATGCTCACCGCAGACGCCGCGATCTTGCTGTTCGTCACTGCGCCGAACGCGATCGTCGGGTTCGGATAATTTCCGGTCAGATCGCCGCCAGCCGGCCCGGAAATGCCGCCCGTCAACGTGAACTGCGATACCGGGGCGGTCGCGACGGCTTGTCGAGGCAGCATCGGCGTGCCTTCGACGCTCACTTCGAGATAAAGCTGGGTGCCGGTGAACGCGCCCGGGAAGGCGAGCGATACGCTGAACAGGCCCTCGGTGACCGGGAAGTTCGGTTGCGAGATTGTCGCGCCGATCTGTAACCCGCCGCTCGCGGCATCGAACAGCTTGAAGTCCAGGTCGAAGTTTCCGTTCGCCGGCGCGCCGTTCTGCTCAAGTCGCCCCTGGTAGACGAAGTCGGGAATCTGCGGCGCAGCGAAGATGCCCGCATTCGCGGCAAGTGCGGAAATGGCGAGCGCCACGCGTGCCAGTAGCCGCATCGGTATCGGGAAAATATTCATCACAGGCACTCCTGGAAACCATCATGGAAGATCGAGTCGCGAGAGGACGTGCCGAGGCCGGCCTGAAAGCCGGCAATGACGGTATAGGCACCGCCGCTCGAGCGTCCGCCAACCGGCTCCCCGAGAGTCGCGACGAGTCGTCGGCAGCCGCCGCCCGATGCGCTCGTGCCGCCACCCGCGGCGATGCCTTGCGCAGTGATCTGCAGTCCGCCGGCGTTGCCGACGCCCCAGCTCACGACGATGCCGGAGACGATTGCCAAGCTGAGCCATCGATTGCGTTTCATCGTGTTCCTCATCGTGTGGAGATGGACGGGCCGCATTTCGTGTCGGCGTCGACCGGTACTTGAAGCCATCAACGCAGAAAAGCCGTGCGGGGGGCCAGCAAATTGTCCCGCAGCATCGTACATCGGGCGGCGCGGCTCCAGTGCAGCCAAGTCGACTTGGCATCCTGCCGTCGTTGCGCTTGTCCGGCACGTGTGTCGGTGCGGGAAATCCATGCCGGATGGGGGAATGGTGGATGCGTTGCGCTTATCCACGCCACGCCGGGGAGTATGGCATCCGGGGAGATTCGTGATTCCGGAGGCGGATGCCGTCAACGCGGACGTGACTCGTTGATGTGATTGGCGGTGTCGAGCCTGATGTGTTCGCGTAGCCATGCGGCGAACTCGGTTTCAGACAGGCTACCTTCGGAGAGCGAGAGCATTGCGACATACTTTTCTTCGTCGCTGGCAGCGATATCGGCACCGTTGAGCGCGAGGAAGACGCGATAGCAAACATGCGCCGTCAGTTTGTTGCCGTCGAGCAAAGGATGGTTGCTCGCTAGGCCGAACGCGAGGCTGGCCGCGAGATCGGCAATATCCGGCGCGGGATCCCCGTAGGGATGGAGTTGTTGCGGTCTTGCCAGAGCCGAATCCAGGAGACCTTCGTCGCGTACCCCGACAATGCCGCCGTGTTCCGCTAGTTGACGTTCGTGGACGGCGATGGCGAATGCTTTCTCGATCCAGATCGTCATGGAGATGTCTCCTACTGCGCCAGCTTGCGCAGGACGTTGTGGTCCTTGCGCATGACTTCTTCGGCCACTTCCATCTGCCGAGCGAATTCGGGGTCGTAAGTGGTGAGTCGGATGCCGTCGGGAGTTTCCAGGGCAAACAGTTCATCGCCCTTTTCCAGGCGCAGACGAGCCAGCAACTCACGCGGCAGGATGACGCCGGCGGAATTGCCGATGGTGGTGATTTTCAGTTTCATGGCGTTACTCCCGTTGTTATAACGTGTGTTATGCCGGGATGCGCCCGCGGGTGCAATGGAGTGCAGGGCCCCGCTCCGCGCGGGTGGCAAGGGAAAATCATCGTTCGAACAACCCGTGCATGGCGGTCAGTGCGTTGACGCCGATTGCCCGCATTCGGCCCGAAATGATCCGCGACATGCCCTTCGCCGAGCGCCCAATGGCACCGACCAAGCGAAGGCGACGATCATGCAGATGCGCAACTGGACTCAAGGCATCACGTTCAAGGCAATGGGCGTAGGGCTTCTGGCCTTGCTCATGTTGATTCCGCTGGTCCAGGTGCAGAGCCTGATTGGCGAGCGGCGAGGGCTGGAAGGTCAAGCGCAGGCAAGGATTGCCGAGCGCTGGGGTGCTGCGCAGGTTATCGGCGGCCCTGTCCTGATGGTGCCGGTGCGCTGGCAGACACAAAGCGAAAAAGGCTGGATCAGCAGCGAGGAATGGCGCTTCGTGTTGCCGGAGACCTTGTCGATCAAGGGGGCTCTGGCTACCGAGATCCGCCGCTACGGCATCTATGCAACCCCGGTCTATACGGCAAGTCTGGCTTTCAGCGGCCAGTTTCGCAGCGAGGCCATCGGCGCGCTGGCCAGTCAGGGTCGTGAGCCGCAGTGGGCGCGGGCGGTCTTGCGCGTGCCGGTGTCGGATGTGCGCGGGATCCGCCGTCTTTCGGCGCTGACTATCGATGGCAGCGAGGCGAACTTTGGCCCGGCGGGCGGCGATGTGCGCGGCATTTCGGCAACCGAGGTCGCCTGGCCGATCGATGCGCAGTCAGCCGCCGCAACCCGTGATTTTTCCTTCGACATGCATTTGGCCGGAACCGCCGCGATCAATTTTCTGCCGACCGCGCGGCGCAGCGAGGTCGATCTGTCCTCAAGCTGGCCCGATCCGGGGTTTGCCGGCGCCTTCCTGCCCGCCAGCCATGCCGAAACGGCCAACGGATTCGATGCCCACTGGCAGGTGCTCGATCTCAATCGCGGTTATGGCCAGCAAGGTTTCGTCAGCGAACTCGATCCGGCGGCCTTGCAGCAATCGGCGTTCGGCGTCGAGCTTTACCAACCGGTCGGCACGTACCAGCGCAACGAGCGGGCCGGCAAGTACGGCATCCTGTTCATCGCCTTGAGCTTCGTCGCCTTGTTCCTGTTCGAGGCGCTCGGGCGCTGGCGCGTGCATCCGGTGCAATACGTGATGGTCGGGCTGGCCTTGTGCACGTTCTACGTGGTGCTGCTGGCGCTTTCCGAGCAGATCGGCTTTGCCTGGGCGTACGCGCTGGCCGCGCTGGTCGTGGTCGCCATCATCGGCGGCTATGCCACGGCCGCCGCGCGCAGCCGCCAGGCCGGTACCACCCTCGGTGCCTTGCTGGCCCTGGTCTATGCGCTGCTCTACGGCCTTGTCATCAGCGAGCAGTACTCGTTGCTGATGGGCGCGCTGGCCTTGCTCGCCGCCATTGCCGTGCTGATGTATCTGACCCGGCGCATCGACTGGTATGGCCTTGGCAGCGAGGCCGCGGTCCCGACAGGTAGAATGCCGTCATGAACCTGCTTGCCATTGAAACCTCCACGGAATCCTGCTCGGTCGCCCTGGCCTGCAACGGCCAGTTGATTGCGCGCAGCGAGTTGGCACCGCGGCGGCATGCCGAACTGCTGCTGCCGATGTGCGACGAGGTGCTGGCCGAGGCCGGTGTGTCGCGTCGCCAGCTTGATGCCATTGCCGTTGGTTGCGGACCGGGTGCGTTCACCGGCGTGCGGCTGGCCATCTCGGCGGCGCAAGGCATGGCGCTGGCGCTGGACCTGCCGGTGATTCCGGTTTCCTCGCTGGCGGCACTGGCCTGTGCTGCGCCGATCGACGTCAAGCCGATTCTTGCCGTGATCGATGCGCGCATGGGCGAAATCTACAGCGGCTGCTTTCGCCGCGATGCCGATGGCCTGGTCGAGCCCATCGGCGTGGAACATGTGGGTTCGGCCGAGCTCCTGAGATTGCCGGGCGACCACCTGTGGCACGTGATCGGCACCGGCTGGGACAGCTACGCCGAGATCATCCGCCTGCGCCTGGGTGCCGCGCCGGTCTCGGCCAGCGGACGCAGCTATCCGCAAGCCGCAGCCATCGCCCGCCTCGCCGCCCGCGCATTCAACGCCGGCCACGGCCTTGCCCCCGAACAGGCCTTGCCGGTCTATCTGCGCGACAAGGTGGCGATGACCCGCGATGAGCAGGATTCGGCCCGGCTGAGCCGGGCAGCACGCTGAGGAAAATCCTCGCCACCCACGATGTCGTGCGTGGATGTTTGCACGCACAAACAAGGCAGCAGCAGCCTGTCTGCGGCCAATGCCATTCAGGTCCGGCGTTCGCTGCTTGACCGGGGCAGCGACGTGTTGCGGAGATGCCCGCGAGCCGAAGGAGGATCAGCTACCAGCTTGGCTGCATGACAATGCCGTGATCCTTTGACGAGAGCTCGATTTCCAGGTGAAGGTTGGGTCGCAGGCCAGGAAAACGCTCGTAGATTCCGGACGCCAGTTTCTTGCGGGCGTCATTCGGTTCCGGATAGTAATTCCTGACGGTTTTCGCCTTGACGGTATTGAAGTCCGGTGAAAGCAGGCAGAAGTAGCGGATGACTTCGTGTTTCGAGAATTCGCGCCAGTGGTGGCCATAGGTATGGGTGCCGAGGATGGCGTCGACACTGATGCCGCCGCCGAAGCCGCGAAGAAAACGGCCGAAATCCCAGGCGCGACCATTCCAGGCGTAGTAGTTCGGCGTGGTCACCACCAGTCGGCCATTCGGCGCGAGGATTCGATGGACCTGTTTCCAGAAGCGGATCGGATTGAACGTCAGGTGTTCGATGATCTCGGTGAAGAGGATGACGTCGGCGCTCGAATCCGCAATTGCATCGAATGCATCAGCGGCTTCGAGATTCGCGCACGGGATCAATTTGATGTCCATCGCTCGCGCAATCGATTGCACGTTCGCCATCTCGAAAGTGATTGGCAAATCGACCGCGGTGATGTCGAAACCCGCCTGCTTCCAGAGGATCGATTGATGCAGCCAGTGGGCACCGATGTCGAGCACGCGGTTGCCGCGCTGCAGATCCCAACTGGTGCAGAACTCCACAAGAGTTGAAGCAAACCGGCCAAAGTGATGGGCGAGGTAGGCGCGATCGGTGCTGCCGTGTGGCTCGAATTGTCGTGCAAAAACGCTGGCATCAGGAATCGAGATTTGCACGATGGACGTCCGGAAAGCTGCAGTAGTGACGGATGGGCGGCGGCCCTGTTTCAGTCCGGCCCGCTGTTGATCATGGCGAGGGCTGGCGGCTGGGCGCGTAGAGCATCGTATCAAGCCGGGGAATCAGCCATGCGGAAAATCGCGATCGACCTTGAGGATTTTCATGGTAGAAATCCGCGAAGATGCTGCAATCACTTCCCGCATCGCCATCAAAGAAGCCCGTGGCATCGACAAGATGGATCGTACCCTCATCGTCCAGTGGTTGCAGAATCGAAAGTGCCCATTGCTGCATGCCGGCCCAATGCGCATCGCTGCGCCAGATCAACGGAATCGGCATCAGCACCACGACCGGTGGCGTGCCCCATTTGATCCCGCGCAACTGTTGCTGCACAAGGCTGCGGGTTTTCTGCATGAAATCGGGAAGAGGCGACTGCCTCGCCAGCACCGCGAAATCGGGTCTATCCTTGACCGCTGCAGTGACCTCCCGGCATTGCCGGCGAAGGTTTTCCGGAGCATCGACTTCCGCATCGAGCCGCTCGCAGGTATCCAGTGATCGCACGCCCCAGGCGCACATGTCACCGGGCATGTCGTGACTTGAAAACAGGCGATCAAGGTCGGTTGTCCGCAAGGTATCGCGGGTCCGGTTCAGGCGTGTGAAGGGATGGGAAAGGAAATCGCGTACATCGTCGCGCCAGGCAAACAGCGCGAATCGACTGCCCCAGGTTTCCATCTGACTTCGATCGAACGGCACGTGCGCCTCGATCCATTCGCGGTCGGACGCCTGGCGGAATGGTTGCACGATGCCGAGTTCGTAGGCGCCATTGCCGGGCCAGGCCAGGTCCTGTGTCGACAGCGCAATGATGCCGCCGCGGATTTCCGGATGATGCCGTTGCAACCAGTCGGTGAGGATGCCGATGCTCATCCAGTGCACGCCAGGCATGCTCAGGTTTGCATGGATGAAACCCTCCTGCCGGGCCGCTTCGGCAACGCCTTGGTGATCAATGCCGAGCTCCGGACGCGAGCTGCCGAGGGTGACGAAATCGATCCTGGCAAGCTGCGCATCGAGCAACATGCGTTTGAGACGCACGCTGGTGCCGGCGTGGCTGGTCGGTTTCGCCATCGGCTCCCACAACCCGAGGCGAAATACCAGCTCCAGCAGCACCAGCAGTGCCAGCGGCGCAACGAGAATGAACACCTTGCGCATCATGCGACGTGCGCCTGGCTGCGCCAATGCGGCGCCTGTTGTCGATGCCTGGGTTCGCCTGCGGTTGCTGATGGCTGCATGATCAGAACTGGAAGTAGATGAATGGCACGTTGGCGTTCGGCGTGAACCAGATCATGGCCAGCATCGCCGCAGTGAGTGTGCCCATGAACATCGGCCCCTGGCTTTCGCTGATGCGGCGCTTGATCTCGCCGTCATTGCCGAGAAACTGAGCCCAGAGCAGTCCGCCGAGAACAACGCACAGGGTCAGATGGCGGTCGGCATTGAAATCGGCCACGTTGAACTGACCAAGGCTGCCGAGGATCCTGCCGACACCGGCGAGATCATGCGCACGGAAGAAGATCCAGGCGAAGCAGACCAGGTGGAAGGTGATGAAAACGCGCAGCAGACGCCCGCCGCGGGTGTTCCTGTTCCAGCCCGGCCAGCGCTCATGCACGATCCGCTCGCAGGCAAGATAGAGGCCATGCAGGCCGCCCCAGATCACGAAGTTCCAGCTTGCGCCATGCCACAAGCCACCGAGCAGCATGGTCAGCATCAGGTTGACGCGGGTGCGCGACGGGCCTTTGCGATTGCCACCGAGCGAGATGTACAGGTAATCACGCAGCCAGCGCGACAGCGTCATGTGCCAGCGCCGCCAGAAATCCTGGATCGATTCGGCAACATACGGATAATTGAAATTCTTTGGAAAACGGAAACCCAGCAGCAATGCGCAGCCGATCGCGATATCGGTGTACCCGGAGAAATCACAGTAGATCTGCATGGCGAATGCATAGATCGCCAGCAGGGTGTCCCAGAATCCTTGTGGCGCGGTCGCATCGAAGACCGGTTCGACGATGGCGGCAAGGTTGTCGGCAATGGCCACTTTCTTCACGTAACCGAGGGCGATCAGCACCAGGGCCTGGCGTACCGTGGCGAAATCGATCTGGCGGTCGCGATCAAGCTCGCGGAAAAACTCCCCGTCGCGAACAATCGGTCCCGCGACCAGCTGCGGAAAGAAGGCGATGAACAAGGAGTAGTCGAGGAAGTTCCTTCGCGGCGGGCTGTCGCCACGAAAGACATCGATGGTGTAGGACATGCTCTGGAACGTGTAGAACGAGATGCCCACCGGCAGCAGCAGGTCGAGCGGTGATAGCGTCAGCCCGGCACCCAGCATCGAATCGACGGCATTCCAGTTGCCGATCACCCAGTTCACGTACTTGAAGAAGAACAACACGCCAAGATTGACGATCAGGCTGATGATGAGCAGTTGGCGCGGGCGCCTGACCTTCACCAGACCCAACCCGATCGCGTAATCGGTAACCGTCGAGAACAGGATCAGCAGCAGGTACAACCAGTTCCATTGGCCGTAGAAGTAGTAGCTTGCCGCCAACAGCATCAGCTTCTGCGCACCCGGCCAGCGCCGCAGCGACTGGTTGAGGGCGAGGACGATGACGAAGAAGACGACGTAATGGAATGAGTTGAACAGCATCTGCTTCAGGCGCTCGGTGGAGTTCCGGGGTCGGTCAATGCAATCTTGAGGGGAGGCCTGCGCAAGCCAGCGTCAACAGCCACTGACATTCTTGATTTTATACACGGCTGGGGTCGTTCACCAGCGCGCCGGAAGCATGCCGTCCTTTGTTCGGGATGGCCACGCTGAATTGCGGAATGGATTGGGCGGCAAGGCTGGAGTCGTGCAAGTGGCGCATCGCCACGCCGGATCATTTCGTGGTTGATGGTATTGGCGAGAGCGGGGTTGAAACCCCGCTGTCGGGATCGAGTACGGCCAGGCGGTAGCGCTGATCCGCAGAATAATTCCGGATATAGCCATCGAAGCCACGCTTGCGCGGCATGTTGATGCGAGGCGTGGTTCCTTCCTTGCCGACGAAGCTCGGCAGCGCGTAGCCGACGATGCTGTTGCTTTCGTCAATGAACAACAATGTTCCACCTTTGCTTGTGCGGCGGATTCCGCTCATGACGATGCCGCGAACATGTGCGCCTGGCAGGCCGGTGCGCGCATCGGTCAACAGTTCGACATTGTCCATCCAGATCGCCACGTCCGTGCTGCTTTCGCCAATCCCGGTCCTCTCCCCAAGCCTGCCGCTGCCTGGAATCGAGAACATCGCCAGCTTGCGCTGTTGCAGCAGTTCCAGGGTGCGCAGCACGTCATCGGCTTGCGCCGAGTCATCATCCGGAAACACGCGCGCATCGAAGACATCGGAAATGGCGGCGGCCCCGGCTTGCTGGCCAATCCGGTACACCGCCTCACCCCAACCCGCCCAGTTCTGCTGGCTCGGCATCAAGCCGATCGGCAATGCCAGCGCGATGACCAGGGCGGCGGCCCGCGCACGCCGACTGGACCGGTCAGCCTGGAGCAGCAGCAGGATGCCAAGGCCAAGCCAGAACATGCATGACCACGGCAGATAGCGGTCGGCGAATACGTCATCGGGAAGCGTGCTGAAATTGCCGACGCGGCCGATGCCGATGATTGCCGCAACGGCGCCCACGAACAGCACCAGGGCAAAGACGAGGCAATGGACGGGTGCCAGCGGCTCGCGCCGGATGGCCTGGCGGACGAGGAAATAGCCGGCCACGCAGAATCCGGCCATGCCCACGAAGATCGCGCCGGTCCTGCGATTGTCGAAGTGCAGCAACGACTGGACGGCGTTGGCGGAAACGCTCAGCCAATGGACGATCGGGTCGCTGCTGGCGCTGGATGCCATCCATGGATACAGCGGTGGTTCCGCGAAACCCAGCCAGGCATTGATCCAGGGCGAGGCGATCCAGCGCATTGCCGTTGCCGCCGAGTCGATCGGGCGAAACACCAGCATGTCGCGCACGCCGTCGTCTCCCGGCAGGATCCACAGGTAGACAACCAGCGCCACGGCAATACCGAGGCCGAGGATGCCGATGGCACGCGCCGGTACACGCGAATACCAGGCGATGATGGCGAGCGCCGGGAAGGCGGCGATGCCGGATCCGAAGGAAAAGGTCGCGCAAAGACAACACCCGGTTGCTGCACTCATCCAGGCCACGGGCGATGCCTGCGCCGCCCGGTAGATGGCCAGCGCACCGAGCAGCAGGAACAAGCCGGGCAGATAGACGTGCAACAGTTCGCTTCCGTGCAGAAGCATGCGTGCGTTGCCCAGCCAGAAAATGCCGATGCAACTGGTTGCCACGCAGGCGGCGCGAGTCGGCAAGGAAGCTTCTGGTGCCCGCCAGGCGGCGATCGCGAGCAGGGCGGCCATGAGCAATGCGCTGCCGCCGCCCAACGCCAGCTGCAGGTTCTGGTTTGCCGAAAACCATTGTGCTTCGGCAACTTGCACCAGATTCGGGAGAATCGGCCGATGTCCATTCTCGAGTTGCAGCACGCTGTCCGGAAACGGCAGCATCAGGTAGTTCGGATACATCTTGAACTGGTCGAACATCGGTTGCCGAAAGCCGAAATTGATGATTTCCAGCAGGCCGGTGAGCAGGAACCAGGTGCCCGCCAGCAACAAGGCGAGGGAAACGATTCCGCCAGGAATCGTCCTTGCCCAGGCCAACGCGGACGGCCCGTGGGCAGCGTGTTCAGGGTTGGATGTCAGTTGACTCGACATGGCCGATCATTCCTGGTTCTGCTGGCGATTGTCCGCGAATCACCGAGATGCGCGAATGCGCTTGCCGCGACCACGCAACTCACCCGGTGGTTTCCGGAACATCGCCGACGAAAGGCGGATTGAGCGGCAACCCGATTGCAGGGCTCATGCGATGCCCCGCAATCAACGGATGAAAGCCCGCAACGGCCGGCTGCGGCGATTGCCCGGTCAACAGTCGATTGGCGGAGCAGCGACGGCATTTTCCACGATTGCAGACATGCGCGCACGCATCCGATGCATGACGGCGTCGATGCCGGCCCGGTCGGTGGCGCGCAACAGCCGCGGGGCGATCTTGCGCAGTTCGCCGGCGTGAAGGGCGTTGACGACTTCGCGAACTTCAAGGATCAGGCCTGGGTGCATGCTGAATTCGGTCAGACCGAGGCCAATGAGCATTGCCGTGAAATACACATCACCGGCGATTTCCCCGCACAGCGTCACCGGCCGCCGATTGCGGCGGCAGACCGCGATGGTATGCGCGATCAGGCGCAGCACGGCGGGATGCAGCGGGTCGTACAGCTCGCCGAGTTCGTTGTTGTTGCGATCGACGGCAAGCGTGTACTGAACCAGGTCATTGGTGCCGATGGCGACGAAATCCAGTTGCCGGATCATGCTGGTCAGGGCGATCGCCGCGGCGGGCACTTCGATCATTGCACCGAGTTCGAAATGCTCGGCGATCTGCTGGCCTTCCTTGCGCAGTTGCGTTGCGCACTCATCGACCATGCGTCGGATGGTGATGACTTCCTCGACTGCGCTGACCATGGGCACGAGGATACGCACCGGTCCGTAACCGGTGGTGCGCAGGATCGCCCGCAACTGCGTGCGCATGAGTTGCGGATTGCGCAGAGACAGGCGCACGCCGCGCACGCCCAGTGCCGGATTCGGCTCGTCCTCGAGGACCAGACCAGCGCTGTCGGCCTTGTCGGCGCCCAGGTCAAGGGTGCGGATGGTCACCGGCAGGCCACCCATGCCGAGGACGAGGTCGCGATAGGCAAGGAACTGCTCCTCCTCGCCGGGCGCGTCACGGCGTTGCAGAAAGAGAAATTCGGTGCGGAACAAACCGATGCCGGCGGCACCGAAGGATCGTGCGCGGGCGACGTCGGCGGCCATTTCCGCATTCGCATGCAGGTGGATCTCGATGCCGTCGAGAGTGCGTGTTTCAGCATCGCGCAGACGCGCGCGGCGCTTGTCCTGCTGCGCGACATCGCGCTGCCACTGCCGGTAGCTGGCCAGATCCTGGGCGGTGGGGTGGGCGATGACATTGCCACTGTCGCCATCGATCAACACGAGATCGCCATCACGCAGGTGCGCCAGTGCCTGATGCGAGCCGACCACCATCGGCAAGCGCAGCGACCGCGCCAGGATGGCGCTGTGCGACAGCGTGCTGCCGCCGGTGAGAATGAAGCCGAGCACGCCATGTTCGGCAAGCGGCACGAGTTCGGCCGGGGCCACCGTGTCGCTAACCAGGATCTCGCCGACGCGTGAGGCGAGCTTGCGTTCCTCGACGCTGGATTCGCGGCTCAAGGCGCCTTGCACGCGGCCGATGACATGCTCGATGTCCTCGCGCCGGCTGCGCAGGTAGGGATCATCCATGGCCTCGAACACGGCAACCAGGCTGTCGCGCTGCATCTTCAGCGCCGCACTGGCGCGGAAGCGGCCATCCTTGATCAGGTTGTGCAGGCCATTGACGAATTCGGGATCAGCGAGAATCAAGCCGTGTGCATCGATGAACTCGGCGACTTCGCGGGCGAGCGGGCCGCTGAGCTTGTCGCGCAGGCCCTTCAGTTCGGCGCGCGCCAGCGCCAGGGCATTGTCGATGCGCACCAACTCTGCGGCGACATCGGCTTGCGCAAGCGGCGTGTTGTCGACGAGGAAGCGGCTCGGCTGTTCGAGGCGAGCGCGTCCGAGCGCCATGCCACGCGATGCTCCGCTGCCTTCGAGTATCAATCGCACGCTGAATCATTCTCCCTGAAATGCATTGTGATGACGCCCGGGATCACGCGGCTTCCCTTGCTGCCGGGCGATTACTGGCCTTCGTCGAATTTGCGCTCGAACAGATCGACCAGGGCATTCATCGCCGATTCCTCGTCCGGGCCATCGGCACGCAAGGTCAGCACCGCGCCAAGGCCGGCGGCCAGCATCATCACGCCCATGATGCTCTTCGCGTTGACCTCCTTGCCACGGTAGACCATGAAAATGCTCGACTGGAAGCCGTGCAGGGTCTGCACGAGCTTGGCCGAAGCCCGCGCATGCAGGCCGAGTTTGTTGCAGATGGTGATTTCGCGTTCAAGCATGATCGATGAATATTCCTCCGCGGCCGCCGCTTGCCGCGGTCTGCGCGAGTTCGTCGAGGGATTGCTCCGGGTAATTGAGTACACGAAGCAGCATGGGCAGATTGAGACCGGATACGCAGTGCATGTTGAGGCCGAGTGCCGGCAAGCGCCGAGCCACGTTGCACGGCGTCGCGCCATAGAGGTCGGTCAGCACCAGCACGCCCTCGCCACTGTCGAGTCCGCGCGCGTGGCGTGCCGCCTGGCTCAGCGTTGAATCGGGATCGGCACTGGCGGCAACCTCGATCACGTCGAGGGCCAGGGGCAACTGGCCAAGCACATGCCGGGCCGCGCCGACCAGCGCGGCACCCATCGCCTCATGGGTCATCAGGAGGACGCCGACGCTCATGGCGATGATGCCGATGCGCGCGGATATTCCAGATGCTGCAGGCATGCCGTGGGCGGACCTGGTCGCAATCGATCATTCGAGTTCACGATGATAACTCAGCACTTGTTGATAGTTCTGGCGAAAATGCTCGGCCAGGCGTTCGACCAGGAAAACCGATCGATGACGGCCGCCGGTACAGCCAATGCAGATGGTCACGTAGCTGCGGCCTTCGTTCTGGAAGCGGATCAGCCAGGTTTCGAAGAAACTGCGCAGGTTGTCGAGGAAGAGGACGACATCGGCCTGCTGCTCCAGCCACTCGCGCACCGGCGCATCGCGGCCGCTGAGCGGGCGCAACGCGGCATTCCAGTGCGGATTGGGCAGGCAGCGCGCATCGAAAACGAAATCGGCGACCGGCGGCACGCCCTTCTTGAAGGCGAAGGATTCAAACAGCAAGGTCAACGAGCCGCTGCTCATGCCGAGCTCGGCGATCACCAGGCGGCGCAACTGGTGCACATTGAGTTCGCTGGTATCGATCACGCGATCGGCGATGGTGGCGATCTGGCGCATCAATTTGCGTTCCAGCGCGATCGCATCGGCGAGGCCGAGGCCGCCGAGCGACAGGGGATGCCGGCGCCGGGTCTCGGAGTAGCGCTTGATGAGAATGTCATCGCGCGTATCGAGGAAGACCAGTTCGTAGTCGATGCCGATCTCGGCCAGTTCCGAAAGCACCTCGGGCAGGCGGTTCAGATCGTCGGCACGGTTGCGCACGTCGACGCCCACGGCGAGGCGTGGATGGCGGCCTTCGCTGTCGTGCGCCACGGCGCGGACAAACGCCGGCAGCAGGGCACTGGGCAGGTTGTCGACACAGTAATAATCGAGATCCTCCAGCGTGCGCAGGGCCACGGACTTGCCGGAGCCGGAAAGTCCGCTGACGACGACCAGAGGGCTCGGTGGATTGGCGACATCGACGGCATTCATGCAGTCACCATGGCGGCAGGCGCCGCAATTGATGAGCCTGGCGATCGACGAAGGTTTGCGCCGGATCGAGGCCCTTGGATTTCAGCATGTGGCTGCGCACGGCGGCTTCGGCAAGCACCGCGATGTTGCGCCCAGAGGCTACTGGAATGACGATTTGCGGGATGGCCACGTCGAGCACGTCGCGATAGCCGACATCGCCGTACAGGCGCTTCATCGCATCATCGGCGCCGGTTTGGCTCATCGGTTGCAGGTGCACGATGAGGCGCAGGTATTTCGACGGCTTGACTGCCGTGTGACCGAACATTTCGCGCACATTGAGCACGCCCAGTCCGCGCACTTCCAGGAGGTCGCGCAGCATCTCCGGACAGGTGCCATCAATGACGTCCGGCGCGATCAGGGTGAATTCGGGCGCATCGTCGGCTACCAGGCGATGGCCGCGCGTGATCAACTCGAGGGCCAGCTCGCTTTTTCCGGTGCCGCTCTCGCCGGTGATCAATACGCCGATCGAATTG
>Ga0209170_1000553_pt1 | contig 16523 bp, 15 predicted proteins | sample KloWWTKNB14_bulk_FD_187178 | JGI IMG/M metagenome (GOLD analysis project Ga0209170, IMG submission 187178) | Active sludge microbial communities from Klosterneuburg, Austria, studying microevolution and ecology of nitrifiers - Klosterneuburg... | ecosystem: Engineered > WWTP > Aerobic digester >...
AACGGAGTGTAATCATCGGTAGCGGTTAGCACCCAATCTGACTCCGACCAATCTAACGGAGGTAATGAGCCTGCTCGGAATAGTTTTTTGCGACTTGCCGTCGAGTACGCAATCGACAGTGTTGGCTTCGTCGTACTCCCAGCATCAATCCAGTGTGGCGTAGCATGTTGTGCATCGTCGGCTGAGTACAACGAAGCCCATCGACAATAGTACGCATGAGCCAATGCGGTCCGAGAGTCAACAGCAGACGCCCCAACCTTCACCGCTGCATCATAGGTATATTTTTCCTTGGCTTGCTCGACACCCTCTGGATCGTTCACCCACCAATGCTGCGACAATACTGGAACCCACTCATGCGCGAGCACTGTCGATCCATCAGTATCGAGCCAAATGTCTAAGTAGTTCAAGCATACAAGGTGTTCTTCTCCGCTTAGCTTCTCCCAGCAGAAATATCGCACAAACAAATCAGTATCCGCTTGAGTTTCTCGCTTCGTGCTAACTGCCGAGGCCGTTTTCATCGAGTATGCCAAGTCACCCATCGATCCAGTAGTCGATCCGGTGCGGCTCGTAATGTCAACCGTGTGATCGCTTGCCAGCCCAGCTACATACGTTGCTGGTGTCAGCGAGCTGGCTGTTACGCTGCCAGTGTCGTTATAAACTTCAATCGTAACTGTCGAGCTTCCCGACACAGCACCAACGTCAGCAACCATTGTCGCCTTGCGCAACGAACCGTCTGACCAAGTAGCTGTCTCGATTGGCCAGCCACGAACTTCGGCACCATCTTTAATGCGCACCTTGGGAATCTGCCCAGTCGGAACGTCGGTTTTCTCAAATGCCAATCCAAACTTGACCAGACCAGTGGACGAACTTGCCGAAGTATTGGTGAACGTAACTTCATGCAGGACCGATGGGTCCGCAGGGGCTTCTCCTGCTGCTCTGAATCGTGCTCGTTGACCGCATTGTCCTAATGGCATATTATTACCTATTATAAATATTAATTTTACTCTATTAATAAATACTCTTATAAAGCATTTTTAAATAAAATTATTAATTAACTTCAATCCATTTATGTTTAGGATTGTCTTCAGAACCATTTGGATACGTCACAGCGAGTATCCTTTTAATACCTTCTTTTTTACAAACTTCTATTACAGCTTTCCAAATGTCTATTGTTATTTTTTGCTGTTGTAATAGTAATTCTACTTCATATTTATTAATCTATCTTATAGCAATACCCCAATAAGGATCACCATATTTTTGACCTTCTGGCCAAACCCGAATCAAACTTGAAATATGTTCAAACTCGGCGTAATACATTTATAACATTCTATTTAGCATATTGTTATTCCTCGATTATTTCAACTGCGTTGCTGGTAACGTCTGTTACACCATGCACGACGAATCTGAACTGACGGCCAAAATCGTCAGCCTGTACGTTGGATATCGTGTAAGGCAGTGTGATGTCGGTTGCGATTGTTTGCCAGGTGGGTGTGGGTGTTACGCCCGAATCGGTCTCAGCACTATCCGACACAATCGTTGATCGGTTTGCGGAGGAGTCATCTTGCATCACATAGACGTAGTAGATCGTTTCTGCGGTTAGACTTCCAATGGTGATTGTCGATTGCAAGCCGGAGGAGCTAACTGCAAACGAACCGTAGTCAACCGAGCCAGTACCCGCGATTAAGTCCGTTGCACTTGGTGGGGTAGCAGAAGTGGACACGAACCAATACGCAGTGCCGTTTCCGTCAGTTGTTAAAAACTCAAATTCGATCTCATCAGTGTCGGTTGCATTGACTGTCAGACCCGATAGCACAGGAGGATCGGTATCAGGTGAGGCCGTTACCGTACTTCCATTGTTGACAGCTTGACCTGTGAACGAGTCGAGCACATTCGCCGATGTGTCTGCCATGTCCCCAGTAGTATCGTCATACTCAAGCGTGACGACATCGCCAGAAAGAACTACAGATGCGTTGCTGAATACCCATGTTGGCGTTCCGTCACCTGAAACGTATGTAAGTGCATTTGTTCCATTCAATGAGAAACCAGTGCCGTCGCCAGTCACGTTTTCAGTGAATACTACTGCTGTTTCATCACCATCCACATTGATCGCTGGCGCTGTGCCTGAGTCCACAAGTGGTTTCGTTGTGTCTGCTGCGGATTCAGTAAAGACAACAATGTTTGCACACGCGGGTTTCGTTCCACTTGCCCAAGTGAATGTTGGATTTTCAGCCGAACTCGCAGCCTTGATCTTGTACGCACTCAACTCACCTGAAATTGGGTACGATGTTCCGCTTCCTTTGGGAACCCATACAAACGCAGTGAAACTAGAATCAATCGTCGGATCGGTTACTGTTTCGTCTTGCAAACCCAGTGCTGCGACGACCAGCGAACTGGCTGCCGATGGAGTAACACTTCCTGTTGCCAGAGACGTTAGTGCCGTTCCTCCGTTAGTTCCGGTGTCAACGTCGTAGCTAGGCGATGTTCCACTAAAAGCCATAACCCGAATCATCGGGTACGAACTAACCGATGAGAACGAAAATGTGTGGCCAGGACCAACGGTGCCACCAATGCAGTAATACAACTGATGTCTTATTGTTCCAGTGCTTACCTTACGTACTGGCAACGACACCCATGTATTTGAATTGCTATCAGACATGGTTGTCGCATTTGATCCTGCACCATACCGCGTAATTGCAACTACAAGCAGCGTAGCTCCGGTCGTATCAATGGCATCAGAAGCAACAACTCCTGCCCCAGGTCCAACTGTCGGTGTCTTGCGAGTTTCTACAACTAGAGCAAATGTCATATTTGATCCTCACTATAGCCCCACGGGGAATAATCGGCTTGGTCTATGTTCAAGTAAGTTGATAAGTCCGAAAACACCTCGCTGGTCATGCTATCGGCCCCAGCAAGTTTCGCTGAGACAATCGCTGCCCTTGCGATTGAAAAGTAGCTGTCCGACGACACCGAACCGAGTGCATCGGCAAACGATGCTAACGACAGGAATAAATAGCACGTTCCAGAATTAGTGTGCGTTACGGCGGCTCCACCTAGTGTTTCCGATAGCTTAAACGAATCGCCAGATACGTCGATCATGTAATAGGTTTGTCCGACCGCAAGCCCATCGGGAACAGTAGACGCTGCACCAGAACTGTTTGTTGTTGCAACTTGAACACGATCTCCGTTAGCAATACCTCTCGTATGAGCCGTAGTTTTCGTGCATGTGTCTGATGTGAAAGTGTAAGTAGATGTGTGCTCATACTGATGAAGTTCGTCAGCTATCCAGTTTATGTAATCAGCATCACATGGGTAATTGCTGATGAATGCACCAAGAACGTACTGTCCATTCAAGTCTGAATTGTTCTTGAACAGTTTGGCCATCATTTCGATGTATTCGTTGTATCCATTAACTGTCAACGACTTGTCGGCAATCAACCCTAAGTGCTGCACCGTAGTGATGAGTTGAAAGTTCTCCATCCACAGCAAATAACGTCCACCATTTGCAAAGCCAATCCCACCGTAAGCCAACTGCTCGGAAGGGAAATAATCAAACGAATCTTCGAGTAAGCTTCCATAGTCCTCGACAAGATTCTCAAAATATGGAACGTGCGGATCGTAGTCGTCGAGCAGCGTATAGGTTTGCAGGAGTGCGTTTGCCCACCAGCCTTTAGCACGCTCCGAAGTAACAAGACTAGCCATTTGTCCATACATGTCAGTAGGAATCGAGTATTCTGTACCGCGCACCGACCCGAAACCTTGATCCCCATACAGACGCCGTGGAGTGTTGACGTGCTGGAATGTTAGGAACAACTGCACCGTGCCTATCGAAGCGTCTCGCAAGTATCGCTCACCAGAAACGAAAGCCATCATTTGTGAGTAAGTAACACCGTGGGCTGTGTCGAAATTGGTAAACGCACCCGTCCCGCCGCTGGCTTCATCGCGAGTAAGCTCAGTGTAAAACTGTGCAGCTAGATTTATCTCTGCTCCGAGGCCGGTGTAAGACTGGGCACCTTTTTGGCAGATTTTACCAGGGAACATTACCGGCTTGGGAGTTGTATCAATTACTCGGTGATCACAAACGTGCTGGTAGCATGACAGGCCAGCCTGAGCCCCGACCCTAGCGATTCTCCATGCGGCAACCGACTGCAACCCGATTGCATTCGCATCCATACGAGTGATCGCACCCCGCCCAACATACGCACCCCCATCATTGATCGAAGCGCGATGTCCATTTGTGGCCAACGGAGTGTAATCATCGGTAGCGGTTAGCACCCAATCTGACTCCGACCAATCTAACGGAGGTAATGAGCCTGCTCGGAATAGTTTTTTGCGACTTGCCGTCGAGTACGCAATAGACAGTGTTGGCTTCGTCGTACTCCCCGCATCAATCCAGTGCGGCGTAGCGTGTTGTGCATCGTCGCCGCTGTAAAGGCTGGCCCAACGACAATAGTACGCATGAGCTAAAGCGGTTCGTGAGTCAACCGAAGTAGCTCCAACCTTCACCGCTGCGTCGTAGGTGTACTTTTCTTTTGTCTGTGGCGTGCCTTCAGGATCGTCGACCCACCAATGCTGACTGAGCACTGGCACCCACTCATGGGCCAGTACCGTCGAGCCATCAGTATCGAGCCAAATATCGAGATAGTTCATGCAGACAAGATGTTCTTCACCGCTGAGTTTTTCCCAGCAGAAGTACCTCACGAACAGGTCGGTGTCGGCTTGCGTCTCCCGCTTGGTCGAAACAGCCGAAGCGGTCTTTAGACTGTAGGCCAAGTCACTCATCGAACCCGTAGTTGAGCCAGTACGGCTAGTCACGTCGATAGTGTGATCGTTCACTAGCCCCGCAACGTAAGTAGCTGGAACGAGCGAACTAGCCGATACCGTTCCTGTCTCGTTGTAAACCTCAATTGTCACGCTGCCCGACCCTGCAACCGTTCCAATGTCAGCTACCATCACAGCCTTGCGCAGCGAGCCATCAGACCACGTTGCCGTCTCGACAGGATAGCCACGAACTTCGGCACCATCTTTAATGCGCACCTTGGGAATCTGCCCAGTCGGAACGTCGGTTTTCTCAAATGCCAATCCAAACTTGACCAGACCAGTGGACGAACTTGCCGAAGTATTGGTGAACGTAACTTCATGCAGGACCGATGGGTCCGCAGGGGCTTCTCCTGCTGCTCTGAATCGTGCTCGTTGACCGCATTGTCCTAATGGCATATTATTACCTATTATAAATATTAATTTTACTCTATTAATAAATACTCTTATAAAGCATTTTTAAATAAAATTATTAATTAACTTCAATCCATTTATGTTTAGGATTGTCTTCAGAACCATTTGGATACGTCACAGCGAGTATCCTTTTAATACCTTCTTTTTTACAAACTTCTATTACAGCTTTCCAAATGTCTATTGTTATTTTTTGCTGTTGTAATAGTAATTCTACTTCATATTTATTAATCTATCTTATAGCAATACCCCAATAAGGATCACCATATTTTTGACCTTCTGGCCAAACCCGAATCAAACTTGAAATATGTTCAAACTCGGCGTAATACATTTATAACATTCTATTTAGCATATTGTTATTCCTCGATTATTTCAACTGCGTTGCTGGTAACGTCTGTTACACCATGCACGACGAATCTGAACTGACGGCCAAAATCGTCAGCCTGTACGTTGGATATCGTGTAAGGCAGTGTGATGTCGGTTGCGATTGTTTGCCAGGTGGGTGTGGGTGTTACGCCCGAATCGGTCTCAGCACTATCCGACACAATCGTTGATCGGTTTGCGGAGGAGTCATCTTGCATCACATAGACGTAGTAGATCGTTTCTGCGGTTAGACTTCCAATGGTGATTGTCGATTGCAAGCCGGAGGAGCTAACTGCAAACGAACCGTAGTCAACCGAGCCAGTACCCGCGATTAAGTCCGTTGCACTTGGTGGGGTAGCAGAAGTGGACACGAACCAATACGCAGTGCCGTTTCCGTCAGTTGTTAAAAACTCAAATTCGATCTCATCAGTGTCGGTTGCATTGACTGTCAGACCCGATAGCACAGGAGGATCGGTATCAGGTGAGGCCGTTACCGTACTTCCATTGTTGACAGCTTGACCTGTGAACGAGTCGAGCACATTCGCCGATGTGTCTGCCATGTCCCCAGTAGTATCGTCATACTCAAGCGTGACGACATCGCCAGAAAGAACTACAGATGCGTTGCTGAATACCCATGTTGGCGTTCCGTCACCTGAAACGTATGTAAGTGCATTTGTTCCATTCAATGAGAAACCAGTGCCGTCGCCAGTCACGTTTTCAGTGAATACTACTGCTGTTTCATCACCATCCACATTGATCGCTGGCGCTGTGCCTGAGTCCACAAGTGGTTTCGTTGTGTCTGCTGCGGATTCAGTAAAGACAACAATGTTTGCACACGCGGGTTTCGTTCCACTTGCCCAAGTGAATGTTGGATTTTCAGCCGAACTCGCAGCCTTGATCTTGTACGCACTCAACTCACCTGAAATTGGGTACGATGTTCCGCTTCCTTTGGGAACCCATACAAACGCAGTGAAACTAGAATCAATCGTCGGATCGGTTACTGTTTCGTCTTGCAAACCCAGTGCTGCGACGACCAGCGAACTGGCTGCCGATGGAGTAACACTTCCTGTTGCCAGAGACGTTAGTGCCGTTCCTCCGTTAGTTCCGGTGTCAACGTCGTAGCTAGGCGATGTTCCACTAAAAGCCATAACCCGAATCATCGGGTACGAACTAACCGATGAGAACGAAAATGTGTGGCCAGGACCAACGGTGCCACCAATGCAGTAATACAACTGATGTCTTATTGTTCCAGTGCTTACCTTACGTACTGGCAACGACACCCATGTATTTGAATTGCTATCAGACATGGTTGTCGCATTTGATCCTGCACCATACCGCGTAATTGCAACTACAAGCAGCGTAGCTCCGGTCGTATCAATGGCATCAGAAGCAACAACTCCTGCCCCAGGTCCAACTGTCGGTGTCTTGCGAGTTTCTACAACTAGAGCAAATGTCATATTTGATCCTCACTATAGCCCCACGGGGAATAATCGGCTTGGTCTATGTTCAAGTAAGTTGATAAGTCCGAAAACACCTCGCTGGTCATGTCAAAATTAACTAACGATGCTCCGTAACCATGGCGGAATGTCGTACCTGCGCGGAATTGGAAATTTGAGAACGTGCCTGTCTCAAAATTGACTAGGGCTGGATACGTGCAAGGCCATCCAGTCATCTGGATATTCAGCCCCGAACAATCGATGTTGTCGCACGTACCTGTGAATACAATCGACGGAATTTTTCCCGAAGCATCCTCACTGGTCAGAATCAAATCAGACTTACCAGAGATCGCAATCTGAGCAAACGACGAACCAGAGAACTCGATAGTGTCCCCAGAGACGTGAGCAGCAAGTGCAGCGGTTACGCCAGCGTCGTTTGTTACTGTCCGAATCGTCATACCTTGTACTCCTGCACATCAATCGTGATTGGCTCAGTGCCCGTGTACGTCAAATCAAACACAGCATCCTCACCGATTGCGACGACTGCGTTGACCGGCTGCACTGTGATGAGGGGATCGGAGACACCGCCGCCTGAGCCTTCGTATGATCTATTTACATAATTATAAATAGGTCTTATTACTGATCTTGCTATAGAATGTTTGTTAAACATAAATTATTAAATAACCCTTTTAACGGACGCAATAATATCTTGAGAATATGTTTGAACATTAAGTCTTAATATTAGTCCACCATTAATTTCTGTTACAAAATTTTCAGAAATAGATAAATCAGAACCAGAGTCTTGTAAAGTAAACCAATTAACTCTATCTGGACTAACTTCAATCTTAGTGCTACCCCAACCAGAAGAACTTATAAACAAGTTGAAAATACCATCTGGTAAAGATATTACCTGTGAAGTTTCTCCGGTTTGTGTTGCTGTTATACTTGTATTATTCATATTTTTATCTACTTATTTTAGGTTACTATATATAATTACTCTTTTTAAACTTTAAGTTATTCTTTCTACAAGCTGTGTTCTTGTAGCAGAAACCTTATTTCTTGTTACTGGATCACCAGCGGCTACTTCAGAAGCAGATCTTTGAATCTTAACAACCTCGTTTGCTGATATATTAGAACTAAGATCCCAATAAACGCCTTCTATAACATCTGCCCATGTTGGTTGAGAAGCTCCTAAAAAAGCAACCCATGTTAATGAAATTGCTGGATCAACACTAGCAGTATACCTTCCAACATCTGAACCAGTACCTTCTGGAGCATTTACTTTATAGGTAGCCCAATCATCTAATGGTTTATCTGCTGGATATATTGAAACTGTTTGACCAGAATCTAAACCAGTAAGTATTAATAGTTCCATTAACTAAATACCTCAACAATAGTAACCCAATCTACAACATCGTCAATTGTTATTGCTCCTGGGGTTTCTGATCCTGTTCCAGTAATAGTTTTCCAAGCAGCTTCAACAACTATTGATGATCCCGTATGACCAGAAGAATTAGCCTCTGAATTTTCTGTATATCCTGCTGGTAAAGACGAAGTAGTTCTTCCATCAATACATGCATAAGTTAATAATTCTAATACGTCTCCAGATTTAAATGTTGGAGTATTTGATGTTAACGTATCTCCATATCCGCCATTGCTATTTCCACTATAATGAATACATCCTAATCTATAGCATACCACAGCAACATCTGTTGTTGAAACAGTTGTTAAAGTAATGGTTGAACCCTCTGTTCCATCTGATGTTTTTATGTAAGTACCTAAATATGGTGATACGTTAGCTTCTCTAAGTAAAGAATATGCACCAAGCCCAGAAACAGCAGCTCCACTAGATCCAACTATAAGTAAAATATTATCTCCAATTGTTATTCCTGTTGGTAAAGTTATAACATGTGATGTTGTTTTTCCACCATAAGAAGAACTACTTAATATAGAACATGATCCTCCGATTATAATTTCTTCATCAACTGGTACCGGTTGAAATCCAAACATTATTTAATATCCTTTGTAACAGTAATTGTACATGTAGTACTTGTATTAAAAAACAACATTAAACGATCAATAGCTCCAGCGGCAGTACTTAATGTAATACCTGTTCCACCCGCTGTTTTAAAACCAGAAGCTAGTGTTATTAGTCTAGAACCAGTACCATCTTGTGTGACATATATAAATGCCGTTTCACCTTCTACTATGTTTGATGGTAAGTTTAAAGTAAAATTATTTGTAACTGTTAATGTTTGATATAAACCATTTGCTAAATCCCAGTTTTGGGTAGTATTAAATGTTAATGTATATTTTGAAACGCGAAGAATTGATCTAAGTTGGGCTATTTGTGCTGGACTATATGTAGCTAAAGCGTCTAATAATTTTACGTCTGACATTTTATTTTCTTTTAATTATATTGTTTTAATATCTTTTGTTATTGTTGCAGTACATGTACTTGATGTATCAAAGAAAAACATTAATCTATCTACGGCATTAGCAGCAGTTGATAAAACTGGTTGTGTTCCTCCTGGGGTTTGATATCCAGAAGCTAATGTTAATATTCTTGATCCTGTTCCATCTTGTTTAGCGTAAATAAATGCTGTTTCACCCTCAACTATATTTGAAGGAAGGTTTAAAGTAAAGTTTCCAGTAGCCGTTAAAGTATGGTATAAACCGTCATTTAAATCCCAGTTTTGTGTTGATGCGAATGTTAAAGCATTTTTAGCTTTTCTTAATATTAACCTAGCTTGTGCTGGAGTTAAGTCAATTGGATCTCCAGAAGAAACACATCCTTTAATTGTTCCGCTAGTCATATTAGCTAATTTGGCGTTTGTTATTACGTCATTATCGACAGTCCAAACAGTTCCAGTGCTAGATACGGTGATATCACCTTTGTCGCCATCGGCCAATCCTGTTGCCGATCCCATTGGGCCAAAGTGAATGTTGGTTGCAGAAGCCCCAACATCGTAGAAAGAGGAATCCAAATAGAGTGCTGAACCAATCGCCCGAGATACCGTATGAACCAACGTGCTATCCGCCCAGAACCGGACGTATTCTCCATCGTAGGTAATTGCCAGTACGGTGGATGTAGTGATCGCGGTTGTATACGCAGTGGACGCACCATTGATCCAAACTTCTGCATTTCCAGCAGTTATGTTGACATAGAATGAATAGTCAAGTGAAGTGTAGCTAGCATCTGCGGTTGGGTCGCTATTAAGCGCCATCATGAAACGCTGCGTACCGCTAACGGAAGCCGTTCGGAAAGTGACAAAACACCCGCGAACATATCCCTCGGTTGAATAGCCCTGCTCATTCCATCCTACTGTCGCTGAAGTTTTTTTAATTTCGGTTTGCGACACAAGAGCCATACCGCTTGATAGATTCCACGTATGCAATGTTGCACCATCAGTATTAATCCAACCAGTATTTCCACTTCCTGCATTTTTACGATATGTCACACCAGTAGTAGTATCAATACAAGTAGAACCAACAACAGCGGTTATAGATCCTTCTGGTGTACCATTACTAATATATTCTCTAGTAGTTTGAGAACCATTAGTTTTAATACTATGTGGAGTACTACTAGAAACCTGAGTTTCAAGAGAATCAAAAAATATTGCGCTCATTAACTATCCTTACGAAGTTGTTCTACTTACAACTGCTCTAAATGATGATGCAGCAGGTGCTATACTATGTGTTATAGTAACAACTGATGTACTTGTAGCTACTATTGTTGGATAAACCTGAACATCGTCAGAAACCCTATATACTGATACTTGAACATTTTTAGTTCCTAAGCTATGAGTAATAGTATTTGATGTTAATCCACCATAAGTTGTTTGGTATCCACCTAAATTATCGAGTTTAGTTTTATCAGTAGAACCTAGAGCACCAGCTAAGCTTGTTGTAGCAGCAGGAATTGTAAAACCTGTACCAAGAGAATTAGTAATTGGAACAGTGGTAGTTGTAACAGTGCCTACAGCAAGATTAACTGGAGCATCAGTGTTATCAATAACGTGAATATTTCCAGTATTATCCTTCATTACAAAGTCACCAACAGCCCAATCGGTTTTAGCCCCTTGGTTAACAGTTGTAATCGAAGTTGTACCAGCAACACTTACTCTAACAAACTCATTATTATTAAGTGTTGGAGCAGCAGTTGTAGCATTCCAGGTTCCAACAAACTGTAAACCAGAAACAAGAGATTCTACTTTTGTTTCAAGAGATTGTAAGGCAGCTTTAACTGTTGAACTATCAGCAATTGTAACTCCTGTAAAAGTACCAAGATTAGCTGTTCCCGTAACATTACCAACTAAAGTAGTAATATAGTCTGAAACAGATTTTGGAGTAGCAGCTAAAGATGTACTAGTACCAGTAAGGGTTTCTGCTTCTGTTGATAATTCAACTTTACCCAAAACTGTTGTGCTAGCTGAAACTACCGTTGTAACACCAGCATTACTAATAGAAACATCACCGCTTACAGCAACACCAGTAGCAATGTTGGAAGCATTACCGACAAATATTCTAGCACTTGTTAAAGATGATGCTAGTTTTGTTTCAACAGATGTTTCTAATGATTGTAAAGCAGCTTTAATAGTAACGTTATCTGCTATAGTTGTTCCAGTAAATGTTCCTAGATGTTGTGTTCCAGAAGCGTTACCAACCAAAGTAGTAAAATATGAATTAACACCAAACGGAGTAGTTGCTCTTACTGTATCAGATCCAGTTTTTGTTTCTACATCCGTTGCTAATTCTACTTTACCAGCAACAGTAGTACTTGAAGAAATAACGGTTGTAACGCCAGCATTAGTAATAGAAACATCTCCAGTAACAGCTACGCCAGTAGCTATGTTTGAAACGTTTCCAACAAAAATTGTTGCGGAAGTTAATGAAGTACTTAGTTTAGTTTCAACAGTGGTTTCAAGAGATTGTAACGCTGTTTTTACCGTAACGCTATCGGCAATTGTTGATCCGGTAAACGTACCAAGATGAGTAGCATTACTAGCAACACCCGTTAAGGTTGTTAAATCTGCAATATCAGATTCCATATCATCAAGATCAACAGCTTGAGTAACAGTAACATAACCTAATTTAGTAAATTGTGCTGGAACCATTAAACCAGCATTTGTTACGTCGGCAGCAGTAATGGTAGCATCAGTACCAGTATCACTTTCAATTACGTTTGTTGTTGAACTTTTTGTAATGCCAAGATTAGTAGAACCAGTACCAGAAGCCATGATAGACCATCCAGTATTACCAACACCTGTAGATTTTTTATAAATATTACCATTAGTATAATCAGAGCAAAGAGAACCAACAGGAGCCGTTACAGATGATTCTGGTGTTCCATTACTCCAATATAAACCAAAAGAATTTGTGTTATCAGTAACACTTATTGCTGATCCACCAGCAGGAACAATAATTTCTAATTTATCGTAAAATGGAACGCTCATATTTAGTCTCTTTAAATAAAATCATAAATTAAACACCAACAATAACAACAACAGCTCTAAATTCTCCTAAACCTGGAGCAACACTATGAGTAATTGTTATTGTGTCATCGGTAGTTCTTTCAACCGATGGATAAACCTGAATACTGTCTGCCATTCTATAAACAAAAACATCAACATCTTTTGAACCAAGATTATGAGTTATTAAATTAGAATTAGAACCACCATATGTTGTAGAATAAGAATGTGTATCATCAACTATTGGCTTTTTATAATTTGCATATCTACTCATTTAATTTTAGCCTAAACTTGTAAAAATACCACATAAGCCCTATATATAACTACTCTTTTAAGCAATAAAAAAAGCCCCGTTACAAATAATTGTAATGGAGCTTTTATAAATATAGGCTATTGGTATTCTTTAGAATGCGCCAATAATTAAGTCTCTGTTGTCTAGAGCGGCGTAGCCAGCTTCAAACCAACCATAGAAACCAGCCTTTTGACTTCTGTGTAACATAGGATCGTTTGTTATCATTAGATTTTCTCTAACAGGCATAACAAAGGAAGGATTACTTAAATCTGCACCAATACAAATTTCAGTCTTACTATTTCCAATAGCAGAACCTTTAATTTGAACATAGTAATCATTGAAAGATTGGCCTACACCAAGCTCGTCAAGATCTACTAGTTTAACTCCACCAATGCTAGGAATGGTTCCATCAGCCATTAGGAATAAGTCTCTACGGGTAAGATCATCAACTTCAGCAACAGGCCAAAGACGAACATCTTCAATACCTTCTGGTGAAATATATAAGTGAGTCATTCTTCTACGATTAGGAGTAGCTGAGTTACCACCACTTCTACGAAATTCAATTTTCATAAGTGATAGTAATCTTCGTGAGAAGAATCCAGTCGTATTTAAAGCATCATAAACTTCAATATTACGACTTTCAGCAGCACTAATTAAAGTTCTCCATCCGTCAACGTTCATCTTTTGAATGAATCCGTTTTCCATTACTTGAAGCGCTCTACCTAAAATATCCCAGTTAGCATCACGAATGACACGTAAAAGCATATCAATAGAGTTTGCAATACGATAGGTTCGTAGATGCAAATCAGTGCTGGAAACTTGTCTTTCAGGAATTCTACCCTGATCTGGACAAACATAAGCAATAAAATCTTCTTGTTGGCCAGGATTAAGAATATCTAAAGGATAATCTAAACTTTCACCATTGGTAAGATTAACTGTTTGGAAAAGACCACCTAGAATATCGCCATCTAAAAGAGCTTCCTCTAAAGGAAGACTAAAAGCTTTAGCAAATAATCTTTGGTTTGGCCATGCGATATATGGATCTGAATCTCCAGCCTTCTTCATAATATCAACAAGGTGAGCTGGGGGTTTTTTAAATAATGAATTCATTTATTCACCTTATAGAGGAATATTAAGAGAGACTTTAACATAACCACTTTCATCTTTCGATGTTTCAAAGCGACCAACTTTTGGTGCTCCAGTAGCTTGTACGTTTGTAAAATAACCACTAGCACCTAAATATGCAGATGCTCCAGCAGCAGGAGTAACGCCAGGATATACTCTATCAGTAACAACCCAACCTTCACTACCAATACTTACTTGATCGCCAACAGCAACGCTTTCTTTATAACGATTTCTGTCGATTCTTTCGTCTAAAACAACAACGTTATCTAATTGTACACCTAGTACAAAAGCGCCCGATGGGTTAGCTAAATATGATGCTGTAGCCGGTCCATTAGCACCAACACCAGAAGCCGCTGTACTGGATGAAACTAGTCCACCCATTTCGCCTACTGCTCCAGCCTTATAATTGAAAACCCATTGGGTTAAATTTCTATCTGGTTTAAGCATTATTTAGCACCCTTTTTGAAAATTTCTGAAAGAAACGCTTTTGAAACTTCTAATAGTTCATCAGATTTATCAACTGCTGATTCAATTAAAATTTCAACTTCGTCTTTTTCTGCTTTAGTTGTTTCTAGTTTTTCTGTTTCTTTTTGAATCGTTTCTTTAACATCTGGCTTAGCAGTTTTATAAAGATCAACAATTTCACCAAACATTTCGTCTGAAGCTTTTGCAAACTTAACAACGATTTCTTCAGCTTTAGCTTTATCAACGCCTTCTGATACCAAAGTAGAAACTCTACCTTGATCTCTTGCCTTTTCTAATACTTCTGCTAAACTCTTGTTAACTTCTGAAAGTTTTTCATCTTTCTTAGCTGATTCAGCCTTAGCCGCTTCAACTTCTTTCTTTAATTCAGCATTAAGTGCTTTAGATGCTTCTAAATCATTCTTGAATGTTTCAGCACTAGACTTAAGCAAATCTCTTTCTGTGGTTACTGATTCAAAATCTTTTTTAGAGACTGCAAGTTCAGCAACAGCTTTGTCGTAATCTTTTTGATCCACGGCCATGTTTACCTCGTTAAAAATACTTGTAGAAGCTTGCGCCCCGTTAAAATTAAAAGAAGTTATTAATGATCGTTTATTAGCAGGGTTATTTACAAGAGCATTACCGCTAAAAAACATATTCTTTAATTTTCTTCCGACTTTCCATCCTTCATACTCGCCTTTACCGTTGTAAATGCGAAGATATTTTGTTAGAAATGATGTTTCTTCATCTCTTTCTATTATTTTTTGTTCTGTACCTTTAGTCAATGCATAATCAAAACTTGGAAAAAGTACTTCCATTGAAACAAACCATTTGCCATCAGGAATTTCTGATAATAAATTACTTGCTCTAGCTTGGAGTTCTTCATCTTCCCAAAATGTATAAAGTATTGATCCAACTGAAATTTCAAAAAAGTCAGGAAGATCTTCTTCTTTAGTATCATCGGGAATAATATTACCATCTATATCTAAAACAGAAGCAGAAGTAATATGTCCAATAATATCTTTTTCATTATGCATGAAATTGAATCTTTTATTGATAGGTGTAGATCTTGCTTTCCAAGTTTCTAGCTTATCAAAAACGTCATCATTTTCATTCCAACCAACAGATACTAAAATACAATCTAAATTATGAATATCTAAGCTTGTGTTTTTAACAGCTTTTGATACGTTTAATTTCGGTAATACTTTACAATCTAAACTAACGGAGGCTTTAGATAAAAGTATTTGTTCTAGTCCGTCTTGTTTTTCTTGATTGTAAATTATCATAGTTTATTTCTATTAGTCTTTATCTATAAATAAATACTCTTATTTATCACTTTTCTTTAAAGCTTGTCTTATAAAGCTTTCTAACTCGTTATCTTCTTCTATTTTTGAACCATGAGCAGATAGAGAATATCTTACACCATTTTCTTTAATATCTCTAAAACTAGCACGGAAATAACCATATTTTTCCTCGCCTTGAGAATCAGAATAAACATTAAATTCTTCTAATGGTCCTCTACTCTGTCCATCAATGGTCATTTGTAATTCTTTAGTATCTGTATCATATGTAACAACAACTTTTGACATTATTCTAATCTTTCTGAGTAAAAAATACTGTTAATTTCTCTTTTTTGCATAATTGTTAATTCACCAATATCGTTTTCTGTATCTTTCCAAAATTCAATTAGATCAGTTAGATCTATTTTTTTACCAATTGACTTTAATATTGTTTCTTCATTGACTTCAGAAAATGGTTCTAATGATAATAATATTTTTGCTTTAGCATTTTCTAAATTATTAGTTTCTTCGGAAGATAAACTTCTAACGTTCTTCTTCTTATAAATACTCAATACTATAGGTGTATAGATATCCGATATTGTTTTTTGAGCATTAGATGCCCAAACTATAGCTGAAGCCTTCTTTTGTCTCTTCTTTGTTTCGGTAAGATTCTTAGGTCTTCCAGGAGTATTTGAAAAAGACTTCTTAGCAACATTAGAGGTAGCTGAAGCCGCTGGTTTACTAGCTTTTTGATTAGCTTTAAATCTTTTTTGTACTTCCTGATCTGAAACACTAAGTTTTAAACCAACTTCACTAGGAAGAACTGTGCCAGATTGTAATAATCCCTTTTTCATTTCATCACTAGAAC
>Ga0209170_1000555_pt1 | contig 16489 bp, 13 predicted proteins | sample KloWWTKNB14_bulk_FD_187178 | JGI IMG/M metagenome (GOLD analysis project Ga0209170, IMG submission 187178) | Active sludge microbial communities from Klosterneuburg, Austria, studying microevolution and ecology of nitrifiers - Klosterneuburg... | ecosystem: Engineered > WWTP > Aerobic digester >...
ACCAGGGCCCCGGCATCACCCACACCCCGATCTCGATCGTGCACGCCACCATCGAGGGCGGCGGCCAGCTGCGCCTGCCCTGGAACCCGCAGTTCAACGCGCTCGTGTACGTGCTGGGCGGCCTCGGCACGGTAGGCCCCGACCGGCGCCCGATCCGCCAGGGTCAGCTCGTCGTGCTCGGTGCCGGCGACGTCATCGAGGTCGGCGCGAACGAGCAGCAGGAGAGTCGCAGCCCCAGCCTGGACCTCTACATCATGGGTGGCCGCCCGATCCGCGAGCCCGTCGCGGCCTACGGCCCGTTCGTCATGAACACCCGCGCCGAACTGGTGCAGGCGTTCGAGGACTTCCAGGCGGGCAAGCTCGGCACCATCCCGTCGGAGCCGCACCCCGGGCACAGCTTCGGCTGAGCAGGCGTCAGCCGGGGCGACGGCCGAGCAGGATGACCGTCGCCACCCCCGAGGCGCGCTCGCCGATGCGCTGCGTCGCGAGCGAGCGCTCCTCGGGTGGCAGGGCGACGAGATCCATCGCGTCGAGCCACACCTGGCTGCGCCATGACTGTGCGAGCGTGCCGAAGGCCCACTCGTCGAGCGGACCCATCAGGGCGTCGAGCATCTCGGCCAGGGGTGACCACTGGGCGACGACCTCGCGCTGCACCTCGTCAGTGGTCTCGTCGATGATCGTGTTGACCAGTTCGTGGTCTTCGTGACGCTGGTGGCGCCGTTCGTCGTCGAGGGCGTCCCAGTCGTCGAGCACGTCGACCAGGGCGAGGGCCAGGTCGTGGTTGATGTGGGCGTTGATGCCGAGCATGAGCGCCTGGAGCGGGTGGCAGTCAGGGTCCGAGCAGGCGTCGAGGGCGCCGCGCCACACCGCGGGGCACACCTGTTCGGGCACCTGGGCGACGGTCGCCTCGACGCCGTCCGGGGTCGTCGTGACGGTCGTGACCGTGGTCAGGGTGAAGTCGCCCGACCGGCCGTATGCCTCCACGGCGTCGAAGTAGTAGTCGGCGAACCGGTCGAGCAGACGCGTCACCCACACACCGTCGTGGAAGGCCCCGTTCCGCACGCGCTCGCGCACCCGTCTCGTCATCACGAGGTAGCACTCGGAGAACACGGCCCGACGGTCCCCGGACGCCGTCCACACCTGGGTCATCGACTCCAGCCGTCGTTCGGCGCTCACCACGTCGCCCATGGGTCCAACCGTAGGGGCACGCGGTGCGCTCAGGTCGCTTTTCGGCCCCTGCCCCTCGGCCCGGCGGCTGCCAGCTCGCCGCGAGCCGCGAGGGCCAGCTCGCGGACGCGGGCGAAGTCCTCGTCGGTGTACACGCCCTTGACCCCCGAGATCGCCGCAAGGCGCATCCCGTGCCGGAGCCCGAGCTGGTAGATCTCCTTGACCTTCTCCCACTCGATGGCCCGACCGACGGTGAAGGTCTCGTAGCGGCCCTCGAGCGCGAGGGCGACCGTCTCGGCCAGGCAGGCGTAGACGACGCCGGTGGGCAGGCCGATGTCGCGCATCCGCACCTCGCCGGGCAGCTCGATCTCGCCCGACTCCACGACGAGGACGTCGGGGCGTCGGGCGACGTCCTCGGCGGACAGGTCCAGCGGCCTCGCGACGTCGGTGATGACGCAGCCGGGCTTGACGTCCATGATGTCGAGCACGCGCTTGCCCGCACCCGAGGTCGCCGTGACGATGACGTCCATGTGCCGCAGGTGGTCGCCGGGGGTGGCGGCAGCGTGCACGACCGCGCGTGGGTGCTCGCGCTCGATGTCCTTCTTGAGGGCGAGCAGCTTGGCGGTCTCGGGGGAGACCAGCCACAGCTCGTCGCTGGCCAGCGCGAGCAGCCGGGCGCAGACCGAGCCGATGGCACCGGTCGCCCCCACGACCATGGCCCGCCCCCGGATGACGCCGTCGTCGTCGCGCTCCAGCAGGCCCAGCCGGTCCACGGCGTCGTGGGCAGCCCACAGGGCGCCGGACGCGCTGTAGCTGTTCCCGGTGGTGATCGGGAGGGACGCCTTGCGCGCCACCGTCACCCCGGCATCCCCGACGACCTTGGTGAAGGCCCCAAGACCCATGACCTGCGCGCCCAGCCGGCGCGCGAGCTCCGCGGCCTCGAGGAGCTTGTCGTAGGTGAACTCGGGGTCGTGGGCGAGGATCTCCTTCGGCGTCCCGCCCACCGTGATCAGCCACCCCTCGGCCTCGGCGCCGGTCGGGGACCTCACCCCCGTGACGTGCCCGTAGACGAAGGGGGGCAGGTACGCCATCCCCTTCTCGACGGCATCCATGACGACCGGCGGGGAGACCTTCGCGACCGTGCCGAGGGGTTCGACGTTGCGGAAGAACTTCTGCGACAGCGGGTGGATGACGAACGCGAACCTGCTCTTGCGGCGCGGGCCGTTGGGCTGCAGGACCCGCGGCTCAAGGCCGGCCGCGACGATCATCTCGAGGAGGTCGTCGTCGCTCAGGCGTTCGGGGGCGCCGCCCGGGGCCCGAACGGCCGCACGCATCATCGCCTCGAGGGTGGCGACGTCGACGGTGCTCTCGAAAGGCTGCGGGGTGCTGTCGAGCACCAGGTCGACGTCCCGGGACGCGAGGTCGGCCAGCCGCGCGTCGGTGACCGCCGAGGTGATGACGGTCTTGCCGTGCAGGTCCGGGAAGCCGAAGGTCACCAGCTCGTGGTACGTCGCGACGACGACGTCGCAGTCCCGGGGGCGCTGGCGCAGCCATGAGCGGTTGACCAGCTCGCCCGGCGTCAGCGAGTCGTCGCCCACGGCGGACCGCACCCGGTCCACGGGGTGCCACGCGAGGCGCGCGACCCGGCCGAGCACCGGGACGCCCCCGAGCCGGCGCCCCGGCCCGGCGCCCACCGGCGGCGCCTCGAGGTGGAGGTTGTCGGTGTACTCGCGCAGCACACGGACCGTGCGCGCGTGGTCGCTGCCGAGCACGACGGTGCGGGCGTTGCTGAAGTAGCCGGGCATCTCGTACTGGACCCGCCGCACGGCCCACTCCTGGAGCACCTCGCGCAGCCGGTGCCCGTCGGTGGCCGTGCCGCCGACCGCCGACGCGACGAGCCGGGCCGTCGCCTCGGCGGGGTCGTGGTCGAGCAGCCCGGTGGCGGCCGCCTCGGCGCCCCCGTTCACCGCCACCTGGTCGGCGAGCTCGGACCAGCGCCGCACGAGCGCCTGTGCCGTGTGCACGTCGCCGTCGGTGCCCAGCCGCAGCAGGCGGTAGCGCCGGTCGAGGAACCGCACCCTGAGGTCGTGGTCGCGCGAGGAGGAGCCGAGGCTGACCTCGACGACGAGCAGCTCCGGGCCTGCTCGGCCGTCTGCTCCGTGGGCGGCTCGGCGGGGTGTCGTGGCGGGCATGTGCGTCCTTTCCGGGAACGGCTCAGGTCATCGCGTGCGCGTCGAACTCCGGGTGGGCACCCATGAAGTCGAGCAGCGTGTCGGCGTAGCTCTCGAACGCGGGGCAGGTCAGCCCGGACGCCGCGAGGTCGGTGGTCGTGGTGGTGGTGTCGTACGTCGTCGGCGAGGCGAAGTAGTCCAGCGCCTCGGCGGGCAGCCCCAGCAGGGCCTGCGCTCCCGGCACGTGGTCGACGAGGGCGTGGACGGGCGCGAGCGGCAGCGGCACCCACACGACCCGCTTCCCGAGGTGCCGGGCGAAGGCGGTCACGACCTCCCGGACCGTCGGGGGGTCGGGGTCGACGAGGGCGTAGGTGCGACCCCGCGACTCCTCCAGCACCGACAGCTCGTCCATGGCCCCGACGACGAAGTCTCGCGGGACGAGGCACACCCGGACCCGGTCCGCGTCCCCGAGGGCGGGGACGACGGCCACCGAGAGCTGGCGCAGCAGGAAGGTCGCGAGGAAGTAGGGCCCGTCGTACTTCTGGGTCTCACCCGTCGCCGAGTCACCCACGACGATGCCGGGGCGGTAGACGGTGGCGGGCAGGCCGCTGGCCATCGCTGCCCGCACCAGCACCTCGGCGTCGTACTTGGTCCGTTCGTAGTGGTTGCGGAAGGCCTGCCCCTCCTCGAGGTCGTCCTCGGCGAAGCAGCCCTCGTAGCGACCGCTGACGTAGCAGGTGCTGACGTACTGGAGGCGCCGCAGGTCGCGAAGACCCCGGCAGAACTCCAGGACGTGCCGGGTGCCCTCGACGTTGACGCGGCGCGCGACCTCGGGCGCGACGGCCAGGTCGTAGACGGCCGCGAGGTGCCAGACCTCGTCGACGTCGTCCAAGCCCGCGCGGTCCGCGGCCGACAGGCCCAGACCGGATGCCGTGACGTCACCGACCACGAGCCGCACCCGTCCCGCGGTGCCCGGGTCGGTGACCTCGAGCTCCTTGACCCGGGAGCGGGCGAGCGCGCCGTGCTGGCGCTGCACCAGGCACACCGCGTCGGTGCCGGGCCGGCGGGCCAGCAGGCGGGGGAGGAGCGCCGAGCCGAGAAAGCCCGGGAACCCGGTCATGAGCAACTGGCCCACGTCATTCGCCTCTTCCGAAGGCGCTGCCGGCTGCCCCGAGTGGGTCCCGGTCACGTCACCGGCTTCGCCACCTCCCACCCTACGGATCCCGGGCCGCCGGAGGAGCAGAGGGCGTCCGAGAACACACTCGGCAGCCCGAGGCGACGCCTCAGGTCAGCACGTCCGGGCCGATCGCGCCCGCCAGGGCGCGGACCGCGGCGTCGGCCTGCGTCTCGGGCAGCCCTGCGTAGCAGAGCACCAGGCCCCGCACGGGGTTCGCCACCGCGTAGGCCGACAGCGGGCTGACCGCGACGCCGACCTGCTCGAGCCGGGTGACGACGTCGAGGTCGTCGACGTCGTCGGGCAGGCGCAGCACGACGTGCAGGCCGGCCTCGACCCCGTCCAGCACCACGAACGGAAGATGGTCGGATGCCGCCGCCACCAGTGCCGCTCGCCGCGCGGCATAGGTGCGGGTCACCCGGGCGTGGTGGGTGGCGAGCGACCCGGAGGCGATGAACTCGGCCAGCGCCAGCCCGGTGGCCTCGTTGACGACCAGCCCCCGGCTCTCCAGCTCGACGCGCAACCGTTCGCGCAGCCGACGCGGTGCTGCGATCCATGCGACCCGCAGTGACGGCGCGATGAGTTTTGACGCCGTGCCGATGTAGACGACGTGGTCCGCGGCGCCCGGCATCGACCGCAGCGCGGGAAGGGGTGAGACGTCGTAGCGGAACTCCCCGTCGTAGTCGTCCTCGAGCACGAGGGAGTCGGTGCGCCGTGCCCAGTCCAGCAGCAGCGCTCGTCGGGTGACTGGCATCCGAGCACCGAGGGGGTACTGGTGCGACGGGGTCACGTAGACGGCCCGGGCGCTGCGCGGCAGGTGGGCCGGGTCGAGGCCGTCGCCGTCGACCGACACCGCCGCGACGCGGGCGCCCTCGGCCTCGAACGCGGTCCAGGCCTCGACGTAGCCCGGGTCCTCGAGGGCGACGGTGGACCCGACGAGGCCCAGTGCCACGGGCAGCGCCCGCAGCGACGCCCCGACGCCGGGCACGACGAGCAGGTCGTCGGGGGCCACCGCGACGCCACGGCTGCGCCGCAGGTGGTCGGCGAGCACCCGGCGCAGTCCTTCGTGGCTCGGCCCCGCGCCGGCGTCGTTGCCGGGCACGGCGGTGCCCGCGGCTCGCCAGGCGCGACGCCACGCGGCGGCATCGAGCAACGTGGTGTCCGGGCGTCCAGGGCGCAGGTCCCAACGGGGTGGGGCGGTCGCGACCGATCGGATGCCGACCGCCTCGCCGCCCGCGGTGGGCACGTGGCTGAGCGCCCCGGCTGCGGCGGCCCGGTCGGCGCCCGGGGCGACCACCGCACCCGAGCCGGCTCGACTGAGCACGAATCCGGCGGCCGCCAGCTCGTCGTAGGCCGCGACGACGGGGCCGCGCGAGAGGCCGAGGTCGGCTGCGAGGACTCGGGTCGAGGGCAGGGGGTCACCGGGGCGGAGCCGCCCGGAGCGCAGTTCGCCGACCACCGCGTCAGCGATCCGGTGGCGCAGCGGAGCGGCGCCCGCGGGCACGGTGAGCGCGAGCTCGACCGGTCGGGGGGTGCGCGGCATCCCTGAACCATAGTGGTCCTGTGATTTCACTGCCTACTGGATCTCGGCGTGGGCCACTTTGCCTTGATGAGATGGTGCGCCGGTGCCCCTGTCGGGGTGCCGAGAGAGGATGAGGCAGTGAGTTGGCTCCAGATGCGACCCGGGTGCGAGTGCTGCGACATCGACCTGCCTGCGGGTGAGGTCGGTGCCGTCGTGTGCTCGTTCGAGTGCACGTTCTGCTCGGGGTGTGCTGAGCACCTCGAGCGCGCCTGCCCGAACTGCGGCGGTGCCCTGATGCCGCGCCCGACGAGGGTCGGCGACGCCCTGCTGCGCCACCCGGCATCCACGACGCGCGTGGTGTCCGCCGGCGAGTGCCCCGGCCGGGGGTATGCCGGGCGCGGGAGCGTGGCTGCCGGTGCCTCGCGGCAGCGGTTGCGCCGTCTCACCGACCGGGCACGCTCGGAACGCGCCGACCTCGACGCCCTCCTCGACGAGGTGCTCACCGGCACGCTCTCCACCGTCGTCGACGGTCGACCCTGGGTCGTGCCCATGCTCTTCGCCCGCGACGGTGACCGGGTGCTCCTTCACGGGTCGACGGGCGCAGGCGCCCTGCGGCACGTCGCGGCCGGGGCCCCGGCGGTCTTCAGCGTCATGGTCGTCGACGGTCTCGTCGTCGCGCACACCACCTTCGACTCCTCGGCCAACTACCGCTCTGCGGTCATCCACGGCGTGCTGACCCCGCTCACGGGTGAGGACCGCGAGACCTCCCTGGACCGCATCTCCGAACGGCTCATCCCCGGCCGGACCGCCGAGGTTCGGCCGATGCTGCCCAAGGAGGTCGCGGCCACCCTGGCGATGGAGCTGCCCATCACCGTCGGCCAGTGGGTGCTCAAGGCCCGCTCGGGCGGTGCGTCCGTCCCTGACGAGGAGACCGACGCGTGGTCGGGCGTGGTCCCGTTGCGCGTCGTCGCCGGTGACCCCGAACCCGCCCCGTGGTCGGTGGAGGCCGCGACCCCGGTCCCGGCATCCGTCTCGGCCTTCGTCGAGCGGGTGGGCCGATGACCGCGCCGGTGCGGGCCACCGGCATCGGCTCGTGGCCCGGCGCGTCGGTGCGTGAGGCCGTGCGCACCGTGCGCGACCTGCTGCTCACCGGTGACGGCGACGGGCTGCCGCACCTGCCCGAGACCCCGGCCCGCGGTCCCGGTGCCGACATCATCGGGCGGGCCGCCGGCCTGCTCGTCGACCTGCCGGTCGACCTGCAACCCAGTGGCTGGCGACTGGTCGACCGCCCGGGTCGCGACTCCGGGCGCACCGCAGCCCTGCACCGCGAGGACCTCGACGAACTGGCCGAGGCCTACGACGGCTACGTCGGCCCGCTCAAGGTCCAGGTCGCCGGGCCGTGGACCCTCGTGGCGTCGCTGCGGCTCAACCGTGGCGAGCGGGTGATCTCGGATGCCGGGGCGGTGGGTGACGTGACCGCGTCGCTGAGCGACGGCATCCAGAACTACGTCGCCGACGTGCGTCGCCTCGTGCCCGGTGCCGACGTCGTCCTCCAGGTCGACGAGCCGTCCTTGCCTGCCGTGCTCGAGGGATCGCTGCCCACGTCATCGGGGTACGGGCGGGTGCGGGCGGTCGAGCCGCACGACGTCATGCGCCGCCTCGAGCAGGTGCTTGCCGCCCACGACGGTGAGACGGTCGTGCACTGCTGCCACCCCTCGGCACCGCTGCCGCTGCTGCGCGCCACCGGTGCAGGGGCGCTGGCCATCGACGTCACGTCCGCCACCCCGGCGCGCTGGGAGTCGATCGCCGCGACGCTCGAGGCCGGCACCGGGCTGTATGCCGGGTGCCTGCCGACCGACGGCTCGGGCACCGACCAGGGTGCACGGGCGCTGGTCCTCGAGGGCTTCGAGCGGGCCGGGCTGGCGGCCAGTTCGCTCACGGGGCTCGTGGTCTCACCGGCGTGCGGACTGGCCGGGCTCACACAACAGGGGGCCCGGGCCGTTGTGCGCACGGCGCTCGACACGGCGCGCCGACTCAGCGAGGAGGTTCCGGCGTGACGACGCAGCCGCGTGTTCCCTGGCAGGTCAAGTACCTGGCGCTCGTCCTCATCTGGGGGTCGAGCTTCCTGCTCATGAAGGTCGGTCTCGAGGCCCTGACGGCCGTGCAGATCTCCGCGCTGCGGATCCTGTCCGGGGCGGTGGTGCTGCTCGGCCTGCTCTTCGCGCGCGGGGGCCGGCTGCCGACGGGGGCTCGCGTGTGGGGCCACCTGCTCGTGTGCGGGTTCTTCCTCGGGGCCCTGCCGTTCACGCTCTTCGCCCTCTCCGAGACGCGGATCAGCTCGGCGCTGGCGGGGATCGGCAACGCGGCGACCCCCATCGCGACGGTGCTCGCCACCATGGCGATCCTGCCGGGGGAGCGTGCCACCGGGCGCCGGCTGGTCGCCGTCGGGGTCGGCTTCCTCGGAGTCATCACGATCATGCAGCCGTGGACGGCCACCGACCGGCCCGACCTCGTCGGGTTCTCGATGGCCCTCATCGGTGGCGCGAGCTACGGCATCGGGTGGACGTACAACCGGAAGTTCCTCAGTGGGGTCGACCTCGGCGGGCTCTCGCAGCCGGCGGCCACGTTGACGAGCGCGCTCGTGCTCATGGTGCCGTTCGTCGTCACGTGGGCGCTGCTGCAGCCCGAGGGCCTGGCGGCGATCTGGGCCTACGACGCCGCGGGGGTCGGCGACCTGCCCTGGCTACCGCTGCTGTGCGTGCTCGTGCTCGGCGTCGTCGGCACCGGGTTCGCCTACATGCTCCAGTTCGACGTCGTCCGCGGAGCGGGGCCGGTCATCGGCTCCACCATCACCTACCTCATCCCCGTGGTGTCGGTGCTGCTCGGTGTGCTCGTGCTCGGGGAGCGCCTCGGGCCCTGGCAGATCGTCGGCTTCGTGATCGTGCTCGGCGCGGCGTTCGTCATCAACCAGAAGCCACGAACGCCGGAGGCGGCCACGGTGCGTGAGCGGGAGCAGCCGGTCAGCCCTGGTCGGTGAAGCCCCGGTCGGCGAACCCCTGGGTGGTGGTCGGGCCAGCGGGGGTCGCGGCGGCATCCGCGGCGGCCCAGGCACGCACGGCGAGCCCCGCGACGACGACGCAGACGAGTCCGAACCCAAGCGTGCCAATGGCTGCGACGTCGAGCTGGCGCAGTGGCTCGACGTCCATTCCCGGTGTGCCCGGATCCATCGAGCTGACCCCCACCATGCTGGCAATCACCATGACCGCTTGTGCCACGGTACCCAGCCCGAGCACGATCAGCACCGGCCAGCCCTCACGACGGCCGCGGCGCAGGGCGCGCGCCGACCACCACACCCACCAGAGCAGGACGAGGGCCAAGAGCACGAAGGGCGCACCGAAGAAGCGGATGTAGCCATGCACGTCGTCGGTGGGCCCGGGGAAGAAGGCGGTTTGAACCCACCACAGGATGGCGGCCACGATGAGAGCGCCCCAGACCGCGAGGAGCGCGACCCCCGCAGTGCGCCAGCGGTCGGGGGGACGCTGGGGCCGAGGGGCAGGCGCGTGGACGGCGTACGGCATCCCAGGCGGTGTCGGGGTGCTCATCACTCAGCCGGGGCGTGCACCTCGCGGCGCAGGATCTTGCCGGTCGGGCCCTTGGGCAGCTCAGGGACGACCCACACGGTGCGCGGGTACTTGTACGCCGCGATCCGCTCCTTGGCGAAGTCGATGATGTCCTGCGGGGTCGCCGTCGAACCCTCGCGCAGGGCCACCGCTGCACCGACCTGCTCGCCGTAGAGCTCGTCCGGGATGCCGACGACAGCCACCTCGAGCACGTCGGGGTGCTCGTAGATGCACTCCTCGACCTCGCGCGGGTATACGTTCATGCCGCCGCGCAGGATCATGTCCTTCTTGCGGTCGACGATGGTGAAGTAGCCCTCGGAGTCCATGGTCGCGAGGTCACCGGTGCGGAACCAGCCGTCGGGGATGGCCTCCGCGGTGGCCTCGGGCTTGTTCCAGTAGCCCTTCATGACGTTGTCGCCGCGGATGGCGATCTCGCCGACCTCGCCGACGGGCACCTCGTTGCCGTCGAGGTCGACGCACTTCATCTCGCAGCCGGGGATGGCCACGCCGATCGTGCCGGGCTTGCGCTCCATCGTCGGCATGTTGAACGACGCGACGGGCGAGGTCTCGGACAGGCCGTAGCCCTCGAGGATGACGCAGCCGAACTTCTCCTCGAACGAGCGCATCACCTCCAGCGGCATCGCGGAGCCGCCGGACGCGCAGGTGCGCAGCGACGACGCGTCCATGCCGTCGGATGCCGGGTGGTTGAGGATCGCGGCGTACATCGTCGGTACGCCCTGCATGATCGTCACCCGATCCTTGTCGATGACCTCGATCGCTGCGGCGGGGTCGAAGCGCGGGATGAGGGCGAGCGATGCCCCGGCGATGGTGGCGGCGTTGAGCCCGACGACCAGGCCGAAGACGTGGAACAGCGGCAGGCAGCCCATCACGATGTCGTCGGCCGTCATCTGCTGGATGACCTTGGCCGAGCGCAGCGCGTTGAGGTGGATGTTGGAGTGCGTCAGCTCGGCGCCCTTGGGCCGGCCGGTCGTGCCGGAGGTGTAGAGGATGATCGCGGTGTCGTCGTCGGCGCGCTCGTGCGGGTCGGTGATCGGGTCGCCGCCCTCGAAGGAGCCGGCCACCGGGCCCATCGGGCCGCACTCGATGATCTGCGTGCCGCTGTTCTGGGCGCCCTTGGTGGCCTCGGGCACGAAGTCGGGCCAGACGAAGGCGATCTTCGCGCCGGAGTCGGTGAAGAAGTAGTCGATCTCGCCGGCCTTGAGCAGCGGGTTCATCGGAACGACGATGCCGCCGGCCAGCAGGATGCCCCAGTAGACGACCGGGAAGGCCGGGACGTTGGGGAGGATGATCGCGACCCGGTCGCCGGGCTGGATGCCGTTGGCGCGCAGCGCTCCGGCCACGGCCGCCGCCATGGCGTGCAACTGGGCGTAGGTCACGCCCTGGCCGTTGATCCGCAGCGCATCCTGCTCGGCGTTGGTCGCTGCAGTGCTCGTGAGGTTGGTCGCGAGGTTCGTCATCGGGGCTCCTGGGCTCGGCGGCTCTGTCGGGCTGGCCCATCGTCGCACGCGTTTAGGCTGGTGCGATGGCGAGCTGGCAGATGCGTGCGGTGGCGCTCTACGTTCGCGCCACCCGCAAGAAGCGTTACGCCACCCGCGAGGCCGGCCTGGCGTTCCTCCACTCCGCCAAGGGCCCCTCCGACCCGCCCGCGAAGGCACTCGGTGACAGCCGCGTGAGCACCCACCGGGTGCGGGGCCGCGACGTCCACGTGGTGCGCGGACCCGGCCACACGGCATCCGCTGCAGGGGCGGTCGTCTACCTCCACGGGGGTGCGTACACCAACGAGGTCGTCGACCAGCAGTGGGCGTTCGTGGCTGCGCTGGCGGCGCGCACGGGCGTCGAGGTGCACGTGCCGATCTACGGGCTCGCGCCGCACCACACGGCGTCCGAGGCGGTCGACCTCGTCGCCGAGGTCGTGCACGGTCTCGTCGCCCAGGGGCGTTCGGTGGTGCTGCTCGGCGACTCCGCGGGCGGTGGGCTCGCCCTGGTCGCCGCCCAGCAGGCGGCGCCCGCCGTGCGCCAGCGGGTGGCCGGCCTGCTGCTGATCGCCCCGTGGATCGACCTCACGATGGCCAACCCCGCCGTGGATGCCGTCGAGCCCACGGACCCGTGGCTCACCCGGGCGGGCCTGCACCCGATCGCGCGGTCGTGGGCGGGTGACCTCGCTCTTGACGACCCCGTCGTGAGCCCCCTCTTCGGCGACCTCACCGGCCTGCCGCCGGTCGAGGTCTGGGTCGGGACCCGCGACATCACCGCGCCCGACTGCCGCGAGCTGGAGCGTCGGATGCCGGACGGTGCCGCCTTCGCGCTCCACGTCGAGGACGGTGCGATCCACGACTACCCGCTGCTGCCGACTCCGGAGGGTCGCGCCGCGAGTCGCGAGATCGGCGAGCGCGTCACCGCGCTGCTCACGGCATCCGGCTGACCCTCGGCGGATCGCTCAGATGACGCCGAGCAGCACCATGGCGTCGGCGACCTTGGTGTAGGCCGCGAGGTTGGCGCCCATGACGTAGTTGCCCGGGTCGCCGTACTGCTCGGCCGTCTCGACGCACTGCGCGTGGATGGAGGTCATGATCGCCTCGAGCCGTTCCTCGGTGGCCTCGAAGGTCCACGAGTCGCGGCTGGCGTTCTGCTGCATCTCGAGCGCGCTCGTGGCCACGCCGCCGGCGTTCGACGCCTTGCCCGGGGCGTAGGCGACACCGGCTTCCTGGAGCAGCGCGACCGCCTCCGGGGTGGTGGGCATGTTCGCGCCCTCGGCGACGAGCTCGACGCCGTTGGCGATGAGCGCGCGGGCGCCGCTCTCCGGGAGCTCGTTCTGGGTGGCGCAGGGCAGTGCCACCTGGCAGGGCACGTCCCAGATGGACCCGCCGACGACGTGCCGGGCGGAGCCCCCGCGGGCCTCGGCGTAGTCCGACAGCCGGCCCCGCCGAACCTCCTTGACCTCCTTGAGCAGGGCGAGGTCGATACCGGTCTCGTCGACGACGTAGCCGCCGCTGTCCGAGCAGGCGACGACGGTGCCGCCGAGCTGCGCGACCTTCTCGATCGCGTAGATGGCCACGTTGCCGGAGCCGGAGACGACGACGCGCTTGCCGTCGAAGGACTGGCCGGCCGTCGCAAGCATCTCCCGGGCGAAGTACACCGTGCCGTACCCCGTGGCCTCGGTGCGCACCTGCGAGCCGCCCACGGAGATGCCCTTGCCGGTGAGCACCCCGGACTCGTAGCGGTTGGTGATGCGCTTGTACTGCCCGAACAGGTAGCCGATCTCACGCCCGCCGACGCCGATGTCACCCGCCGGCACGTCGGTGTACTCGCCGATGTGCCGGTAGAGCTCGGTCATGAACGACTGGCAGAAGCGCATGATCTCGGTGTCGGAGCGGCCCTTGGGGTCGAAGTCGGACCCGCCCTTGCCGCCGCCGATCGGCATGCCGGTCAGGGCGTTCTTGTAGACCTGCTCGAAACCGAGGAACTTGATGATCGACAGGTTGACGCTCGGGTGGAAGCGCAGACCGCCCTTGTAGGGGCCCAGCGCCGAGTTGAACTCCACCCGGAAGCCGCGGTTGATCTGCACCCGGCCCTGGTCGTCGAGCCACGGCACGCGGAAGATGATTTGCCGCTCGGGTTCGCACATGCGCGAGAGCACCGACCACTGCGCGTACTCGGGGCGGGTGCCGATCATGGGGGTCAGGCTCGCCATGACCTCGAAGACGGCCTGATGGAACTCCGTCTCACCGGGATTGCGCGAGAGGACCATCTCGAAGTGCGGCTGGACCCGGGGGTGGAGTTTCGCGGTCATGGGCCCACTCTGGCAAACCTCGACCGCTGGTGTCGTGCCGGGTCACCCAGCGGAAGGCCGGCGGGCGTCGCCCGCGGGGCGCGCGAGCCGGTGGCGCACTCCGCGCCCGCAGCCGACCTCGACCGTCGGTGCCCGTCGGTGCCCGTCGGTGCCCGTCGCTACGGTGGCCGGGTGATCACCGTCGACGAACTGCTCGCCTCCTGCGACATCGCCCTGGACGCCTACGCCGAGAGCTGCCGCGCCCTGGGTGACGACCTGCTCAACGTCCGGCTCGACGACGTGCCGGGGAGCAACACGGCATCCGGTCTCGTCGCGCACGTGGTCGGGGTCATGGCCCGGTGGGGCCGCACGGTCAACCGCGGCATCGTCGTGCCCCGCGACCGCGATGCCGAGTTCCGAGCGACCCTCACCGTCGACCAGGCGATCACCATGCTCGAGGCCGGCCGAGCCAGCCTGCACGAAGACGCCCGGGCGGCGGCACCGCACGAGGCGCCGCGCAACCCACCCGCGGGCGACGGCCTCACCCGCCACCGCACGCAGGGTGCCGTGCTGCTCCACGTGTTCGAGGAGCTCACCCAGCACCTGGGGCACCTCGACGTCACGCGCGACGTGCTGCTCGCCCGTCGGCGCCCTGCGGCAGGATGACCGCCGTGAACGCCACGCCGATCGACCCCGCCTCGACGCCACCCACCGACGCCGACGCCGTGCCGGACGAGGCCCGTCACGCCTGGGTCACCCTCGCCGAGCAGGTCCGGGCCCACCAGTTCGCCTACCACGTCAAGGACGCGCCGACGATCAGCGACGGCGAGTACGACGCCCTCATCCGCTCGCTGACGGCGCTCGAGGACGAGCACCCCGCCCTGCGCACCCCGGACAGCCCGACCCAGCAGGTGGGCGGGGCGATCTTCTCCACCGACTTCCAGGCGGTCGACCACCTCGAGCGGATGCTCAGCCTCGACAACGCCTTCGACGCCGACGAGCTGCGCACCTGGGCGGCGCGAGTGGAGCGTGATGCGGGTGGCGCGGCGCACCACTTCCTGTGCGAGCTGAAGATCGACGGGCTCGCGATCAACCTGCTCTACGAGGGCGGCCGGCTCACCCGGGCACTCACCCGCGGCGACGGGCGAACCGGTGAGGACGTCACCCTCAACGTGCGCACCATCGCCGGCATCCCCGAGACGCTGAGCGGTGACGACGTCCCCGAGCTCGTCGAGATCCGCGGTGAGGTCTACTTCCCGCTCGCCGCCTTCGCCGACCTCAACGCGAGCCTCGTCGCCGCGGGCAAGGCGCCGTTCGCCAACCCGCGCAACACCGCTGCGGGGTCGCTGCGCCAGAAGGACCCGCGGGTCACCGCGACCCGCGACCTGCGCATGCTCGTGCACGGCATCGGCGCGCACCGGGGGCTGGAACTGACCCGGCAGAGCGAGGCCTACGACCGGATGCGGGAGTGGGGTCTGCCGGTGTCCGACCAGTTCCGCGTGGTCGAGACCGTCGACGAGGTGCTCGCCTTCATCACGCACACCGGCGAGCACCGGCACGACAACGCCCACGACATCGACGGCGTCGTCGTCAAGGTCGACGAGGTCGCGGTCCAGCGCCAACTCGGCTCGACGTCGAGGGCACCCCGGTGGGCCATCGCCTACAAGTACCCACCGGAGGAGGTCAACACCAAGCTCCTCGACATCCAGGTCAACGTCGGACGCACCGGGCGGGTCACGCCCTACGGGGTCATGAAGGCGGTCGTCGTCGCCGGGTCGACGGTCACCCAGGCGACCCTGCACAACGCCGACGAGGTGCGGCGCAAGGGCGTGCTCATCGGCGACACCATCGTGCTGCGCAAGGCGGGCGACGTCATCCCCGAGATCCTCGGGCCGGTCGTCGACCTGCGCGACGGCACCGAGCGTGAGTTCGTCATGCCGACCCACTGCCCCTCGTGCGGCACCGCACTGGCCCCCGAGAAGGAGGGCGACAAGGACATCCGCTGCCCCAACGCCCGCTCCTGCCCGAGCCAGCTGCGGGAGCGGCTCTTCGCGCTCGCCTCACGCGGTGCGTTCGACATCGAGGCCCTGGGCTGGGAAGGGTCGATCGCCCTGCTGGAGTCGGGCGTCCTCGAGGACCCCGAGCTCGGCGGCCCCACCGAGGCCCGGCTGTTCTCGCTGACCGTGGACGACGTCGCCCGGGTGCCGCTCTACACCCGCACCGCGAAGAAGACCGACCCGCCGCAGGACGTCGTCGACGGCCGCGTGCTCTCGGCGAACGGCCACAAGCTCGTCGCCAACCTCGACTCGGCGAAGGCCCAGCCGCTGTGGCGGGTGCTCGTCGCGCTGTCCATCCGCCACGTGGGCCCGACCGCCGCCCGGGCGCTCGCCTCCCACCTCGGTTCGATGGATGCCGTCCGCGGCGCCTCGCTCGAGGAGCTCGCCGGGGTGGAGGGCGTCGGCCCGGTCATCGCCGAGTCGGTGCGCGACTGGTTCGACAAGCCCGGCAACGAGTGGCACGTCGCGATCGTCGACCGCTGGGCCGCCGACGGTGTGCGCATGGTGGACGAACGGGACGAGTCGGTGGAGCAGACGCTGGCCGGGCTCACGATCGTCGTCACCGGGTCACTCGAGGGGTTCTCACGTGATGAGACCAAGGAGGCCATCCTCAGCCGCGGGGGCAAGGCCTCGGGGTCGGTGTCGAAGAAGACCGACTACGTCGTCGTCGGCGAGAACGCCGGCTCCAAGGAGGACAAGGCCCGCGAGCTCGGGCTGACCATCCTCGACGAGGCCGGCTTCCGCCGCCTGCTCGACACCGGCAACCCCGATCCCGTGTCCTGACCTTCCGGCGGGAACAGTCAGCAAAACACGACCCGGCTGGCCTGGATCGGCGTGGCCAGCCGGGTCGAGTCTGTGGGCGGATCCCCCGAGGCGTCGTGCAGGCGGTCCCGGGTTACCAGCAGTGCGCACTCAGGGAGCGCGTCGCGGGTCGACGGCCCGCGTGGTGATCGACGGGGCGCCGGTCTGCGTCTGGGCACCGTGTGCG
>Ga0209170_1000559_pt1 | contig 16448 bp, 12 predicted proteins | sample KloWWTKNB14_bulk_FD_187178 | JGI IMG/M metagenome (GOLD analysis project Ga0209170, IMG submission 187178) | Active sludge microbial communities from Klosterneuburg, Austria, studying microevolution and ecology of nitrifiers - Klosterneuburg... | ecosystem: Engineered > WWTP > Aerobic digester >...
GACGCGCCCGTCCCTGAACCGGCGGCTGGTACTGTGGCTGGTGGCCGGAATCGCGCTGATCTGGCTGATGGCCAGCGCGTGGATGGCCTGGCGCACGCTGCACGAGGTGGACGAGATATTTGACCAGACGCTGGTGCGCACCGCCGCCAGCGTGTTCGCAGTAATGCCGGCAGCGCCAGTGCAAATCGACCCGGCTCGACTGGCGGACAAGGAAGTCATCGACTCGGACCCCACAGCGCAGCACCCGGCGATCACCGTGCGCGACGCACGCGGCGAGTTGCTGATCCAGAGCTCCGCAATGCCGGCGTTGGCGTTCGATCCGGGCGATGCGCACTTCCATTCCGTCATCTACCAGAAGCGACGCTGGCGCATATTCCAGCGCTGGGATGCCGGACGACAGTACTGGATCCAGGTCGCGGCACCGCTCGACGAACGCGATGAGTTGATGCGCAAGCTTCTGGCGCCGGCCCTGCTGGCGCTGCTGGCACTGCTGCTGCTGGTGCCGCCAACGGTTTTTGCAGGCTTGCGTGCAGGTTTGCAGCCACTGCGCCGCTTGACGCGCAGCCTGTCGTCGAGCACCACGCCCCTGATCCCTGCGATGACCGATGCCCGGGTGCCGATCGAGCTGGCACCGTTCACGCAAGCCATCGACCGGCTCGTCGCGCGCCTCCAGATGAGCCTCGAACGCGAGCGCCGCTTCACCGCAGATGCCGCGCACGAACTGCGCAATCCTCTGGCCGCACTACGGCTCGAGCTGGACCTGGCCGGGCAGGACGCCGATGCCGCCGAGCGCGCACTGCACCTGCAACGCTCGCATGAGGCGCTCGATCGCATGCAGCGGCTGGTGACCCAGCTGCTGATGCTGGCGCGGGTCGAGAATCTCACCGAACTCGACGACGCAGGCCCGCTGCATCTCGCCGAGGTTGCCGAACAGGTTTTGCGCGAGGCGAGCGAACAGGCTGCCGCGCGATCGATCGTGCTCTCACTCGATCGCGAAGGCGATGATGACCTGGTCCATGGCAGTCACGGGCTACTCGCCATTCTCGTGCAGAACCTGCTCGAAAACGCGTTACGCCACGCGCCCGTGCACGGGCACGTGAACGTACGCGTCGCGGGTGGCGCGGAGCGGGTGTCACTCGAAGTCAATGATGATGGCGCAGGATTTTCCCCGGGGGACGCAGCGCGCCCCGGTGAGCGCTTCCATCGTCCCGAGGGCAGTCTGGGTGAGGGCAGCGGGCTGGGCCTCTCCATCGCACATGCCATCGCCGGTCTGCATCGTGGCCAACTGGAATTCGGCCGCTCCGGGCTGGGTGGCGCGCGAGTGAGCCTCATCCTGCCGCACTGAACGGTCACGGCTGCGATCAGCCGGCGAGCAGCAAAGCCTCGGCGTGCTCGATCTCTTCCGGCTGGCCGTAGACGACGACGATGTCGCCCTCGCGCAATATGGTGCCCTCTTCCGGCTCGCGCCCGAGAATGCCGTGGCGGCGGATGCCGGTGAACGCGACCTCGGCGCCGCGCGCCCTGACTTCCGCCAAAGTATGCCCGACCGCCCACGAGCCGGGCGGCAGCACGATCGATTTCAGCTCCTCGCGAAACGCGTGGGTCTCATCGATCGGCCGCGCATCGTCGCGACGAAAGATGCTGCGCAGCGCTGCGTAACGATTGCTGCGGATCTCGCTGACGGTGCGCAATACGCGTGCCGGAGGCACGCGCAACTGCACCAGCACATGCGACACGAGCATCAGGCTCGCCTCGAAAGTCTCGGGCACCACTTCGGTCGCGCCAGCCGCCTTGAGATCGGTGAGCCGCGAGTCGTCCTGCGTGCGTACGAGCACCGGCACATCGGCGCGCAGCCGCCGTATCGAGCGCAGGATGCCGATCGAGACGGCGGGATTCGCGAAGGTGATGATCACGGCACTCGCGCTCGCGAGGCCCACCTTCGTCAAGACGTCCTCGTCCGCGGAATCGCCGAACACCACCGGGTCCCCCGCCTGGCGCGCCGCGCGGATGCGCACCGGATCGAGATCGAGCGCGATGTACTCGAAGTTCTGGGCCTCGAGCACGCGCGCGATGTTCTGCCCGACTCGTCCGAAACCGCACAGCACCACGTGCTCGCGCCTCGCGACCGCGTCCGCTGCGTCGTTTTCACGGCCGAGCGCCGTGGTCCGGGGGCCACGCTCTCGCAGCACGAAGCGCGCAATACGCTTGTTGTTGCGCAGGATCAGCGGGCTCAGCACCATCGAGAGCACGGTCGCGACGAGCAGCGGCTGAACGATTCCCGGGTCGGCGCCGCCGCTCTGCAACAGGATAGTGAGGATCGCCACGCCGAATTCGCCGCCAATCGACAGCACGACTCCGGTGCGCACCGCCTTGAAGGTGGAACGTTCAAACGCGCGTGTCGCGAGCGAAGCGCACAGCCACTTGACCGTGAGCAAGCCGAACAGCACTGCCGACACGAGCAGGAACTCCCGCCACAACATCTCGACGTCGAGGAGCGTGCCGACCGAGATGAAGAAGAGCCCGAGCAGGATGTCGCGAAAGGGCCGGATCACCGTGTCGATCTGATGGCGGTATTCGGTCTCGGCAAGCATCATGCCGGCGAGAAACGCGCCGAGCGCCATCGAGAGCCCGGCTACATGCGAGACCCATGCAGAGGCGAGCGCCACGAGCAGTACGGTCAGCGTGAACAGCTCGCGCAGCCGGCTGTGCGCAATCTCGTAGAAAATCGGCCGCAGCAGCCAGCGGCCCGCGGCCCAGACGACGCCGATGGCGAACACGCCGGCAATCACTGCGTTCACGCTCGCGGCGAGCGAGAACTCGCCGCCGCCGCGCGCGAGCGCCGCGGCGAGCGCCAGCAGCGGCACGAACGCGATATCCTGGAACAGGAGCACCGCGAAGGCGAGCCGCCCGTGTGTGCGGTTGAGCTCCGCCTGATCCGTGAGCTGGTGCAGGATGATCGCGGTCGAACTCATCGCGACGGCACCGCCGAGCACGATCGCGAGCACGAGCGGCACGCCGAACAGCGCGCCGATCAGCACGAAGGCGCCGCAAGTCAGGAACACCTGCACGGAGCCAAGGCCGAACACTTCGCGCCGCATCGCGATCATGCGTGGCCAGGAAAACTCGAGGCCGAGGGTGAAGAGCAGGAAGACAACGCCCAGTTCGGCGAGCAGATTGGTCGTGTCGGAAGCGACAAAAATGCCGACTGCGTGGGTGCCAAGCGCCATGCCGACCGCGAGATAGCCCAGAATCGCGGGCAAACCGAGGCGACGCGCGATCGTCACCACGACAACCGCGGCGGCGAGCAGGATCAGGATCTGCAGGAGCGGGTCTTCGATCACCGGGGCGAATATGCCACAGGTGGCGCCGCCTTCAGAGAGCGGCGAGCAGCCGTCAGGTATTCATCAGGACGGTCGTGTCGTACCGCTCAAAGCCATGAATGGCCCGGCTGTAGGCGTTTAGCACCAGCTTCTCGGCTACCTTGTCGGAGCGCGGGGACAGCAGCATGCGCAGCACCACATCGTCGGCAGGCCGCGTGCGATCTTCCGCGAGCAGCTGCTCGAGCACCCGCGTGACCCGGTGCACGAGTTCGTTGACGAAGCGCAGGTGCGCGGTGTCGGCCACCTGCTCGTTGCCCGGTCCGTAGGTGCTGCGCGCCTCCTCGGCCAGCTCGTGCAGGAACGAGTTCAGCAGGCGCGCCTTGTCAAGCACACGCAGTTCGCTGAAGTACTGGATCTCGGATTGCAGGTTCACGCTCGCCTCGCGTGCCAGGCGCCTAAGCCGGGAAGAAATCGATTGGCTTCGTCGTCGTGATGGTCTCCACGTCGCGAGCCTCGAAACGGAAGAGGCGCACGCGCGCGACAATCTTGCGCTCGAGCTCCGGGTCCCTGATCTCGCTCGACACCACGCGGCACATCGTCACCTCGCCCGAGGGGGATATGGTGAATTCGAGCACCATCTTACCCTGCAGGTCCGGTTGCGCGCGAAGGGCGCGGCTGTAAAGGGCGTAGATCGCGCCCTTGTTGCGGTCGAACACGAGCTCGATTTCCTCGCGGCTGCGCGAGGCCTTGCCGCTCGCGCCGGATCGGGTGGCGCCTTCGCCCCGCCCGCCCACGGGAACTCCGGCCGGCATGCCCATCCGGGTCGTATTGTGGCCCTCGAGACTGCCCGCGCCGGCACCGAAGCCGCGGCTCGTGTTGGTCGAGGCGATGCCGCTGCTCGCGGATCCCACCTTGGATGTGATCAGCGAGCGCTCGGCGCGGCTGTCGGCGCCGACCGCGCCGGTAAGATTGCGGGTCTGCTCGACGGGGATCTCTGGCAGGTTCTGCCGCAGGTCCGCGAGCTCGTCCTGGAACTGGTTGACGGCCTTCTGCGCCCTCTTGCGCGCCTCTTCGGTCCGATCGACCGGCTTCGGCGTGATCGCCGCAACCTTGACCTCGGGCTTCGGCTCGTCCTTCGGTTTCGGAGGCGGAGGCGGAGGCTCGGGCGGCTTGTAGTCGAGCATCACCTTCGCAAGCCGCTGCGGAACCTCATCCTGGGCCGCGCTGTGCGGCGGCACCGGCAGGAACGGAATCACCGCGACCGCGACGAGGATTGTCACGAGCGCAACGGTCAGGAACTTGCGCAGACGCTCGCTCTCCTCGGGGTCAATGTCCCAGGGGAGATCGAAGGTCCGGTAGTAGGGTCTCAACTCCACGTGCGGCTCCTGTCGGTCACGCGGGCTTGAAGCCGGCCGGCACCGGCTTCTCCTTCTGCAGCGTCGCGAGCGAGATGCGGCCGTAGTCCGCATCCGTGCAGGTCGCCATCACCTTCTTCAGCACGTCGTACGGGATCGACTTGTCGCCGAGAATCGTGATCTCGCGCGCGGCGAGGTCCTTCTCGGTCATCGCGCGACCGACGAGCATGGGCCGCTTGAGCGCCGCGCGCAGCGGCTCGATCAACGGCGATTTCGAGGCGCGGATCTCCGCCAGCGATGTGACGTGCTCTCCCTGCACGAACAGGTCGGTGGTCGTCACCATCAGCACGACCGAGTCCTTCGGCTGCGCCTCGGCAATCGACTGCGGGATCTCGATGCCTTTGGTGTTCTGGATAACCTCGACTTCAGTCGAATAGACGAGCAGGAACATCACGAGCACGGTGAGGATGTCGATCATCGGGATCAGGTTGAGATCGAGATCACCCCGGTGACGCTCGTGATTCTTTGCCATGCGGCGTGCGCGGCCCGACATGCTCATGGGCCACCTCTCACGGCGCCATCAAGCGCCGGCGCGTCCCCGATCGAGATGTCCGGGAAAAGCTCGGCCTGCACCGTCTGCCCGGCATTGTCCACTTCCAGCACGCGCACCTTGTCCATGACCTGTACGAGCGTGTCGTACGGGGTGTCGGACTCGAGGAGGATGGTGGCGGCCGTCATTTCGGGAAATTTCATCTTCACGCGCTGCAGGTAGGCCGCGAGCCCGTCGAAGTCGTATCCGGCTGCCTTGTTCGGCAGTGGCGCGAGCGGCCCGCTGTTGCGGTCGGCGACGATCAGCTCGCCCTTGCGCACGATCACCTCGAGCTGCAACCCTTTCGGCGGCTCCCGGAACTCGGAGAGCTGCGCGGGCAGATTCAGCTCGAGGATCACGGTGCGCGAGAACACGGCGGTCATCAGCAGGAAGGTCACGAGCACGATGAATATGTCGATCATCGGCACGAGCAGCAGCTCGGCCGGCCGACGGCCGCGCCTCGCGATCTTCCGGGCCTCGAAGGAGGACCTGCGCATCGCTCGCTCCCCGTTCTACGCAGCGGCAGGAGCGTCCGGACGACGCTCGGTGATCGAATTCAGGAACTTCACCGATGCCATCTCGAGGCTGTCGATCAGTGCCGTGGTGCGCGACTGCAGCCAGGCATGGATGAAGAGCAGCGGCACCGCAGTCAGGAGGCCGAAGGCCGTGCAGTTCATCGCGACCGAAATGCTCGCGGACAGGAGGTTCGCCTTCTCCGCCGGGTTCACGGTCGCAACCGCCGCGAAGGCGTGGATAAGGCCGAACACGGTGCCGAGCAGCCCGAGCAGCGTTGCGAGGTTGGCAAAGGTCGCGAGATAGTGGGTGCGCCGTTCGATCTTCGGCACGACCTCCATCAGGCTTTCCTCCATCGCCTTTTCGATGTCGTCGCGGCGACGGGCCGACGCGACGCGGGCAAGGCCGTAGTTCAGGATCTGCCCGATCGCGGAATCCGACTTCGACGTGAGCTGGACGGCCGAGCGGAAGTCACCCCGCTGCAGATACGGCGTGATCTCGGACCACAGCGAGCGGTTGCGCCGCCCGACGTTCCAGAGATAGATGAAGCGCTCGGCCGCGATCGCGAGCCCGAGCACGAGCACCAGGGCGATCGGGATCATGAAGCCCCCTCCGCCCTGGAAGAAACGGACTATCGAACTATAGAGTTCCATCGACATGACTCCTCGAAGAATTCTGGCAGGCCAAGCGTTCCCAAACTGAATGACATAACCCCAAAAAGCTGCGACCTATTTCTCAGCTTTGTCGGTGCGCTGCGCGGTATCGGGCCGCAGCGCGTCGTAATAGCGGTTTTCGCGACGGAATACCTCCCGGTCCACCGGCGCAAGCACCTCGTCCAGCAGGCTGTTGGCCGGCCTGCCCAGCAGGTCCCCGAGATCCGATGGCTTCCACGGTACGATGTAGAGAACCTTCGGCAATTCGCGGTTGCCGGTAATCTGGGTGGCGTCGAGTTCGATGCGATCCATCACGCGCCTGGAGCCTCCCTGCTTCGCGGGCGTCACGCTGGCCTGCGGCGTCGCAGGGGGCGCCTGGACCTGCTGCTCTGGCGCTGCAGCCGGTGAGGTCACCACGGCAGGCCCGATCGCGTCGCGCGATGGCACTTCCTGCCCGAAGGCAAGGGGCGCAATTCCCGAGAGCACGATCATTGCGAGTAGTCTCATGGCCCGGCTCCCGAGGGTTGTGTGTCCGCGACCGGCTCCACCTTGCCGGCGCGCTGGCGCAGTTCGGCGATCCAGCCCGTGACGGGCTTGTCCTCGCCGGTAAGTTCCTTGTAACGCTCGAGCTGCGCGAGCGCCGGTGCGGGCTCGAACAGGTAAAGATCGAGCAGCACCGCGTAATTGCGGTGCGCCGCGGAGAGTGTCTCATCGGCAGCGAGCGCCTGTTCGTAGGCCGCGCGCGCGTCGGAGAACTTGCCGGCCAGGCGCAGCGTCAGTCCGAGTTCAGTGGCGATCATCGCGCTGGCGGGATTGCGCTCGAGCGCGGCACGCAGCGCGGCCTCGGACTCGGCGAGCCGGCTGGCCTTGCGCTCCACCACCCCGAGATTGTAGAAAACCGCCGCGTATTGCGGCACCGCCGCCGAAAGCTGGCCGAATTCGAGCGCCGCGCCAGCCGTGTCGCCCGCGCGCGCAAGGCCGACGGCGCGATCGAAATCAGCGACGGCGCGGGCCGGCGCGGGCGGAGGTGGCGGCGGAGCGGCGATCGGTGGCCCACCCTTCTTCGCGGGTGCACCCCCCGTAGCCATGTCGGCAGGCGCCGCCTCCTCCGGCGCGCGCGGCTCGAGCGCCGTCAGGCCCGCCACCACGTCGAGGGGCAGTTCGGTCTTGCCGTAGCGACCCGGATTGAGCTGCGCGAGCGCCGCATAGCTCGCCTTCACACCGTCGTTGTAAACGCCCTCCTTCGCGCGCGCGGCATTGGCCTCATGCACGGCAATCGCCTGCTCCTCGAACGGAAAGGCCTGCTCCTCGAGCAGCAGGCTGTACTGCTCGAGCGCATCGCCCTGCAGGTTTTTCGGCCGCTCCGACTCCATCAGGTCGCGCGCCAGAGTGCGGTACAGCTCGGCCATCTCGAAGGTCGCCTGGGTCGCCACGTCCGCGACCTTGTAGTCGGCGGCCGCCTTGTACGCCGCGAGCGCGGTTTCGAGCGACTGCCGCTTCGCCGCGAGGCTTTTCTTGAGCGGCGTGACGAGACGCACGCCGCGGAAGGCGTCGCGGGCAGGTGTCGCGAGCGCGAGTTGCGCATGCGCGGCGAGGAAGCGGGTACGATCGGTGCGCGCTGCGCCAGCCGTCGCGTCGCTGCGAATGATCTCGCGTTGCCAGTACTGTTCCCGGTTCGTGTCACCGCGCTTCGCCGCGGCCTCGGCAAGACGCTGCCGAACCTCGACCGCTTCCGGCACCGGCGTGGGATACCCGATGACGAACTTCTCGAGCATCGCGACCGCTTGCTCGGCGTTGCCCGCTTTTTCGTACAGGTCAGCCGCCTGCATGGTCGCTTCGCGGCGCACCGCCGGGTCTTCGGTCGGCGAGGCGGCGATGCGTTCGAACTCGGTCGCAGCCAGACCCGCACGACCTGTCGCGGAATAGGCGACTGCGAGGCTGCGCGTCACCTCGGGCTGCAGCTTGTCCTGCGGAAAATCACGCCGGAACGATTCAAGGACCGGTATGGCCCGGTCCCATTCCTGCAGCGTAACGAGCGTCGCGGCTGCGTCGTAGGTTGCCGTCGAGCGGATCTTCGAATCGGGTGCGACAGTGGCCACGCGCAGGAACGCATCGACCGCACCGAGCGCATCGCCTGCTGCGCGCTTCGCTTCGGCCTGCTTGTAAACGGACGCGGCGAGCCGCTCCGTGAGATCGGCGCGTTGCGGGTCGCCGACGGGCGTCAGCGTGCGTGCGTTGACGAATGCGGCCTCCGCCTTGTCGAAGAAGAGCAGGTCGTAGTTCGCCTGGCCGATGATCGTCCAGCCGATGCGCTGCCTGGCGACGTCGACCTGCGGCTGCCGTGCGAGCAGGGCCTCGGACACGGTGATCGCACGCGGCAGATCGCGCGCGGCGAAAATGTCCTCGGCCGCGCGCGTCAGCACGCCCGCGCTGTCCGGGTGCTCGGGGAAAGTGCTCGCGAACTTCACGCCCGCATCCACCGCCTGCTTGTGAACGGCGGCCTTTTCCGCGACGGGCATCCCTTCCTCGTGACGCTGCCACGCCACGAGCCCCGCGTAGCCTGCCGCGGCCGACTGGGCGTTCTTCGGGTAGTTATACGCCGTGCGCTGGTACTCATCGGCCGCCTCGAGGTACTGGCGGCTCTCGAACAGTGTCTCGGCGAGCAGATAGTTGGTGCCGGCGGACTCCGGGTCGTCCGGGAACGACTGCAGGTAGTCGCGATACCAGCGCGCTGCCTGCTGATAATCCCCGATCTTCTTCGAGGTCTGCGCGCTCGCGTGGTAGTACTGCGCCACGTCCTTCAGGTTCGCCTTCAGTTCCGCCGTGACTTTCGCGTACTTCGCGCGATCGCGCCCGGTCCAGAACGGCCCACCGAAACGGTAGCGCTCGACGAACTCGCGCTTGCCATCGAGCACGAGATCGGTGAAGCCGCCCTTCTTGTAGGCCTCGATTGCCTGCATCGACAGGCCCGGCGCGTATTCGTTGTTCGGGTCGCGATTGACGAACGCGCGGTAGGTCGTCGCTGCATCCTGATAGCGCTGCTTGTCGACGTAGAGATCACCGAGGCGCGCGTACAACAGGTGCGAATACGGGGGCGTGCCCTTGTGCGCGACGAATGCGTCGAGCGAGCCCGCGCCGTCGAGATAGGAAAACGTGATCGCCATGACGCGCAGCGTGTCGTCGACCAGTTCCCTGTCGGCACGTGACAGGTCGTCGAAGCGCCTTTCCGTGTCGCGCGAGCCCGGTGCGAGCAGCATCGTGTCGAGAACGCCGCCGAACGAGACGAGGCTCTCCTCGTTGCGCGACTGCTTGAAGAGCGACCAGCCGTGCTTGTAGAGGCTCTGCTCGTAAAACGCGGACTTCGCGCCGAACTTCAGCGCCGCTGCGTAGGCCGCCTCGGCGTCCGCGTAACGCTTGGCGGAGAAGAGCATCTCGCCGCGCCGGAACTGGATCTCGTCGCGGTGCGGTGTCGCGGGATAGCGCTGCACGACTTCGTCGAGCGTGGCGAGCGCCTTGCCGGTCTGTCCGGTGGTCTCGTAGGCGCGCGCGAGTTGGTAGAGCACCTGGTCGTTGCGCGGGTAGTTCGGGTAGGCCTTGAGCAGCGTCGAATAGAGCGAGATCGCCTCGGCGCCCGCAAGATCGATCGCCGTCACCTCGTTCTGCATGCGCTCGAGCTCGCCGGCTTCGAGATTGAGGTCCCCGAGGCGACGCAGCGCTTCGGCGCGCAGCAGCGGATCCGTGTTCTGCAGCTCGAGGAAGCGGCGGTAATTCTCCATCGCCCGCGGCGCGCTCGCGGGCACTGGCGCGGTCTTCTGTACCTCGACCGGACGCGCGCGCAGGTCCTTGATGGTGGGCGCTGCATTTTTCGCCTTCGCCTTGTCGGCCGCCTGCGCGACCGGCGCGAGAGCCGCGACGAACGCCAGCGCACAGCCCGCGACCAGGTGCGCGACCGCTCTCACGGGGCCTCTCCGCCCGGCGGCGGTGCAGCCGGACCCGGCGCTGCCCGACCCGGCGCGGCGCTCTCCGCGGCGGGCGGCGGATTGGCGGCGCGATCGTAGATCGTCGCGAGCGCGAAGCGGGCCTGCACGCGGTAGGCAGCGAGGCGCGCCTGCTGCGACTCGAGCTCGTGCACTGCTGCGGCTTCGAGGTAGTCGTTCTGCCGGTCACGTGCCGTTGCAAGGCGCACCTGGAGCGCGCCGAGGCGCGCAGAAAGCGCCGCGATGCGTGCTGCGAATTCGCCCGTGTTCGTCGGCACGTTCTTGCGCGCCCGCTCGACCCTGACCCAGCGCCGCTGCGCCTCGCGCAGCGCAGCATCGAGGTCCTTGATCTCGCGGCGCTGCCGGTAGGCGCGCGCACGCATCGCCTCGTCGAGTCGCCATGCCAGCACGCCTTTCACGAGTCGCAGCCGGTCTTTCATCGCCTCGAGGTCGGCGCCCTCCGCACCGGCCTCGCCGTTCGCGATTGCCTGCTCGAGGCGCTGGATGCGTGCCCATTGCTCGCGCTCCCCGGTTGTACCGAGCGCGGCGGTGTCATGGTTACGCTCGATTGCGTCGAGTTTCGACTCGAGCTCGCCGCGCTGTCGCTCGATGCGTTCCGGAACCGCGGTCGCAAGCAGCGCATCCGTGCGGGGCACACGCTCCGCATAGGCCTTCTGCCGCGCATCGACCATGTCGTGAAAGGCTTCCATGCTCTCGGCCCATGCGCCGAGACGATGCTGCATGAAGGCGAGATCGCGATAGTTCTTGAGCCCTTCCTGGAAGTCGTGCCCGGCGAGCACTGCATAGAGATAGCGTGACTGCGGGGCATCCGGCAGCTCCTGCAACTGCCAGAACCAGCCCAGCCGCTCTGCCGTCTCCTGCGCGAGCAGATCGTCGAGCAGTCGTGTCGAGCGCAGCCCCTGGATGGCCGCATCGAGCGACACGCCCTCCTTGTCGAACTCGCGCATCGCGGTCTCATAGTACTCGGCGGCCTGAGCGTTCGCGCCCAGCTTGCCGTAGGCATACGGCACAGCGAGATAGGACTCCTGCACGGCCGCATCGAGGAGATTGCGGCCACGCAGCTCAAGCCACGGCGCGAGCGCACCCTCGAAGTCGCCCAGCGCCGCGTTGGCCCAACCGGCACCGAGCAGCGCCTTGTTCGACAGCGGGCCGCTGAGCCGCACGCGCTCGAGCACGACCTTGGCATTGGCAGGCTGGTCGGCCTGCAGATAGGCGAAGCCGAGCGCGAGATTCGCCTTGTCCCTGAGTGCAAGCATCTCCGGCGTACCCGCGGCCATTTCGCCGACGCTCGTGAGATAACGGTCGGCGTCAGGGAGCTGCCCCTTGCGCACGAATGCGACACCGAGGTTGAAGCGCGCATAGGCGACCCAGTCGGAACGACCCTGGAAGGCATCGAGGACCTGCACGGCCTCGTCATAGCGCCCACCGTGCATCAGCACATTTGCGAGCAGGTGGGTCTTTTCCGCCTCCAATTCGGGCGGCAGCAAGCCCGTGACGCTGCGCAGGGCGTGCTCGGCCTTGTCGTCGTAGCCGCGCGCGTACCAGACCTTGCCGAGGTAGAACCATGCTCGATTGCGCACCCCGGCCGGCGTCGATGGAGTGAGGAGGCGCGAGAAACGCTCGCCAGCCTCATTGTGCAATCCGAGCGACAGATACAGGCCGCCTGCGAGCAGTTCGGCATCGGCGCGATGGTGCGGCAGGCGGTCCCATTGCCCGTAGGCGAGCAGGCGCGTGAGCGCCTCGAAGTTGTCATCCTGATAGAAATGAAAGAGCACGTCGCCGTAGTGCAGATCCTGCACCCGGATCGCGGTCAGCTTGTCGGTCGTGGCAGCCGCCCACGCGCCGCCGGCACCGACGACCGCGCTGCCGACTATTGCAACGAGCGCGAGAGCGGGGCGCCGCATTTACTCCCAGTCCTTGATCTCGAATTCCGGCTGAGCTTTGCGCTGCCGGTCGCTGATGCGCAGTTCGAGGTACTTCGCACCGACGCTCTTCTCGAACCTGAGGGTCGCACCGCGCCGGTAGTCGCGCGCGCTCGGGCCCTTGCCCGCAAAGAACGCCACCAGCTCATGGGGCCCGGTTTTCAGGTTGCCGACGTAGATGCGTTGCACGCCGCCCTTCAGCAGGGCCTCGGCTTCACGCGGCGTGTAGAGGTAGTTCGACACCTCCTTGTCGTCGATCTTGAGCTGCACCGAATCGAGCGCGAAGAACTCGCCGACATCCATCGAGACGAACACCGCCACTTGCGTGTTGGCCGGAAACAGCAGTTCCTCCTCGAGAATGAACAGCTCCTTGTTGAGGTCGACCACTTCCTTCTTGAGGTCCTGGACCTCGGTGTCCAGGGCGCGCGTCTCACCCGGCGCCTCCGCGGCATCGGGCGCGGCTGCGGGTGCGGGCGCCTCCTGTGCGCGGACAACACCTGCCAGCACGCACGCGAAGAGCAGCGCCAGCCAGGGGCGCGTCAGGAAGCGAATTCGGGGCAACGCAATGGACATGTGAATCTCGCTGGTAGCTCTGGCATTCATTCGTCTAGCAGGCGGCGCAGCTCGCGCACGTAGACCGGCTCGCTACGGGACTTCGGATCCCGATGCACGTAGCGGACCTTGCCCGCCCGGTCGACGATGACGAGGGTCGGCAGGCGGTCTATCGAGTAATCGCGGCCGACCACTTTGCCCGGATCGGCGAGCAGCGGAAAACCGACGCCGACGCTCGTCGCGAAACTGCGCACCGCCGTTGCATCGTCGTCGATGCTCACCCCGTACACGACTAGACCCGCAGGCCCATAGGTTCGAAACACGCCGTCCAGCTCGGCGAGCTGCGTGCGGCAGGTGTTGCAGCGGCTGCCGAAGAACGACAGCAGCACGACCTGCCCGCGCGCTTCGGAGAGCCGCATGTTGTCGCCGGCCATGGCGCGCAGCGCGAAATCAGGCGCCTCGCGCCCGATCAGCGGCGAGTCCGCCGCCCACACGGCAAACGCCGCGCACAACGACAGCAACGCGGGAACGGCACGGTCGATCAAGAAAGGGTCCTCATGACAGCACGCGCGGCAAGCGAAAAGTAGCGCGCCCTGCGCCTGCGACCGTCGCATGCGCACTTGACAATGTCAACGGAGCGGCCCGCCGATTCGCGCTGCAAGCGCGAGACCCGTCGCACATTTCGCGCGGCCCCGGCCGGCGTCGGCAAAGCGCGACAGCGCGTCAGAGCGGGTTCGTGATCACGGCGTCGACGATCGGCGCGAACACCGCGAGACTGTCCAGCTGCGCGCCCGAGCCGAGACCATGGTTCGGGAAGATCGTCGCGAACTGCCCGATCTGCTGGTGGAGGGCGAGGTAGTTCAGCAGCACGGTGTTCACGAGCAGGTTGACGGCATTGGCTGCCGGGCTCGAATTGTTGGCGACCGATCCGTCGGCCGTGTAATAGCCGATCTGGTTGCCGGTCCGGAATGAACTGCCGCTCGGCGTGATGACCGCGCGCCCGCGGGGGTTATAGACCAGGAAGAACGAAGAGGCGGTCGACTGGTTGTCGCTCACCCACATGAACTTGCCGCGGCCGTTTGCGCTGTTGTCGACCTGGTTGTCCGAGGACAGGGAGCCGTCGCTGAACACGTAGATCATGAGCGGCTTGCCGGTGCGATGCGCAAACTCGAGGCAGGCGCCGATGCACTGGCCCGCGCGGAAGTTGCGCACTTCGCCCGTGGCGCGGCCCTGGCCGTGGTAATCGTAGCCGCCCATCGTGATCGTGCCCGCTCCCGCATAGCCTTCGATCACCATCTTCATCACGGCGGCGGTCTTCTCGAACTCGCCGTCCGAATCGAACTCCGTATCCGAAAAAATGCCTGCGGCGCCCTTGATGCGCGCATCGAGCTCGGGGTTCAGGTTCGAGGGCTGGCCGAAACGGTCGGCAAGATACGCCGTCTTCGTGTAGCCGCACTCCACCATCGTCTTGATTGCCGCATCGCGGCTCACGTTGGTGTTGACCCGATTCAGCTTGTCGCCCGAGAGGCGCACCATCGACTCGAGTACGGCGACAGCGTCATTCTGTGCCATGAGTTCTGCAAGTTTGCCGGTATCGACCAGTCCGGTCACATCGCTCGTGCGGTCGACCTTGGTCGGCCGCCAGGCAAGATCGTAGGGCATCGGCGCCATCGAGTTGCCGCCCGAATCGGACGCGCGCGAGCCGATCAGCGTCAGCAGCTGGCCGTCGGCGCCGCAGCGCTGGATGCCGTACATCGGGTTGTGAGGGTTGTTCGCGGTATCGTTTTCGGATCGCGCTGCGATCACGGCGCCATTCGTGTTTGCCTGCGCCGCAATGCTCACTTTCGACAGGATGCCGCGCAACATGCCGCCATCGGCATGCCAGGCGAGGCCGAGCGAGGAGTCGGTGAAAGTCGTCGGGCCCGTGGAGTTCGGCACCATGTCGCCCGGCAGGCCGAGCTTGCCGTAACCGGCCGTCGAGAGGAAATCGAGCTGACCGCCGGGGCCGCCGATCAACACCTCGGAGCCCGAAAGGTTTGCGCCACCCGCGAGGTCGAATGCGATGAAGGGAATCTTGCCGGCGCCATCGGTGATGCCGCACGCCTGCTTCAGCGCGTCGATGTCAGGCGACAGTGCGCCCTGCGCCGTGCGCGGCGCCAGCAGGCTCAGCACGGAGGGCGCAGCGACCACTGCTGCCCCGGTACGGAAGCCGCGCGCGATCATCTCGCGACGCGATACCGGCGGCGCGTGGTCGGGGTGTCGCAACGGCTCGTCGAGGCCGAGTTCGCGGGGGGGCTTGTGGCGGATCAGCATGGACGTTCTCCCTCGAACCTATTGCAGCAGCATCGCGCCGCTGCCGATGGCGGCGGCGCACGAGGCCTTGGCTATCGTGGCGGTGCGCGTCGCGTTGCAGCTTCCGCCGCAGGTGCCGGCCAGCCTCGTGACGAGCGCGTTCAGCTCCGCGCGCACCTCGCCGTCGGTCGGCTGTGAGGTGAGGTTGGTGCCGACCGCCTTGCCGACGATGCTCGTGATCATCGCGTCACGGCCGGTCTGCGAGTTCACGTCCGGCGCACCGCCGAAGAACGCGTTACGCAGCGCCGTGTCTTCGACCATCGCATCACAGTAGGAAATCGCGAGCTGTGCGATGCCCATCTGCTGCGACGAGCCGAAGGCGTCGATCGATTCGACCGACGGCAGCGCCTGTTTCACGAGATCGTAGGTGCTCGCGACCGCCGTGGTCGTGATCGGCACGCCCGTGATGTTGGACATGGTCTGGTTGATCTCGTCGAAAGTGCGCAGACCAAGCTCCGGGTTCTCGCTGTCGGCGAGCACCGGCGGCGTCGGCATCGGCTCTTCCGGATAGGCACGCGTTGCGGTACCGAGCTGCTCGAAAGTGAGGAAGAACAGATCGCTCTCCGGGCCTTTCTCGAGCGCGATCACGGTGCCGGTGTTCGACAGCAGCTGCCCGCTGCCGGCGACGTAGTTCGACCCGCCGACCGTCACATCGAGTGGAATGTAGGCTTGGCCGACGCGCGCCTCCTGGCCGTTCAGGCCGATGCGCAGGCCCTTCAGCGCAATGCCGTTCGGTACCACACCCGAATCGAGATTGATGAAGGTCGGCTTCGTGAAGAGGTAGCTGTAGCTGTCGTACTGGCTCGACTCGAACATCACGTAGCTCTTCGGCAGGTTCAGCAGCTGGCTCACGTTGAAGAGCATGAAGTAGCGCTCGCCGACACCCGCCGTGAAGTTCTGCTGGATCTGCGGCAGGGTCAGCGCGCGATTGTGGACCGCGACGAGGCGCAGCGTGCCTGTCCACTGGCGCTGTCCGGACGGGTCGTTGCCGAGTACGAGCGCGAAGCTGTCATCCCAGTCGGAGAGTGAACCGCCGTTGCCGTCGGTGTCGCCGGTGTACTGGCCGTTGACGTAGATTCGCTGGCCGTTCACCGGATCGTAGGTGAGCACGACATGCTGCAGCGAGGCCTGTGCGTCCTCGTCTGCGGCACGCGTCAGCAACGCCGGCATGCCGTTCGCATCGGTGTCACTGCT
>Ga0209170_1000569_pt1 | contig 16275 bp, 9 predicted proteins | sample KloWWTKNB14_bulk_FD_187178 | JGI IMG/M metagenome (GOLD analysis project Ga0209170, IMG submission 187178) | Active sludge microbial communities from Klosterneuburg, Austria, studying microevolution and ecology of nitrifiers - Klosterneuburg... | ecosystem: Engineered > WWTP > Aerobic digester >...
ACCGCTGCCGGGCGGCGCCTGGTGCCGTCGTTCAATCAGGCCGATTGTCTTCGCATCAGCAACTGGGCACTGCCAATTCCTTTCAACCAGATCTGGCCGATGGCCGCCGCCTTCTCGATCAGCGAGCGGGCTGATCCGATCGCCCGCCAGTAGCGGGTTTCGGTGCCGAGCATCTGCTGATGCCACTGCTGCTCGCTTAATCCCAGCTTGTGAAGGACAGGCGGTTCGGTCGAATCGACACGGCCGCGCTTGTCGCCTCGGCTCAGCCGGGCGGTCCAGTCGATCAGGTCGAGATAATCTTCGGTGGTGATTGGCAGGTAGTCGGAAACGATCGTGGTATTGATCGATGACAGGGGCAACCTGGCATTGAGTGGATTGGATCGAACGGCTTCGATGCGGCGGGCCGCAGTGGTGTGTGCCGAGGCTTCGAGGTTCTCCGCGAGCCCTGCGCGAATCGGATTGAGATCGACATAGCTCATGCAGGTGAGCACGGCCGCTTCATCGAGCAGGGCCTGGCACTTGTAACGGCCCTCCCAGAATCGACCGGTGCAAGCATCTTCCCGGTTGGCACGGCGGGCTATCGGCTCATTGAGTGCCTTCATGAACCAGGCCAGGCTGCCGAGACGTTGTCGACAGACGCTCAGCCGATCCGCATTCCCAAGCAGGGTTTGTTCCTTGACGCGACATGCCGGCACATCGACTTCGCCGTTCACGGTTGCCGGGAACAGTCGCACCCAGCGCATTGCGACCTCCTGGTCGGGCCAGCTGGCCGCCAACGCCGGATCGATTCGAAGCACCACATGGACGTGGTTGCTCATCACGGCGTAGGCGTAGACACCTACGGCGAAGATGTCGGCCAGTTCCAGCAGGCGTTGTTCGACCCAACCCCGGCGATGTTCGTAGGACTTTCCGTCATACGGATCGATGCCGCACAGCCAGGCACGGCGGACGCATCGGGAGATGCAGTGGTAGAAGCCGGAGGTGTCGGGATCGACGAGTAAGCGGCGTGCCGAAGTCATGACGTCAGCGTGCCGCGACCAGGTCACGCTGTCTGTAGGAAAACGTCGATTCGTGCCGTAGGATCTTGCGAGGATGATGGATGTCCTGGTCCACCCGCTGGTCCACCCGTGTGATCGCCAGACGGCTGTGACGAAGCACGGCTGACGTTCGTTGCCTCGCTGCACGACATGCTGGGCGATGCCGGGACGGTCAAGGCGGGGTAGACGGGGCATGGCGGGGTAGACGGGGCGTGTGCGTTTCCTGGCTTGAGTCCATTGCCAGTGTCGACGCTCACCACTTCCCAGCCAAGTCGACAACTTCCCGTTGGTGTGCAGGAAAACGCCGCAAAATCGACTATGAACCCCGTTTTTGCTCTGGAATTGCCGCCGCCGCGAGCGCATGCTCTGACGCTGTTTCCCGACATTGGAGTCCGAAGCATGCGATCACGTCACGGATGGCTCGTTTGCCTGCTGATTGCGAATCTGGCCCACGGCTACGAGGTGCGCCGCGCGGTGGCGGTGGAGGACCCGGCGATCCTGGGCACCCAGGCCAATGCGGAAGCAACGCGCTGCACGATCACCGACGATGCCGCGATCATCGGTTTCCTGTCCGGAGCGACCAACCTCACCGTCAGCGACCAGAACGGTCGCGTCGATTCCTTTCTCGATACCGGCGTGGGACTCGTTCGCGCGTCGCGTGGCCTGGGCGGCAGCGAGTTGCCGCTGGACACGCTGGACCTGGCCGTCAGCGCGGATGGCCAATTCGTCGCATTTCGCCTCGGTTCGGATTTCACCGCGGCATCGGGCGCGCAATGGAATCGGATCTACCGGCTCAATCGCAACAATGGCAATGTCATCATCGTCGCCGGGTCTGCGGCAGTGGCACCCGGGACTGGTCCGGGACTCGCGATCAGCAATGATGGCCGTTATATCGCCTATGCCAGCAGCACCAACCTGCTCGTGCCTGGCGACACCGATGCCGACACCGACGTCTTCCGCTTCGACGCGCAGACGGGCACGACCGTTCTGGTCAGCGTCGATACCGGCAGCCCCGGTGCGGATGGCGACGTCAACCGCATCGCGATGGATGGCAGCGGCAACCTGATCGCCTTCGACAGTAACGAGGCCGACCTCGTCGCCAGCGACACCAATGGTGCAAGCGATGTCTTCGTGCGCAACGTGACCGCCGCCACCACGATCCGCGTCAGCAAACGCAGCAATGGCAACGAGGCGAACGGCGCCAGCGAAGTCGCGGACATTTCCGACGATGGCGCCTACGTGCTGTTCTCCTCGCTCGCGAGCAATCTCGACAGCACCCTGACGGACGGCAACGTGGAGCGCGACGTCTTCCGCCACCGGCTGAGCAATGGCACGACCCGACGTGTGTCCCTCGACAGCGCCGGCGCCGAGATCGCCGAAGCCAGCGTTGACGGTGCCATTTCCGGTGACGGCCAGTTCATCTGGCTGATCAGCTATCGGGGTGGCAACCGTCCACAGGTGTGGCGCAAGAACCTCGGCAACGACAATCTGCTGCAGATCACCAACAGCATCGGCAGTGTCTTTCAGGTCGATACCGATCTGCTCGGCACCAGTGCCTGTTTCATCGGCAGCTCGCGCTCGACCGACCTCGTCGTCGGCGACAGCAACGCGCGCAGCGATGTGTACCGGGCAACGATAACGACGGGCCCGACGGTGGGCATCACGCGCGAGGGCCAGCCGGCCAGCGCGATACCGTCCAGTGTGCTCGCCAGCGACTCGCGCCTGCTCGACATCGACGACGCCGGCCGCACGCTCGTGGTGCTGGCGCAGACGCCGCAGCTCGATGCCGACACCTTTCCCGAGTTCTCGATGCGCGACCAGTTTCACGCATATCTGGTCAACCGATTCGACGGCGCAGTCGGTTCCGCCTGCCGCAACGCAGCCGGCGACAACACCGATGGCAGCTGTCGCATGGCCGGCATTTCCGGCGATGGCCGATACGTGTTTTTCGAGAGTGACGGCACCAACCTGCACCCGGATGTGCCGGATGCGGCAGTCAACTGGACCCAGATCTTCCGCCGCGACCAGCAAACCGGCGCCGTCGACCTGATCACGCGCAATACCGTCGGCGTCGTCGCCTCGAACGGTGCCGGCAGCAACCAGGCGCTGGCGAACAATGCATCGGGGAGCCGCGTCGTGTTCCAGTCGTCCGCCAATGACCTCGTTGTCAACGACACCAACAACTTGCCCGATCTGTTCCTTTGGGACGCCAGCGCCGGCATTCGCCGGATCAGCGTGCGCAACAACGGTACGCAGGCAAATGACGCGCCATACGACCGTCCGTACATGTCCGCCGATGGCGAATACGTCGTGTTTGCCCATGCGGCCGACAATCTCGTCGCCGGCGACAACAATGGTCGCGTCGATCTGTTCCTCTATCAGGTTTCGAGCAGCAGCCTGACACGAATCGCGCAGCCGGCAACACAGACCAGCGACCTCGCGCGGCCGCTCGATTTTTCACGCGATGGCCAGTGGCTGGCTTTCTATTCTGCGGCGACACAATACACCGACCCGGACAACGCCAACCTGTTCCTGTGGAACCGCAGTACCGGGGTGATAAGCGAAATCACCAATGGCCAGATGCCGGGCGAATTGCTCACCTTGCCCGTCAGCTTCCTCCGCGACAACAGCGGCCTGATCTTCGGCGTCGATTCCGATCCGTCCCCGAACGTGCTGACGCAGACGCTGTATCGGCGCTACTTTGCCTCGGGCGCACCCTTCGCAGTGCTGACCGTGCCCAGCGTTGCCAATCCGGAAATGTCGCCGCACGCTGCCGGTGCGATGCGCATCGCCACCGACCAATCGGCCTTCCTTGAATACAACTGGCCGCTCGCCTTGACCGACAACAATGGCGGTTTGGACATCGGCGAACTTCAGTCGGGCTACGGATTCGCCGAGTTCGCCACGGCGACGATCGACGTGGATGAATCTGCAGGCAGCGTGAATATCGAGGTGTTTCGCCGCTTCGGTCAAGCCTTCGACGCCGATGTCCTTGCCGTACCCGCCAACGGCAGTGCAGTGAACGGCAGCGACTTCAACGCATCGCCGACGGGGCTGCTTTACCTCTGGCAAGACGGCATGTCGGGCATGGCATCGGCCACGCTCACCATCACCGATGACGCCACGACCGAGCCCACCGAGCAATTCACGCTGTCACTCGCGGACTATGGGCTGATCCAGCCCGGCGCGATCACCACGCTCACCGTGAATATCATCGACAACGACGATGTCTTGTTCGCCGATGGCTTTGAACAGTAGAACCCCGGATCAATAGGGTCGATCTTCAGAGTCGAATGGCACCTAATTAAGCAAAAAAAGGGGAAAAAGGGACGCCAACAATTTCCCGAGCTGATTCTTTACCGACGCGCCTCAACCCTGCTGGCTCGCAAGGATGATCCGCGGAATACGGGTCGAAACGATTGGGAAGATGTGCTGTTGAGGCGCAGTTCGTGGGCCAGTCATCACGATTGAAGCCATGCGGCGGGACAAGACCGCATGGAGTTTTTCCCGGGGAAGGCATTGAACATCCGGAGAAGAACGGCCGAGCCTGGGGCGATTCGGAAACGGATGATCGCTGTCCCGCAACCGATTGACCTTGATGCCTTTACGGGGGGTCGAAGCCGTCGGCGAACAAGGGACCGGGCAGCACGACGATGAATTGCGGATTGTTGAGCAGTGTACTCGGGCCACTGATGATCCGCTGTGGCGTGATCGCGCCTGTCTGGAATTGCGAATAGACGGTGACCGAGTTGCCGATGGAGTTCGCCACCATGATTTCGCCGCTCCCGATATCGAGGTCGATGCCATTCGGACTGGCCATTCCGCTCGTTGAACCACCCCAGGCTCCTGTGGGCAAGACATTGCCTCCCGGGATGCGATCAAACCTGAGCACGGCGGGCTCGAAGTTGGCGCCGAAGAACGGCGTCGTGACCACGTAGACGTCGCGTAACGGCTCCAGCGCGATCCCGCGAGGCCCTCCATTGAAGCCGGTGTTGGAGCCTGAAAAGGTGCGGATCGGCGGGACGTTTCCATTGCCGGTGCGCGGGTAGACCGAGAGCAGGTCGCCATTGTTCGCCACTGCGATCTCATCGTGAATCACATCAATGACGAGATCCCAGGGATTGCTGAATCCGGTATTGAGCAAGGTTCGCAGTGGCGCGGCATTTCCGCTGGCGGTCCGCGCGTAAACGGTGACCGAGAAGCCGGCACGATTGACGACGCCGAATTCGTCGTTCACCGGATCCACGTCGATGCCGCGAGGGTCGTCGAGGCCGGTCAATCCGCCGACAATCGTGCGCAGCGGAGGCACGTTTCCACTGGCCAGGCGCGGATAGGCGGTGACCGAGTAGGGCAGTGACTTGTTGACGACCAGCAATTCGTCGTTGACCAGGTCGACGGCAATGCCGCTGGGATTGCCCAGGCCGGTCAGGTCGCCCGCGAGAACGCGCAGCGGTGCAACGTTGCCGTTAGCATTGATGGCATAGACGGTAACTGAATTGCTGTTGTTGTTGGAGACGTAGATCTCGTCCTGCGCGATGGCGTGTTGCGTCGCCAGCAGGCAGGCCAGGGTCCAAGCAGGAAGCCGAGACATTTCCATCCAGACACCTCCGGCAAGCGGAGAACCCGGTTGTCATGCTGCCCCGGACCGGTGGGTTGGGAGCAGTCCCTTGCGCCTGTCATTCGGCAAGCGGGCCGAGTATAGACGCAAACTTCCCCTCCGGAAGTCGCCTTGAGCCCGATCAAAAAGCGTGCCTGAACAGCTGAAGGGAGGTGCATCAAAAACAGGGGTCACCATTTCGCCGCCACTGTCAACAGGGCGCAAGCTTCCCGCCCCGATTTTTGCGGGTAGCGTTGCTTGCACCCTGATTCGATTTGGCGAAGCCGCGATGTTTTTGGTGGATTGCGGAAGGATCCCACACCAGTCACCGATCTGGATCAAGACGCTTTCGCGTCCCTGGGCTTGCGCCCCCAAACACTCATCGGTTGCCATCGGTTCCGTACACGACTACTGCAGCGCCAGGAAAGACGGCGCAAGGACCGACCCCGATGTCGTTTCCGTGAGTGGCGAGTATCGCTTCTGACAGAAGGGATGTTCAGAGTGGCCTTTCCTGACCTGCTGATTCTTGGTGCGTATCGACGGACTGGCCCGGTCGCCCAATCTTGCGCGGACAGACACTCCGGTCGAGTCGGGCTTCGATGGCTTGCCGAAATCGAACGGGGCCGTAGAGGTGCTGGCGCTGCAGATGCAGGCGTATCGCTTCGGTTTCCTCGGGCGAAACACACTGCTTGACGAGCGCGCGGCAGCTTCGTCAGCCGCAAGAAGCAGAAGATGGACCCGTGTTTTCCGTTTTTTCTGCTTGTCTTCTCAGGGGGCTGGATCAAAGCCGTTGGCGAAAATGCGGTCGGACGGACAAGCGCTGCGAATCGCCATGCGGTAGCGGCCTTCGAGAAGGCTCTCCTGCGATGTCTGCGCGGTGACTGGATCGACCTTGGCATGCGTGCTCGACGTGGTCGTTCCGAACCAGGCGTACAGGCTGCCGTCGGCATTGTCGAATTCAAGACTGGTTGCGTGCACATGACCCGTATTGCCGATCAAGACGGCGCTAGTGCCTACACGCCATCGAAAGAGGCGCTCGTCGCCCTGTGCATTGCTTGCCGAGGAGATCCCGCGTCCGTTGCAGTCGATTGCGAGGGCACTGATCGCCCAGCCGGCTGCAGCGGCTACTCCCTGAAGCGCGCTCTGGCCCGACAATGGATCGATCGAATACACGGTCTCGTTGTTGTCGAGTGAACCGTAGAACACGCCGCTGACCGGATTGATCGTGAACGAGTTGAAGCAGCACGGCCCCTGCAGCGTGGCAGTGGGGACGAACACCGCTGTCATCGGGTTGACCGTGCCGATCTGCTGCGTCGTGAAGTCGAGTGCCCAGAGCACGGTTGCTTCCGGGTTGAAGTCCATGCCCACGAGCGTATCTGCCTGTGCACCCACCACCGTCATCGCCGAAGGGTTGCCGACGGGATAGCTGACGATTTCTTTCGCACTTGAAGTAACGCGCTGGGCGAACACCGGAACGTCGCCCGCATGCGCAGGTACGGCGATCGCCGAAACGAGACACGAAGCAAACCGCAAGAGCCTGGCGAACATGAGCGCACCACCCGAATGAAAGTCCGACGCGCGATGTGCAGCGTGGCAGAGCCGTCGGGGCAGCATACTCCTTGTCCGGCTCGGTTCTGATCCATCGTCACGGCGAAGACAGGGGAAACAGGGGGCAGTGAGGCCTTTTCGCTGGCAGCCTGAAAGTCCCGTGGAGTCGTATTCGATAACCCGTTCGCGAAGTCTGTTCGAGATCGATGCGCCATGATGCGGGAGGCTGACGCATGCTCCGACTTGGGGTCCGGTTCAATCAAAGCCGTTGCGGAAGATGCTTTGCTCGATGAGGTTGCCGCGCAATTCCCCGCCTGGGAACGCCACCGAGTGGATATTGAGGTAAGCCCTGCGGTTCCCCATCGAGTCAAGCAGTAGCTGCAAAGCCGCAGGGACGCCGCCGCTGGCGGTCACGAATGTCGGGCTGTAACTGCTGGCAAGCGTCATGTCGAACGTGTTTCCGTAGGTGCCAGCAGTAATGCCATTGGGAAAAGCGGGTATCAGCACGGCGATGCCCACATTCGTCGTGCTGCTGGTGCAGCAATGGATATGCGCTGCCGTTGTGGAACTGCTGAGGCCCGAGAACGACATCGAGAGGGTCATGATCGACGTAGCGGGAAAATAGGTGATCGTTGCGGAACCGGTTCCCGTCGATGCGTTCGGAGGAACTTCCGCCGCGCCGGAGAGGGTTGTCGTATAGACGACCTGTCCATAGACACTCGGCATGGCGCGGGCTGACAACAGGGCTGCGAAGAAAAGCGCGACGAAACGTGCGGACATGCCCACCTCCCAATGATCGATGTTCAAGGCAACGACACGGTTGATGCGGATACGTTCGCTGCGACCGTTGGAAATTGTACGCGTATATTCAGAAGGCCAGAGCGGGCTGCAAAACGGAGGTCCAAAACCGTGGTCGGGTCTTGAATTCTGAATTTCTGCAGTGCTTCGATCGCTGCACGGAACTGATCCGGGCTGATGCGTCGAAATTTGAAGATCCGGTCAGGGTGGGCCTGTCGAACCGAGAGCGGGTGTGGCGAGTCGGTTCATGGTTCAACAGGCTCACCACGAACCGGATTTGGACAGGCGGCACGAATCGCGGCAGCGGTGTATCGGACTGCCCCGCAAGCCCGTAAACGCTCCAGGCGAATTGCCGCGTCTACCGACGTGCCTGGGTCAGGCCGCCTGCGCTGGTGGCCCCCGGGATTGACTTCTTCCGTTGTTGATCGCGAACGCCCCGATTCCGCGGGCTGTGATCTCACCTGCGGGAGACGGGAGCCCCATGAAATGTCCAGTTCTTGCATCGGCCGTGCTCGGCCCACCGGCGGCAGTCGCCGGGAAGTCGCCGTCTGCGGCGCTGCTGGGCACCTGTCAGCCCGTCAAAACGCTCGGCGATGAGGCGGCTCCAGTCACGGCCGACCCCAGCCAAATCGACGCTTGTGCCGCCAACCGGATGCCGGGTGGCCTGCCCAGGAAGGGCGTTCGAACGTTCTGTACTCAGGAGAATCGACCGATGAACATCGTTCCCGCGCTCTTGCGCTTCGCGCTCGCCTTGCTCGCCCAGCTCGTTGCGGCGATGCCGCTCGCCGCCGATGACGGCGACGCCGACCCGACCTTTGCCGATGGCGGCCAGATGAGCTTCGTCGTCGCCGCGCCGGCCGATGTCGGCGACCGCATCCTGGCGATCACCGCGCTGGCCGACGGCGCGCTGCTGGCCACCGGCTTCGCGCGCGCAGACGCCACCGGCCTTGACGTCGCGGTGGCACGCATCACGGCAGACGGTGTCCTCGATCCGGGCTTCGGCGACCTCGGCGTTGCCGTCTTCGACTTCGCCGGGCACGAGACAATGCGGCAGCTGTCGGTCGAGCCCGACGGTCGCATCCTGCTCGCCGGGGATCGGAACAGCGTCCACGCACTGGTTCGCCTGAGCGCCCAGGGCGATCTCGACACGACCTTTGGCAGCGGCGGCCTCGCTGAAATCGCAAACCCCTGGCCGGCGGCCTCGGTTGGCCTTGGTCCGCTCGGCATTCGCTCGGATTCCAGCCGCGTCTATTTCGCCGGCCTCTGCAAGCTTTGTCCCGACAACGCTGCCTGGCGGCCGTACGTCCTCGCGGTGACCCGCGCGGGAGTCGCCGACCCGAGCTTCGGCGAAGGCGGCTGGTCCGTGGTGCCGATGAATGTCAGCACGACCGCGCCCGTCTTCGCCCTCGAACTGGACGGCAGCGGCCGACCGATCGTCGCCGTCGGTGACGCTTCCACACCGTTGGCGTTTTGGCGGCTGACCCAGGCGGGCCAGCCCGATCCCGCCTGGGGGGGCGGCGACGGTCGTGCCGATTCGGTGCACAAGATGACGGGCCCGCTGCAGTTGCTCGTGGCAGCCGAGGGCGCGCGCCTTTACGCCTACAACTCGACGCAGGTGCGCGCCTTCCTGCCTGGCGGCACGGTCGACACGGCCTTCGGCGGTGGCCTGGCGGTGCCTCTCGACGGCTTCGAGAACGACAGCCGCATCAACCGTTTCGTGTTGCAGGACGACGGCAAGCTGCTCGGCGCAGGCTGGGTGCAGCCGGACGCGCCCGGCTACGAGGACATGCTGCTGCTGCGCCTCGGCACCGATGGCGCGCCCGACCCTGCCTTTCACGGTGGCGGCTACCGGCGCGTGCCATTCGACCTGTTTGCCGGTGCGCGCGACATGGCCTACACGTTGACCCTCTCCGTCGGCCGGCCGGTCATGGCCGGCTCGGCACAGACGCTGTTCGACGCCGCCTCGCACTGGGCGGTCGTGCGCGCCGAGAACGGCCTGATCTTCGCCGACGACTTCGACGATGGCTCGACGGCCGCTGGGGCCGGACAGTGAGCGTGAGACTCGGCGACTCGGAACCACGGAGACTCGGAACCAGGTCTTGACCGCGAATGGCTTGGCTACCGGCAAGTTCATTTGCCAGGCCCACGTCGTCATGCACCTGGCCGACCAGAACCTGCTTGTTGAGGAAAGGTCGGCACTTTCCGATCCGCAAGGAACGTCCGATGACCGCGACGCAGCAATCAAGACGCCCACAATCCGAGCCGGCCCGGTAGCCGGGGGCGCCTTGGGCGTTGCGGCGCAATGTTCCCGACTGTCCTGTTCCCGTTGGCTATTGGCCCAGTGGCAAGCGGAAGTTCACCGCGATATGCGGGCTTTCGACGCCGGCATCGCCGAGCTTGATCAAGCCTGCGATTTCCTTTTCATCGACGCTGGGATTGGTTGTCGAGTTGCCTGCATCGACCTGTTCGACGGGAACGCCGGGACCGCCCAGGTCGTAATGCGAAAATGAATACTGGCCTGAATATTCCATGCCGCTGACGGCGCGCAACATGCGTTGCCTGGCAACCAGGGTCTCGAACGATTCCGCGCCAATCGGCTTGTCGCTGAAGTAGACGACCAGACCGACGCCTTCCTCGCGGGCGGCACGTGCGTGCAGCAGCGGGAACGCGCCGAGCGCGGCATGTTCGATGCGGCCGATGACATAGCTGCCTTCCACGCTGTCCATGCTTTCCGTGCGTGCCGCGATCACCTTGCGCACGTTGTCGATGGAGCGCGTTTCCACGATCGCCTCCCGGTAGCCGCCTGCGAACCCCGGCGTGCGCAGGACCATCGTTGCGCAATTCGTGTCGGTCGCCAGTGCGACCACGTTGACGTCACCCCAGCTGCCGAGGATCTCGAACCAGCTGCTCGTCGTCGAATAGCTGGAGGAGTCTTCCTCGTTCACCTGGAGGCTGCCATCCACGACGGCTTGGGTGTCGGCTGCCGCTTTCTTCTGCAGGTCGCGCAGCCAGGCTGCTTCCGCGCTGGCATCTGCGGCAAGGGCGTCCACTTTGGCGAGGGAGGCATAGGGAAGCTTCACGTTCAGGCGCACGTGCGGCGCCTTCTCCGAGCCGTACCGGGTGGGGTCGATCGAGCCCCAGCCGGCATCGCCGACATCCCCTTTCGCGATCAGGTTGTCGCCATCGGTAACCAGGGCCGGGAGCGCGTCTTCCAGCGTGGTCGTGACGTACGGTTCCAGCTTGAGGATGGCACCATTCGGGTGTTCGTCGTTGCGGATCAGGAGCAGGGTCGGCTTGTCGCCGTAAGTGGTGGCATTGAATTCGAGATTGCCGCGGGCGCTGATCGCCAGCTTGGCGCAAGCGCTCAGCGGCGCCTCGGTGAGGACGGCACCGGCTCCGCCATCCTTCAGGCGCAGGGCAAGGCCATCGACATAAGCCGATTCTTCGACGATCAACTTGTCCATTTCAACATTGAATTGCTTGGTGACCGCAAGTGGCTGCGTGGCCTTGCTTGCTGCCTTGGCTTGCGCGGCGGGCACTTCCTTGCCAACGCTGCCTTGTCCACACGCGCACAGAAAAACCAGAACACCCGCTGACACGATGCGCTTAGCACTCATCACGCTCTCCCGGAATGACCCGCCTGCAATGTGCATTTCCCCGCGTCACGGCCGGGATGCGGACACCGGTTTCCGTCGATCGCGCTTGCCGACTTCACCCGAAAATCAGTCCATTCGCCAGTGTACGGGGGCGGGCGACGGTCGGGATTGGTCGTTGTCTGCAAGGAACGGAATCCGCTGTCGGGAAGGGACATTCCACTGGCCTTCCGTCCGCTCCGCTGCAGCGCGCGGGAAATCGATGCGGCGACATCGACTCGGCGCCGGAGAGATTCAAGAATTGTCACGACGACGGCCGCGCACACGGAAAACTAACATGCCGCCGGCGTACTCGGCCTAGGGTGGAAGCTCCGCAATCGACATGGAGGACCGCCCATGAAAACCTTGCTTGCTGGAATCCTGATTCTTGGCAGCAGCCTGACATTCGCGCATGAAGCGCCGAACGATGTTGCCGTCGACGCCGCCAAGGACAAGGTGGTTGAAGTGGCCAAGGACAAGGCCATGGATGCGGCCAAGGACAAGGCTGGCGAAGTGGTCAAGGATCAGGCCGGCGCTGCGCTCGGCGGCAAGACCGGTGATGCGGCGGCGATGGCGGCTGGTGCCGGTGCAGCAAGTGGGAGCACCGATGCGCTTGCCGGCAAGGCGGTCGACGTGGCCAAGGACAAGGCCATGGATGCGGCCAGGGACAAGGCTGGCGAAGTGGTCAAGGATCAGGCCGGTGCTGCGCTCGGTGGCAAGACCGGTGATGCGGCGGCGATGGCGGCTGGTGCCGGTGCAGCAAGTGGCGGCACCGATGCGCTTGGCGCCAAGGCGGTCGACGTGGCCAAGGACAAGGCCATGGATGCGGCCAGGGACAAGGCTGGCGAAGTGGTCAAGGATCAGGCCGGTGCTGCGCTCGGCGGCAAGACCGGTGATGCGGCGGCGATGGCGGCTGGTGCCGGTGCAGCAAGTGGCGGCACCGATGCGCTTGCCGGCAAGGCCGTCGACGTGGCCAAGGACAAGGCCATGGATGCGGCCAAGGAAAAGGCCAAGGATGCGGTTGAAGACAAGGCCAGGGATGTGGCCACCGACAAGAAAGACGACTGATTGCGCATGGTGCGACGGAAGCGGGAATGGCGTCGGCTTCGATGATCGCCATTCCCATCGGCAAGCAACACGAGGCGAACGGGTTGATTCATCCGAACGAGCGCGCGTTGCCTGCTGCCTGACTCAAGCCGACACTCGTAGTGGACGAAAGCAAGGCGGGCTCATGTTGCCCTGTTTGCCGCAACGGAGCGGGTCCGGTTTGGATGGGATCAGGCATCGCTGCTGCCAAATGCCGTGGCGCATTGCTCGCGCATGGCAGACGCATTCGACCAGATTGCGGGAAACCTCACCTCCAGTTTGAGCTTTGGAACCGACGGCGGTGCTTCAGGGGCGCGTCGGTATTCACCGCAGGCAATGAACTGTGGAATCCACCAGCGACGCCGAATGTCCTGCAAGAACCGCTCCTGGGTTCTTGTCTCGGTTCGCATGACGTCCCTGGCGGCCCCGGATTTTTCGATGGCAAGGCAGTCGCAATGACGAACTGACCACGCAGTGAATGCGCTTGAATTGCGCAATCGACAGTTGCCCATCGTCGAGGCGCGGTCGTAGTGGCGCATATGTGCGACCAGTGCTGGGATGCGGCTGATGATCAAGCCCATGCGCTGCGCGTGAAAGCGATGGCGTTGGAAGGCGAGGGGATTCACCCCCGCTTTGTGCACCCCATGATGGGCCAGCAGGTACCCTGGGCTTTATGCCGGGTTTTACGTCTGTGGCTGTCGCGCAGCCGGCAAACCCTTGTGGAATATGGCGCCCGAAGCTGGACTCGAACCAGCGACCCCCTGATTAACAGTCAAGTGCTCTAACCAGCTGAGCTATTCGGGCGGAGCCGCGCATTTTCGCGGCATCGGCGGGGATCGTCAAGCCCCGCGTTTCATTCAATTCTCGATGGCCGCGCAGGCTGCTGCCGCCTGGCTCGGGCTGGGGACGCCGCTGCGCAGGCGGCCCGAATTGCTGACAACCAGTGCGCTTGCCGAGGCCACGCCGCGACGGTCGCAGACGGTCAGGGTGAGGTTGCTGCCGTCGGAGCTGCCGTCGGCCTGGTAGCGGATCCGGTGCCGCCCGCTGGTGCTGAGGATGGCGACGCCCGCCGGCTGCGCCTGGGTGACGCCAATGATTTCCTCGGTGGCTTCATGTTCACTGTTCATGTTGTTGTCGATGAAGCTGATCCAGCCGTGGTGCCAGCGCAGGTCGTGCGCACAGTCACCTTGATTCGCCGACGGACAGACGACGACCTGGCGACTGCGCATGGCCGCGCCAATGCGCGCCTGATTGATCGAGACCGACAGGGCGCTGCGTGCCGAGCGTGAAGCGCCGGATTGCAACAAGTTGCCGAACGCGGGCAGTGCCATCGTTGTCAGCACGGCGATGATGGAAAGGACGATCATGAGTTCGATCAGGGTGACGCCTGTCGCGTTCTTGGGTTGCGCTTGCATGGCCAGGATCCATCCGCAAGAAAGGTGGATTCATGCTCAGGCAGAATCGACGCGGCGACGATGGCTGTTCGCAGCGACGTGGTGTAGGAAAATGTCGATTGCGCAGGCAGGAATGCCGGATGCTCGAGTGCGGCTGGTCTTGAAAGCCGAGGCTGTGACACGATTTGTTTGCTCGATGATCCGATCTCGCAGTGTCGCCTTGCTGCCTGTCCGGTGAACCGCGTGCATGCATCGTGCTGCCTCCCTGTCCCGGTGATTCGGGCGCCAATCCGTGGAAACCGATGACCGACCGATTCCAGCTTGAGGCACCGTACCGCCCCGCCGGTGATCAGCCACAGGCGATCGAGCGGCTGGTTGCCGGGTTCGAGTCCGGCCTCGCCCACCAGACCCTGCTCGGCGTGACCGGGTCGGGCAAGACCTACACGATTGCCAACGTCATTCAGCAGATCCAGCGGCCGACCCTGGTCATGGCGCCGAACAAGACCCTGGCGGCACAGCTCTATGGCGAGTTCAAGGAGTTCTTCCCGCACAACGCGGTCGAGTATTTCGTCAGTTACTACGATTACTACCAGCCCGAGGCGTATGTCGCCGCGTCCGATACCTATATCGAGAAGGATGCCTCGATCAACGAGCACATCGAGCAGATGCGCCTGTCGGCGACCAAGACCCTGCTGTCGCGACCGGATGCCTTGATCGTGGCCACGGTGTCGGCGATCTACGGGCTCGGCAAGCCGGAAGATTACCTGCAGATGCGCCTGATCCTCGCCCGTGGCGAGCACACCGACCAGCGCAAGTTGATCCGCCACCTGACCGAGCTGCAGTACACGCGCAACGACATGGAGTTGCGCCGCGGCAGCTATCGCGTGCGGGGAGAGGTGATCGACGTGTTTCCGGCCGAATCGGAAACCGAGGCGCTGCGCATCGAATTGTTTGACGGAGATATCGAGAACCTGGCGATCTTCGACCCCTTGACCGGCGAAGTGCTGCGCAAGGTGCCACGCTTTACGGTCTATCCGAAAACCCACTACGCAACCACCCGCGCGGCGACCCTGAATGCGGTGGAGACGATCAAGATCGAGCTCAAGGAGCGCCTCGAACAACTGTATGCAGCGAACAAGCTGCTCGAAGCGCAAAGGTTGCAGCAGCGCACCCAGTTCGATCTGGAAATGATGGCCGAGATCGGCTACTGCCAGGGCATCGAGAACTACTCGCGGCATTTGACCGGTGCCGCTCCCGGCGATCCGCCGCCCACCTTGTTCGATTACCTGCCCGCAGACGCCTTGCTCGTGGTCGACGAGTCGCATGTGACGGTTCCGCAACTGGGTGGCATGTACAAGGGTGACCGCTCGCGCAAGGAGAACCTCGTCGAATACGGATTCCGCCTGCCTTCGGCACTCGACAACCGGCCGCTTCGCTTCGAGGAATGGGAAGCGCGCGCACCGCGCAGCATCTTCGTTTCGGCAACGCCTGGCGCATATGAGCTGGAAAAATCCTCGGGCAGCGTCGTCGAGCTGGTCGTACGCCCGACCGGCCTGATCGATCCCGAGGTCGAAATCCGCCCAGTGCGCACCCAGGTCGACGATCTGCTTTCGGAATGCAACGCGCGCATCGCCATGGGTGATCGCGTGCTGGTCACCACGCTGACCAAGCGCATGGCCGAGAATCTGACCGAATACCTCGGCGAACACGGTGTCCGCGTGCGCTACCTGCATTCGGACATCGAGACGGTCGAGCGCGTGGAAATCCTGCGCGACCTGCGCCTGGGCGAATTCGACGTGCTGGTCGGCATCAACCTGCTGCGCGAAGGTCTCGACATGCCCGAAGTCTCGCTGGTGGCGATCCTCGATGCGGACAAGGAGGGCTTCCTGCGTTCGTCGGGTTCGCTGATCCAGACAATTGGCCGTGCGGCGCGCAATCTGCGCGGCAAGGCGATCCTTTATGCCGACAAGGTCACCCGCTCGATGAAGATCGCCATCGACGAAACCGATCGGCGCCGCGCCAAGCAGGTCGAATACAACCTCGAGCACGGCATCACGCCGAAGGGCGTCAGCAAGAAGATCACCGACATCATGGAAGGTGCGCGTGCCGAATCGGAGCGCTCGGGCAAGCGTGATCGCCGCGGCCGCCTCTCGGCTGCCGATCGCCAGATTGCCGAGGAAGCC
>Ga0209170_1000575_pt1 | contig 16209 bp, 13 predicted proteins | sample KloWWTKNB14_bulk_FD_187178 | JGI IMG/M metagenome (GOLD analysis project Ga0209170, IMG submission 187178) | Active sludge microbial communities from Klosterneuburg, Austria, studying microevolution and ecology of nitrifiers - Klosterneuburg... | ecosystem: Engineered > WWTP > Aerobic digester >...
TCCTCTCGGCCTGGGAGGCCTGACGCATGCCGCTGACCGTCCTCGGCCTCTCCGGCTCGCTTTCGCACGATCCCTCCGCCGCGCTCTACATCGACGGCAGGCTGGTCGCCGCCGCGGAAGAAGAGCGCTTCATCCGCGACAAGCACGCCAGGGGCCGCATGCCGTTCGAGGCGGCGAAGTTCTGCCTCGACTTCGCCGGCATCCGCCCGGCCGACGTTGATGCGGTGGCGATCCCGTTCGCACCGATCAGCCTGATGGAGCCGGCGCGCTGGCACTATGCGAAACGCTACTGGTACGCGCCGGACCGCGCGCTCGATGCGCTCTTCAACGGCAACCGCCGCTACCGCCGCTACCGCGGCCGCATCCTCGACTGCCTGGCACAGCTCGGCTTCGATCCGGCGAAGGTCGACCTCGTGCCGGTCGAGCACCACCTGACCCACGCCTCGAGCGCCTACCACTGCTCGGGCTTCACGGAGAAGACCGCCATCCTCGGCATCGACGGCAAGGGCGAATACGCGACGACCTTCTTCGGCTACGGCGAGAACGGCCGCATCCACAAGATCAGGGAGTTCTACGACCCGGATTCGCTCGGCGGCCTCTACGGCGCCATCACCGAGTACCTCGGCTTCGAGATGCTCGATGGCGAATACAAGGTGATGGGCATGGCGCCCTACGGCGACCCGGACAAGTACGACTTCTCGCGCCTGGCGAAATTCGAGCACGGCGAGCTGACGATCGACACTGATTACGCCAACGTGATCGGCCTGCGCCGCTACAAGGAGGCGGGCAAGGGCTACTACTTTTCGCCGAAGCTGATCGAATGGCTCGGCCCGCGCCGCCAGGGCGACATCGCCGACGACCCCTACATCCATTACGCGGCGAGCATGCAGAAGCTGTTCGAGGACATCGCCCTCGCGATGCTGGACCATTACCTCGGCGACATCCTGCGCGAGACCGGCCGCCTGGCCTTCGCCGGCGGCGGCGCGCTCAACGTCAAGCTCAACCAGCGCATCATCGCCCGGCCCGACGTCAGGGAGCTGTTCGTGCAGCCGGCCTCGGGCGACTCCGGCACGGCGGTGGGCGCCGCTTCCTACGTTTCGGTGCAGCGCGGCGTGCCGGTGGAGAAGATGGAGCACGTCTACCTCGGCCCGGCCTACAGCAACGAGGAGGTCATCGCCGCCTGCGCGCGCCATCCGTCGAAGCCGGCCTGGCAGCAGATCGACCAGGTGCCGCAGCGCATTGCGCGCCTGCTCGCCGACGGCCAGCCGGTGGCCTGGTTCCAGGGGCGCATGGAGTTCGGCCCGCGCGCCCTGGGCGGGCGCTCCATCCTCGGCTGCCCGAGCGTGCCCGGCGTCGCCGACCGCATCAACGCGCAGATCAAGTTCCGCGAGCGCTGGCGGCCGTTCTGCCCGTCGATGCTCGACACGGTCGGCCCGCAGATGCTCAACTCGACCCACCCGGCGCCCTTCATGACCTTCACCTTCCGGGTGGCGGAGGCGTGGAAGGCGCGCGTGCCGGAAGTCGTGCACGAGGACGGCACCTCGCGCGCCCAGGTGCTGCGCCGCGAGTTCAACCCGCGCTACTACGACCTGATGCTGGAGATGGAAAAGCTCACCGGCAACGGCGTCGTGCTCAACACCTCGCTCAACCGCCGCGGCGAGCCGATGATCTGTTCGCCGACCGATGCCCTCGACATGTTCTTCGGCTCCGACCTGCGCTACCTGATCATGGAGGACGTGCTGGTCACGAAGTGAGCGAAAGCATGGCATGAGGCGCCGGCATCGGGTATCATGCGGCACCCTGAATGGCAAGCCAAGTTACTGAGCGCAAAGCAATATCCCGATGAGCAACGAAGCCACATCCCTCCAGTTCTCGATCGTCATCCCCGTCTACAACGAGGCGGAGAACATCGAGCCCATGGTGCGCGAGATCCAGGCCGCCTTTGACGGCCGGCCGGAAGCGTACGAGGTGATTTTCGTCGATGACGCCAGCAGCGACGACAGCCCCGCCGTACTGCAGCGGCTGACTCTGGAAACCGGCGGCGTCGTGCGCAGCCTCCGCCATCGCCGCAACTTCGGCCAGAGCGCCGCCGTGGCAACCGGCTTCCGCGCCGCGCGCGGCGGGTGGGTCGGCACCCTCGACGGCGACGGCCAGAACGACCCGGCCGACCTGCCGCACATGCTCGACGAGGCGCGGCGCCTGAAGGTCGATTGCGTCACCGGCGTGCGCGCCAAGCGCCAGGACAATTTCATCCGCAAGCTGTCCTCGCGCGTCGGCAACGGCTTCCGCAACTGGGCGACCGGCGACCGTGTGACCGACAGCGGCTGCGGCGTGCGCGTCGTGCGCGCCGCCTGCGTCGGCGAGCTGCCGGTCTTCAACGGCCTGCACCGCTTCATGCCCACCCTGCTGCGCAGCAAGGGCTATGTCGTCGCCGAGCATCCCGTCAACCACCGTCCGCGCCTGCGCGGCGTGTCGAAGTACGGCGTGCACAACCGGCTCTGGCGCGGCATCCGCGACTGCTTCGGCGTGCGCTGGTTCGCTGCGCGCGCCGTGCCGGCGGAGCGGGTGGAGGGCATGGAGCAAGGGCAGGGACGATGAGCGGAGCCGGGGAAGATATCCCGGAAGGCGCCGAGGATGAGATCGAACCGGAATCGGTGGCGCCCGGCTTCAACAAGGAACTGCGGCGCCTCCTGTTCCTGCTTGTCGCGGCGGCAGCGGCCTTCGTCCTGCTCTACTTCACCCCCGTCGGCGGCATCGTCCGCGACATCCATCAGTTGCGCGCCTTCCTCGCCGGCGACGACCTGTGGGCCGAAATCGTCTATGTCCTGCTCGTCGTCGGCCTGGTCGCCGTCGGCACGCCGCGCCTGGTCTTCTACGTCCTCGGCGGCCTTGCCTTCGGTTTCTGGCAGGGACTGGCCCTGGCGCAGGTCGGCGCCGTCATCGGCTCCTGGATCACCTTCTGGGCGGTGCGCCATGGCGGGCGCGCCTGGTTCGAGCGCCACCTCGGCCGCCACCGCTTGGTCGGCCGCGCCTTCCGCGTGCGCTCCTCGGTGAAGGCGGTGGTGCTGATCCGCCAGTTGCCCCTCACCAGCGTCATGATCAATGGCGGCCTGGCCCTGAGCCAGGTCAGCGCGCGCGCCTTCCTCCTCGGTACCTTCATCGGCTATCTGCCGCAGGGCGTCATCGCGGCGCTGATCGGCAGCGGTGTCGTGGACGAGAAGGCGGTGGAGGGGCTGGGCAAGCTGGCCGCCGCCGGCGTCGTGCTGCTGCTGGGCGCCTTCATGCTGTGGCGCTGGCGCCGGGGCAGGACACGCTGATGGCGCGAGCCTGGCAGGGCCGGCTGGCCTGGGGCGTCGCGCTCGGCCTGCTGGTGCTGGCGTTCTACGCCATACGATTGACGGGGCCGTCCAACCTCGAGGCCGATGCGCAGGACCGCAACGTCGGCTACGTCATGGACGTCGTCTGGCAGGGGCACTGGCTGGTGCAGCAGGATGTCCGCGGCCGCATCATGTCGAAGCCGCCGCTGCACACCTGGATCACCGCCGCCTTCGCCGAGATCGGCGGCATCAACCGCCTGACCCTGACCCTGCCCTCGATGCTGGCGGTGCTGGCGATGGCGCTGCTGGTGCTGGAAATCGGGCGCCGGCGCTACGGACCCTGGGCGGGCGGGCTGGCCGCGCTCGCCGTGGTACTGGCACCGATGATGTCGAAGCACATTGCCCTGGTGCGCACCGACGCGCTGTTCGCGCTGGTGGTGGCACTCGGCGCGTTTGCGGCGCAGCGTGCCTGGGAGCGCGGCGGCGGCTGGGCGCCGTTCTGGTTCTGGGCGGCGCTGGCGACGCTGGTCAAGGGGCCGCTGGGCCTGGTGCTGGCGGCGATGGGCCTGCTGGCCTGGTTCTGGGAGCGGCGCAGCGATCCGGCCACGCCGCCCCTGTCGGGTTCGCACTGGCTCGGGCTGGGGCTCTTTCTGCTGCTCGTGCTGGGGTGGCTGCTGCCGGCCCTGCTCGCCGCCGGCAAGCCGCTCGTGGACAAGCTGTTCTTCGAGGAGCTCGTAGGCCAGGCCACGGGCGTCGGCAAGGGCGGCTTCCCCGGCCGCAACCTGCCGAAGCCGACGATTTATTTCATCCTGCGCTTCCTGCCCTTCAGCCTGTTCGTGCTGTATGGCCTGTGGCGCATCGTGCGCCATCCCGCGGCAGAGGCCGCCGCACGCCGCTTCGAACGCTTCCTGTTCTGCTGGATCGTCGGCGGCATCGTCCTCTTCTCGCTCGCCTCGCACCATCGCGGCGACCTGCTGCTGCCGCTGTGGCCGGCGGCGGCGCTGCTGGCCGGGCGCGAGTTGGCCGCGCTGACCGAGCGCATCGGCCGGACCTGGCGCGGCGCCGTCCTGGCGGGACTGACTTTTTTCTTCCTCGGCGCGACCTGGTGGACCTATCATGCCAGGGCGACCGAGCAGAGCGAGGAAGTGCGCTACACCGTCGCGGCGGAGCGTGCCGCCCTTGCGCTGGCGGCCAGCGGCCTCGATGCGCGCAGCATCCACCACCTGGATACGCCGGTGACGCTGCAGCTGGGCCTGGGAACATTCAATATCTGGATCGATGAACAGGCGGCGCTGCGCCTGGCGCGCGGCACTGAGCCGGTGCTGCTGGCGGTGTCGTCGGCCGAACAGTTTCCGCGCCTGTTCGGTCCGCAGGGACCGCCGCTGCGCGAAGTGTTCAGATGGCCGTCAGAGGCCAGCGGCAAGCCGGCGCTGCAGGTGTTCCGTACGGGGGAGGGCAAATGATCGGGCGGCTGAGGTCAGGGATGGAGGCGATCGGGCCGGTGCGCATGGCTTTCGTCTGCAGCCTGCTGCTGTCCGCCTTCGCCGTATGGAACGCCCCGCTGCTCAACCGCGACGGCATGTTCTACGTCGAGTGGGCGCAGGACATCGTCGATCATGGCATGGATGGAGCCAGGCAATACGGGCTGCTCCTGGCAGTGCTGCCGGCGGCTATTGCTGCCATCGGCGCCTTGACAAGCCTGAGCCTGGAAGCTGCCGCCCATCTACTCAACGCGCTCCTAATGGCGGGTGCCTGCAGCCTGCTGGTCGCCATCGTGCGGCGCCGCCTGCCCGAGGCTGCCTGGATCGCCTGCCTGGTGGTGCTGGCGATGCCCGGCTACAACGAGTACCGCGGGCAGGTGCTGCGCGAATACGGCCTGTGGTTCTTCGGCCTGCTTGCGCTCTGGCTGGCCATGCGCTGGGAGGCCAGCGGACGCTGGCGGGAGGCGCTGGCCTGCCAGCTGGCTGTGTTATGCGCAGCCCTGTTCCGCATCGAGGCCCTGGCCTATTTCCCGGCACTGATGCTCTGGCAGGCGCTGGCGTCGCCGGCCGGCACGCGGCTGCGACGCGTGCTCATGATCGGCTGCCTGCCGCTGGCCGGCGCCGCCTTGGCAGCGACCCTGTTGGGCAGCGGGCTGGTGGAGATGCCGAGCCGGCTGGCGCATCTGTCCCAGGCGTTCAATCCGCTGGCCAAGTCGCAGGCCTTCAACGAGATGGCCGGCAGGATGTCCGACCTGCTGTTCGGGCACAAATACACGCGGGAGGAAGCCGCCTACGTCCTCTTCTTCGGGCTGCTCACCATCATCCCGGTAAAGTTCCTCAAGATGAGCAGCGTCTTCGTCGTGCCGATGGCCTATGCCTTCGCCGGTCGGCCGCTGCGGGCCGTGCTGGCAGGATGGCAGCCGCTGGGCTGGATCTTCCTTGCCCACGTGCTGGTGCTGGCCGCCTATGTCACCTACCATTTTTTTCTCGTCGGCCGCTACGTCGGCATGCTGAACCTGCTGGCGGTGCCGGTCGTCGCGGCCGGTCTGTCGGCGCTGATGCGGCGTTTTCCCCGCTGGCGCGGCTTCATGATCGTGCTGGCAGTGCTCGCCCTGCTGGCCAACGTGGTGTCCCTCTCGCCGAAGAGCACCCAGATCGCCGACGCCGGGAAATGGCTGGCGGCACAACGGGTCGAGGCGACCCGGCTGTATATCGAGAATCCGCGCATTGCCTATTACGCAGGCCTCCGCTACGCCGGACGCAAGCCTCTCTCGCGAGAGGAACTGGCGCAGGCCCTGGCCGAGGATCGCTACGACATGCTCGTGCTCGAGGCCCCGGGCAGGGAGCGGGGCGACTTCGATGCGTGGCTGAGTGCCAACCACCTGAAGGTCGTCAGGCAGTTTCCCGGCAAGGCCGGGAGCGCAGTGATTGTCGCGATTCCCGCCGGTGCTCAGGCAAGCCCTGCGATCACGCAGCGCAGTCGCTCGAACACCGGCCCCAGCGAATAGTCAGTCTCCACGCGTCGGCGACCCGTTTCTCCCATCTGCCGGCACAGCCCGGCATCGTTGGCCAGGCGAGCGATGCGGTCGCTCCATTCGCCTGGCGTCGTCACCAGGAACCCTGTTTCGCCCTCCGCGACCACCTCGGCATTGGCCCCCGCATTCGACGACACGACCGGCAGCCCGGCCGCCATGTACTGCAGCACCTTGAGGGCGCATTTGCCGCGGCTCCAGTCGTCGTCGCGCATTGGCGCGATGCCGATGTGCGAAGCGGCCAGTTCGCGCGCTTCGCTGTCGGCGTGCCAGGCCACCGGCAGCGTCGCCACGCCGCAGGCGGGAAGGTCGAAATCAGCGACGATCTTCAGGCGCAGTCCAGGCACCGCTTTTGCGGCTTCCTGCAGCCAGGGCATTGCGTCCGCCAGGTACTTGCGCGTCGAATGGCTGCCGATCCACACCAGATCGAGCCTGTCCGACGGCCGGTTCGCGGCGACACGGTAGCGGGCGGCATCCACGCTGGTGGGAACGACGGTCACCGCCGGGTTGAAGGCAGCGGCGCGCGCAGCGAGGAAGGCGTTGCCGGCCAGCACATGGTCGCAGGCGCGCGCCATCGCGGCGAAACGCGCCATGCGCGTGCGCGAGGGCGTGCCGTCGGTATTGCAGAAGACGGCGTCGTCGAAATCGAAGACCAGGCGCCGCGCTGCGCGCCGCAGCAGCCAGAGCAGGGGGCGCGCAAAGGTCTTGCGCAGCACGACGACGACGTCGGCACGGGAGGCCTGCCGCAGCATGTCGAGCGTGGCGCGGGAACCGCCGGAGGCGGTGACGTGCAAGGGCTCGAAGCCGGCCGCCTGCCAGAGCGGGAAGTACTGCAGGGCACGATAGCGCGTCGACGACGAGTCGCCCCCCTTCGAGACGAAAAGCAGCCTGCGGCCGGTGCGGGGGGCTATGGGGTCTGCCACATCAATCCCGCTTGCGAAACGTATAGGCAATCAGCGTCGTGGTCTTGCTCATGCTCCGCAATACGACCTGCGCGTCCAGCCGGCGCGCAACCTCCTCGAACCAGTCGGGGAAAAACCTCAGGCAGTCGACCGGGTAGCGGTGGTACTGGAAACCCGGGATGACCGTGGAGAAAACCATATGCCCGCCAGGTTTGAGCAGGCCATGGCAGTCTTCCAGGTGCTTGAAAGGATCGATCAGGTGTTCGATGATCGCTTGCGATGCAATCAAGTCCACTTTCGGTATCTCGACTGGCGGGCTTGACTCGAAATTCCACTGGAAGTCCATGTCGTCATGCCAGCCGGCGGTCAGGATCTGGTTGACCGGCACCCCCGAGACCTGGCTGTAGGCCTGCCGCGCCGATCTGCGTTCGCCCGGCAGGAAAAGAAGATCGGCGGGTTTGGAGACCGATCGAAGCGCATGGGCCACCACGCCCGATATCTTGTTCGACTCGGAAGCGGTGTCTCTCACGACTTCGTTCTGGAAATTGTCCGCATCCAGGAAGGCGCCATAGACGCGCGTGGCAGCGTCTATCTGCCGGCGGGCAATTTCCGCCTTCAGAACATGACGTGGCGCCCGCTTCAGGAAAAACCCGTAGAACCTGCTCCTGATCGTCCTGGAAATGCTTTTTCCCATACGCACACCTTGTTGTTTCGATAAATCGATGAGGGCCGATGAGGGGAAGGACTGCTGCGGCGTACAGCCCGGCGGCTTCCCCGCGCCAGTTCAGTCGCCGCCTTTGGTGGGAGCGGTCTTCCGGCCGACCATGCTCACCATGACCGAGGGGAAAACGCAGCGATGGCCGAACAGCCTTTTCATCCATCCCGCTTTCCTGAACAGGCCGATCAGGCCGGACGGGACGATCCCGAGCAGCCTGCGGGTCTCGGGGTTCTTCGAGCTGAACTTGATGCAGAACAGGTTGCCGTCGAGGGGCGCCGCATCGCCCTTCCTTCCCGTAAAGGCGGCGCCGGGAACGGCGGAAAAATCGAGGCCGGGAAAGAGGACGCGGATGCCGCTGGGCGTGAAGCGCCAGTAGTCGTCGGGGAAACCGTGCAGTTCCCATACGAACGGCGCGCCGATCACCAGGTTGCCACCCTCGGCGAGCAGCGCTTCGATGTTTCTTGCCATCCTGAAGGGGTCGCGGCAATGCTCGAGCACGCTCATGCAAATGATCGTGCCGAAGCGGCGCCCCCCCAGGCGCCTGTCCAGACTCTCGAAATCGTCCGTCAGGTCCAGCACGAGGTCCACGCCCTTGCCCGCCTGCATGTCGATGCCGACATAATCCGCCCCCTTGAAGAGCGCCCTGAAATCTTGTGTATTACCATAGTCCCTGCTGCCCACTTCGAGCACGGGGCCTTCAAGGCTGCCCGAGAGGGACGTCACGAACAGCAGTTGGTTTACATCACCCATGGGGAGCTAGCCTGTCAGCAATAACTGCGGGTTCTCAGAATATGGATCATTCGCATTCCGACCGCGTCTCCTGTCCGATCTGCACGGCGCCCTCCGCCTATGACTTCAGCGGCAGGAACGTCCTGGTCAAAGCCGACATGACACGCTACGACTATTATAAATGCGCTGCCTGCGGCGTATTCTTCCTGCACCCCATGCCGGATGCCGCCGCCCTCGACGCACTCTATCCGGACAGCTACGTCGAGCCGGACGACCTCGAGCGCGCCAAGGCGATCAATCCGCTCAAGCTGGCCCGGCTCAGGTTGCACCATGGCTATGCCCACCTGAGCGTCAATCCGCTCGCTGCCCTGGTCGCCCGGCTGACGGCGCCGTTCCGCAGGGCCGACCGCGCCATCGATTTCGTGCCCGGCGGCAGGCTGCTGGACGTCGGCTGCGGCAACGGCAGGTATCTGCGCACCATGCGCAGCCTGGGCTGGCAGGCGGAGGGCGTCGAACTCAACCGGCAGAGCGCGGAGTTCTGCCGCAGCAGCGGCCTGTCCGTACACCATGGCGACCTGGCTTCGGCGCGGTTTCCCTCCGCCTCGTTCGACGTCATCACCGCCCGCCACGTCATCGAGCATATTCCCACGCCGCATCAGTTCATGGCCGAACTGGCGCGGCTGCTCAAGCCCGGCGGCTGCCTGGTCGTCGAGACGCCGAACTTCAGCTCGCTCGGCTGGGCGCTCTTCGGCACGAAATGGTATGCAACCGGAATTCCCTACCATCTCATGCTGTTTTCCTCGGGCAACCTGGCCCTGCTGGCACGGCGGCATGGCCTCGATCCGCTGAATCAGGATCTTGAAACCAGTCAGAAACTGTTCCTGAACAGCCTCGACATCCTGTTCGAGCGCAAGGGCCGGCCGTCGAGGAAGATCAAGTGGCGCCGGTTCCTGGCCCGCCTGTTCGTCCAGGTTGCCCGGCGCCAGGGACGGGGGGACATCCTCCACTCAACCTTCCGGCGGCCGCTCTGACCCGCGCCCGATCTGCCGCATGATCCAGGCCGGCATTTCCGTCCTGCGCAGCAGGCCGTGCAAGTAGCCGGTGAGCGTCGCCCGGATCTTCCTTGCCTTGTCTTCCTCGAACAGCAGGATGAGGAACGCATTCTTCAACGCCTTGTATCCGCCGCGAAGCAGTTTCGCATAAGCGCGGCTTTCCCGGGCCAGAAGCATCGGGTTGCGCGCCATGAAGTAGCAGCGCCATGCGGGGTGGTGGGAGCGCCACACATCGAACCACGGCAGGCGATGACGCCGGTAGTTGCCGACGCTGTGGGACAGGAGGGGGGCGGCGGTTTGCAGGATGCGCCAGCCCTTGCGCCGGGCCCGCTGGCAAAACTCGTGGTCGATGGTGTCGATGAAGAAGTCTTCGCGGAAGGGGCCGATGTCGTCGAAGGCCTGAAGCGACAGCAGCATGCCGGAGGTGATGACCCGCTTCTTTTCGGCCCAGAGCGCCTCGCCGGGCACGACCGGCCGCTGCACCGGCATCGGCTGCCGGTTGCGGTCAATGAATCTGGAGCCGATGAGCGCGATCCGGTCCGGCTGCGGGTGGGTGGCCAGGATGCCCGCAAAACGGCTGGCCATGTCCGCGAGCGGCAGCGAATCCTGGTCGAAGAGGACGACCCAGGCATATCCCAGTTTCCTTGCCTGGGCGACGCCCGCATTCAGGGCTGCGCCGAGACCGGCATTCCTGCCCGTTTCGAAGAGGCTGACCGGCCCGCCGCTGAGGCCGCGCAGCATCTCGAGCGCCGGCCCGACGGTGCCATTGTCGACGATCAGGACATGGCCGCACTGCATTTGGATGGCGCCAAGGTATTCGGCGAAACGGGCGTCCGGAAAGTGGCTGACGATTATCGCGCACAGCCGGCCCTTGTCCGGCAGAGGCCTGCTCATTTGAAGGCGCGCAGCGTGCATTCCTCGCCGCCGTCGGGAATGCCGGCGCGCGACCTTACGGCCCAGAGCTGGAAATAGAGGCCTGCCACGATTCTCTTTTCCTTGTCGAGCCGGTCTTCACTGGCCTTCATGTCCCCCATGCTGCGGATTTTCAGGCTGGAGGCCGAGACGTAATCCGAGTTCACGCTGGTCGTCCAGGTTTCGCTCCGGGCAAAGCCCGCGCGCGTGGCCAGCATGGAGAGCGAACGGGGCGAAAACAGATGCAGATGCCGGGGCGGATCCAGGCTGAACCAGCTGGTTCCGAAAATGCGATGCTCCTGGCTCATCGCATTCGGCGTGTTGGCGATCAGCACACCGCCCGGCTTCAGCAGCCGCCTGGCTTGCTCGAGCAGTTCTGCCGGCTCGTGCACGTGCTCGATGACATGGTTCATCACCACTGCATCGTAGGCATCCCCCGCCAGGGCGAGCGACTTCAGTTCTCCGAGGTGCACCTGGAAGGGGTATTTCGCCTTGGCGGCGGCCCAGGCCTTTTCATCCACCTCCTGTCCCTCGACCTGCCAGCCGAGGGCGGCCAGGCGCGCGAGCCGCTTGCCGCTGCCGCAGCCGATCTCCAGCAGCCTGCCCGGGGCAACGTCGCGCAGGTACATCAGGTCGTGATTCTGCTTTTCCTTGCCGATCCCGATGAAGCGCTTGAGCAGGCGCTTGTAGAGGCGCAGCAGGCGAACCCGCAAGCCCTTCCTGGGGCCGGCCGGTCCCCCGCGCCCCTTGTCCTGGTGCGTGTAATAGGTGGCGTAGGCCTTGTGGATTTCTTCCCGGCGCGGCATTGGATCGAGCCAGACGAGGCCGCATTCTGTGTTGTCGCATTGCCGGGAATTCCACTTGCCGGGCACATGGAACAGTCGGTCCTCCATGCCGGCATGGAGGAGGGTTCCGGCGGAGCCGCAAAGCGGGCACGCCGGGCAATCCTCGCTGCCGATATGCGCGGCTTCTTCGGTAACAGGCATGGCGGTTTCCAATTCCAGATTCCGGGTCGGGTGCCGATGAAGGAACTAGGCGCGATCCGCCGCGCCCTGTCCCAACGCAATATTGTAGGCCCGGTCAAAAACGGTTGCGTCCGGATGGCAAATCCAGGCCCGGTCCTGTTCATCCCTCATAAGGTGCTTCAGGTTGCGCAAGCGGCGGTGGCGGGGTATCGGCTTGCCTGAGGCGCGCAGGTCGGCGATGTCGATCAGCCCGAGCTCGCCGGCAGGCGTCAGGACGATATTGCCGAGGTGCAGCGAGCGGAAATAGATGCCGGCCCCGTGCAGGCGGGCGACGAAGCGCCCGAGCTGGTCGCGCAGCGCTGCCGTGCCCGCGCCCGAGCGGACGAGGTGGCGCAGCGTCTGCCCCGCCAGCGGCCGGTAGCGCACGGCATCGCGGCTCACGCTCGGGATGCGGCAGACGCCGATGACGTCGGGACAGGCGATCTGCCGCCGGGCCAATTCGAGCGCATTGTCGGCGAAGCGCCGGGCGTAGGGATACCAGGCGGCGGAGGAAATCAGGCGCTTGCGGCGGAACAGCTTGAGGTAGCTGCCGTCGGCGAGTTGCAGCACCTTGTCGCCATAGCGGTCGTGTTCCAGCACGGTGGCGCCGGCGCGCAGCGCGAGGTAGTCATCGTGTTCCAAAGTCTGCAAGGGGGCGTCCGTCGGCGGGCTGGCTGCGTGTCGTAGTGCGACATTTTACCAGTCCGGCCGGGCATGCCGCCCATGCTAGAATCCCCGCATCATTTCCGCCGTCCGGCGCCCCATGCAACCCCCTGATTCGCACGCCACTGCCAGCGTCACTTCCAGCCTGAGCCTGTATCTGCGCCTGCTGGGCTACGTCAGGCCGTATGCCGGCTGGTTTGCCATCAGCATCCTCGGCTACTTCATCTTCGCCTCGTCCCAGCCCATGCTGGCCTCGGTGCTGAAGTACTTCGTCGACGGGCTGGTCGATCCGGCGGCGGCGACGCTGGCCGGCGTGCCGCTGGTCGGCAGCCTGCAAATGATGCACGCCGTGCCGCTGCTGATCGTCCTCATCGCCGCCTGGCAGGGGGTCGGCTCCTACCTCGGCAACTACTTCCTCGCACGGGTCTCGATGGGCGTGGTGCACGATCTGCGGGTGGCGCTGTTCAACAGCCTCCTGCGGCTGCCCGACCGCTATTTCGACATGCACAACTCCGGCCACCTGATCTCGCGCATCACCTTCAACGTCACCATGGTGACGGGCGCAGCCACCGATGCCATCAAGGTCGTCATCCGCGAGGGCCTGACGATCGCCTTCCTCTTCGGCTACCTGTTCTGGATGAACTGGCGCCTGACCCTGGTGATGGTCGCCATCCTGCCGGTCATCGCCGTGCTGGTCACCAGCGCCAGCCGCAAGTTCCGCAAGCAGGCGAAGAAGATCCAGGTGGCCATGGGCGACGTGACGCACGTCGCCTCGGAGGGCATCCAGGGGCATCGCGTCGTGCGCAGCTTCGGCGGCGAGGACTACGAACAGCGGCGCTTCCTCGAAGCCAGCAGCAACAACATGAACCGGCAGTTGCGCATGGTGCGCACCGGGTCGGTGTACACGCCGATCCTGCAGCTGCTCATCTACAGCGCCATGGGCGTGCTGCTGTTCCTCGTCCTGTGGCTGCGTGGCGAGGCCTCGCCCGGCGACCTGGTGGCCTACATCACGGCGGCGGGGATGCTGCCCAAGCCGATCCGCCAACTCTCCGAGGTCAGCTCGACCATCCAGAAGGGCGTGGCGGCGGCCGAGAGTATCTTCGAGCAGCTCGACGAGCCGCCAGAGAGCGACACCGGCACGATCAGCCGCGAACGCGTCAGCGGCCGGCTCGAGGTGCGCGATCTCTCCTTCGCCTACCCGGGCGGCGAGCGCCGCGTGCTCGACGGGCTGAACTTCACGATCGAGCCGGGGCAGATGGTGGCGCTGGTCGGCCGTTCCGGCAGCGGCAAGTCGACCCTGGCCAACCTCATCCCGCGCTTCTACCATCACAAGGAAGGGCAAATCCTCGTCGACGGCACCGACGTCGAGGACTACACGCTGCGCAACCTGCGCCGCCATGTCGCCGTCGTCAGCCAGCAGGTGACGCTGTTCAACGACACCGTGGCCAGCAACATCGCCTATGGCGATCTCGCCGGCGCGCCGCGCGAGGCCGTCGAGCGCGCCGCCGAGGCCGCCTTCGCCCGCGAGTTCATCGACAAATTGCCGCAGGGTTTCGACACGCTGGTCGGCGAGAACGGCGTGCTGCTCTCCGGCGGCCAGCGCCAGCGCCTGGCCATCGCGCGCGCGCTGCTGAAGGACGCGCCGATCCTGATCCTCGACGAAGCCACCTCGGCGCTCGACACCGAGTCCGAGCGCCACATCCAGGCTGCCCTCGATTCTGCCATGCGCGGTCGCACCACGCTCGTCATTGCCCACCGACTGACCACCATCGAGCGCGCCGACACCATTCTGGTCATGGACCAGGGCCGCATCGTCGAGCGCGGCAGCCATGCCGAGCTGCTCGCCCTCAACGGCCATTACGCCAAACTGCATGCCATGCAGTTTCGCGAGCCTGCGGAAGAACCGATTCGGTAGGGCGGAGGCAGTTCAGGCCGGCGGCAACGCGGCGTCCATGTCGCGCCGGAGGGCGCTGCCCTCCGGCCAGTTGCGCAGGAAGCGGGCGCGGTCCTTCTGCCAGGCCTTGCGCCAGGAGGCCTCGCTGTCGTGTTGCCGCATGGCGTCGAGGTCGAGCACGACCAGTTCCTCGCCGCCGCAGAGAAAGTTGCTGGCCTTCAGGTCGCCGTGGCTGATGTGCGCGGCGGCAAGGCCGGCAAAGAGCCTGCGGACAGCTTCCTTCACCTTGGCGGGCGCCCCCCGGTCTGCCTGCTCGGCCAGCCGCGCCTGCAGGTTCGGCCCCTCGCAGTATTCGCTGATGAGCCAGGCGCGGCCGCGCAGCGGGCCGAGGCGGCGCTCGATGAGGGCCAGCGGGCGCGGCGTGGCGATGCCGAGGAAGCGCAGGCGGTGCGCCTCGATCCAGGAATGCCAGGCGCGGCTCGGCCGCCAGGCGCGCGAGAGGGCGTGGCCGGCGCCCTTGATGTTGTAGCGCTTGATGACCAGCTTGCGTCCCTCCAGTTCGACCAATGCCAATGTGGCGGTCCGTCCGCGCTTGAGGGGGGTGCCCTGCTCGAGCCAGGCATCCGGATCGGCGATCAATGGGGCGAGGAAGTCGGCTTCGGCGCGCACCAGCGAGAAGTAGCGGTCGGCGCGTCGCGCCGACTTGAAGAGGCTGCAGTCGCGCAGGCACTTGTCGAGGTAGTCGGCCAGGCGCGCTTCGCGGGCGCGGACGATTGATGTGCCGAGCTGCGCCGCATCGACAGCGAGATCCGGATTGCCCTTGCGGTAGGCTGCCAGCAGGTCGGCCTGCAGTCCGCTGAGGGTTGCCGGTGGCAGCTGGGCAAACAGCAGGGCCAGATTCTCCAGGCGCTCGCGATCCGCGCCGGCCATCCGGATGGCATCGCCATCGATGACGTACAGGCAGTCATCCTTGAGCAGGAAATTGCCGAGATGGACGTCCTCCTGCAGGATGCCGCGGGCGTGCATGCGGCCGACTGCCTCGAACACGCTTTCCAGTTCGCCGACTGCCATGGCATCCGGGCAGTGCGCGCCATCGAGATATTCGGTGAGCACGAAATATCCCGCCCCCTCCAGCCTGCCGCTTGCCAGCAGCTTCGGCGTCGGCAGGTCGTAGATCTTCAGACTGTCGATGCCGCGGCATTCGCGCTGCCAGTGGCGCTCGCTGCCGCGTGCCGCGATGAAGAGCTTGGCCAGGACGGTCTGCCCGTTCCAGCTGCCGATGCCGGTGAGTCGCTTGCCGGGCAGGATGCGCAGCCAGCGTTCGACGACCAGCTCGCGGCCGTCGTCGACCGCGATCGTGCTCGGCACGAGCAGGCGGCGGCCGCCGGTGCGCAGCGACTCGGCGGACTCCAGCGCCTCGTCGCGTCCGGCGAAGAAGCCGGCGATGTCGCGGATGCGCCGCTTGTCGGATTCGTCGAGCTTTTTCTTCTGCGCGTAATCGAGGTAGAAGCGCAGGCGCTGCGTGCGGGAGAGCTGGCGCTTGGCCACCTTGTCGAGGCAGGCGAGGTCCTTGACGATGCGGTACTGCAGGAAGGGCGGCCACCAGAAGCCGCCGCTCGGGCAGTCGATCAGGTAGACCTTGCCGACGGCATCCACCAGCAGGTTGCGCCACTTGAGGTCGCCATGCACGAAGCGGCGGCTGTGCATGCGGCGGGCGATGTCGGCCACCTGGGCGGAGACGCCGTCCCGCCAGGACTGACTTTGCAATTTCGGGTCGTGGCTTCGGGCGAGCTTGCCCAGGTCGGTCGTATCCGGAATTTCCGCTGTGATAAGTGCACCGCGCACGAAGCGGCCGCCCTGGCTTTCGAGGCCGTAGGCGACGAGCCGGGCGGTAGGAATGCCCCAGTCGGCGAAGCGCTGCAGGTTCTCCCATTCCAGTTGCACGCGCGGCGTGCCGAACCAGCGCCGCAGCGGCTTCTTGCCGAGGCCGTGGTAGCGCTTGACG
>Ga0209170_1000576_pt1 | contig 16191 bp, 9 predicted proteins | sample KloWWTKNB14_bulk_FD_187178 | JGI IMG/M metagenome (GOLD analysis project Ga0209170, IMG submission 187178) | Active sludge microbial communities from Klosterneuburg, Austria, studying microevolution and ecology of nitrifiers - Klosterneuburg... | ecosystem: Engineered > WWTP > Aerobic digester >...
GATTGGCACAAACTAATATAATTGGGTTTAAACCCAATGCGTTGAATTTATTGGAACTCAGGTATACTAAGTTTGATAAGTAAATTGAATCTTAGTTAGAAGATTTCAATTTGTCCTTAAATACTTTTCTGAATTTTTCCAGCTTAGGACGAATAACAACTCTACAATAAGGATTGGTGTTTTCATTGTTTTCGTAATACTGCTGGTGATAATTTTCAGCTTCGTAGAACTTTGAATAGGCGGTTATCTCAGTAACAATCGGCCTGTCAAATGCGCCGCTTTTATCAAGCTCGGCTTTATATTTTTCTGCTTTTTCTTTTTGCTCCTGATTATGATAATAAACTCCACTTCTGTATTGTGTTCCTACATCGGCACCTTGCCTGTTAAGGGTTGTTGGGTCATGTGTTTCCCAAAATACTTCAAGCAATTCGTCAAAGCTTATTTTTTTGGGATCATAAACAATTTGCAAAGCTTCTGCATGGCCTGTTTGACCTGAAGTAACTTCTTTATAAGTAGGATTTTTTACATGACCAGCAGTATAACCGGAAGTAGCACTGATAACGCCGTTTAATTCTTCAAATATGGCCTCGGTGCACCAAAAGCAACCGTTTGCAAAAGTGGCGGTTTCGGTAGTTCCGGAATTTGTTTGTTCCATTTCTGTTGTCATTTTGTTATTGCTTGTGTTTATTTTTTTTGTTGTTGGTGATTTTTGAGCACAGGACACTAATGTTACAAGGCTAACTACAAGAGCTGAAAATATAGATTTCATTACAAAAAATTTAGTCATTTTAATAATACTACCCGCAATTTACGATATTACTCAGTCTATGGTTTGTCAGTTGACTTGCATTCTTCTTCTTTTCAGAAACTATTAACAAGTTAATAGTCAAACTAATGTTACCAAAAAAGAACCGGATTAAAATTATCTTTGGCATAAATTAAAAGTAACAAGTCCGATTAAGTCATTCCCATGAAATTATTTCCAGAATCAGCGTATATCCAATTAGAGTTTAATAAGATAAGAGAACTCCTTGCCAGTTATTGTGAAACAGAATGGGCAACTACTAAAGCCCACGAACTTCGCATTCATACAAAGAAGGAATTTGTAGATACTGAGCTAAGGCAAAGTCATGAATACCGTCAACTGGTAATCAACGGTATTTCTTTTCCAAACAATTTCGTTCAAAACCTTTCCAAGGAATTGAAATTGCTTTCTATTCCGGGTGCAGTGTTAAGCGGAGAGGAATTTAATCACATAAGAAAGCTGGCAGCAGTTATTGAGAACATATTTCGTTGGTTTGATAACGAAAAGCAGATTGCATATTCGGGGTTATTTAAGGTAATTAGCAATACTTATTACGAAAAAGCAATACCTGAATTAATCAATGATGTGCTAGATGAAAACAGTCAGGTAAAAGATAATGCTTCGGAAGATTTAAAGAATATCAGGATCAGCCTTTATCGAAAACGAAATGAACTTCGACGTTTGTTTGATAAAATAGTTTCAAAATTAAATAAGCAAGGATATCTCGCAGAGATTGAAGAAAGTTTCATGAGTGGACGAAGAGTGCTGGCTGTTTTTGCCGAGCAAAAAAGAACGGTGAAGGGAATTTTGCATGGAGAAAGTGATAGCCGCAAAACCGCTTTTGTTGAGCCGGAAGAAACGATTGAGCTTAATAATGCAGTTTATGAATTAGAAAATGATGAACGAAAAGAAGTCTATCGAATATTGCGAGAACTTACTGCGAGACTTTCAGTCTATGCTACTTTATTGACAGGTTGGTACACAATAGTTGGTGAATATGATTTTATAAGAGCAAAAGCAAAACTGGCAGCAGAAATTAAAGGAGAGTATCCGATTGTGGTAGAAAAATCAGGAGTTCATTTAGTAGAAGCCTATCATCCATTATTGCTTTTATACAATCAAAGAACAGGAAAGCCAACTATACCCGTAACATTAACGCTGGATGATGCAAATAGAATTTTGGTTATCAGCGGTCCTAATGCAGGAGGGAAAACGGTAACGATGAAAACAATTGGTCTTTTGCAAATGATGGTACAAAGCGGATTATTGGTTCCTGTACATCCATCTTCTCAATTTGGCATTTTTAAACAACTGATGATACATATTGGTGATACACAAAGCATCGAGTTTGAACTGAGCACCTATAGTAGCCATTTGTTACATATGAAGCACTTTATGGAAAATGCAAATGGCCGCACTTTATTTTTTATAGATGAACTGGGTAGCGGCAGCGATCCAAATTTGGGAGGTGCTTTTGCAGAAGTAATTATGCAGGAGCTCAATAAAAAGCATGCCATCGGAATTGTAACAACACATTATCTTAACCTGAAGATAATGGCTGGCAAAACAACGGGCATCTTAAATGGCGCCATGGCATTTGACGAACAGAATTTACAACCTCAGTATAAATTATTACTCGGAAAACCCGGAAGCTCTTATACTTTTTCTATTGCGGAAAGGATTGGGTTAGATAAGAATTTAATAAACAAAGCAAGGTTGTTGGTAGATGAAGATCAGTTTCGTTTAGATAAATTATTAAACCGTACAGAACAAGATCTCAGAGGCATTGAAAAGAAAGAAAGTGAATTATATAAGCTTATAAAGGAAAATGAAAAACAGAAAAAAGAGCTTGAACAATTATTAAATAAAGAAAAACATCAGCAACAGGTCGAACTTCATAAAGAGCAGAATAAAATAGCCGTAGATCGAATTTTGTATTTGAAAGATATGGAGCGGAAGCTGAAGCAGATAATGGTAGAGTGGAAAAAAGAAGAGAACAAGAACAAAGTAATAAAGCAAATGGAAGCTTTGTTGTTTAAGAAGAATGAAAAGAAAGTGGTGAGTAAGATGGAGAAAATAATAGACTCGAAGTTCAGTGAAGTAGGAGGAGAAATAAAAATCGGGGATAAAGTAAAGATGAAAAAAAACCACCAGGTAGGAATTGTGATGGAGTTGAGAAGTAAAAAAGCGGTTGTAAAAATCGGGTTACTACCGATGCAGGTTGATATAAAAGAACTTGTGGTGGTAAAAGAGAAATTAGAAGATATAAAATAAAATCTGCTAAAATTATTTTTCTGTTTTTCCTTGCTGATTGATAAGTTTTCCTGCAATAAATGAGCAAGTCATTAACAACACTACTGATATTGCAAATAAAGTAGTTCCACTACCTAATTTAGAAAGGATAATATCAGAATCGAATTTCATATTCAGAATTAATACAGCAACAACAAATACATCCAGCATAGACCATTTGTTAATTATTTCCAATGCAGTATTTATAAATTGATGACTGGGTAATTTTCTGCCAGAGAGTGTTGCAAAAAGAAAAATATATTTCAGAATAGGGAATACGATAGTAAAAAGTAAAAGCAATAAACCAATAAAAAATTCTCCTTGGTCAAAAAAATAATTAAACGAAGTGTGAAGATAAATATGGTCTTTTTTTATTGTAAAAGGACCAAAGCCAAAACCCGTTTGCAATAATGGGAACATAAAACCCAGTATAAAGAACAAAGCAGATGCAAGCAATATTATTAATGCTACGGTTCTTCTGTCATTAGTTCCTTTCATGCTGTTGTTGAGATTATAAGTACAAGAGTAAAATAATAACAAAAGGTGGTATTAATAAGAAAACCCTTCATCGCCAAGGCTATGAAGGGTAAAGCGGAGAGCTAGGGATTCTCCACAGGATGCTTTGCAGAACCCCAGGACCTGTTACAGTCAACAGTTTTTCCAAAGGATCCTGCGGGCAATACTGTCGCAGTCGACCACTTTGCCACTTCATTATATTATACCTTTTCCTTTTAAATAAATTTTTCCCTTGGCAGATTTAAAAAACAGCTCTTGCAGGTAAGCTTCTGACCTTGTCTGAAATATTTCAAAATAATGCATGACAAACGAAATTCTTGATTTTGTACTTCTTACTCTTTTTGAATTGTGTGTCTTCAGCCTGTTGTTAATATTAACCGTATGTCCATGATAATATCCATCATCTTTCAAACTTTTTAATATGTATGCATAATATGGCATAAATAAAAAAATCCCAATAAAATTGGGATTTCAGCGGAGAGCTAGGGATTCGAACCCCAGGACCTGTTACAGTCAACAGTTTTCAAGACTGCCGCAATCGACCACTCTGCCAGCTCTCCGGCGCAAAAATAAGGTCTAAGTCATTTCAACCCAAACTTTTAGTAAGACTTCGGTTAACTTCGCTATAAATTATTTTATTGAAACAACTTAGTGCACTCAACAAATATTTCTGGAAATATAGAAACAGGCTCAGTGTTGGGGTGATTTTTGTTTTTCTTTCCAATTATTTAGGTGTTCTTTCTCCGCAGGTAACTGGCTTTGTAATAGATTTTGTGCAGAATAAATTGGATTTACCGGGGTATAAAGCTCCAGAAAGGGTTCCTGAATATGATGTGTTAGTCCAAAAGTTTATTAATAGTGTTCAGGATATTAGTTCTACAGGCAGAGTAGTGGCTCTATGTGGAATAACGATTCTGATTCTTGCATTAATTAGGGGGTTTTTTTTATTTCTTATGCGGCAAACGGTCATTGTGATGAGTCGTCACATTGAATATGACCAGAAAAATGAAATTTATGACCATTATCAGATGCTGGATACTGCATTTTACAAACAGAACAGTACCGGAGATTTAATGAATCGAATTACTGAAGATGTAAGCCGTGTTAGGATGTTTACAGGCCCTGCCATTATGTATTTGGCGAACCTTGTCGCCATAATTTCTCTAAGTGTGTTTTTTATGCTTAAGCGGGATGCGGAATTAACAATGTATGTGCTGGCACCGCTGCCCATCCTGGCTATCACCATCTATTTTGTAAACAACACCATAAATAGGAAAAGTGAAAAAATTCAGGAGTCTCTTTCCAATTTAACTACCAATGCGCAGGAGTCTTATTCCGGTATTAGAGTAATAAAATCGTTTGTACAGGAAAAAGCAATGCTCGGCTTTTTTACTAAAAACAGCGATGAGTATAAAAAGAATGCAATTGGGTTGGCAAAAGTAGAAGCAGTTTATTTTCCCTCCATCACCTTATTAATAGGTATCAGTACGCTGTTGACTATTATGATTGGAGGATTATATTATATCTATGGCGGCCACAATATTGGTATCAACACAATTGTAGAATTTGTAATGTATATTAATATGCTTACGTTTCCAGTAAGTGCAATCGGTCTTACTGCCAGTATGATTCAACGGGCAGCCGCATCGCAAAAAAGAATAAATGAATTCCTGAAAACGGAGCCAGCAATTAAAAATAGGCCAGATGCCAGTGTAATAAATTTAAAAGGGAATGTTGAATTTAGTAATGTCAATTTCACCTATCCCCATACTGGAATTCAAGCACTAAAAAATTTCAACTTGTCAATTAAAAGCGGCGAAAAAGTCGCTATTATTGGAAAAACGGGTAGCGGCAAATCAACTATTGGGCAATTGTTGTTGAGAATGTATGACGTAACTGATGGAGCAATCAATCTTGATAATAAAAATATTCAAGCATTGAATTTAAATACACTCAGAGAACAGATTAGCTATGTACCGCAGGATATTTTTTTATTCTCAGAAACGGTGAGCAATAATATTGGCTTTGGATTAAATACAGCAAGTTTTGAAAATGTAAAACTCGCCGCAAGACAAGCCAGTGTTGATAAAGAAATTGATCAGTTTTCTCATCAGTATGATACGATGGTAGGAGAAAGAGGGGTCACTCTAAGCGGAGGGCAGAAGCAACGGATTTCTATTGCAAGGGCTTTAATTAAAGACCCGAACCTTGTTATTTTTGATGACTGCCTAAGTGCTGTAGATGCAAGAACTGAACAGGAGATTATCAGTAGCCTAAATCAATATTTGAAAGATAAAACAGCCATAATTATCACTCATCGCATTTTTTCACTTTTTAATTTTGATAAGATTATCGTATTAGAAGATGGGACGATTGTGGAACAAGGAACACACTTCGAGCTATTAAAAAAGAATGGACACTATGCAAAGCTTTTTGCCCGCCAGCAAGAGCAAGATGTAAAAAAAGAGGGTTAAAACATATAACTTCTCAATTTGGCTGTTTAAAAAACATCTCTATATTTGTGCCTTCCAAAAGGAGTAATTAATTAACTGCTAAAAACTTATAACTGTGGCGTACGAGAATAATGACAAGAAATATGAGAATAATGACAAGAAAATGGAGAGCATTTACAGCAAACGCATCCGTGCCGGAAAAAGAAGAACTTATTTTTTTGATGTAAGGGCTACCCGGGGAAATGATTATTACCTCACTATTACTGAAAGTCGCAAAAGGTTTGATGATAATGGATATGACAGGCATAAAATTTTTCTTTATAAAGAAGATTTTAATAAGTTTATTAAGGCATTAGGAGAATCTATTGATTATGTAAAAACAGACCTGATGCCCGATTTTGATTTTGATGCATTTAATCATGATGAAAATCCGGACGAAAACGGTTATCACAATGAGTCTTCAACAAGTGAAGAGAATACTAGTTCTGAAGCCAATGTTGGAGAATTAGAAGCAGATAAATCTGTAGAGGTAAATGTAGAAGAGCCAACTATCCCGGAAGTATCGGAAGTGCCTATGCCAAAGGATTCTGAGGAAGCTGATAAATGGTGATTTTTAGAGATTAGGAAATATAATTTAGAGACCTGCATTGCAGGTCTTTTTAGTTACACCCATTAATTTATCAATCCTGAAAATGGCAATCAGTGCCCATATGTTTTTTTTACTAAATATAAAAAGACTCTTTATGTTAATATAAAGACATATTTTTTTTTTAGAGTTTATAAAAAAACCTATCTTTCGCCCCGAATTCTGGACTTTGCTGGTTTACTGGCAATTATCATTTAATTAAAAACATTATTATGCAACCAAACTTTACGCTTAAAAAATTAGGTTTAGTTGGAATTAAAATCTTTGCAATTGCACTGATTTTCACTCTTTCAACACAAACTTCATTTTCTCAAGAGAACAAGGCCCCTCAGAATATTCAAAAAGGGCAAGTAGGTGTTTCTACGCAAAAAAAATCGACTAGTGGTGTAAAACCATCGCAAAAAGAAATAGAAGCAGCTAAACGTAGCATTGCTATTTCTAAGTCAAGTGTTTCCATATCTGCGGATAATGATGCTGGCAGGCCCAATACAGTTCCTGTTCAGAACAGGCCTCCAAGCACTGAGGCAGTATGTCTTACTGTAAATGGTTCTTTAATGGCTGGAGATCCTACAATGGGATTTCGCCCTTATAGAGATGGTGTTGCATCTGTTTGTGGCCCGGTTAAGGCTTGTACTCCAACAGGTCTTACTGCTGCCGGAACATTTTATGATGTAATTACTTTTGCAAATCCTTTAGCAACTCCACAGTGTATTACAATAACTTTTACAAATAATGGAGGAACTGCTGTTACAAATTTTTTAGCGGTTTATCAAACACCTTTTGTTGTTCCAACAGCCGCCAATGGCTTTTGTGTGTCTAATACGTTTTTAGGCGATGCTGGTAGCAGTAATTTAGCAGGAGAGACAACTTCATTTCAAATAACTCTTGCAGGATTACAATCTGCAGATATTCTTGTTAGTTCCGTTGGTGGCTCTGTTGCAACAGGTTCTTATACTTTAATTGTAGATGCTCCAGTTTGTTCAACAGTTCCATGCTCAGGTACTCCTGCTCCAGGAAACACAATATCAAGTGTATCAGCCGCATGTCCTTTAGTTCCATTTAATTTATCATTACAAAATGCTACTGTAGGTTCTGGTGTAACTTATCAGTGGCAATCTGCTCCTTCTGCAACTGGTCCTTGGACAAATATTCTAGGGGCAACAAATCCAAATTATTCTGCAACAATTACTGCAACCACTTTTTATCGTTGTAATGTAACTTGTAGCGGAAACACAGGTACTTCTACTCCAGTAGGTGTTACTTTAAACGCTCCATCAGCTTGTTATTGTGCTGCAGCTGGAGATGACACTTCATTCGAAGTAATCGACAATGTGTTATTTGGATCAATTGCAAATGCTTCTACTTCCCTTGATGGTTATGAAAGCTTTATAGCAATATCAACAGACGTTATAAAAACTCAAACATTACCAATTACAGTAGAAAGCTTAGCTTCTTACGACTTTGATCAAGTTTTGGTTTGGATTGATTATAATCAAAATGGTAGCTTTAGTGATCCTGGTGAATTGGCTTTCACTTCGCCTGTAGTTACAGGTCCTTATACTGGTAATATTACAATACCTGCAGGAGCACTTACTGGACCTACTAGAATGAGAATCCGTTTACATGATAGTTTTTTTGGACCTAATGCTACACCTTGCGGAAATTCTGATTATGGTCAGGTAGAAGATTATACAGTTAACATTCTTCCTTGTACACCAGCTCTAGTTACACTTAGTCCTTCAAATTCTTCAATAGCTTGTGGAGGAAGTACATCATTTACTGCTGCAGCTGCTGGTAATGTTGCTTCTTATCAATGGGAGACTAGAGGTGATCCAACAGTTCCACAAACGATGACATTTACAAATAATACTCCTCTCGCAGTACCAGATGGTGTTGGTGCAGGTGTTTATAGCACAATTTCAGTAGCTGGTATTCCTCCAGGTGCGGTTATTTCTAATGTAAGTATCAGGGTTAATATAGACCACACTTATGTTGGAGATATGGAAAACAACATTATTGCTCCTAATGGAGTTAGTATGAGTTTAATGGCAGAATTAGATGGTGGTACAGGTTCAAATTCATCTGACAACTTTACTAATAGTGTTTTTAGTTCTTCTAGTACTACACCTATTAGCGGTGTTGCAGCTCCACGTACAGGTACATTTGCAGCTGATAGACTTCAAGGTTATGGCCCTTCTGCTAATGCCCAAACTTTACCTAGTGGTATGCCATGGTCTAGTTTATATACAGTTCCAAATGGCAACTGGAGATTAGGCTTATCAGATTGGTTTGCCGGTGACGTAGGTACTCTAAACAATTGGTCTATTACCTTTACATATACAGCTCCAACATCTTGGGTAAATGTAACAAATGGTGGTATTTATAGCGGAGCAACAACTCCAACATTATCACTTGCTAATGTACCGCAGACATTAACTGGTAATCAATATAGAGCAGTAGTAACTGGTGTTTGTTCTGGTGTTGATGTTACTTCGGCAGCCACTTTAACTGTTAGCACAGTTGTTCCTGTTGTAACTCCAGCTTCGGCAACTTTATGTTTAGGTTCAGTTCAGCAATTATCATTAACCAATACTTTGGGTAATTCGATATCATTAAGCGAAGGATTTAACGTTGCAATTCCTTTACCTGCTGGTTGGGCTTTACAAAATAATAGCTCTCCCGTTGGTACTACAGATTGGTTCCAGGGAAATCCTGCAGTTTTCAATGCACAAAATGGTGCTCCTGATTCTTATATCGGCGCAAATTTCAATAATACAACAGGCGCAAATACAATAAGCAACTGGTTGTTCTTACCAAGTATGAGTATTAAAAATGGCGATGTACTTACTTTTTGGACTAGAACAGCAACGGGAGCTACTTTCCCTGATAGATTGGAAGTAAGGGCTAGTACGAATGGTGCAAGTACAAATGTGGGTGCTACAGCTACTTCTGTTGGAGACTTTACAAACTTGTTGTTGACTGTTAACTCTGCATTGGTAGCAGGTCCTGCAGGCTATCCTGATACTTGGACTCAATTTACAGCTACAGTTAGTGGTCTCGGAGCTCCTGCAACAGGACGTATGGCCTTCAGATATTTTGTTACAAATGGTGGCCCTGCTGGTGCAAACTCAAATTTCATTGGTATTGATAATGTAGTTTACACATCTGCTGGTGGCACAGCAACTGGTACATGGACTGGCCCTGCTGGAACCATGTTTACTAACCTTGCTGCGACTATACCTTATACAGGTACACCTGCTTCAACAATTTATGTTAAACCTACAGTTAACTCTAACTATCAGGTTTCATTTACAACAACAACTCCTTGTACTTCTTCTGTAACAACAGTACCAGTGAACGTTGTAACCCCATTAAGCAATGTTGCTAATCCAGTTAACACTTCAGCTTGTTTGGGTAATACTGCTACATTTACAAGTGCTACAGTAACTGGTGGACCATTTGTACGCCAATGGCAGGAAAGTGTGAATAGCGGTTTAACTTGGTCCAATATTGCAGGTGCAACTGGTGCAACGTTAACGTTGACTAATGTTACACAGATAATGAATAATAACTTATACCGTGTTAACTATACAGCAGCGCCTTGTGCAGGAACTATATCTTCTGCTTCTGCTAAGCTGACAGTTAATCCATTACCAGTTGTTACGATCTCAGCTCCTGATTTGGCATTAACGCCAGGATCAACTACAGTTATTACTGGTAGCAGTTCTCCTGCTGCAATCTCTTGGTCTTGGACTAGGGATGGTGCTCCAATTGCGGGAACTACTAATACACAAACTGTAAATATTAATACACTTGGTGCTTATCAAGCAACAGCTGTTGATAATCAAACTCCTGGTTGTACAGCGAAGTCTAACATACTTGTAATTGGATCTGAATCATCTGATCGTTTGTGGATTTATCCAAATCCAACAACAGGTGCCTTCCAGGCAAGATTGTATTTCCAAAGCGATTTTTCAGAGAAGAGAATTGTTACGATTTACAATTCAGCCGGACAGGAAATCACTAGCCAACGTTACAATTTGCTGAACATTACAGCTCCTTATTTACAAATGGACTTCGACTTGTCGAAATTGGCTAGAGGTACATATGTAGTAAAAGTTGTTCATGAGTTTACAGGTAAAATTGTTTCAGGTTTAGTATTGGTACAATAATATTTAGATTAATAAATTTTCAAAGCCCTTCCGAATTTTCGGAAGGGCTTTTTTAATTAGCAGCGAATGGTTTACTAATGGCATTAACGATTAACCTCTCTTTACTAGAAACAGCAGAAAGTAAAAGCTAATAATAGAAGCGAATCGATTCTAGTTACTTAGTAACTAAAAAAGCTATTTAAACATTGGGGGAATGGTAAAAGGTGGCGCAGCATTAGGGATTCTAGTTGGAAAAATTGTAGCAATAGTTTCTCCAATAATTACGTTGGGCATTTTATTAAATTGCCTCATATCGGTAACTATAATTGGCATATGGTATGCAGGAGATCGATAGACCTTGTTACCAGTGGGCAAAGCGAAGGAATAATTGGTTAATTTCTTATTTGTCTTAAATTGAAAAGGATTGGCTCTTTGTAAATCCTCTTTAGTTTTGGGAGTAGCTATCGATTTTTCAGCATGTTTCTTTTTTAGATGCTTATTTATATCAAATAATTCTTTCTGCTGGGCAGATGCGGTTGTAAAACCAGCGATACCTAAAAGAAGAAAAATTCTTTTCATACTGAACTTTTGGCTTCCTTAAAAGTAGGATTATTTTTTCATTTGCTTCCAGACATTGATAAGACTGTTCGTGGAAGAGTCATGATTGGTAACGGTTTCCTCAGATTGTAATTCAGGGAGAATTTTATTGGCTAATTGTTTGCCCAATTCCACTCCCCATTGATCGAAGCTGTATACATTCCAGATAATGCCTTGTACAAATATCTTGTGTTCATAAAAAGCAATTAATTCTCCCAGAGTAAATGGCGTTATTTTTTTTACTAATATTGAATTAGAAGGTTTATTACCGCTAAAGATTTTGAATGGTAATAAACGGACAATTGCTTCTGTCGAAAGTCCTTGTTTTATTAACTCATCTTCAGCTTCTTTTTCATTTTTACCATTCATCAGCGCTTCTGTTTGGGCAAAAAAATTGCTCAATAATTTTTCATGATGATCGCCAATAGGGTTGTGACTGATTGCCGGAGCAATAAAATCGCAGGGTATAAGCGGTGTTCCCTGATGAATTAACTGGTAAAATGCATGTTGGCCATTGGTTCCCGGCTCTCCCCATATTATCGGTCCTGTTGCATACTCAACAGGCTCCCCATTACGGTCAATGGATTTACCATTGCTTTCCATATTTCCCTGCTGAAAATAAGCTGCAAAACGATGGAGGTATTGGTCATAAGGCAATATGGCTTCAGACTGAGCTCCAAAAAAGTTGGTGTACCAGATGCCCAACAAGGCCATTAGCACTGGAATATTTTTTTCGAAAGACGTATTTCGAAAATGATTATCAGTAGCATGAGCACCTTTTAATAGCAGCTCAAAATTTTTATAACCAATTGTCAAGGCTATTGACATACCGACTGCACTCCAAAGCGAATATCTTCCGCCCACCCAATCCCAAAAACCGAAAATATTTTTTTTATCAATTCCAAACTTTACAACTTCAGTCTCGTTAGTAGAAAGTGCAATAAAATGTTTAGCAATATGCTTTTCATTTTTTGCTTTTTTAAGAAACCAGGCTCTAGCAGTAAGAGCATTTGTCATAGTTTCTTGTGTAGTAAAAGTTTTGGAAGCTATTAGAAATAATGTTTGATCCGCTTTTATTTTCTTCATCGTTTCGGCAATATGCGAGCCATCTATATTCGATACGAAAAATGTTTGTATCCCATCTACCCAATAAGGCTTTAATGCTTCTGTTACCATCAACGGTCCAAGATCGCTGCCCCCAATACCGATATTGACAATGTACTTTATTTTTTTTCCTGTATAACCTTTATGTTTTCCTGAGTGAAGCTGTTTTGTAAAACTCTTCATTCTTTGCAAAACCTTTTTTATATCAGGCATAATATCTTTTCCTTCTTCATATACAGGGCTATCAGAAAAATTTCTTAACGCAGTATGTAGAACGGCCCTTTTTTCAGTTGCATTAATTTTATTGCCATTAAACATTGCTTTAATAGCATCAGCTACTTTGCATTCTTCTGCAAGTTGAATCAGCGATTTTATTGTTTCTTCTGTGATTAAGTTCTTAGAATAATCCAGCACTATTTCATCAAGACACATGGAGAATTTGGAAAAGCGGCTCGAGTCGTTATTGAACAATTCCCGCATACTTGTTTTCTTCATGCTTGCTGCATGTTCTTCAAGGTTTTTCCATGCTGTTGTTGTAGTCGGGTTGATTGAAGGTAACATAAGGCTAACGTAATTATAGTGAATTAAAGACTTCAATAGTTTTGTTTACCATTTGCTCATTTATATCCAGATGCAGTACTAATCTTACACGGTTGGGCGATATAGCATAGCCTAAAATATTTTCGAGTTTTAATTTCGAAACTAGATTTGGTGCTGTAATAGTATCATCTAATTCAAAAATGATAATGTTTGTTTCTACTGGCAGTACCATTTTTACAAACTCTTTTTTTGATATAGCTTCAGCAATTTTTTTTGCATGTATATGATCTTCTTCTAGTCGGTTAATATTATTCTCTAATGCATAGATTCCGGCTGCTGCAATAAAACCTGCTTGCCGCATTCCGCCGCCAAAAGCTTTTCTTACTCTTCTCGCTTTTTTAATAAAATCTTTTTTACCTACTAATAAGCTGCCAACAGGGCAACCTAGGCTTTTACTAAGGCAAACTGAAATGCTATCGAATGCTTCTCCATATTGTTTTGCTGTTTCTTTTTTTGCAACAAGTGCATTCCATAATCTAGCACCATCAAGATGAAAGGCAAGTTGATTTTCTTTACATAAAGCTTGTAGTTTTTTTATCTCTTCAAAATCATAACAACTGCCGCCACCTCTGTTGGAAGTGTTTTCCAGCGAAACTAAACTTGTATTAGCCTTATGTACATCATCCGCATTGATTGCTACTTTGACCAAGTCCGCATTTATTCTTCCCAAGTTGCCTTGCAGTAATTTTACAGAAGCCCCTGAATTGGATGCAATGCCACCACCTTCGTACTGATAAATATGTGAACTCTCATCACAAATTACTTCATCACCTGGCTGAGAGTGGCATTTGATGGCTATTTGATTGGTCATAGTACCCGAAGGACAAAAAATTGCCGCTTCCATACCAAACATAGACGCAGTTATATTTTCCAATTCATTGATCGAAACATCCTCACCAAAAACATCATCACCCACTTTTGCTTTCATCATTGCCTCTATCATTTGAGGAGTCGGTTTAGTAACTGTATCCGATCTGAAATCAATTATCATTAGTAAAAATTTTGCACAATATAAACAGTTCACTTCTTAAATAAAGCATTTGTGAATTGGAAACACGGTCTACGTTCGCTATTACTGCTGAAATACACTACATGAATCTAATTTGATTAAATGAGTAGTGCTTTAACCCTTATCTCTTCGGTTCATTCAAATAAAACAGTGTTCACCTTAATTTGATTGCTTTCAAGTCAATCGCAATTGACATTTGCGTTGGTTTATGGCGTTGGTGACCATTTATCGGAGTTTGTCGCCATTTATCCCATAAAAACTGAAATCAGTAACTCACTATAAGGCTCTGCGTCATACCCATGTCAGGAAAACAGCCGATTATCCCTAAAACAGGCCGTTTAATATGAAACAATGTACTTGGTAATGTAAAGTACTTAATTTTATCCTGTAATATTGAAACTAGGGTACAAACATATAAAAACCGAAAAAATGAGAAAGATTTTAACCATGCTGACAGTTGCTTTATCAGCATTAACCTTAACCAGCCAGGCGCAAACAAAAACTGGAAAAATTACCGGAACTGTAATAGATGGGAACACAAAAACAATCGAGTCTGCAACAATAACATTGCTAAAAGCAGCCGATTCTACAGTAGTAAAAATTAGTGTTGCCGATAAGACTGGAAAATATGTATTTGAAGCTATTCCGGATGGTAAATACCTAGTATCAATTTCAGCGGTTGGACATGCCAAAGGATTTTCTGAACTAGTCGAAATAAACTCAATAAACACTTCAGTTAATTTAAAAACTATTGAATTGATTCCACAGGCTAAATCGTTGAACGCTGTTGTTATTACAACAAAGAAGCCTTTGATAGAACAAAAGGTTGATCGGATGATAGTGAATGTCGATGCTACTGTTACGAATGTAGGTACTACAGCATTGGAAGTGCTGGAAAAATCTCCTGGTATTAGTGTTGATAAAGATGGTAATATAAGTTTGAAAGGAAAACAGGGAGTACAAATATATATTGATGGACGACCTACTTACTTGGCCGGAGCCGATCTTGTAAATTATCTTACTAGTTTAAATAGTAGTCAGCTTGAGCAAATTGAAATAATGACGAACCCTCCAGCGAAGTACGAAGCATCGGGGAATAGTGGTATTATTAATATAAAAACGAAGAAGACAAAACAATTTGGTTACAACGGAAGTATATCATCGACCTATAGCCAAGGTCGTTATCCTCGCTTTAATGAGTCCGTTAATTTTAACTATCGTAAGAATAAAGTAAATCTGTTTACCAACTTAAGCTATAATTCAAATCAGAATTTTAACGATATTAAAATCCAAAGAAAATTTATTGAAACTTCTACAAAAGAAGTTACGTCACATTTTGACCAGGAAACAAAACTAAAAAATGAAAATCAATCTTATTATGCAAAACTTGGAATGGACTATTCTGTTTCAAAGAAGACAACAATTGGTTTTGTTTTAACTGGTAACATTAATCCAAGCGAGTTTAAGAGTAATAGTGATGTATATATATATGATCCAAATAGAAATCTGTTAAGTCGCACTTTAGCAAATTCAGGAAACAATACAAAATGGAAAAGCTACACAACGAATTTAAATTTCCGTCATGTATTTGATTCTTCTGGTAAAGAATTGACTGCAGATGTTGACTTTTTAAATTATGGAAGAAAAAATTCTAATTCTCTTATCAATGCATATTACGATCCATTTGGGATTCCTTATATGAAAGCAGACACTTTATATGGAAACCTGCCCCAGGATATTGATATTCGTACTGCGAAATTTGATTATTTGCATCCATTAAAGAATGGTGCAAAATTTGAAGCTGGTGTGAAAACAAGTTTCGTTACAACTGATAACGATGCTATTTATGATAGTCTGAATTATGGAATTAGAGTTAGGGATGTTAACAGAAGTAATCATTTTAAATATGATGAAAATGTAAATGCTGTTTACGTAAATTATAGCAGGCCTTTAAGTAAGAAAATTTTTGGGCAGTTTGGTTTGAGAGCTGAAAATACAAATGCCAAAGGAAACCAATT
>Ga0209170_1000585_pt1 | contig 16098 bp, 21 predicted proteins | sample KloWWTKNB14_bulk_FD_187178 | JGI IMG/M metagenome (GOLD analysis project Ga0209170, IMG submission 187178) | Active sludge microbial communities from Klosterneuburg, Austria, studying microevolution and ecology of nitrifiers - Klosterneuburg... | ecosystem: Engineered > WWTP > Aerobic digester >...
AGTTAAGGGCACAAAGACAAAAAGCCTCCCGCAAGGGGAGGCTAAAGTTTTAATTCCGGTAAATACCGGTGATTTATTTTATTTGTTGTTGACCAGGTAGCCAAGACGAAGACCGAAACAATGATTATTTATTTTATCGCTTCCATTTTCAATCGGAACCAGGTTTCTAAGGCCGATTGTATAATTGAAAGCAAAAGAAAAGCCACTTTTAAAACGGTAACCGGCCAGCATGTTAGCTCCGTAATCAAGACCTTTAAAATCTGAATTGGATTCTTTTCCGAAATTGACATTTGTTTCTGCTCTTAACCAATAGTCGGATTCAACAGGGTCCCTGACTAATGTTTTTATCACTTTTGCAGAAGGGAAGTCAAGGGCGACAGTGGGTCCACCGCCTAAGAAGAAATTTCCTTTTGGACCATTAGTATTGTACAGAAAGTTGGCATGCAATTCTGCATAGCGCAGCGCAATCCAGTCTTTTTTCTCATTGGTATTTTCCAGGGTTCTGCCTTTTTGAACATAATGCAGGCCAGGCTGAAAGCTGAAATTACTCTTGCCGATGGGAGCATCAAGGATCATTCCGAAAGTGATACCAAATTTACTGTCGTCATCAAGTTTGGTACCGCCTATTTCGCCGTACATGTTAGCAGAGGTGATACCGGCAGTAACTCCTACTCTTGATTTTTGGGAAAAGCCATTGATTTGCAGGCACACAACAAATACGGCCAAAATGAATAACACTTTTTTCATAACAGTTTTTTTGGTTCACCTACTCATGTCGCTTTTCGGTATGGGCGCCGTACTCTTTTTCCGGGGGATTTTCCGGGTTTCTCCCCATCTGTATGTTCAAAAATCGGTAAATATTTTCTAAAGTATGAATTTACCGGTTTGCTTGTTTCGGCGCAAAGATATTTTAGTTTCGCAAAATCTGTTATGCCGGATACAAAAACTTCATTTTGGGCATTATTGAAGCTAAAATAAACCCCGGAAGGCTAAATTCCGGCAAAAAACGGTAAAAAGCAGCCCTGGTTTAGCCAAAACCAGGGCTGCTCTTCAAAGTGCAGGTTAGAATTTTTCCGGTATTGTTTACCATTAAATTAATTACCGGGAGTATCAGATCCCGGTTTTTCGACGGGTTTCTTTTTTTTGCCTGTAATTCCCCTGATGGCCAGAACCAGGAGGAAGATAACTACGGCAGTGCCTCCAATGCCTACCAAAATTGCTGCTCCTTCTGCGCCATTGCAGGAAAGGTTGCAGGCCAGTGCTGTTACTAAGTAAATGAGGCCAAGTGCAACCAATACAGACAGAATGATCAAAGCAGTTTTTTCGCCTTTTGAGAGATCAGTTGATCTTTTGATGCCTTTCACCTGTTCTTTCAACATCTTTTTTCGTTCTTTCCATTTCAGCATTTTACCCTCTTCATTTTTCATAGAGGCGGAGAAATTCAAAAACGATTTATAGTTTTTTACTGTACTGTCTCCGGGTAAAGTTGATTTGGCATTGGTCGCTGCCTGCAAAAAAGGAAAATAAGTAGCTGCAGGATTGCTGTTGTTGCTGATGCAAACGATCATACCAAAAGTGGAGGCGGCCAGTAAAAAGTCACCGGTTTTTTGTCTTCTGTAAAAACCAGTAGTGCTAAATCTTCTTTTCTCCGTTTTTTTAGGATAAAAAATGACGACCAGGCCATAGGTAATTATGAATACAATGAGTGCAAAAACGGGGACAGTCACCGCTATGTCTTTAAGTAACAATCCTGTAATTATTCCAGTAACAGTAAGTAACAGGAAGCTAAGAATAATAATAATTCTTGCGGGCCATTGATGAGTTTTTGCCCATACTGATATATTTCTCATAACAGGAAGATTTAGTGGTTTTAAAGTTAAACAGTCAATTTTATTGAAAGACCTTTTTTGTCAATCAGTTTCTATCCTCTTTTAATATTAAATTCTCCATTGGTAACAGTTTTGAAACTGCCGGTTGCAGCACTTAAGTCAGTAACATATTCAAAAGTGCCTTTAATATACTTTTTATTGATTTCCTGTATGGTTATTTTACCGCTTCCGTAAAATACACAAGGCGCAAAGATGTCACAGAAATACCCGGCAGCATAGCCATGAATATCCTGATAGAGAACTGCATTGTGTTTTATACCCGTTTGAAAATTATAAGTGCCAGCCGAGATATTAGAACCCTGTCCGTCTAAATAGAATCGAAATGACCAGGGGGAAACATCGCCCCGAAAAAAAATAGTTGCATCGCCAGCTGCCCCGGTAGTAGCCCGGATATCTGAATTACATTCGAAGGCGACGCCATCTACTTTACCTCTCAGATAACTGGTACTGGTATCCGTTTCTTTTTTACAGGCACTTAAGGACAAAACAAAACAAGCGATGACGATTGATGATAGTTTCATTATATTTTTCATAATTATATTTTTTACTTAGAATTTGAATCCGGCTGTAATAAAAGTATTGCCGTTAAAAGAACCTGCCTTTGCTGATTTATATTTGGATACTGAGCTGGGTGTTGTAATTGTTATTGCATCAATTTTAGCAGGTACGGTACCAGTTAATTCTGTTCCCATACCCACAAACCACGAAGGGCGGGCAATAAAATGCCAAAACCCTTTTAACATGACACCGGGCAATAAATAATTTTTGGTTTGATTGGTAGTACCCCGGTTCATATCTGCAGAGAGTTTGTATAAGGATAATGCCGGGCCGATACCGTATCCTGCTTTTCCGGGGCTATCTGTTTTTACCCAGGCGATGTATAAGGTGTTGATAGTACTTGTAAGAGTAAGATAATTGGATTGTGCAAAATCCTTGTAGTCATATCCATCCACAGTTCCGTAGTATGAAAGACCAAAACCTGCTTCAATGGCGGTCTTATTATTCAGATAGTGCCCATATTTGATCCGGTAAGAAGTTTTGCCGGCTTTTTTTCTCGGGTACTCTGTATCAATGGTAAAAAGGCCTAAGAAACTTACCGATTCTTTATCTCCAAAACCCGAGCTTACCATACCTGTTTCAAGGTTTGAATTGGCATTGCCAAAATAGGCACCACTTTCAAGACTGATATAATTTTTTTTCTGTCCATGGCATAGTAATGATGTAAAGAATAGGAATGAGGTGAACCGGAGCTTTCTTTTCATATTGTTTGTTTTTGTAACAGCAATCTAAATTCATATTATACGGACCGGAAACTGAATTTTGCCTTAACATTTCCCTTATTTGCAGTTTTTACTAAATACCATGCAGCCAGTATTGATGATTTGCATAAAATCAAGTATCTTTTACAAACCTGTGGAGACAAGTTGCAGTTTTTTCAAAAAATCAAACCTGAACCATTTGCCAACCACCAGTTCACAGGATATTTTATTTCAGCGCATTAAGGAGATATTACCACAACATATTTCCCTGGTAGATGCCATATCTGAAGTTTTGCATGTAAGCAGCGACAGTGCCTACAGGCGGATCAGGGGAGAAACACCGCTGGTGCTGGAAGAAGCAAAAACACTATGTCATCAGTATAATCTTTCGCTGGATCAGTTACTGGAAGCCAAAAAGGGGGTAATTCTTTTCAGGGATTACCGCCTGAATAATCATCAGTACGATTACCGGCAATACCTGCAAGGATTAAATGAACAGTTGGAAGCGGTCAATAATTTCATGCAGAAGGAGATCATCTATATGTCGAAGGACCTTCCCATCTTTCATAATTTTTATTACCGTCCGCTAATCGCTTTCCGGTATTATTTCTGGATGAAAACACACCTGATGCATCCCGACTTTGAAAAAAAACAATTTCATTTTGATCTGTTGCCAACGGATATTGAACAGATGAGTTTCGACCTTACAAAAACATATTCAAGGATACCATCAACAGAGATGTGGAATACAGAAAGTATTAACAGCACTATTTCACAGATCGAGTTTTCAAAAGATTCCGGGCACTTTCAGTCATCAGCCGACATTAAAATCATTTATGAAGCATTGGAAGAAACGATATATCATATGCAACAACAGGCTGAGTATGGCTGTAAATTCACACCCGGTGAAGATCCTCAGGGCCGGAAAAGCAACTTTAAGTTCTTTTTTAACAGGGTTGTATTGGGAGATAATACAATAATGGTTATAACTGACTTTGTAAAAGCTGCTTTTATAAATTATGGTCATTTAAATTATATCACTACCAGTGATGAAAGCTTTTGTAAAGAGTTGTACAGTGATTTTGAGAACCTGATACGACGGTCAACACAGATAAGCCAGAGCAGCGAGAAACAACGGAATATTTTTTTCAATATTATATTGTCTAAAATCGGGGATCGTAAACGAAACTTATAATTATGACGACCGGCGAACTTCAACAACTGCTTTTTAAGGCTATTAAAAATAAAATCGGGGAAAACCAGTCTGTAGCAGAGGAGATCGCAACATTGCTGGGTATCAGTTCCGACAGTGCTTACCGGCGTATGCGGGGAGAAAAGACTATTTCTTTGGAAGAACTGCAAATTCTTTGTACTCATTATAAGGTATCAATTGACCACCTGATGGGATTACAATCCGGTGGTATCGTTTTTCAGGGGCAATACCTTGATAAGAATAATTTCCGGTTTGAGGAATATGTGACCAGTATGTTGCATAACCTGGCTTACATGAACAGTTTTAAGGAGAAGACATTTTATTATATGTGTAAAGACCTTCCCATTTTTCACCAATACCATCTGCGGGAACTGGCAGCATTTAAATGGTTCTTCTATTTAAAAACTTATTTTCAGTTTCCCGAGTTTGAAAGGAAAAAGTTCAGGTATGCTGACCATCCCGATGAATTATATGCACTTGAAAAGAAAGTACTTGATCTTTACAACCAAATACCCAGTGTGGAAGTCTGGAATATGGAAAGTATGAATATGTTTTTTCGCCAGATTGAATTTTACCGGGATGGACAGGTCTTTGAATCAGATAATGATGTGTATTTGTTATATGATGCTATCGGGAAAATGTGGGATCACCTGGAAAAACAAGCATCTTTAGGTTATAAATTCAATTATGGTGACACGGATCAAAAACGCATCGGGGAATTTAAAATGTATTTCAACGAAGTACTGATGGGAGATAATAATATGCTGGTAGAACTGGACGGTACAAAATTATCATACGTCTCCCACTCAACCATTAATTTTATGCTTACGAGGGATCCGGCCTTCAACGAAAACATGTATAATCATGTGCAAAATCAAATGCGCCGGTCTACCCTTATAAGTGAAGTAAGCGAAAAAGAAAGAGCCAAATTTTTTAGAATCATCCGTGACAGGATCAATAACAGGAAAGAGAGCCTCAAAGCATAAAAGCTGTTATTTCATTTAACTAATCCGGCTCCAAAGATTACATTAAAGTTATAAGCCGCCTGGTATAATTCGTAATACGCCTGGCTGATGTACTCATAATCCACTGTATCGGTAGCGGGGTTATACAAATCAAACCGGCTGAGCGGGAAGGCCCTGTCGTAAAGTATGCCTGTGGTGATGAGCGATTTGTCCAGGTTAGCAAAGAGTGAATCTGCTTTTTCAGCATACAAATAATCTTGCTGTGCTTTTGCAGAGAGCAGAAATGTAAATGGTATAAGCAGTGGCAATAGGAGCCTGTGCTTAAGAAATAGCTGTTTCATAAGCTGTAGTTTTAGATAACTGATATGGTTAAATGATTCTTGCTATCAAAAAAGGTTCAGGAAAGTTGTTTAGAACCTTAATTAAGATCTTTTAAAATATCCGTTTGTGATAGTTACAATTTTTCCTGTTGTCTGATCAGTTCCGATAAACTCAAACCTGCCTTCAATTTTTTGAGTCACAGTGTCCACACTCAGAATGTCTACATAACCTCCGATGCTTGAGTTAGTAATAAATGTTTGATTAGGCGATAGTTTTTGATAAAGACCATAATTAGGAGGATGCGGTATGGCAGGAGATGGTAAAGTCGTTGTCTTTAATAGAGCCCTTCCTGCTACTATCGGGCTTGCAAGCCAAACTTCGATATATTGATTTTCTTTCTTTCCAATTATTTGCACCTCCATGGTTCTTAAAACAGGGCTATACCAAAAGTCTACCCTAACTGGCGGAATATTATTCCCATAGTCCCACAAATCAGAAATAAATGGAACACCATCCACCCGGCAGCCAAAGGTTTGGCCGTTTACAGTTACCTGTTCAGACTGAGGGTTATCTTTTTTGCATCCGGTTGCCAGCAAAAAGAAACTTAGTATTGTTAACACGGACTGCCTGGTAATTGTATTCATGCCTGAAAATTTTATACTGTTAAGTTGAAAAATGTTTTTGAGGAACGGATTGACAAATGTCAAGAGATGCGGAAAACAGAAAATTCCTGGCATTTGTCAAGACATAATTTTTTTGATTATAATATGAAAAGGCTTTGGGATATAAAAAATATCACTCTTTTTTAGCCGATCTTTTGCCAAGATGAACTTTAATTCCAGCGCCGCCTGTTATACCTGCGTAGCTCCCTTTTTTTGAAACATTGCCTTGAAGTGATACAGCTAAATATGTATAAAACCGCCCAAGCCATCTTCCCGTACCGGCTTTTGCCTCGCAGGTGAGACCCATAAATTTCTCTTTTGCCATACTGGTTGTGTAAGTAGTATATGCCGGCAGAACAACCAGTTGATAACTTCTGTACAGGACCGAAGTATAAGAAGGGCCGGCCATAAATGAAATAAAAGAATTTTTACCGGTAAACTGTTTACCAAACAGGAATGCAACAGCTGTTTGTAGCTCATCATCGCTTACACCCCAAATATCAATTTCACCTGTCTGGCTAAACATTACCTTGCAGCTCATTTTTTTGCTCTCAAACGCAGCAAAAAAATTTAATATCATGCCTCTTCTTTCTTTCTCATTGTAGGAGTGTTTATCCCACCATAATGTACCGCCAATATCATAGCCAGCGCTAAGGGCAGTACTTTTCTTATCTGGTGTTTGAAAAGACTGTGAATAAATCACCCTGAAACATAACAGATTTACTATTGCAAGTATCACTGCTTTCATAAAATGTTTTATGAAAATTATAGTTGTTTCTTTTCTTTTGGATTGACAAATATCAAGAGATGATTAATGAATTATAGATATTGACAATTGTCAAACCTGGGCTGTCAATCAATGACTTTTATGATATTTGCTTCGAACTCGGCTTAATGTTTCCTCATTCATGCCAAGGTAGGTGGCAATATGTTTCAATGCCACCCGCTGTAAAAGAGTAGGATGATTGTTAAGGAAGAACTTATATTTTTCTTCAGCGGTATGTTTACGGAGTATCTGCGTTCGTTGCTCTGCCAGGTAAAACCCATATTCTGCCTGTTTCCTTCCTATTATATTAAATTCCGGAAAGTCGATAAACATTTTTTGAATGTCAGCATAATTGATACAGGCAAGGGTGGTTTCTTCCAGTGCTTCTATATACTCATTGCCCGGCTGCTGTGTATAATAACTGATCCAGGAAGTGATGATAAAGCCTTCATCCATAAAACGGGAAGTGATATCTTTATCTTCATTGATATAATAAGACCTGGCCAATCCTTTTACAACCAGGCAGGCTTTATTGCAGACCTGTCCTTCTTTTAAAATGAAACTACCCGCAGGGTAGGTAATACTACTTGTAACCGACTTCACTCTTTCAGTCAGTTCGGGGCTGAGAGGATGGAAGCTGTTTATTTTTTCAAGAAGCACCTCAATCATGTTATCTAATATACAACGTTTAAATAGAACTGATCGTCCTCAGGGCTAAATTGCAGTACCTTTATTGTACTTTAAAAATTGGTCAACCGGCAACGGAATGATCGATATAATCATTCAAATAGTAGTGGTATGAAAAAAATTATTTTGTCAGTTGCCTTGTTTTCAATGACGTTTTCTTCCTGTGATATTTTATCTAAACTCCCAACTGGTACAGGCATTACTGAAGCAGAAGCGGGCCAGGGTATTAAGGAAGCACTCGGGCAGGGATTAGTGAAAGCCGTGTTGAACCTGAATAAAACAGATGGGTTTTTCGGCAGCCAGTTTTACAAAGTATTATTACCACCTGATGCAGTAAAAATCGAGAATACATTAAGAGACCTGGGTATGGGCAGGATGGTGGACAAAGCCATTCTCTCCATCAACAGGGCTGCTGAGGATGCAGTGGGTTATGCCAAACCAATTTTTGTCAGTGCCATAAAAGATATGACGCTGATGGATGCCATCAATATTGTAAAAGGACCCAAAGACGCTGCCACTAATTATTTCAAAGGAAAAACGAGGGAGGCTTTACTGGCCGCTTTTCTTCCTTCGATAAAATCATCGCTGGATAAAGTGGATGCCACTAAGTATTATGGCGACATTGTTAGTACCTACAATAATTTTCCCACCACGTTTAAAAAGATCAATCCCGATTTACCTGGTTTTGTGGTAGAAAAAGCAACGGATGCCTTATTTGACCAGATCGCCAAAGAAGAAGCGAATATCAGGGAAAACCCCGTAGCAAGAACCACAGAGATCCTGCGTAAAGTATTTGGTGGAATTTAATATTCCCCCGAAGCAACGGATACCTTAAAATAACGTCAAAATAGCTGGCAGCCTTTTTGCACTGCAGAAAGGCTGTTATTTTTGATGAATATAATAATCAATACAGATATGAAAACTTCCTTTATCGTCATTGCATTTAGCCTTATTGTACTTCCTGCCGGTTCCTTTGCACAAATAAAACTAAAGGATGTACTTAACAAAAAATCTTCTTCTGGCATAACCGAGAATGAAGCCGGGCAGGGTATTAAAGAGGCACTGACAAACGGTGTTACTACGGCAGTACTTAACCTGAATAAGACAGATGGTTTCTTTGGCAGCGAATTTTATAAAATGCTGTTACCACCCGATGCAAAGAAAGTGGAATCGACCTTACGCAATATTGGTATGGGCGGACAGGTGGATAAAGCGATCCTGGCCATCAACCGGGGTGCTGAAGATGCAGTGGGTTTTGCCAAACCCATCTTTGTGGATGCCATAAAAGAAATGACCCTGAAAGATGCCTTGAATATTATTAAAGGTCCAAAAGACGGGGCTACCAATTATTTTAAGGATAGAACAAAAGAAAAATTGATCACTGCTTTTACACCATCTGTAAAAAGCTCTTTGGATAAAACCGATGCCACAAAATATTATTCCGATATAATTACTTCATATAATAATCTGCCGACCACTTTCAAAAAAATTAACCCGGATCTGACTTCATATGTGGTTGGCAGAGCGGTGGATGCATTGTTTGACCAGGTGGCAAAAGAAGAAGCTAATATCAGGGCTAATCCTTTGGCAAGGACTTCTGATATGCTGAAGAAAGTGTTTGGTCAATAAGAATCATTCAGGGAAAACACTCCAGAAGAGCAGCACCACCCTTCTTCTTGCATCGTTTATTTTATAATCAGTGACTTTTGGATCGGGAGATGTTTCTCCCTTTCCTTCATGCAGGTATAAAATATTGCTTACACTGCCCCCATTGCTTCCCCTGTCCAATGTGTAAGATTTAAACAGGTTGATAACGGCTTCTGCCCGGGCTACTGATAGCTCCTTATTAAGCTCTTTACTCGTGGGGTTTTCTGTTTGCAATTTCAACCTGTCTTTTAATTCCTTGTAAAGGGATGAGCCCTCGGCGATAGAAGTAGCATCTGAATATCCTTTTGCTGTTATGACCAGTGAAAGCGGGAAATTGGGATATTTCTTTACAAACAGATCTATTTCTTTAGAAGCCGGTTCAAAGAGCCTCCCGATTGCAGCAGCTACTTCAGGCGTAATATTATACTTGCCTGGCTCGAATACCACATCCTGGTCTATCCTTACCACCATATTCCGGTTGATAAGATCGGACAGTAATAATATTCTGTCACCAATATTTTTTGAGGTCTTACGGGAAAACGATAATGTTTTTCTGAGCCTGTCCCAATCAGATTTTTCTACTACTGTTTCGCCGATTATGATCGTATTTCTGTTAATAAGTGTATCGATTTCTTTATTTGTTTTATCAATAAATTTTTTGATCCGGGTATTGGCCGTATCATCAATTTCATTTTGCTGTTCTTTTTTCTTTCGCTGCTTTTCCAGATCTTTTAATGTAGTGCTGTGCTGCTGAAGTTGGTTATTTATAGTGGCCAGCTCTTTTTTTGCATTGGTAACGCCTTTTTGGGGTACACATGAAAAGAGGGTGATAATGACCACCAGGGTAAGCAGCAGGTATGAAGGAAAGGCTTTAAGCATAAAATATGCACAGGTGACAGGCTCTCTTAAAGATAGAAAACTTATTCTTGTTTTGTGAATTTTTAAGATGGAATACCGTTAATAAAATCAGGAGCCGGCTAACAATACTTGCCAGGCTTCTTTTACTTTATCTTCTTCCAGCAATTTTTTGGCATAGGAATGCAGCTCTTTTTCCATCTCATCCGGGTTGACGCTGTAGTATTGAATGATCTGCTTCAGGTGATTATCATCAAATGACGGTTCTATCACCGGCATCTCATGCACATTAGCTAACTGGCCAAGATTATTTCCGGATAAAATTTTACTGTTGCGGATGGTTGCCGGCAGCATATCAATACCGATACCCAATTGCGTATTGGGTTTTTCTACCTGGAACAGGTTGTGTTCATTGACCACACAATACCAATCCCCGCCAAGCCGTGCCACATGATTGATTTTTCGCTGATCCAGTTTCTTATTTTCATCCAAAAGGGAATCATCTATATGCATCCTTATTACTTCGCAAATGACCAGGTTGCCTGCACCACCTTCATTTCCCAATGATTTTACTTCAACAACTTTACATTCCATTTTCACTTTACTCTCTTTGACCATCGGGGGCTTTATCATGGTTGCGGGTTCCTGGGTAAAACCTGCCTTGGTAAATTCATTGACATCTTTGGGAAACTCGCAACTGGCCAGCGAGGTCTGCTGTACCATATCATACGTTACAATGTTGATGACCACTTCCGGCACCTCCAGTACATTTTGCAGTGTATGCTTTGTTGTATTATCTCTTACTCTCCTCGCAGGTGAGAATACCACAATAGGAGGATTAGAAGAAAAAAGATTGAAGAAGCTAAAGGGGCTCAGATTTATATGGCCCGCTTTATTTATTGTGGAGGCAAAACAAATAGGTCTTGGTGCAACAACATGTTGCAGGTAGTATTGCTTTTCAGCCGGTTTTAAATCTTTTAAATCAATAATCATAAAATGAACGCAGATTTTGATGATGATTATGATACGTTATGATTTCACTGCGGTAATCATGAAAATCATAATGATCAGTGTTCTATTTCTTCAATTTCAAAATGCTCCAATCGGTATCTTCCGCCACAATCGTATTACTTAGTTTACCCAGGCCATCTATTTCCATTTCTACCACATCATTGGGTTGTAACCATTGCTCAGGATAATTCGGATCATTCAGCTTTCCCGTTCCGTTCAGTTCCAGGAAACACCCTGTTCCAACTGTGCCGCTGCCAATCACATCTCCGGGATACAGGTCAACACCGTAGGAAGCTCTTTCAATGATCTCTGCATATGTCCAGTCCATATCTCCTACATTGCCATCGCTGACCTGCTTACCATTTACCCGGCACTGCATTCTCAGGTTCCAGCTTTTGCCGGTATGGTTTTCTTTGGCCGGGATTTCAAACGGGGCCAGTTCATCCAGGGTAACTAACCATGGACCGATTGCAGTAGAAAAATCCTTTCCCTTTGCCGGCCCGAGGTTCAATAACATCTCTTCCATTTGTAACCGTCTTGCACTAATATCATTCATGATCATCAAACCACCGATATATTCATCGGCTTCTTCTGCCCTGATATTTCTGCCATGTTTGCAAATAACGATAGCCGCCTCCAGCTCAAAATCCAGTTTTTCAAAATGGTCAGGCATACAACGGATATCACCAGGGCCCTGAATACTGTGGTGATTGGTAAAATAGAAGATCGGGTATTGGTCAAACTCCGGTATCATCTCCACTTTACGATTTCTTCTCGCCGCCGCCACATGTTGTCTGAATGCATAACCATCACGACAGGAGGTGGGGAATGGAACGGGTGCCAGCAACTGCACCTCAGTCAAAGGGACCGCTTTATTACTTGTCCTGGTACCTTCTTTCAGCAACAATTCACCAGCTTGTGCTATCGGGTAATATTCTTCCCAGTAATTCAATAACATGTTCATGCTGTTGGGAAGGTCGGGGTGAAGCACTTCCATATCATATACCATATCATTGATCAGAATGCCCAGTTGTTCTCTTTCTTCTTTCAGGTAGGTAACTAATTTCATCTATGTAGTATTAAGAACTGCTAAGTTACCAAGGTTGTTTGTAAATTGGGGTGATGAAAAAATGGTCTTTATTACTACTACTCTTACCTGTTGCCTCCTTTGCTCAGCAACCGCAAAGCTGGATACGCATCAACCAGCTGGGGTATACACCCGGCGCAGTGAAAGTCGCTACCTGGTGCAGTAAAGAAGAAAAGGAAATAGTTAAATGGGAATTGGTTAATTCGGTTTCAAAGAAAATAGTGGCAACGGGGATGGCGGGAAAAGCCTTTGGGGCATATGGACCTTTCAAACAAACATACCGGCTGAATTTTTCTCATTTTAAGAAACCAGGTCGTTACTACTTACTGGCGGGTAATATAAAATCTCCTGAATTTGAAATAGGAGATGATGTTTATAAAGGGGCCGCTGATTTTTGTTTGCGGTATATGCGGCAGCAACGTACGGGTTTCAATCCTTATTTAAAAGACAGCTGTCACACCCACGACGGATATGTATTGTATGGAGAAAAAGCTGGAATTAAGGATAGCACAAGAATTGATGTGGTGGGTGGCTGGCATGATGCGTCTGATTATTTACAATACTCTGCAACATCTGCCAATGCTACTTATCATTTGCTAATGGCTTACCGGGATTTTCCTAAAGTGTTTACCGATGAGAAACAAGCAAACGGCCTGGATGGAAAAAATGGAATGGCTGATGTACTGGATGAAGCCAAATGGGGACTGGACTGGTTATTGAAAATGCACCCAAGGCCCGACTGGATGTTCAACCAGATAGCAGATGACCGGGACCATATGGGAATGCGGATACCCGGGCAGGATACTTTTTATGGCAAAGGGTTTGAGCGGCCGGTTTATTTTGTAAGTGGTGAACCGCAGCAGCGGGGCAGGTTTATGAATAATACAACGGGGACAAGTTCTACGGCGGGGAAGTTTGCCAGTGCGTTTGCATTAGGATCAAAAACATTTGAAAAAACAAATATTGAATACAGTAACCTGCTTTTACAAAAAACTTTTTCTGCTTTTGCTTTTGCAAATAAAGTACCTGGGGTGACGCAGACTGCGTCCGTTAAATCGCCGTATATATATGCTGAGGACAATTGGATTGATGATATGGAACTTGCAAATGCATATGTGCTTTCGAAAGATAACATGCCTGTCCACAAGGAAATTATTAAGAAAACATTGATGGACTATGCAAATGCTGAACCGATCACCCCCTGGCTTGGTGCAGATACAGCTAAACATTACCAATGGTATCCCTTTATTAATCTTGGACATTATGAGCTGGCCAAACAATTACAGGGAAAACAGAGAGATACTGTCATTGGTTATTACAAAGAAGGCATTCAACGGGTTTGGAACAAAGCCAAATCAAATGCTTTTTACCGCGGTATTCCTTTCATCTGGTGCAGTAATAATCTCACCACTTCCTTTGCAATTCAATGTTATTGGTACCGGGAATTAACTGCTGATAAAACTTTCTCCGAATTAGAACAAGCCAATTTTGATTGGCTCTTTGGTTGCAATCCCTGGGGCACATCCATGGTGTATGGGTTGCCCTCATGGGGTGATACTCCTGTTGACCCGCATTCTGCATTTACACATATAAAAAACTACCCGATAGATGGTGGGCTGATTGACGGGCCGGTTTACACCAGCATATACAAAGGGCTTATTGGTATTACACTCTATCAGCCCGATGAATATGCTGAATTTCAAAGTGACCTCGCCGTATATCATGATGACTATGGAGATTATAGCACCAACGAGCCTACTATGGATGGAACGGCATCGTTGATCTATTTGCTTGCTGCGAAGGAGGCAGGAAGCAAGCCAAAAAAGTAGCAGCCTCCGGTGCAGGAGGCTCACAATATAGTCATGGGGCTATCATTAGAGGAGATAGTACAAAGAAAAAAATAGCCCTTGTTTTTACCGGGCATGAGTTTGCAGACGGTGGTGATTTTATTGTACGCACATTACAACAGGAAAAGATAAAAGCTTCCTTCTTTTTTACCGGTGATTTTTTCCGTAATCCTGCTTTTACAAAAATTATCGTTGAGCTGAAAAATAACAGGCACTACATTGCCCCGCATTCAGATAAACATTTATTGTATTGTGATTGGGGTAAACGGGACAGTTTACTGGTAACAGAAGCACAATTCACCAAAGACCTGCAGAGAAATTACAGTATGATGAGTCGTTTTGGGATCCGGGAAGAAAATGCTCCCTTCTTTTTGCCACCGTATGAATGGTATAATGACAGCATCGCGGTATGGACTAAGAAAATGGACTTTCAGCTGATAAATTTTACTCCCGGTACCCTTAGTCATGCCGACTACACTACGCCGGCCGATAAGAATTACCGGAGCAGTGAGGATATATACCAGTCTATTATTAAATATGAGCAGGCAAGACCGGGCGGACTCAACGGATTTATTCTTTTATCTCACATCGGAACCGATCCCAAACGAACGGATAAATTTTATAAACGTTTGCCGCAATTGATAAAACACCTGCAAGCAAAAGGCTATCAGTTTCAGCGTGTTGATGAACTGTTAAAGGCTGATTAAAATCAGGCACTCGTCTTATAAAAACCCGGCCTGATCGCTTTCTTTTCACCATTGACCTTCCTTATCTTTGCGCCATGGAATTCGAAAAAATTCATAATAAAGGGCAGGCCCGCTTGTTCAAGAATGATTTCCTGGAGGCACTGACCAAGGCACATCCGCTGGTGATCTGGGGAATGTATATCCCGATCCTCACTTATATTATTTATCTCGCTGCCACGAAATATAATTACAGCACCGGCACCATTTTGCTCGTTTTCTTTGGTGGTATGTTTTTCTGGACACTTTTTGAATATATAGCCCACCGTTATATTTTTCACTGGGTGCCTAAAACACCCGGGGCTACAAAATTTGTTTATACCCTGCATGGTAATCATCACCACTATCCAAGAGATAAGCAAAGGCTGTTTATGCCACCGGTACCCAGCCTGATCATTTCTTCTACCATATTTGGCCTGATGTATCTTGCTATTGGTACGTATACTTTCATGTTCTTTCCGGGTTTTTTATTAGGCTACCTCATGTATGGCACTATGCATTATGCTATTCATGCATGGAATCCTCCGTTCAAATGGATGAAAGGCCTTTGGAGAAATCACCACCTGCATCATTATAAGAATGAACATAATGGGTATGGTGTAAGTTCTACCTTATGGGATCATATATTCGGCACTATGTTCGACCTGAAAAAAGAAAAAGAAGATAAAGAGAAAGTAAAGGAACTGATGTTTGAGAAAAAGAAGTAGCACTACCATTTTTCATTCTCATTAATACTATTGTCCCGCTGACGAAACTGTTGGCGGGATTTTATTTTTTGTAACTGTCGTTCAATGATAAGGTCAGCAATAAGTGCGGCTGCATTTTCTCCACCCTTTTGTGCAAGCAAAGCCCTCATCCTGGCTTCATTTACATCGATGCGGTAGAGGTTAAAAACTAATTTTTCAAAATCATGATTGATGAGCTCATTGACATGTGAAGCCAGTTTTTCCCTTAACTCTTCCCCGGAAATGGTAAGCGGTAATTGTATCTCCAGTGATTGATTAATCTCAGGAACCAGTGCTGTATTAACCTGTGTCATTGTAATTAATATTTTTCCATTACACCCATGCCAAATAAAGCAAAATCATATTTCACGGGGTCATGCTTATCCAAAGTTCGGAGATATTCCGTTAATTCAACGGCTGC
>Ga0209170_1000590_pt1 | contig 16033 bp, 9 predicted proteins | sample KloWWTKNB14_bulk_FD_187178 | JGI IMG/M metagenome (GOLD analysis project Ga0209170, IMG submission 187178) | Active sludge microbial communities from Klosterneuburg, Austria, studying microevolution and ecology of nitrifiers - Klosterneuburg... | ecosystem: Engineered > WWTP > Aerobic digester >...
CCGCGATCCTTGTGGCGCTCGCGGATGTCGGCGTATTCGGCGCGGATCTTGTCCATGAACGCGTCGACCAGTTCCCTGGTGATCAGCGACTGCGCCACGCCAACCGCTCGCGAGGCATCCTTGACCCAGACCGTGGGTGCCTTGTAGTGCGGATCGATCTTCAAGGCGGTGTGCGCACGCGATGTGGTGGCACCACCAATCAGCAAGGGCAGATGGAAATCCTGGCGCTGCATCTCGCGCGCGACATGCGCCATTTCCTCGAGCGAAGGCGTGATCAGGCCGGAGAGACCGATCATGTCGGCATTTTCGGCACGCGCGGTATCGAGAATCCTTTGCGCCGGCACCATCACGCCGAGGTCGATCACGTCGAAGTTGTTGCAGCGCAGGACCACGCCGACAATATTCTTGCCGATGTCGTGCACATCACCCTTGACCGTGGCCATGACGATCTTGCCGTTGGACTTGCCGACATCGCCGGTGCGCAGTTTCTCCGCCTCGATGTAGGGCAGCAGCCAGGCCACGGCCTTCTTCATCACGCGCGCCGACTTGACCACCTGCGGCAGGAACATCTTGCCCGCACCGAACAGGTCGCCGACGATGTTCATGCCATCCATCAACGGCCCTTCGATCACATCGAGCGGGCGCGACGACTGCGTGCGTGCTTCTTCGGCATCGACTTCGGCAAAGGCATCGATGCCATGCACCAGCGCATGCGCCAGGCGCTTGGCAACGGGCAGGTTGCGCCACTCATCCCTGGCGTTGTCCGCACCGGCTTCGGCTTTTCCCTTCTTGTAGTTCGCCGCAAACTCCAGCAGTCGTTCGGTCGCATCGGCGCGCCGGTTGAGAACGATATCCTCGACGCGTTCGCGCAGTTCGGGATCGAGGTCATCGACGATCGGCAAGGCACCGGCGTTGACGATGCCCATGTCCATGCCGGCGCGGATCGCGTGATAGAGGAAAACTGCGTGGATCGCCGCGCGTACCGGCTCGTTGCCGCGAAACGAGAACGAGACATTCGAAACACCGCCCGAAACATGGCAGTGCGGCAGGGTCTGGCGGATGATCCGGGTCGCTTCGATGAAATCGACCGCGTAGTTGTTGTGCTCCTCGATGCCGGTGGCGATGGCGAAGATGTTCGGATCGAAAATGATGTCTTCGGGAGGAAAATCGAGCTGTTCGGTGAGGATGCGATAGGCGCGCGTGCAGATCGCCACCTTGCGCTCGCAGGTATCGGCCTGGCCTTCCTCGTCGAAAGCCATGACCACGGCGGCGGCGCCATGACGCATGACCTTGCGCGCTTGCTCGAGGAACTGCTCCTCGCCTTCCTTGAGCGATATCGAGTTGACCACGCCCTTGCCCTGCAGGCACTTGAGGCCCGCTTCGATGACCGTCCATTTCGACGAATCGACCATCACCGGAATGCGCGCGATGTCCGGCTCCGAGGCGATCAGGTTGAGGAAACGCACCATGGCCGCTTCCGAATCGATCAGGCCCTCGTCCATGTTGACGTCGAGGATCTGGGCGCCGTTCTCGACCTGCTGGCGGGCGACTTCGACGGCCTCCTCGAAGCGGCCTTCCTTGATCATCTTGCGGAACTGCGCGCTGCCGGTGACATTGGTGCGCTCGCCGACATTGATGAAGTTGAGCTCGGGCGTGATGACCAGCGGCTCAAGGCCGGAGAGCACGGTGTGACGTGGATGCAGGCTCATGCCGCCTGCTCCTGGCTGAACGCAGGCAGGATTCGTGGCGGCAGTCCGCGCACTGCTTCGGCAATCGCCTTGATATGCGCCGGCGTGGTGCCGCAGCAGCCACCGACCAGGTTGAGCAGGCCAGCCGTGGCAAATTCGCGCAAGGTCGCGGCCATTTCCTCGGGCGTCTCGTCGTATTCGCCAAACGCGTTTGGCAGACCCGCATTCGGATGCGCACTGACGAAGCTGTGGCTGACCCGTGCCAGGGTTTCGACATGCTCGCGCAGGTCGCTGGCACCGAGCGCGCAATTGAGGCCGAACGACAGCGGCCGGCTGTGTGCCAGCGAGGCGTGGAAGGCTTCGGCAGTCTGTCCGGAAAGCGTGCGCCCGGAGCGATCGGTGATGGTGCCCGAGATCATGATCGGCAGGCGACCGCCGCGTCGCTCGAACACTTCCTCGATCGCATACAGCGCGGCCTTGGCGTTCAGCGTATCGAAGATCGTCTCGACCATGATCGTGTCGGCACCGCCGTCGATCAGGCCTTCGACAGCCTCGCCGTAGGCTACACGCAGTTCATCGAAACCGGTGTTGCGGAAGCCGGGATCGTTGACGTCCGGGCTGATCGAGGCGGTGCGGCTGGTCGGTCCCAGCACGCCGATGACGAATCGCGGTTGATCCGGTGTTTTCGCGCTGAACGCGTCGCAACAGGCACGGGCGATGCGTGCACCTTCGCGATTGAGTTCGTAGACGATGTGTTGCAGATGGTAGTCGGCCTGGCTGATCGAGGTGGCGTTGAAGGTATTGGTTTCAATCAGGTCAGCGCCGGCTTCGAGATAGGCATTGTGGACGTTTGCAATGATATCGGGGCGGGTCAGCAGGAGCAGGTCGTTGTTGCCCTTGAGGTCATGCCCGCAGCCGGCGCCGTGTGCATGGCTGGAATCGAAGCCTTCGGCAAATCGCTGGCCGCGGTAGTCGCCTTCCTCAAGGTGATGGCTCTGGATCATCGTGCCCATGGCGCCATCGATGACGAGAATGCGCTTGCTCAATGCCTGTTCGAGTGCCTGCACCCGTTCGCCTTGCAGCCACGGAAGTTGTCGACTCATGATTTGCGTGCCAACAGCGAGATGACTTCGAAATGCGGGGCCTTGACCTCGCGGGTGATGCGCTTGCACGACAGCACCTCAAGCCCGGCGGCGCTGGCAAAGCCGGCAAGTTCCGCTGGTGTGAAGCCGAGGTTGCGATGATCGAACGGTTCCACAGCCGTGCGGTGCGCATGCTTGCCCAACGTTGCCGCGAGCAGGTGGCCGCCCTTGGCGAGCACGCGCGCAGCCTCGGCGACGACGCTCGCCGGTTGTTCGCTGTAGGTCAGCGCATGCATGAGCAGGACCAGGTCGAAGCGCTTGCGGCCAAAATCCAGCGCGTGCATGTCGCCGCTGACCACTTCGACGTTGGCAAAGGATTTCAGGCGTTCACGGGCGGCGGCGACCACGCGGGGACTGGCGTCGATGCAGACGATCGAACGCGCGCGTGGAGCGAGCAGTTCGGCGAGCACGCCATCGCCCGAGGCAATGTCGAGGACGTCACCCGGATCGACCAGCTGGGTCATTGCGCGGGCCAGGGTTTCCCAGGTGCGTCCGGGCGAATAGTGGCGCTCCATGTCGCCGGCCACGCTGTCGGCCCAGCCTTCGGCGCGCGCGCGCTTGGCCAGGATGCCCGGCAGGCGCCGCTCGTCTTCGGACAACAAGGCATCATCGACCGCGTCCTTCAAGGCATGCAGGAAGGCGTTTTCCTTCGGCGCAAGTTCGCCGTTGAAGCGGTAGTAGGAGGAGACGCCGGCGCGGCGGTCACGCACGAGGTCGGCTTCCTTGAGCTTGGCCAGGTGCGTGGAAACGCGGGGCTGGGCCAGGCGCAGGATCGCGGACAGTTCGGCGACGGTGAGTTCCTCGCGCTCGAGCAGGGCCAGCAAGCGCACGCGGGTCGGATCGGACAACACGCGCAACAAGGTCGATGTGGCAGTCAGATCCACAAAATATCCTTTCATCTTGATTGAAGGATGGATGCGCAATGTAGCGGTCGGCACCGGGAGGCGTCAACGCGGGCAGCTCCCTGTCAGCAGATCGGGGCGGGCCTCAGACGACGATTTTTCGTCGGAGCGCTATGCTTGCCGAGCTCATGCCAGCCTGTCTAACTCTGCGAATCCTCCATGCGCACCCGATCGCTGCCGGCTTGCTGGCCCTGATCCTGGGACTTGGCAGTGCCTCGACTGCTGCTGCCGTGGATGCGCAAGCATTTGGCAGATACCGCACGGCAGACGCTGATGCGATCGCCTATCGCGCCATGCAGACCGCAGGCCGACGCCATGGCGAGTTGTTGCCCTTGATCGTCTTCATGCATGGCAGCGGGCAGAACGGCAGCGACAACGAAAGCCAGTTGCAGGGGCGCGCCAACGGCGCGCTGGAACTGGTCGATACGGCTCAGGCGAACGGCATTCCGCTGGTCTTCGTGGCTCCCCAAGTGGACCGTGACTACTGGCCGCCGGCCTTGATTGCCGCGGTGGTCAACGACGCATTGCAGCGCTTCCCGGTCGATCCGCGGCGCATCGTGCTGAGTGGGTTGTCCGATGGCGGCACGGGTGTCTGGGCCACGCTGAAAGCCTATCCGCGCTGTTTCGCGGCTGGCATACCCATGTCGGGAATGACCGAGCTGGCCGGTCTTGCTTCGATTCGCGACGTGCCGCAATGGATTTTCCACGGTGCCAGAGACAACGATACCGATATCGAAACCGGCTACGGCGGCGCCATGCTTGGCTCACGTGCGGTGGTACGCGCCTTGCGCGCGATGGGCGGCCATCCGCGCTACACCGAATATGCCGACGCCATGCACGTGATCTGGCCGCAGGCTTATGCCACGGATGGCCTGCTGGTGTGGATCCTGCAGCGCAGGCTGAATCATCCGCCGTGTGATTTCAGCAGCACGCGCACGGCTGAATGATTCTGCCACCCTGTCGGGCCTGGCCCGCTCTTGTCTGCCGCTTCGTGCCTGATCACCGCGACTGGCACTTGGAGTGGAACGGGAATGCCTTTAGGGTGATCGGCCCGTACAGCTCGAGATTTCCCGTGAACGTCCAACGCCCATCCCTGCCTGGTCGACATGCCGCGCCAGCGGCTTCTGCCGTGATCGCCGTATTGCTTGGCGCCTGCTCGCCGTCGACGCCGACACCACCGGCTGCCGCCCCGGTTACGGTGCAATCAACGCCGGCAGCTGCCCCCGCCCAACCGGTTCTCGGTGCATTCGGTTTCGATGTCAGCGGGATGGATACGGGAATCGAGCCGGGTCAGGACTTCTTCGAGTACGTCAATGGCAACTGGACAAGGAACACCGAGATTCCAGCGGACCGTTCCAGCTACAGCAGCTTCACGACCCTGGTCGAGCAGGCGCAGGAAGACACGAGGGCGATCCTTGAAGCGGCGGCGGCCGATGCAGCGGCCGCTGGCGAACGCCGCAAGATCGGCGACTACTACACGGCGTTCATGGATGAAGCCGGCATCGAGGCCAGGGGCATCGCGCCGGTGCGGGCCGAGCTTGATGCAATCGCCGCGCTCGCCGACAAGCCGGGGCTGGCGCGTGCCTTTGGTGCCTCGCTGCGTGCGGATGTCGATCTGCTCAATGCCACTGACCGCTATACCGATCGACTGTTCGGCATGTGGATCAGCGCCAACCTGAAAAAACCGGACCAGTATGTGCCTTATCTCGTGCAGGGCGGCCTCGGCATGCCGGATCGGGATTTCTATCTCGAAGGCGGGCGCATGGCTGATCTGCGCACGCAGTACGAGGCACACGTTGCCAAGGTTTTCGAACTGGCCGGCATGGCCGACGGCAAGGCCAAGGCGGTGAAGGTGCTCGCGCTGGAAACCGCGATTGCCACGCTGCACGCCACGGCGCTTGAAACCGATGACGTCGAAAAGGGCGCGAATACCTGGTCGCAGGCGGATTTCGCAGCAAGGGCACCCGGAATCGACTGGAGCGGATTCTTCGATGCTGCGGGGCTTTCCGCGCAGACGGAGTTCATTGTCTGGCAACCGCAGGCCGTGGCCGGGATCGCTGCGGTCGTCGATCGGTTGCCGCTGGCGGATTGGAAAGACTATCTCGCCTTCCACGCCATTGAACGCGCCTCGCCCTACCTGTCGAAGGCCTTCGTCGATGAGCATTTCGCGTTCAACGGCAAGGCCATGTCGGGCACGCCTGAACTGCGCGCGCGCTGGAAACGTGCAGTGGATGAGGCCGATGATGCGCTCGGCGAGGCGATCGGCAAGATCTATGTCGAGAAACACTTTTCCGCCGAGACCAAGGCGCGCGCCAACACCATGGTGGCCAACCTGATCACTGCATTCGGCCGGCGTATCGACGCCGCCGCATGGATGACGCCGGCAACCAAGGCCCGCGCCCGGTCCAAGTTGAACGGACTCAAGGTCGGCATGGGCTATCCGGATCGCTGGCGCGACTATTCCGCACTGGAGGTGCGTCGCGATGATGCCCTCGGCAACGCGCAACGCGCCAGCTTGTTCGAGTACCGGCGCAATCTGGCCAAGCTCGGCCAGCCGATCGATCGCGGTGAATGGTTCATGCTGCCGCAGACGGTCAATGCCTTGAACATTCCACTCGAGAACCGCCTTATCTTCCCGGCGGCGATCCTGCAGGCGCCTTTCTTCGATGGTGCTGCCGATGATGCGATCAACTATGGCGGCATCGGCGGAGTGATCGGCCACGAGATCAGCCACAGCTTCGACAACAACGGGGCCTTGTTCGATGAAACCGGCAAGCTGGAAAACTGGTGGACAAAGGAAGATTTCGCCCGCTTCGAGGAAGCCGGTGCGGCGCTGGCCGCGCAATACGATGAATACAAGCCGTTCCCGGACCTTGCCGTCAACGGCAAGCTCACCCTTGGCGAGAACATTGCCGATGTCGCCGGGCTGGCGACGGCTTACGATGCCTACAAGCTCGCCCGCGCCGATCGGCCGGCGATGGCGCTGGATGGCTTCTCGCCCGACCAGCGCGTGTTCCTTGGCTGGGCACAGATCTGGCGCAGCAAGTTCCGCGAGCAGGCCTTGCGCAATACGGTGCTGACCAATGGCCATGCGCCTGGGCATTATCGGGCGCTGACCGTGCGCAATATCGACGCCTGGTATCCGGCCTTCGATGTGCGGCAAGGGCAGGCGCTCTATCTCGCCCCCGGGCAGCGCGTGCAGGTCTGGTGATTCATGGGCAAGGGCCGCGTTGCGGCCCTTGCCGCCGACTGTTCAGTCGCGATCGGGCGTGCCGAGTGGAAAATAATGACGGTAGGGTCGCGCCTCATCCACCGCGCGGGCAAACGAAGGCCGTGCCAGCAGGCGTTGTCGATAGGCGCGCAGGATCGGCATCCCCTGGCTGATCGGATGCGCCCAATCGGCGTAGAAAAGTGCCGGTGCCGCTGCGCAATCGGCAAGGCTGAAGTCCGTACCGGCCGCCCAATCTCCCTGTCGCAGGTTTGCTTCGAGCCAGGCATAGGCACGATCCAGCGTCCGGCGCGCGGCGTCGACGCCGTAGGCATCGCGGTGTCCGGCGGGACGCAGCCGTTCGCCGACGATGGCCTGCAGCGGCGTGTGCACGTAGTTGTCGAAGAAGCGATCGAGTTTGCGCACTTCGAGGGCGTGCTCGGCGTCCTCGGGCAACAGGCGCGCGGGACCAGCATGGTGGATCTGCAGGTACTCGATGATGATGCTTGCCTCCATCACCACGCGATCATTCTCGACCAGCAGCGGGAACTTCTTCATCGGCCACAGCGCTTCAAGCTCGCGCATGGCCGGGTTGTCGGCACCGTCGAGGTTGCGATAGTCGAACTGCGTGCCATTTTCGTAGAGAGCAATCAGCACTTTCTGGCAGTACGACGAGAACGGGTGGGAGTACAGGATCGGCGCCATGCGCGGACCTCGGTTTGCCTGGTCCGCAGGCTGGAGGGGACGACAGGGGTTGGCGGCCCGACCGGCAGGCGAGCCGGACCTGGGCATTGTGCTGCGATTGTCACTTGCTGCCGTTCGCTGACACAAGCCTGGCTGCCGGGTCGCGCATGGCAACGGCCACGGATGGCCCGGGATTTGCATCGAAGGGAACATTCGACCTGAATCGAGTGCGCCAGAATGGGAATGGAAGCAGTCTCGCAGCAATTTGCGCAGGATGCGCGGCATGCAGGGCAAGCGCAGCCCACGGGCGGCGATGTGCTGCCGAAAAGCGCAATCATGCTGTATCCCGCCGGGACGACGCTGCCGCCAGGTTGGCAGACGCCCTGGATCAAGGCCGGCTGGGTGGTTTCAGCGTGTCCGAATCCGGGTTGCCTGCCGGCCGTCGTGCGTGGTGCCGTGCCGGCATTGGCGGAACGGCGGGAAACCGATGCCGGCAAAAGTGCGGTTCTTGCGCATGCTGGCCTGGGCGGGAGTTCCGCTGCCGCGTCGGATGTCGATGCGCAATCGGGCGGGCTCGCTGGAAGCATGCTGCGACGCTCCGATTTCCTCGCGCAACTGGCTTCGCTGCGCGAATCCGAATCCCGCGTCAGCGTGCTCATGGCCATTCAACTCGACCAGGCGGCGACACTGGATGCGCGCCTCGATCGAACGGCCGTTTTCGCGCTTGAGGAAAGCATGTCCACGCGCATTGCCGCGGTGCTTGAAGCGGGAGATACGGTCACCCTCTGGCTTGAGTATGGTTTCGGCGTGCTGGTGCAACGCAAGACGGCCGAGGAAGTTTTGGATGTGGCGGCGCGCATTTGCGCTGGTATTGCCGCCGAGCCGTTCCTGGTTGGCGACGAGGCAGTGAACTTGTCGGTGTCAATCGGCCTCGCCCTGGCGCCATCCGCGCCCTGTGCGGATCGCGCCCAGGAATGGTTTTCGACGGCATATGCGGCGCAAGGCATCGCCAGCCGGCATGGCGGCAATCGTCCCGAAGGAGTGCTGACGCGCGAGTTCGAGCCGATGCCCGCAGAACGCGTGCTGATCATCCGCGAGTGGATCGCGGATGCCAGGGCCGGCAGGAATGTCATTGTCGAGTTCCAGCCCTTGCTGCCAGCCAGCACCCAGGCGGGCGAACTGTATTCCGTGCACGCCAAGTTGCGTGATGCGCGCGCGCCGCTCGGCGGCGTCTACCGGCGTGAATACCTGCGCCTGGCGCGTGCCGCCGGGGCGATGATCATGATCAACCGCATCAGCCTGTTCCAGGCCTTCGAGACACTCGAACAGGAATGCCGCGCCGGCCGCAGCACGCGCCTGGTCGTGCCGGTCGAACTCGATACCTTGCACGGCATGGCCTGGCGCTGGCTGGTCGAGGAGTTGCGTCGACGTCCGCAGCTGCGCGATCGCCTGATTGTCGAGCTGGAGGCAAGCCGCGAGCTGACGGAAAAGGAAAACCTCATGCGCATCGTGCGCCTGCGCCGCTTTGGCGTGCGCGTCAGCCTGAGTGACCAGTGCGGAGACCTTGCGCAACTGGCATTGTGGACAAGGTATCCGGTCGATTTCCTGCGCGTTCCCTACGCCACCGTGGCCGAGAACACGGATGCGGAGTTCACTGCGGCCACGCGGGGCTTCAAGGAAAGCGGACGCCAGCTGATCGTCGATTCGGTGTCCGATACCGGAGCGGTCAGTCGCCTGGCCGCTCTGGGCATCGATTACCTGCGCGGACGCAAGCTTGCCGCAACCGGCGCGCGCCTGGATTACGATTTCTCCGCGGCATTCTGAGCGCGGGTTGCGCGACGATCAGGATGCCTTCGTCGCTCGTCCCGAACGTGCCGAAGCTTGTACGGAAGACGGTTGTCTTTTCCCGTTCGCACTTTGACGGACTCAAGACGAACGGAGGGAGAGACGCCCGCGGATGTCTCACCTGTTAGCGGGTGAGCGGACGATTGTCATTCGGCCGAGTGTCCCCAGATTGAGTGGAGACCGATATGCCATGACCCGCCTCGATTTCAGCAGCACCGGGCGGCATGGGCGTCGTTGCTCGGCAGACACGAGGTGAGGAGGCAATCATGGCAACCGGATGGGCCGGCGATGGTGCCGTGCAGGATCAGATCGATGCCACGATCAAGGAGGGCATCGCGCGTGCGCGCACGCGCCTCGGCAAGGGGCCCGGGTTGAAGCATTGCGAAGAGTGCGCGGCGAGGATTCCCGAGGCGCGGCGCAAGGCCGTGCCCGGCGTGCGCTTGTGCGTGGGCTGCCAGGAGGCGCGAGATCGCGAGGTACGTGCCTCCGGCATCAACCGGCGCGGCAGCAAGGACAGCCAGCTGCGCTGAGCCTGATTGCCCGGGCTTTTGCGTCGTGCACATGAAAACGGCGACCGGATTGCTCCGGTCGCCGCTGTTTTCATGCTCGCCCGACTCAATGCCGGGCCAGCATTCAGGGGGTGAAACTGTTGCTCAGGGTGACACCCGAGAAGGCCGCATAAGCGCGGATCTTCACGTAGTAGGTGCCTGCCGTGGGTGCTGCAAACGTACAGGTTTCGTTGTTGCCTGCGGTGTACGGGCGGCAGGTATAACTGGTCGTGGTCGGTGCCGATCCGAGTCGCACATAGAGATCGGCGTCGCCGCTGCCGCCCGCGATGGAGATGTTCAGGTTGCTCGCGCCCGCTGGAACCACCAGGGTGTAGGTTGCGGTCCAGTTGTTCTTGGTTGCCGACAGGCCGCTGATGACGGTGCCGTTGCAGAGCACCGTGCCCGAGGGCGTGCAGCCGCCCGGAGCGGTGACCGTGACCGACTTCGTCGTCGAGTTTGTCGCCCCGCCGTTGTCGGTCACCGTCAGCGTCACGCTGTAGGTGCCCGCCGCGGCATAGGCATGGCTCGGGTTGGCCGAGGTCGATGAACCACCATCGCCGAAGTTCCAGGAACGCGAGGCGATCGTGCCATCGCTGTCGGTCGATGTGTCGGTGAAGTTCGCCGTCAGCGCACTGCTGGTGAAGCTGAAATTCGCCGTCGGCGGGCTGTTGCTGGTGGTCGAGTAACTGCCGGTCAGGGACACGCCGGAGAAGGTCGAATAGGCTTTCACGCGCACGTAGTAGGTGCCGACCTGGGCCGGGTTGATCGGGCAGGATTCCGAGTTGCCACTGGCATACGGACGGCAGTCGTAGGTGGTGTCCGTGGGTGCGCTGCCAAAGCGGACGTACAAGTCGGCATCGCCCGTGCCGCCCGACATGACGAAGCCGAGTGCGCTGGCGCCCGCGGGCACGGTCATCGTGTAGAGGATGTCGGTGCCGGTTGTGGCGGCCAGGCCGCTGACGGTAACGCCGTTCTGCAGCACGTTGCTCGGCGGTGCGGTGACCGTCACCGACTTGCTGGTGCTGTTGCTGGCACCACCGTTGTCGGTCACGGTCAGGCTGACCGTGTAGGTACCGGCCGCGGCATAGGTGTGGCCTGGATTGGTTGCGGTCGACGTCGTGCTGTCACCGAAATTCCATGAACGCGAGGCGATGGTGCCGTCGGCATCCGTGGAACTGTCGGTGAAGCTGGCGACCAGGTTGCTGGTGGTGAAGGTGAAGTTGGCAACCGGTGCATTGTTCGCGGTCGGCGTGCCGGTGAAATTCTGCCCGGACACGTTGGCGCCGCTCACCGTCACGCTGCGGCTGCTCGGCGAGAAGGCGTAGCCACCGAGGCTCGGCGTCAGGCTGTAACCGCCATTGGCCAGGTTGCCGAGGGTGTAGGCACCGCTTGAATTGGTCGTCGTGCTGACCGAACCGGTGCTGACGGTGACGCCGGCAATGCCGACGCCGGTTGCAGTGCTGACCGTGCCGGAGACCGAATAGGTGGTCGGCGCCGCGCCGCAATCACTGAACTTGAAGTCCTGAATGCGCGTGTTCCAGCTGCTTGCCGGGCGATACATGCCGACCATCCAGAACGTGCAATCGTCGGTGGGATCTACCGCCATCTGGTAGTAGTCGCCCCAGCGCCCGGAGGTTTCCGCAGCGCTGCCTGCGGCGACGGTGTTTTCGCCGAGGGTCATCACCCCGGCCGGATCGCCGGCCATGCGCCCGGTGTAGCCAAGCGTGGCGTAAACCGTGGGCGTGGAAGTCCTGGTCGTGTTGTAGCCGAGGCCGATGTTGCCCTTGTTGTCGGTGGCGATGGTGCCGACCAGATGGTGCGTGTTGCTGTCGCCGGGCGCGTAGGTGCCTTCCTGCTGCAGGGTCCAGTTGCCGCCACCCGTGCGGCGAAGCTCGAACCAGCGGATGCCGGCGTTGACCGTGGTGCCGCTGCGCGCCGCGTTCACGTTGGTTGCGAACTGGCCGACGATCGATTCGTGGCTGCCGAGATTGCGGTAAACCAGCGAGTTGAGGATCACTTCGCGGATCGGATCAAGCCGTGATGTGGAGCCCGGCTGCGGCACTGTGGCAAAGGTCGAATAGTCACGGAACCAGCTGTTGAATTCGGTGATGGCAATGCGCGGCAGAGTCGAGATGCCGCTGTTGGCCGGCGTGTTCCAGTCGATGTTGATCGAGTAGAGATCGATGAAATCGCGCGTTGTGTCCGCCGAACCACCAGCATGCGCCTCGTCATCGTTATGTCTGGCGAGAACCTGCTTCGTCGATGTTGGCGGCGCATGTGCGGAATCGCCCATGAAGGTGACCGGGGTCAGCGCCTGGAAGCCGTAGCCGGCCAGCGCCGGGACACTGGCGAAGCGCTGCTGCGCGCGGGCAGTCGCGCCAATGAGCATGTTGGCGCGGTCATAGGCATAGGCGGTGACATTGCTGCCGCCTTCGTTGTCGGTGCAGACATAGGCATTGTTCCAGACGCCGCAATGCGGATAGTCGTTCTGCGTCGGTGTCGAGAAGCCGTAGAACCACCAGCCGCCGGAGACCGGGTTTTCCGTCTTGGAAACATAGATGCACATCTTCGCCGTGGACGAAGTGCCGCCCATTTCGAGCAGGAACCAGCGATTGGCGAGCCGATCGAAGAGGACAATCGGATCGCTGACCGAGGTGGCGCAGCCATCGCCGCTCGGCGCGAGCGACTTGAACGTGGTCGGGCCGGCCAGCTTGGTGCCGGACTTGTCGTAGATGGTGAAGGATGTTCCGCTGCTGCCATTGACGCCGTAGACGATGTAGTTGGCGCTGACGTCGACCACCGGATCGCCGGGAGAGACGCCGGTCGAAGCATTGTTGATGCTGACACGGGTTTGCGAGGGGCTCCGCAGAGTCAACGGCGAGGCGTTGTCGTCCCACATCTTCTGCAACTCGGGCAGGCCGTCGGGCGCGGTCTGCAACCAGCTTGGTGCGGCGCTGTTTACGTGCTGGGGCGGAAAGAACTGGCGCTTGTGTGCTTCCTTGATGGCCATGCCCGGGCGCCAGCTGGCGGCCGTGGGCAAGTCGCGCAGGTCAACATCGATGCTGACGGCGCTGACCGGTTCGCCGATCTGCACGCCGTTCGCGGCGGTGGCTTCAAACGTGTCTGCTGCGGGCGCTGGCAATGCCAGCAGCAGACTCAACAGGACTATCGGAATTCTGCAATTCTGGAACTTCATCGTGAAATCCTCATGCGTCTTCTGGATCGTTGGATTCTCAGGCGCCATCGACGATGTCTTGACGATGACGGTCAGGGCTGATCAATCGCTGTCGGTATCCGCTTGCTCGTCTTCGTCGACGGGCTTTCCATTCACTGTTGTAAATCCTGTCCAGCGCAGCAGGCGGATCTCGCCGCGCCGGCTTTCAACGAATATGTCGGCTTTTCCTTCGCCGATTTGCGCGGTTGCGCGCTTGTTTGGTTCCTGTCCCGGCAGGTTTTCCACGCGCAGCGAAAACTCCGTGGCAAAGACCGCCGATGTCGACAATTCAAGGTTTGCATCGAGCTGGTCGCTGACCGCAAGGACGATGAATCCGGTGCTCGTGGCCAGATGCTGGCGCGAACCCGGTGGCGCACGCAGGAGCGAGGCTTCAATCGTTCCTGGCCCGGTTTCGGCGTTGATGCTACCGCTGGTGCCGCGGATGGCGATGTTGCCGCGGGCGCTGTGCAAGTCGATATCGGCGCGGATTCCGCGGCTCTCGATGACGCCGCTTTCAGTGCGTACCCGGACGTTGTGGCCAAGTGGTACAAAGACGACGAGGTCGAGGCGTTGGCCTTCGGCAATCAGGGTATCGGCAGGAAGGCGCGGGGCGATGCGGTAAATGCCATCGACCACGCCCGGCTCCAGCAGGATGGCCGCCGCCTGCGGCGGCTGCTGTGCGACGGTGTTGATTTCCAGCTCATCCTGGTAGCCGCCAAAGCGCAGGCGCACATCGCCATACGGGTTGTTGACGCTGACTGCCTGGCCGCTGCCCAAGCGTGCCGAGAAATCCTGACGGATGAGTTGACCGGCCGCCGCAGCTGCCACGGGTTCAGCGGGCGGATCGGCACCTTGCTTCGAAACCGCGGGCGGCAGCGAGGCACAGCCACAGATGCCGAGAAGAAAACTGGCAAGCAGGAAAACTCGCAAAGTGCGCGCCCCATCGATTCCACAGCCGTTCGCGCAATGTCCGCAGGCGAGTTGCCTGTGGTCCCCTCATCGCGCTTTGGCGTTGTCGATATCGGCCGCAAGGCTGATACCGATCCCGACCCCCGGCGGATGATGCATAGTCGGAGGGGACCTTGCAAGCGGATTCGCAATTGCTGCCGTGAATGCCACCTGCGGTGCGGGCAAGGTGTGCTTGGCTGAAAAGAAAGTGGGGTCGAATCTTTCGATTCGACCCCACCGGGACGCGCAGGGGAGAGATCTGCGCGTTTGCCGGCCTGCCGTTTGGGCGACCGGCTTCTCGGGAACGCTGCTATTTCGAGATGTCGACGTCCTTGGTTTCCGGCAGGAAGAGGGTGCCGATCACCAGGGTCATCACGGCGATGACTATGGGGTACCACAAACCCTGGTAGATGTTGCCGGTGGCGGCAACCAGGGCAAACGAGATGGTTGGCAGGAACCCGCCAAACCAGCCGTTGCCGATGTGATACGGCAGGCTCATCGAGGTGTAGCGGATGCGCGTCGGGAACAGTTCGACGAGCCAGGCCGCGATCGGCCCGTAGACCATGGTCACGTAGATCACCAGGATGGTCAGCAGCACCAGCAGCATCGGCTGGTTGATGCGCGCGGGATCGGCTTTCTCCGGATAACCGGCCGAGGTCATGGCCGCCTTCAGTTCGCCGTTGAAGCGGTCCGCTTCGGCTTTGGCTGCATCGCCGACCAGGCCGGAGGCCTCGTAGGAGGCAACTGTCGTCGAGCCGATCTTGACGCTCGCCACCGTGCCGGCCGGAACCGCTTCATTCGAGTACGGTGTGCCGCCGCGGGCCAGCGCGCTCTTGGCAATATCGCAGGAGGTCGTGAACTTGCTCGTGCCGACCGGGTTGAACTGGAAACTGCAGGCGGACGGATCGGCGACCACGACGATCGGACTGGTTTGCGCAGCCGCCTCGATGGCGGGGTTGCCGTAGTGGGTCAGTCCCTTGAAGATCGGGAAATAGGTAACCGCTGCCAGCAGGCAGCCCAGCATGATGATCGGTTTGCGCCCGATCTTGTCCGACAGCCAGCCAAAGACGATGAAGAAGGGCGTGCCGAGCACGAGGGCACCGGCAATCATCAGGTTGGCCGTGGTCGGTTCGATCTTCAGGGTCTGCGTGATGAAGAACAGCGCATAGAACTGGCCGGCGTACCAGACCACCGCCTGGCCTGCGGTTGCGCCAAACAAGGCGAGCAGGACGACGCGGCTGTTGCGGGTCAGGAAACTCTCGGTCAGCGGTGCCTTGGAAGTCTTGCCTTCGTTCTTCATCTGCTGGAACAGCGGCGACTCGGCCAGTTGCAGGCGGATCCACACCGAGATCATCAGCAGCACGAAGGAAAGCAGGAACGGGATGCGCCAGGCCCAGGCTTCAAATGCATCCTTGCCGAAGTAGTAGCGACAGCCGAGGATGATCAGCAGCGAGAGGAACAGGCCGAGCGTGGCCGTGGTCTGGATGAAACTCGTGTACAGGCCGCGTTTGCCCTGCGGCGCGTGTTCGGCGACATAGGTTGCCGCGCCCCCGTACTCGCCGCCCAGTGCCAGGCCCTGCAGCAATCGCAGGGTGATCAGCATGATCGGCGCGGCGACGCCGATCGACGCGTAGGTCGGCAACACGCCCACCAGGAAGGTCGACAGACCCATGATGACGATGGTGACGAGGAAGGTGTACTTGCGCCCGATCATGTCGCCGAGGCGACCGAACAGCAGCGCGCCAAACGGACGCACGGCAAAGCCGGCGGCGAAGGCGAGCAGGGCGAAGATGAAGCCGCTGGTCGGATTCAACGCCGTGAAGAACTGCTTGGCGATGATCGCGGCGAGCGAGC
>Ga0209170_1000591_pt1 | contig 16026 bp, 13 predicted proteins | sample KloWWTKNB14_bulk_FD_187178 | JGI IMG/M metagenome (GOLD analysis project Ga0209170, IMG submission 187178) | Active sludge microbial communities from Klosterneuburg, Austria, studying microevolution and ecology of nitrifiers - Klosterneuburg... | ecosystem: Engineered > WWTP > Aerobic digester >...
CGAACAGGGAAGGGGCCGAAAGACCTAAGTAGGCATCCGATCTGTACCAGTACAAGCCGAAACCGAATTTCGCTACGGGTACATTGGTGAGGTTCCGATCAAGAACTTGATCATTGGTATCCCAATAGCGTAGGTCGCTGAGTTGTGCGGAATAGATGGAAACACTTGCACGTAGACCGAATGCCAATTTACTTCGCGATCCAGTGCGTAAGTGGTAGGCGAAATTTCCGGAGAGATCAAGATCCTTTGAGATGCCGATCCGATCATTGATGATGGTAAATCCTGCGCCGACCTTTTGTTTCATCAGCGGAGCGTCAAAGGCAACCATGCTGGTCGTTGGCGCACCATCAACTTGTGCCCAATGCGAACGATGCACGAGTGATGAAGTGGCATACGAATGCGATCCTGCATTACCGGGGTTGAGGAACAGACCATTGAACATGTATTGGCTCATCGATACCTGCTGCTGTGCAACAACGGATCCCGTGCTGAGCATCGTTCCGACCAAGAGTATGAAAAGGCAGATACGGTTCATTCGCTTAGCGCCTTATCTCCACATAGCCTTGCCAGGTGCGTTCCCCACCGTTCACCGCAAAGCGAACGAAATAAGTGCCATCGGGTAAGGCTTGTGCTTGTATGTTATCGCCTACCCAATTGTTCGTGTAGTTGAAGGTGTCATAGACCACATTGCCCCATCGGTTCACGACCGTAAGCGTATTCCTTGGATACGCTTCGATCCCATGAATAACGAATGTGTCATTAGCGCCGTCGCCGTTAGGACTGAACCCCGTAGGCATTTCGATCTCTCCTTCCTGTGTGGAACAAAATGCGGAATGCACCAAATTCCCATCGGTGGTCCAGCTGCTGAATATCAGCGCAAGTCCTACAAGAAGAACGTTCGGAATGGTGGTGTTCATTATACAAAGCGAAGCATAAGATCGCCACGGAACCGCATATGTTCCCCGGTCAGATCAGCTATCGTGCTTTGTTGTACGCAACTGCATAGTTGAAAGTTGCCGAGGTCAGTAAGGAGCAGGAGCGGGCTTCACTAAGCTAAACGATGGACCAAGGACAGAATCAGTTCTCTGCCGATCTGAAATTTATCGCGGTCGCCTTTTTACCTGACGTTCTACTTGCTTGTGCTCACTCACTTCGCCACATTGCGTGCCTTAAGCACGGCATGCAGAATAATGCCTGTTGCAACGGAAACGTTCAATGATCCGATCGAACCCGCCATCGGGATCTTCACGAGGTCGTCGGCCATGCGTAATACGGAATCGGATATGCCTTCGTCTTCTGCACCCATCACAATAGCGATCGGACCGGAGAGATCGGCATCATCCAAGAACTGCGTTCCCTTTTCGGTGATGGCGACTATGCGTAGGCCATGCTCGCGTGCTCTGAAAAGTCCGTCCGAGAACTTGTTCACTCTACAGACCGGTTTACGTAACAGGGCACCAGCGCTGCTTTTTACGGCATCGGGACCTAAGCGCGCGGTTCCGGATTTCGGCACCAACAATGCATGTGCACCGAACACCTCCGCACTTCGCGCAATAGCACCTAGGTTACGCACATCTGTAACACTATCCAGTGCTACTATCAAAGGCGTTTCACCGCACTCATAGGCCATGGTGATCACTTCATCCAGGTCCTGTTCCTCCACTTGGCTCAAGTAGGCGATAACTCCTTGGTGTTCGGTCTTCGTAAGCCTATCGAGCTTTGCAACAGGAACAGGCTGCCATGGAATGTCACGATCCAATGCCAACTGCCGTATCTCTTTGATGCCATCGCCACCGGCTTCTCGCCGAATGAGCAATCGTTCCACATTCTTTCCTGCGCGCAATGCTTCGATCACAGGCCACACTCCACACACCAGATCATTCTGTGCCATCTTCAGTATCAGTTATAAGTTGTTGGTCCACGTGTATTTCAGCTTATCGGGAGCGGATTCAATTCTGGTAGACCCTTCCGTTCCTCCAACTTTCCACGTTCCTGTACCAAGCCCCTTTAAGCAACGGGTCGCGATTGAGAACGAGGTCATTGTCACTGAATGTACTTTTTCCTTTCACGAACGTGAAGGTGAGAGACATCAGGTTGTTCTCTTCACCGTAGATCCAGGTTTCACTAAGATCGCTTTTGTAGATGGATGTGGGTGTGCCGAAGATGATGTTGACCAGACCGCGGTCGCTTCGCCAACCCTCCACCACGGAGGTAAAGAACCGGTTTGCGGTCTCCACCCTTCCGTAATAAATGCGAATCGCTTCTCTGGCCCGTTCGCGATCACCGGCAGCGTCTATCCAGAATCGTTCTATTGCGTGGCGTACATCGGGAGCATTGGATATACGATCGAACTCTTGCAATGAGGTGATGTAACGCAGAGGCTTCAACATGTCGGCAGCGGTGCCAACGTAGGGGTAGCATTCGTCCAAAGCGAACAAGGAGAATCCATCATTAACAGCAGTATCCGATCGAATAAAGTAGGTGCCTGCGTGATCCAGCGTCAAAAGGAAAGTCCCTTCCTCGGATACAGTGATCGCATACGTCGTATCCGGCAGTGCATCGTTCTTCATTGATGCCGCTGTCGTGAATACGGGAACCGGTAGCAGCTCATCAACCGGGAAGCGTTGACAGCTCAATGTCTTACCTGCGAATACATCACTCCGCACTTTAACACTGGAACCAAGCGCTAGATGATCATCGAATAAAGGCAGTCCTTTTGCGGTATCCACCGGCATGAAATACTGGTGCGAGGCTATTCCATCCCGCTCAACACGCAAGTAGACCGTGCTTTCATTGTCACGGTTAAGGTCCCGCGCTACGATCTTCAGAATAAAGGATCGCTGTTCCTTACGCCTAAGCTCCATACTTCCGATCAGCTCGCGGTCCTCATCGGTATCATAGCTTTTGTCCTGGATCAATGTCGTTGCGCTGTCCAAAAGGTTCTTTGTGCTCCAGTCCGAATATGCTTCATATTTTATCTGAACGATCGCTCTGAAAGGACCTCCGCTCCCATCGCCTTTGTAAAGTAGGTCGCGTGTATTCAATTTGTAGTACACCGTGGAATGATCCGGTGAGCTGTGGTAAACACGAGCATTCAGACGCATTTGTGCACCGCCTTTGCCGTAGATGTATGCGAAGTTATCGCGCTTTGTGGCCGTAGCAGCGGTTCCACACCCAGCGAAGACCAGCGTTGCCAAGAAGAGTATTCCGATCAATGCTCTCATTCGATCAGATGTGTTGCCTCACCCATGGAGCGTTCCAATAATTTGGGGTGGATCGTCTTATTCGTCTTTGCGCCCAGTTCTTTTAATTTTTCCACTTGGCGGATGAGGTTGCCAGGTCCTTCGCTCAATTTTCCCACTGCTGCTTCGTAGCTTTTTTGCGCATCATTCACGCTTTTTCCAATGCGGCCAAGGTCTTCCGTAAAACCTTGGAACTTATCGTAAAGTGCGCCAGCGCGTTCGGCGATCTTCATGTGATTGCGTGCTATGCGCTCGTTCTTCCAGATCCCATGGATGGTGCGTAAGGTGGCCATCAATGTGGAATGCGTTACCATGACCACTTGTCGGTCGTAAGCTTCTTGGAAGATCTCCGGCCTATCGCGCAAAGCGCTTAGGAATGCGGGTTCGATCGGCACGAACATCAGCACGAAATCCACGCTGTCCATACCGTATAACTTGGTATAGTTCTTTTCGCTTAGTCCCTTGGCGTGGGTCCGCATGCTATCCACATGTTGTTTCAGGAACTTATCACGTTCATCAGGGTCGTTGCTGGATGCATAGCGTTCGTAATGCAACAAAGAGACCTTGGCATCGATGATCAGGTGCTTGTTGTCCGGAAGCATGATAACCGCATCGGGACGCAGCCGTGAACCATCGCTGAGCGTCGTGCTTTCCTGCATGGAATACTCCTGTCCCTTGATCAGGCCGGAACTGTCCAATAATTTTTCAAGGATCATTTCACCCCACGCTCCTTGGCTCTGCGAATCGCCCTTCAATGCTTTGGTAAGGTTATCCGCTTCTTGGGTAAGCCGTGTGTTCTGTGTAACCAATTTTTCGATCTGGTCCTTCAATGCGAAACGCTCACGGCCTTCTTTCTCGTATGCATCGCGCACTTGTGTCTGGAATTCAACGATCCTTTCCTGAAGCGGCTTTAGGATCGTCCCCAACTTTTCGCTTTGTTGTTCCTGTAACTCCTTTCCCCGCTGGGAAAGCAATCGGTTCGCAATGTTCTCGAATTCAGTGGTCATCCGGGTCTGCAACTCTTCAAGTTCCACTTTTTGCGCTTCCAACTTTTCTTGAAGGCCTTGCGTCTTCTGTTGCTCGCGGGCTATTTCAGCGCTAAGCGATCGTGTTTGTTCCGTACGCGTGCTATTCTCAATGGCTTCACGTTCGATGCGCTGCTCAAGGTCGTTGCGCTCTTTGTCGAACTGCGCACGTACAACGTCCAGTATGTCATTATCGCGCTTGCGGTGCCAGAACGCGAATGCGACGGCACCGATCAAGATGCCCACAAAAAGGCCAAGGAGTGAACTGAGAAGATCCATGCACTAGCGGATCGGACGAAGATACGGAGCGCTGCCCGGTCATCAGAACTCCAATACCCGTTTCAATTGTCCAGTATCACCACCAAAGCCCCAACGGGAACTCGGTCGTAAAGATCGATGACATCCGCATTTAGCATGCGTACGCACCCATGCGAGGAAGGGGATCCAATGGAACGTTCATTTGCCGTACCGTGGATATAGATGCACCGTTGATAGCTATCATTGGAACCGCCCTTGTTCACTCCGGGTTCCAACCCTTCCAACCACAGGATACGCGAAGTGATCTGGTCCAGATCCACGCCACTCTGGTCAAGATCTGCAAGTTGACCTGTGTAACGCCGTTCACTCAGAATGCCCATCACCGGAACGTTATCACCTATCTTTTTTCCTACCAAGTGAAGGCCAGTTGGGGTGCGATTGCTGTTCGCCACCATTCCGGGGCCATTGCTTGCAGTTGCAACGGGATAGACCTTCAAGAGCTTACCCTCCTGAACCAAGAACATGCTCTGCTGTACCAAGGAAACATAAAGCAATGTTCCCGTTAGCGATTGCTCAGGATAGCGCATTTCCATGTATTCCAACAGAAAGTCAACATACGCCTGTTTGGGGTGCAGTGTCACGGTCGGTTCCGGGCCGGAACCCGCAAATACCGGGAAAGACAATGCAAGTGCTATGAGAAGCGTGAAGCGCATACGATAAGTAAAGCTAGTGTATCCGGTAATGTTCAAAGTGTAGAACTACTGTTTTTTGCAACATATAAATGGTTGGCAAGTGAAGAAGTACGGCCTCCAATGGCGTGGTCAGAATAAGCTGATGAATCCGAAATGAACCTTCCCTGTGCGAAGCTCGATGGGATTGTCGAACTGTTTGCCGAGTGCGTAAGTGAGGCTGAAAAGGCCTGCTTTCGTTTCGAACATCGTTCCTAAGCCAAAACCGAACGGCGTATCAGTAACTAGATCTTTCTGGCTTGAATTCTCCCACCAGGCCTGATCGAAGAATACGAAGAAATTGGAATTCTCCTCGAATACGAAACGATATTCCAGCGTGGCAATTGCATAGGAAGAGGCTATGATGAACGCTTCATTGACGCCTCGCAAGGTTTTAAGACCGCCAATGCGATAGAGTTCGTTCGTATAGAGATCATCATTTACCATCCAACCGCCCTGCCCTGCGAGCCTTATCGTGCTTCGTCTTTTAATTGGGATGTGGAGAACGGCGTTTCCATCCAATTGATATTGCACCGTTCGTATCTCAGGAGGTTGTTCTTGTTGGCCGAATACTGCTGTTGTTGTGCGTTTCTTCCCCGCTGAACCTTCAATTTTGGCACTATGCCCGCGCTTTGGATTGAAACGATAATCGAATCGTTCTCTTTCCAAGCCTAGCCCGTAACTCGTTGTGCTTACATCCGCAAATCCTGGCACCTGCACCGTATTCCTGCCCAATCGGTCGCTGCTTTTGCTGTTTATGAAAACCGAGAGCTTATCACCTTGGGGCAGAATGTAATCCAGTCCACCACGGGCGGTCACTTCAAGAAATGTGGTATCCCGTTTGAATAATTTCAAGCCGAGGTCCACACCGAATGGCGTATTGAACGCGAAGGGCAAATTGAAATGTGTCTTCAGATCCTGCGTGGAATTGACAAGGGATCGCCAGTTCAATTCGATGGCTTCACCACGTTTCAAAGCGTTCCGTAAACGAAGGTCAATGTCTCCCGTTAGTGTGGTCTTGCCTGTAAGCGGGTCGGGTTGCAGACCGATCACCCCGTTTATGGAACTGGCTTTCTTGGTGTCAAGGAAAAGAAAAAGCTTGGTGCTTTCCGGTGTGAATTGCACGTAGGGCCTTTGCTTTTGTACGATGAAAGGAAGCTCCTTCAGTCTGCGTTCGACATTGGCGACAACGGCTTCATTGTAAAGGTCGCCCGGGCGGATCCCGATATAGGCGTGTAAATAACGGATGTTGGTCTTTGCACTTCCGCGCACGAGCACACTATCGAATTTTACCAAACGCCCTTTGTCCAATACGATACGTGCGAACAGACCATCATCTGAATGGCTCAAACTATCGAAACGCACGTTGACGAATGGATAACCATTGTCCTCACTTTCCTTCATGAGCCCATCGAACAAGCGCGCCACTTGCTTTGGGGTTATTGGTCGACCGGAATAAAGCTTATCCCTGAACTTGGCTGCGCTGGCTATCTCAACGGGAATGCCGGAACCTGAAAGCCGTGCCCAACGATAATTCCTTCCAACAGTGATCGGACAGATCGTAGTATCACCAGTTGTGATGCACGTATCGATCGTTGCTTCAAGGTATCCTTTGCTTAAAAGAAAGTTGAGCTGTTCGGCCTTGGCCTGCTGCGTTCCTGCCGCAGAGGATAATTGCACAGGGTGGAACCACTTCGCCGGCAATTCGGTGTCCGGCACGAATTCGATCCGGTGCTTTTGGGCATGAAGGGATTGAGCGAATGCCGCTAAAGCCAGTGCAATTATGATCCTCAAGGTGATCATCTCCCCCAATCGATGGCCATTTTTCCTTGTTCCTGGAGCAGTGTATTCGTGCTACTGAAATGTCCACAGCCTATGAATCCGCGGTGTGCAGAGAGCGGAGAAGGGTGGGGTGCTTTGAGTACAAAATGCTTTTGGGTATCGATCAATACTTCCTTACGCTGAGCGGGTTCCCCCCAGAGCAGGAAGATGACTCCGCTCAGTTGCTCAGAGACCACGGAAATAACGGCATCCGTGAATTGTTCCCAGCCCTTACCGTGATGCGAACCTGCCTCGTGCTGTCGGACGGTTAGTACCGTATTGAGTAGAAGTACGCCTTGGTCAGCCCAGCCTCTGAGGTCAGTCGAAGGAGGCGTTCCAATGTTGAGGTCACGCTGTAATTCCTTGAAGATGTTCCGTAATGAAGGGGGTGTTCTAATACCATCGGGGACTGAAAAAGCAAGTCTGTTCGCTTGTCCATCACCGTGATACGGGTCCTGACCAAGAATGACCACCTTCACGTTGAACAATGGAGTATGGCTGAAAGCGGCGAACACGTCTTTTTTACCAGGGTATATAGTGGAGGTAGCTCTTTCACGTTCCAGAAACTGGCAGAGTTCAATAAAGCCAGCACTTTGGAATGCGTTCTGCAGATGGAATGTCCAATCCTTGCCAATATTAGAAGGAGATGGTGCGTTAACCATAAGACCACCTGTTGTCCCGGTCAGGAATAGTTCGACTAACCAATTGTTGAAACATTTTAAAGGAACACATCGTATTGATGGCTAACTTTGGGGAGCGTTCCCTACCGAACCATTCCGGCATGGAATACAAATTACGAACGATGAAAAAGGTGCTTTTGGTACTGGTTGCTGTTTTCTTCACAAGCATTGTGATGACCTCTTGTGGCTCCGCCCATTCTTGCCCTGCGTACGGTAAAGTAACGAACGTTACTCCGGAAAAACGCGGTTAAGCCTTTGTCCCGGTATGGGATGTTAGGTTCAAGCCCAGAGCAAATGCTCGGGCTTTTGCTGTTGGCGGGTCTGCCGGCGGATGCTTTTAGTTTTCCAGAAAGACCAGCGATATGTCTTGGATCAGGCTGCTGTTCAGGCTTAGCGCAACAGGGCACGTGTGTGCTGTGTGTTCCATGATCGAACGTGCTTTCACATCCAACTCCTTTCCATCCATTTCCATGTGTATTTCCACACGTTCCACCCGGCGCGGACCACTGGTCATGTGCTTCACTACCCGGGCAGTAAGCCCCTTCACAGGTATGCCCTTATCCGCAGCAACAATGGCCATGGTGGTCATCATACAGCTCGCCAAGGAAGTGGCTAAAAGGTCGGTTGGCGAGAATGCGGCACCCTTTCCTTTGTTATCTACTGGTGCATCAGTAATGAACGATCCTCCACTACGCACATGGGTACATTCCGTTCGTAGGTCTCCGAGATAGGTGATTGTTGCGGTATCCATTCTGTAAAGTTCGATATAATGTCGGCCTGCAAGGTAGCGTTGAAGTGTTGTAGCTTTGTAGTGCTTCAAACGTATGCGTAACAGCCTTTTGATCTTATTGCTGCTATTTGGATCCATGCCATTATTTGCGCAAGAGACGATCTACGAGGAAACGCGCGTGCCGTTCCGCAAGGAAATATACGGTGGCGCTATGATCCATGGCGATGGCTGGGGATTGAATTTCTATCATGCGAAGTATAGAACTGCGATCGATCGAAGATTGTTAGGGATCGAGATCGTGGGCATGAAGCATCCGAAGGAAGTGAAGAGCTTCAATCCGTATTATGAGGATTCGCGCGGATATTTTTTTGGTAAGACCAATGCGCTATTGATCATTCGACCAACGTACGGAGGCAAACACCAGATCACGGACAAGATCAGGCGGAGCGGTGTTGAAGTGAATTACGTCTGGGGCATAGGTCCTTCGCTCGGTCTGGTAAAACCGGTATACCTGCAGATCGGCACCCCTGATCAATTCCCATACGAGAACATAGTTACGGAGCGATATGACCCGGCCATCCATGATGTGCAGAACATTTATGGTAGGGCCTCGTACATCAATGGCTTCGGAGAGATGGCATTGTATCCGGGCGCATTTGGCAGGTTCGGACTCAATTTCGAATACAGTGGGAACACGTTGGGTCTAAAAGCGCTGGAAGTTGGGGTAAGTGCAGATGTTTATGCAAAAAAGGTCCCGATAATGGCCGATGTTGAAGGTGTGAAGAACAAGCAGTATTTCTTCGAGTTATACCTGAATCTGCTTTTTGGAAAGAAGTACGTGCAATGAACGAGAATAACGGAGTTGAGGTGCAAGAGGTGCGACCACGAAAGCCGGATTGGTTGCGTGTGAAGTTGCCGACAGGTGAGAGCTTTAAGAAGGTGCGTGAGATCGTTAGCGAGCACAAGCTGCATACCATCTGCCAAAGCGGCAATTGCCCGAATATGGGCGAATGCTGGGGCGCAGGGACAGCCACGTTCATGATCCTGGGCAATGTGTGCACGCGGAGCTGTGGGTTCTGTTCCGTAGCGACAGGAAGGCCGGAAGCGGTGGATCCATTCGAACCGGCACGCGTAGCACGTAGCATCGAATTGATGGGCATCAAGCATTGTGTTATAACCAGTGTGGATAGGGATGACTTGAAGGATGGCGGAAGCGATATCTGGGCCAAGACCATTCGTGCCATTCGCCGCAGAGCACCAGGTACCACTATGGAAACATTGATCCCGGACTTCCAGGGAAATTGGGAGAACTTGTCAGTCGTACTGGATGTTGCACCAGAGATCTTATCCCATAATCTGGAAACAGTTCGCCGACTAACTAAGGAAGTAAGGATCCAAGCCAAGTACGATCGTAGTTTGGAAGTCCTGATGCGTTCCAAACGAGCGGGATTGCGCACTAAAAGTGGAGTAATGCTGGGCTTGGGCGAAACGGATCAGGAAGTGGAAGAGACCATGGATGATCTGCGCAGCGTGAACGTGGATATTCTCACCTTAGGTCAATACCTTCAACCAACAAAGGAACATTTACCGGTTGCTGAATTTGTTCATCCGGATAAATTCGCACAGTTCAAGAGCATAGGAATGAAGAAAGGCTTCCGCTACGTGGAGAGCGGACCATTGGTGCGAAGTAGCTATCATGCCGAGAAGCATCTCTTCGATCTCTAAGGTGAAGCATTTCGCTTTCTCTGGTCGCCGATCATTCAACATCAATCCGCATGTGCGCATATGTGTGCCATGCTCAACTTCATTACTGGAATGCTAAGAGTAGCCATCAACGGATTCGGTCGCATAGGCCGCGTAACAGCACGCATCCTTCAAGAGCGCAAGGATATCGAACTCGTTGCCGTGAACGACCTCACGGACACTAGGACCTTGGCGCATTTGTTCAAATACGATTCTGTTCACGGCGTTTTCAAAGGTGAAGTGGGCTTCGATGACGAACAATTGATCCTAGGCGATCACAAGGTCAAGGCATATGCGGAAAAGGATCCATCAGCATTGCCATGGAAGCAGCTAGACATCGATGTGGTGATCGAATGTACCGGCCATTTCCTCACACGTGAATTGGCAACATTGCATTTGAAGGCGGGTGCTAAAAAGGTGCTGCTTTCCGCGCCAGCGAAAGATGCTGACATCAAGACCGTGGTGCTCGGGGTGAACGATCATATCATGGACGGCACCGAAACGATCCTCTCAAACGCCTCTTGTACCACCAACTGCGCCGCACCCATGATCCAAGTTCTCCACGAGCTTTGCGTCATCGAGGACGGCTTTATCACCACCGTACACAGTTACACCGGCGACCAACGTCTGCACGATGCCCCGCACAAGGACCTGCGCCGTGCGCGCGCCGCAGCCGTGAGCATGGTGCCCACCACAACAGGTGCGGCAAAAGCGATCACCCGCATTTTCCCGGAATTGGATGGCAAGCTCGGTGGTTGCGGCATACGCGTACCCGTGCCGGATGGGTCCATCACCGACATCACTGTCAAAGTGAAGACGCTGCACACCGCAGACCAGATCAACGCACGCTTCAAGGAACTCGCCAGCGGAAAGTTGAAAGGCATCCTACGCTACACCGAGGACCCGATAGTAAGCGTAGACATTGTAGGCGACCCCAACAGCTGCATTTTCGACGCACAGCTCACTAGCGTTGTAGGCAACATGGTAAAAGTGATGGGCTGGTACGATAACGAATACGGATACAGCAGCCGGTTGGTGGATCTGGTTTTGAGGATGGGGAAGTAGTGGAATTGCATAGGCTAAGGCGGGTTCAAATTTGCCACATGCCTAGACTACTTTCTTATAAAGCAGGTCCTCCCGTGATCCGCACGTCTCCGCTCAGCGTACCATCACTGATCCGTTTCTTCAGCGTTATGTGCGTTCCTTCAAAAACGGCATACGTAAAATACGTGATCCAATCGCCGAGGTTGATGTAGCGGCCCTGCCTGCCGTCAGGCACGGTGCCCGATCTTATTTCGAGGTCCACCGGTAAATGACGGTGCCCGAAGATCATGAAGTCGTAATGTGTTTTCTCTAGTTCGGTTCGGCAGTATTGCACCAGCCATTCCTTGTCCTCGCCAAGCCATTTGCGGTCGTTCTCGTAGCTTTTCTTTCGGCTCCGTCCGCTCCAGAAATCCCCTAGCCACAATCCGAAATTGGGATGCAAGCGTGCAAAGGCCCATTGGCACAATTTGTTCCGGAAGATCTTCTTCATGAATTTATAGCCATGGTCACCAGGACCAAGCCCATCCCCATGACCGATCAAGAATTTCTTGCCGTTGTACGTTAATTCGATCGGTTCGCGGTGCGCAATAACGCCGGTTTCTTTGGGTACGTAATCGAAGATCCACATATCGTGGTTGCCGATATGTAGATGTACAGGAATGCCACGGTCGGTGAGCTCGGCCATCTTGCCCAACAACCTTACGTAGCCGCGTGGCACAGCACGTTTGTACTCGAACCAGAAGTCGAACAGATCACCAAGCAAGTGGATCTCAGCGGCATCCTTCGCAGCTTCATCCAAGAAAGCCACAATTCGTTTTTCGCGCGCCAAACTTGCATCCGCATCCGGCACTCCCAAATGGAAGTCACTCAAGAAATATATTTTCTGGCCGGATCTCATACGCGGGTCGAAGGTCGTGGTTTCATTGGGATCCAGAATGTTGTTCGTTCAGAACTTCATTGAACGTAAGATCCGCGTAGGATCCAATTTTTCCAACGCAAGAACAAAGCGGATCCGATCACCGATATCCCGTCCTTTGAATGTTTCCTCATCAGCAATACGTTGTGAAACGATCAAAGGGAACCATACTTCGACCGCATCCTTTACGATCGGAAACCCAACACCAGCTTCGTAGTAGAACTCAGCACTCGTGCTTTTACCTTCTTGGGTGATGGTGGTAACAGGCACGCTGCCAAGACTTGCAAAGAGAGCAATGGGAAGTGGCAATGGAAGGTCGAGTTCCGCGTTAAGTGCTGCGATCCAGGTATCACTTCCCCCTTGTAGGAACGGCGTTTTAAAGGCACCTTGCTGGGGCGTGAACTGACGACTGAGGAAATTCACGGTTGCTCCGCGATCCAGGTAAGCGTGTTCGTAGAGCATGTCTTCCGGACCCCAGGTCAGGCCCCAGGCTTCAAGACCATTGCGCAATCCGACACCGCTTTTCCAAAGGAACGAGCCTGCATAAGCACGCAACCGGAATTGCTTATTCTTGGCATTGTAGGCCCAACCTTGCTTTACTTCCATAGAGGCACGCAGCCAATTGTCAGTCGCGGTAATTTTAGGATTGAAGAGAGTAGGGTGGAGTTTCCGTTTGTCTTCTGAACGTAACGAAACTTCGTAATAGAATTGGTCCGAATTATTCTTGAACACTTGTGTACCATTCGGGTCTTCTGCCAAATACGTATTACGCAAGAAAACGGAGCGCAGCGTAATGCGGTGTTGCCATGGTTTGCTTAGCGGATCTTGCTTTACATCAAAATGCACATAAGGCGAAACGTTCTGGTACCATGCATTCTCAAAATGATCATGCAACGTTGAAGCGGTTCTGCCGCTAATGCCGAAGGTGATGTTGCGGAAAATGGTGCTTTGTAGGCGATCCAAATGATGTTCGATCCGAGCTGCACCCACCTCACGTTCACTACCGAAAGCAAATAGCGGTGCAACAACCCATTCCGTTCGTTGCGATGGGAACGTTGTGTTGTGCAACACAAGCCCAGCTTGCCAACCATCGTGGTTGTTCCATGCCGGTGCAAGGGAATAATAGATGGAACGGCGATCTTGTTTTTCGAGTCCGAAAAGCGGTTCGAATTTTGGGAGTTTGGAGCGCTTCAAAAAACCGTAAGAGCGTACTTCATTGTTACGGCGGTCGATGTCGAGGGTTCGGTTAGTCGCATCGATGCGAATTATGCCAGCGTTGGACCAAAGTAAGGTATCTGAATATGTCCGAAAGCCACGTTTGTATCCTTCTATTCGTATGCGCCCTTTGTCCCAATCCCTATTCTCTTTTCGAAGTGGTTCAGGCAAGCCGGGTTCCAACCAAATAGGACCTTTCCACATGTCATCATGCGATGTCACAGGAAATGGTGCAAGTGGGCCACGCAAGCGATAATATAAAACGTCTCCTACAATCTTTTTTGCCTTTACATCGAATTTCTCGTCACTATCAATAAACCCATCAAACAGCCACCCCAGATCCTTCCCACTTTCACGCTCGAAAACTTCACGGACGTCGTAAGGTTGCGGGTGTTTGAATTGCCATTCGGCATAGTAGGCGTGCATGCATTTATCGAAGGATTCCTCGCCGAGGTAAGCGAACAAATGATCGAACGCCAAGGCGGTCTTCATGTAGATGCCAGTGCCGTAATTGAACTCCGTAAAATCGTTAGAGGAAAGGGACAACGGTTGATCTAAATTCCGACGCGCATTCAGTCGATACCCCCATTCCGATAGGGCGCGTTGACCATCCGTGACACCATCGAATATCTTACCAACTACTGGTATTCCGAGATCCATTTTGCTATTCGCATATTGCTTGCGCATGTACCGTAGCTCCACGAAGCTGTTCATGCCTTCATCCATCCATGCATGATCTCTTTCGTTGCTGCCGAGAACTCCATAGAACCAGTTGTGACCCACTTCATGCGTGATCACGTTATCGAGTTCGTAGGCACTACTTGTATTGCCGATGATCGTGATCATGGGATACTCCATTCCGCCACCAGCGCTGATCGTGCCGTCCACTGCGGTGCATGCATCATAGGGATATTCACCCACCCATTCACTGTAGCGCAACACGCTTTCATTAATGTACTTGGTCGCTTCGTTCCAGAGCAAAGCATTCTGAGGCGTGAAGATCGCCCATGTATCAACCGTTCTTCCGCTCGGTAAAGCCACTTTGCTTTTGCGGACCATGAACCGTTTATCAGCGAACCATGCAAAGTCATGGACCTTATCCTGTGTGTAGCGAATGGTTTTTGTCTCACCATCCGATGGCGGGAAATATGAAGGACCGTTAGATAATGTTTCCGAGTACTGCTTTTCGGCAAGGTCATTCATCCATGACGTTTCAGTAGGTGTTCGACAAACACCTGTTGCACCGATCACATAATTTTTGGGTACGGTGATGGATACATCGAATGAACCGAATTCGCTGTAGAATTCGCCGAGGGTCAGGTAGGGCATCGGCTGCCAGCCCTCGGCATCGAACACAGCTGGCTTCGGGTACCACTGGGTAATGTAGTATGCTTGGTCGGTGTGTCCTAAACGAGAGAATTTCCCATCCGGGATCTTAACGCGGAACGGTGTTGCTATCGAAATTGAGTCACCGGTCGCAAGTGGTCCATTCAATTTGATCCACGCGATATCGCCGTGATCTGCATGATATCCCCATTGCAACGTTACAGCGTTACTTGAGAAATTCAGGCTATCGATCCAGCCGCGTTCCTCATCAGTTGCGAAATGCAGGTCGAGTTCACCGGTACGATCAAGCTGTTCGCAAAGTGCCGTGCGCTTATCGCGGTACGCATTCGGCCAAAGATGCATCCAGATCGTATCGAGCGCGACAGGGCTGTTGTTATGGTAAACGAATGTCTCCTCGGCGTGCAGAACGTCTGCTACATCATCCAACCGCACATCGATAGTGTAGTTCACAACTTGCTGCCAATGGGTTTGCGCTTGGGTCGCGAAAGCGAATAGCATGCTCAAGCAAGACAGTGCAAGGATCCGTGTGCGTATGGACATCATTCAGCGAGTGTGAAAGTAGCTTCACTTCGATCCGATCAATTCGGAAAGTTGTCAGTTGTTGGTTTTTGCTATCTGCATTGCAATTCAAGGGCTTACAGAACGGAATAGTAAGGCGTAGGACCCGACTGGTCATCGCCCGCCCAGACAGCAAAAACCAACAACGAAAAACCAACAACTACTTCCCAAAGATCTCTTCCAACTTCGGTTCCAGCTCGTTCGCGCGCATTCCTTTTGCGAGGATCTTTCCTTCCTTATCGACAAGCACGGTGTACGGTATACTGTTGGCACCGTATTCCTGTGCGGCGGCATTGTTCCAGAAGCCAAGATCGCTTACGTGTTTCCACGGAAGACCATCGTCCTTGATCGCTTTCTTCCATGATTCAAGGTCCTTATCCAACGAAACGCCAAGGATCTCGAATCCTTTTTTATGGAAGCGATCATAGATGCGTTTCACGTTCGGGTTCTCGTAACGACAAGGACGGCACCAGCTGGCCCAGAAATCGATCAGTACGTACTGGCCGCGCAGGTCACTTAGAGCGAATGTTCCGCCATCCGGAGTTTGTTGGCGGATCTCCGGTGCAACGCTTCCGAACGGGAGCATGCTGTTCTTCCGTTCTTCTGCCTCCTGTTGCATTTTAAGTTGCGTTTGTTGTGTTTCGAAGCTCGCAACTTGATCTCGGAATTGAGTGAAAACGCTGGACTTCGGCATCACCTTGCGCAGATCATCCCGCACT
>Ga0209170_1000598_pt1:0-2500 | contig 15880 bp, 3 predicted proteins | sample KloWWTKNB14_bulk_FD_187178 | JGI IMG/M metagenome (GOLD analysis project Ga0209170, IMG submission 187178) | Active sludge microbial communities from Klosterneuburg, Austria, studying microevolution and ecology of nitrifiers - Klosterneuburg... | ecosystem: Engineered > WWTP > Aerobic...
CTAGCGCCCCCACTTCACAGGGTCCCACCTATCCTACACAAACAAGGTCAAAGTTCAGTGTAAAGCTGTAGTAAAGGTTCACGGGGTCTTTCCGTCTTTCCGCAGCTACGCCGCATCTTCACAGCGATTTCAACTTCACTGAGTCTCGGGTCGAGACAGTGTGGCCAGCGTTACGCCATTCGTGCAGGTCGGAACTTACCCGACAAGGAATTTCGCTCTGACAGTTACTTCACTTGCGTGAAGCCGGTGAGCATTGCACTCACCCTGCATGTCGCCATGCAGATCGGACTATATCTTCACCCGCGTGCGCGGGCGTTCGGCGTGTAGTCTCTGAGGATACTGATGCGTAGATCAGTCTTTCCTGCTGATTGGCTGCACCGGATGGATTGTCACCATCCAACCTGCGTTGGTGGTACCACCGGATACACAGCTGTTCCAGCATTTAGCCGAATTTTACTAAGGCAGCCATTCCACCTTAGGACCGTTCATGATGTTTCGATCGGCATGATTCGACATCAGTGCCGCTCGCGAAGTCGCCGGGCTTCGGACCCGAACGCTTCCTGCATATCGCTATGCAGATCGGACTGTATCATCCACGAGATTGAGGTCATCCGTGGCCTGGCGTGCAGTCTCTGAGGATTTTCCCGGTTCGAACAGCTCATTGATCGAGCCGTCCGAGTACTTGCGTCGATTCGCTCCACCGTCGTTCATGTCACGACGTATTTCGAGGATCTCGTTGATCCCTTCCTTCGACAGGTGTCTACCGTCCTGCATCAGCCGCGCGATTCGCTTGAACTTCGCGAAATCCCGCTGCTTCTTGCCAGACAGAAAACCGAACCGATCGAAGAACGGAATGACGTTCTCCATGATTGCAGTGAAGCTGTTGACTTCGTAGTACCAGACGCCGTCTGGCCGCGAACGCAGCGTTCCGCACTTCAGGTGTTGCTTGAACAAAGCCAGAATGACCTTGTCGCGCTGTGACACGTTGAAGCACAGAGACACTTTCCACGGCATCACATAGTCGCCGCGCTTGCGAAACGGAACATTGAAACTGCCCTCACCGTCGGTGAAGCCAGCCAGATAGTTGCCGATCCTTTGCGGAACCTGTGAGACGTCCAGCATGCCCGAGAACCTTTCCTGCTGATTGTCCGCACCCTGTCGATTGTCACTGCCACTCTACGCGGCGAGTACGAAGGGATCCAACGGAGTTTCCAGCATATGGCCAGGTTTATTTACGTAACTACAATACGGTCATCCGAACTCTGCGCGGTTTTCTCTATAGTTACGGCCGCCGTTTACCGGGGCTTCGATCAGGAGCTTCGCCTTGCGGCTGACCCCATCAATTAACCTTCCGGCACCGGGCAGGCGTCAGACCCTATACATCCACTTGCGTGTTCGCAGAGTCCTGTGTTTTTGATAAACAGTCGCAGCCACCGATTACCTGCGGCCTCATTCCGCTTCCTGGAGCAAGTCCAGTAACGATACGAGGCATACCTTCTCCCGAAGTTACGGTATCAATTTGCAGAGTTCCTTAACCCGAGTTCTCTCAAGCGCCTTGGGAGATTATCTCCCCACCCACCAGTGTCGGTTTGCGGTACGGTCAATCACAACCTGAAGCTTAGAGGCTTTTCCCGGGAGCGTGGCATTAGCGACTTCGGGTTCCGAAGAACCCTCGTACTCACTTCTCGGGATTAACGTGCCTGCGGATTTGCCAGCAGACACTCCCTACGGGCTTGAACAGCACTGCTGCTGCTCGCCTAGCCTTCTCCGTCACCCCATCGCAGTTGTGCTTGGTGCAGGAATGTTAACCTGCTTTCCATCGACTACACCTTTCGGTCTCGCCTTAGGAACCGACTCACCCTCAGCCGATTAACGTGGCTCAGGAAACCTTGGGTTTACGGCGAGCGGGTTTTTCACCCGCTTTAACGTTACTCATGTCAGCATTCGCACTTCTGATAGCTCCAGCACACCTCGCAGTGCACCTTCGCAGCCTTACAGAACGCTCCCCTACCGCGTGGCGACCCGAGGGTCTCCACACCCATAGCTTCGGTACTCGGCTTGAGCCCCGTTAAATCTTCCGCGCGAGCCGACTAGACCAGTGAGCTATTACGCTTTCTTTAAAGGATGGCTGCTTCTAAGCCAACCTCCTGGCTGTCTATGCCTTCTCACATCGTTTACCACTTAGCCGAAATTTTGGGACCTTAGCTGATGGTCTGGGTTGTTGCCCTTTTCACAACGGACGTTAGCACCCGCTGTGTGTCTCCCGAACTGTACTTCAGGGTATTCGGAGTTTGCATGGAGTTGGTAGTCCGGGATGGACCCCTTCTCCAAACAGTGCTCTACCCCCCTGAGTAATCGCTCGAGGCGCTACCTAAATAGCTTTCGGGGAGAACCAGCTATCGCCAGCCTTGATTAGCCTTTCACTCCTATCCACACCTCATCGACGCACTATTGCAACAGTGGTTCGTTCGGGCCTCCAGTCAGTGTTACCTGACCTTCA
>Ga0209170_1000598_pt1:7500-15880 | contig 15880 bp, 3 predicted proteins | sample KloWWTKNB14_bulk_FD_187178 | JGI IMG/M metagenome (GOLD analysis project Ga0209170, IMG submission 187178) | Active sludge microbial communities from Klosterneuburg, Austria, studying microevolution and ecology of nitrifiers - Klosterneuburg... | ecosystem: Engineered > WWTP > Aerobic...
ATCCGCTCACCTATCGGTGGAGCTTCTCGTCACGGCCGGCGGGTTCGAGTGCGGCGCTCACCGGCGCGACGTCGGCGACCCCGAGTTTTGTCGCGGACCGGGCGGGCGACTTTGTCTTGCAGCTGATCGTCAATGACGGCCTCGTCGACAGCGCCGCAGATACGGTGGTCGTCACGACGAGCAACACGCGCCCCGTCGCGAATGCCGGGGCTGACCAGACCGTTTCGCAAGGGGCGACGGCGACCCTCGACGGCACGGCGTCGAGCGATGCCAACGGCGATCCGTTGACCTACTTCTGGTCGCTGCTCACTGTTCCGAACGGCAGCACCGCCGTCCTGAACGGCGCCGACACGGCAACCCCCGACTTCCTCACCGACCTGGCGGGGCTGTTCGTCGCCCAGCTCGTCGTCAACGACGGCAGCCTCGACAGCCTCCCGGATACCACTACGGTCACCGTCAACGCGCAGGCGAATCGTGACCCGTCCGCGCTCAACGACACGGCCAGCATGGACGAGGACGGCGCCCCGATCCTGATCGCCGCGCTCGCCAACGACTCCGATCCCGATTCCGATCCGCTCACGATCACGAGCGTCGTGGCGCCCGCCAACGGTACCGCCGTGATCGTCGGCGATCAGATCCGCTACACCCCGGCCGCAGACTTCAACGGCACGAACACCTTCAGTTATTCGATCAGCGATGGGCGCGGCGGTACCGCTTCGGCGTTTATCACCGTGACGGTGCGGCCGATCAACGACGATCCGGTCGCGAACGACGACAGCGCTGCGACGAGCGCCGGCACTGGCGTCGATATTCCGGTGCTCGCCAACGATACCGATGTGGATGGCGACACGCTGAGTGTCGCGGCGGTCGGGACCGCCGCGAACGGAACCACCAGCATCGTCGGTACGCAGGTGCGGTATGTGCCGAATGGCGGCTTTTCGGGCACGGATTCTTTCACCTACACCGCCAGTGACGGCCTCGGGGACTCGGACAGCGCCACAGTGACAGTGAGCGTCGGCGCGCTGCCGGTCGTTTCCATCGGCGACGCCACGGTCACGGAAGGCGCCGCCGCCACGTTGACCGTCACGCTGTCGCCCGCGAGCGGCCAGCCGGTCACCGTTCAGTACGCCACCAGCGACGGCACGGCGACGGCCGGGGCGGACTACACGACTGCGAGCGCCACACTCACGTTCGCCGCGAATCAGACCACGCAGACGATCACCGTGCCGACGACCGCCGACACGCTCGACGAGCCGGACGAAACGGTCAACGTCACCCTCTCGAATCCGACCAATGCAACGATCGGCGACGGCGCCGGCGTCGTCACGATCACCGACGATGATCCGACCCCGACGCTTTCCGTCGGTGACGTCACGGTGGCCGAAGGCAACACCGGCACCACCAATGCCGTGTTCACGGTCGCGCTGTCGGCTGTGTCGGGCCGTCAGGTCACCGTCAATTTCGCAACCTCGAACGGCACTGCCACGGCGGGCAGCGACTACGCCGCGAACAGCGGCACGTTGACGATCCCGGCGGGCCAGGCGAGCGGCACCGTCACGGTCGTGGTGAATGGCGACACGCTGTTCGAAGCCGACGAGACGTTTACGCTGACGCTCTCCGGGCCGACCAACGCGACGCTTTTCGACGGCGTGGCGACCGGCACGATTGCGAATGACGACGCCGCTCCAGGCATCAGCATCGCGGACGTCTCACTCGCCGAGGGCAACAGCGGCAGCACGGCGTTCAATTTCACGGTGACGCTGTCGGCGGTGAGCGGGCTCGCCGCCTCGGTCGACTTCGCGACTGCGGACGGCACAGCGACTTCGCCGTCCGATTACGGCGTCGTCACCGGAACCGTGACCATTCCGGCGGGGCAGACGACCGGCACGGCTACGGTTACCGTGTCGGGCGATACGACTGTGGAACCCGACGAGACGTTCAGCGTCAATCTCTCAGCACCGGTTGGCGCGACCATCACGGACGGCGCGGCCACCGGCACCATCGTCAATGACGATGGCGCAGTGGTGATCAGCCTTGGTGACGCGACGGTGGCCGAGGGCGGCACGGCAACTCTCACCGCCACGTTGTCGGCATCGAGCTCGCAGACGATCGCGGTGCAGTTCGCGACCTCGAACGGCACGGCGACGGCCGGCGCGGACTACAGCGCCGCCAGCGGGATCCTCACCTTTATGCCGGGCGTGCTCACGCAGCCGATCGCGGTCACGACACTCGGCGATGCGCTCGATGAGGACGACGAGACGGTCAATGTCACGCTGTCCAATGCGACCAATGCCTCGATCGGCGATGGCGCAGGGCTCGTCACGATCACCGATGACGACGCGACCCCGGCGCTGTCGATCAACGACGTCACGGTGACGGAAGGCAACACCGGCACCACGAGTGCGAACTTCGCCGTGACACTTTCGGCTGTCTCCGGACGCCAGGTGACGGTCAACTATCTGACCTCGGACGTCACGGCCCAGACGGGCGCCGACTACGTGGCCGCGAACGCGACGCTGACGATTCCTGCAGGCCAGCCGGGCGGGACTGTCTCGATCGCGATCAACGGCGACACCTTCGTCGAGGCCAACGAGACATTCAACGTCACGCTTTCGGGGCCGGTCAACGCGACGATCGCAGATGGCGCGGGCGTCGGCACGATCCAGGACGACGACGTGTTGCCCTCCGTGAACGTGACCGCCACGGATGCGATCGCGACTGAGGCGGGCACGACCACCGGCACGTTCACGTTTGCACGCACCGGATCGACCGCCGCGCCGCTGACTGTCAACTACACGATCGGTGGCAGTGCAGCGAACGGCGGCGACTACACGACGATCGGGACGAGTGTGGCGATTCCGGCGGGTGCCGCGTCCGCGACGGTCGTGATCACGCCGGTCGACGATGCGGAAAGCGAGGGTACCGAGGCGGTGGTCCTTACGCTCGCGGCAAACGCCGGCTACGCGATCGGCGCGCCAAACGCGGACACGGTCAATATTGAAGACAACGATGGTCCGACCGTGACCATCGTCGCGACCGATCCAACGGCGACGGAAGCGGGGACAACTCCGGGCACGTTTACTTTCACGCGCACCGGGCCCACGACGGCGGCGCTGAACGTGTTCTACACGATCGGCGGCGCGGCAACGAACGGCGTGGACTACCCGGGGATTCCGGGCGTCGTGACGATCCTGCCAGGAGATGCGAGCGTCACGCTGACGATCACCCCGATCGACGATGCAGCCGTGGAAGGCGACGAGGGCGTACTGCTCACCCTCACCCCCGACGCCGCGTACACCGTCGGGGCGCCGAGCACGGCCACCGTCACCATCACGGACGATGACTTCACGCCGACCGTAACGATCGTAGCGACCGACGCCACCGCCACCGAGGCGGGACCCACGAGCGGCACGTTCACCTTCACGCGCAGCGGCGCCGGCGGGTCGATCAACGCCGCGCTGAACGTGTTCTTCACAGTCGGTGGTGCCGCATCGAACGGCACGGACTACCAGGGGTACTCGGGCGTCGTGACGATCCTGCCCGGCGACGCAAGCCTCACGCTCGCGCTCACCCCGATCGACGATGCAGCCGTGGAAGGCACCGAGGACGTGCTGCTCACCCTTACCCCCGACCCCACGTACACCGTCGGGACACCGAGCAACGCGACGATCAACATCATCGACGACGATGCTGTGTCGGCCCTCAGCATCGACGACATCACCGTGACCGAGGGCAATGCGGGCACGACGAGCGCGGTGTTTACGGTCACGCTCTCGCCCGCGAGCGGCCAGACGGTGACCGTGAATTACGCCACGAGCAATAGTTCCGCGTCGGCACCCACAGACTTCACGGCGGCATCGGGCACGTTGACGTTCAATCCAGGCGCCCTGACGCAAACGATCACGGTACTGGTGAATGGTGACACGACGCCGGAGTCGAACGAAACCTTCAGCGTGAACCTCTCGAGTCCGTCCAACGCGACCATCGCCGACGGCGCCGGAGTCGGCACGATCAACAACGACGACACGCCGGCGATCACGATCGGCAACGCGAGCATCGGCGAAGGCGATTCCGGCACCCGCACGCTTGCCTTCGCAGTCACCCTTTCGGGCCAGAGCCCTCAGACGGTCTCGGTTGACTACTCGACGGCCGACGGAACCGCAACGACCGCGTCCGCGGATTATCAGGCGGCGACCGGCACGGTGACCTTCAATCCCGGCGTCGTGGTGCAGAACATCAATGTGCTGATCAACGGCGACATCGCGGTCGAGCCGGCCGAGACCTTCGTCGTGAATCTCTCCAATCCGGTGAATGCGACTCTCGGCACAGCGCAGGCAACCGGCACGATTCTGAACGACGATAACCAGACGATGACGCTGTCGTTGCTCGGCACGTCGGTCATCGGCGTGGATCGCAGCGCGACGCTTCGAGTCGTCCTTGGCGAGGCGGCGCCCGCCGGTGGAACAATCGTGACCCTAACCAGCGACGCGCCGGGCATCGCTTCGGTAGGGGCCCCGGGCACGATCGCGATCGCCCAGGGCCAGACGACGGGCACGATTCTTCTGAACGGCGTCGCGGCAGGCACAGCGACAATTCGGGGCACCGCACCGAATTTCAACGAAGCCACACTCAATGTCGTTGTCACAGTGAATCTGATCAGCGTGCCGACGACCCTCGCGGTGCCGCTCGGGCTGACAACGAGCATGCCGGTCACGCTCGCACCCAATGCGGCGCCGGCGGGCGGGATCATCGTCGCAATCACCTCGAGCGACCCCTCGCGCGTATCGGTCGACACGCCCACCGTCACGATCCCGGCGGGCGCCTTCTCGGCCAATGCCACATTGCGCGGTACGGCGCCCGGCACCGCGACGATTACCGCAACCAACGTCAATTACGCCACCGGAGCGACGGCTGCGTCGACAACGGCGAGTCTCAACATTACCTCGACGTCCCTGACGATCAACCCAACGCTGGACCTGCCGTTCAGCATTCAGCTCGAGAGTCCTCCGGGGACGCCGCGGGCGGCGCCCGCAGGAGGCATCCCTGTCACCGTGTCGTCGGCGAACCCGGCGTGCGCGGTGGGAACCACACCGGTGACCATCGCCGCGGGCAACGTGTCGACGACATCGACTGCGAGCTACGGGGGCACCGCAACCCTGCCCTGCACGACCACTCTCACCGTCAGCTCACCGGAGCTGATATCGGACACGCTGTCGGTCACCGTGAATCCGGCGCCGGGCATCACGATGAACGTCTTGAACGAGCGCGTGGGCGCGGGCCTGCAGTACGGGATATTCACCGCGACGCTCGGGGCCCCCGCCGGCGTGGGCGGCGTGCAGGTGACGATTACCTCGAGCAATCCGGCGGCGCTGCGCGTGTCGCCGAATGCGACGACAGCCGCGGAGGTCGACGGCTCGATTGTAGTAACGGTGGCCCAGGGCGCCACCGGGGCGCAGTTCTATCTGCACGGGGTCGAGGGCCAGGCCGGCCAGACCGGCACGATCACGGCGAGCGCTGTGGGCTACGCCGACAGCGCGCCGGGGAACGTGACGATCACGCCGCCGGTTGTGGATTTGCTGGGTCCGGCGTTCTCGATCACGGCGTTGAGCGCCGATGATCAATTCCAGGTGCGGCTCGGGAGTCTGAACGCCGCCGGCACGGGCCTCTCGGTCGAGCAGCAGGCCCAGGCGGGGGGCGCAGGCATCGTTGCCACCGTGACGCTCACCAACAGCGTGCCGGCGGGCGTCGCGCAACTCACCACCACTGCCGGCTCCGGCCAGACACGAACGGTCACTGTTGCGGCTGCGCAGTCGCGTTCGCCCGGTACGGTGGCGACAGGTGGCGTGGCGTTCGATCCGCTGCTCGCCGGCACGATCACCGTCAACAGCGCCATCCCTGGCGGCCAGGCTATCGCAGCGGGCAGCCGCGCGATCAGCGTGACAGGAGCCGGCATCACGACGAACGTCTTGAACGAGCGCGTGGGCGCGGGCCTGCAGTACGGGATATTCACCGCGACACTCGGGGCCCCCGCCGGCGCGGGCGGCGTGCAGGTGACGATTACGTCGAGCAATCCGGCGGCGCTGCGCGTGTCGCCGAATGCAACGACAGCCGCGGAGGTCGACGGCTCGATCGTGGTAACGGTGAACCAGGGCGCCACCGGGGCGCAGTTCTATCTGCATGGTGTCGAGGGTCAGGCCGGCCAGACCGGCACGATCACGGCGAGCGCTGTGGGCTACGCCGACAGCGCGCCGGGGAATGTGACGATCACGCCGCCGGTCGTAGATCTATTGGGTCCGGCGGTCGCCATAACGACGCTCACTGCCAACGATCAGTTTCAGGTGCGGCTCGCCAGTCTGAATGCGGCTGGAACCGCCATCCTTAACGAGCAGCAGGCGCGCGCCGGTGGCGCAGGCATCGTCGCCACGATTACGCTCACCAACAGCGTGCCGGCGGGCGTTGCGCAACTCGTCACCACGGCGGGCACGGGCACGACGGGCACCGTCACTGTCGCCGCCGGGCAATCGCGTTCGCCCGGCACGGTGGCGACAGGAGGTGTGGCGTTCGATCCGCTGCTCGCCGGCACGATCACCGTCAGCGGCGCCGTTCCTGGTGGCCAGGCCGTCGCAACGAGCAGCCGGGCAGTCACCGTTTCTGCACCGGGCATCACGACCAACGTCTTGAACGAGCGCGTGGGCGCGGGCCTGCAGTACGGGATATTCACCGCGACACTCGGGGCTCCCGCCGGCGTGGGCGGCGTGCAGGTGACGATTACCTCGAGCAATCCGGCGGCGCTGCGCGTGTCGCCGAATGCAACGACAGCCGCGGAGGTCGACGGCTCGATCGTGGTGACAGTGAACCAGGGCGCCACCGGGGCGCAGTTCTATCTGCACGGGGTCGAGGGCCAGGCCGGCCAGACCGGCACGATCACGGCGAGCGCTGCGGGCTACACGGACAGCGCGCCGGGGGTTGTCACCATTACACCCCCGGTCGTAGACCTGCTGAGTCTGCTGACCTCAATCCCGGTGGCTGCCGCCGACGACGCATTCCAGGTGCGCCTCGGCAGTCTGAACGCGGCCGGCACGGGCCTCTCGGTCGAGCAGCAGGCACAGGCAGGGGGTGCGGGCATCGTCGCCACGGTTACACTCACCAACAGCGTCCCGGCGGGAGTTGCGCAACTCACCACCACTGCCGGCTCCGGCCAGACGCGAACGGTCACTATTGCGGCTGCGCAGTCGCGTTCGCCCGCTACCGTCGCGGCAGGAGGCGTGGCATTCGATCCGCTGCTCGCCGGCACGATTACCGTAGGCAGCTCGATTCCAGGTGGCCAGACGATCGCCGCCAGTAATCAGGGGGTGACGGTGAACCCATAGTCGCCTCCTGCGGGCCTCCTATGTTCCCCGCACAACCCTGACGCGCGCGAAGCGGCGCGGGCCGAGCTGCACGACGTGCCCGGCCCCGAGCGGCAAGCGCAAACCCGAATCGGTGACCTTTTCACCGTCGATCCGCACCGCCCCTTCGGCGATCTTGCGACGCGCTTCTGCGCCGCTCGCAGCCAGGCCCGCCGCGGTCAATACCGTGGTCAAGGCGAGGTCGCCGGTCTTCGCATCGGCAATCACCGGCGTCTCCGGCAGGTCGGTGGGCAGTGCCTTCTCGCTGAATCGCGCGATGAAATCAGCCTGCGCGCGCTCCGCCGCGGCAGCGTCGTGAAAGCGCGCGACGATCTCGCGTCCGAGCTCGAACTTCACGTCGCGCGGATTGTGCCCTTCGGCCACCGCGTGCTTCAGCGCCTCGATTTCGCCGAGCGGGCGGAACGAGAGCAGCTCGAAATACCGCCACATCAGCTCGTCTGAAACGCGCATGAGCTTGCCGAACATCTCGCCCGCGGGTTCCGCAATGCCGATGTAATTGCCGAGCGACTTCGACATCTTCTGCACGCCGTCGAGGCCCTCGAGCAGCGGCATCGTCAGCACGATCTGCGGCTCCTGGCCGTAGGCTTCCTGCAGCTGGCGGCCGACGAGCAGGTTGAATTTCTGATCGGTGCCGCCGAGCTCCACGTCGGCCTCGAGCGCCACCGAGTCATAGCCCTGCACGAGCGGGTAGAGGAATTCGTGGATCGAGATCGGCTGGCCGCCCTTGTAGCGCTTCGCGAAATCGTCGCGCTCGAGCATGCGTGCGACCGTGTGTTTTGCGGCGATTTCTATGAGGCCCACCGCGCTCATCGGGGCGAACCAGCGTGAATTGAAATCGATGCGGGTCTTCGCCGGATCGAGGATGCGGAAGATCTGCTGCTCGTAGGTGCGCGCGTTCGCCTGCACTTCGTCCGGCGTCAGGCGCGGTCGCGTCGCGTTGCGCCCCGTCGGGTCACCGATCAGGCCCGTGA